>Ga0209075_1001015_pt1 | contig 26972 bp, 27 predicted proteins | sample Stecom2011_FD_187523 | JGI IMG/M metagenome (GOLD analysis project Ga0209075, IMG submission 187523) | Agricultural soil microbial communities from Utah to study Nitrogen management - Steer compost 2011 (SPAdes) (version 2) | ecosystem: Environmental > Terrestrial > Soil > Agricultural land...
GTACTTTTAGTGAAGCAAGAATTCCTGAATTCGAAGCACTATTAGAAAATACAGATCTTGTCTTATTAGACATTAAGCACATAGATGATGAAAAGCACAAATGGTTAACAGGTGCAAGCAATAAAAATATATTGAAATTTGCAAGACTCCTAAGCGATAAAAAAATACCTACGATATTAAGGCACATCTTATTACCTGGTATTAATTCACAAGATGAATATTTATACCGTTTAAGAGACTTTATAGATACATTAGATAACTTTATTGGTATTGATATATTACCATACCATACAAAAGGTATTATGAAGTGGGATAACATGGGTATTGAATACGAACTTAAAGATACCCCGGAACCAACCAAAGAAGAAGTGGCACATGCTGAATATGTTATAAAACATAATTATAAGTATATGCAAATTAATTAATTCCTAATTAAGGGATGCGTACTATCTAAAAGCTAGTATGCATCTCTTATTTTTATAAAATAAAATATATTCAATGATTAAGATATTTTTAGATGCTTAAAATAGTTTAACGAATAATTTATAAATAATAAAATTAATCTGTATCAAGAAATAAGGGGTGTTTTAAATTCAAGGGATGAAAGACAAAGGTGGATAGGCTACAATAAGTTGTAACAAAAAGAAAAGAGACAAAAGAAATTTTTTCTAAGGTGAATGAAAATTACTTTTGTTTTATTTAAAGTCTAATTAGTAATAATACCCATAAAGAGTAAATGGCATATAAAATGTTGTATAATAGAGATTAAGATGGGAGTGATTTTATGTCTAAACACGAGCATGCACACGATCATACATGTCTAGTCTCCGTTCCAATATTTAATCATTTAGAATTAGAAGAATTAACTAAAATAACAAATCTCATTCACAGTAAAAGATACCAAAAAGGTGAACTTATTTTTAGTTATGGCCAAAAATCAGATACATTATATATCTTAAGAAAAGGTCAAATTAAAACCTATTATTTATCTGAAAATGCAAAAGAGCATATATTAAGAATGCTTTATCCGGGTGATTTTATAGGTGAATTATCGATATTTTTAGATGAAGATAACACAGCATATGCAGAAGCAATGACACATGTTGAATTATGTACAATTAAAAAGGAAGATATTTCAAAACTAATGATGGATTATCCTAATATTGGTATGAAAATTATTAATGAACTAAGTCAAAGACTAAAACGCAGTGAAAAGCAATCTAGTTGGATTGCTACTGAGCAAGTAGAAAAAAGAATTGCTTTATATTTATTAGAATTTTATGATAAAAACAATCCTAAACAATCCATTCATTTAAATATGACTAAAAAAGACATCGCTTCATTTTTAGGAACAACCCCCGAAACACTTAGTAGAAAATTAGCACAATTTGAAGATCAAGGTTTTATTTATCAAGTAAGCAATAAAGAAATTAAAATAACCAATTATGATGGGTTAGTTAATTTTATGAATGAACTATAATAAAACATAAGCGTATAAAACTTATGTTTTTTATTTTGAAAGGACAACAACATGACGATTTTATTTGCACCAACAAAACTATTTAATGACAATGCTCAAACAACAAATCAATCAACCATGTATATGGATTTAACACTAAAGATTGTTGAAGAAATTAAAAAGTTACCAAAAAATGAATTTCAAAAGATGTATAAACTTAGTGATAAATTAATCGATAGTGTTTATAACTATTATCAACATTTTAATCATCATGATAATTATATAGCTTTTGATTTTTATTTAGGAGAATCATTTAAGGCATTTGATTTTACAACACTTCATGAAAAAGATATTTCATTTTTAAATAAACATGTGATTATATTGGATGCATTATATGGTGTTATTAAGCCATTAGACGGTATACGGCCTTATAGAATGGATTTTACAATTAAGCATACAAAATCTCAATGGAAACAGGTTATTGAACAATACTTTATCGAACAAGGACATCAGGAAGTTTTAAGTTTAGCTTCTAAGGAATTTAGTAATCTGTTAGATAAGAAAAAGTTTATAGTTTATGAAGTATCATTTATAGATTGTTATGAAGATGGTTGTAAAAAGATTAGTGTTTTCAATAAACAAATGCGCGGTCATTTGTTAAGGTATATTGTAGATCATAATATTCATGAAATAAGTTTATTACCTAAAACCATCAATGGTTATAAAATGAAACAAAATGGACTTGAAATAGAATATATAAAACACCATAAATAAATAAGATAGTCACAATTAAAATGCCTTCACGGGATAAGAAGTTATATATTTTTTGTATAATAGATATATAAAGAATCTATGCTCAAACTAAAGGGGTTGGTTAATATGACAAAATATAACTATCTAAAAGAAGTTTTAAAAATAGATGAATCAGATATCATACCTTATGGTAAAGATAAGTTTAAACTAGAACTTAATGTCTTAAAATCAAGACAAAATAAACCATCAGGAAAACTCATTTTAGTATCTGCTATTAACCCAACTTCAAGTGGTGAAGGAAAAACCACTTTATCAATCGGGTTAGCACAAGGCTTTAAAAAGAATGGGGACAAAGTGATGCTTGCTTTAAGGGAACCATCCATGGGACCTGTGTTTGGTATGAAAGGTGGTGCAACCGGTGGTGGTGTATCATCACTGGAACCAGCGCTTGATATTGACCTACACTTTAATGGAGATATTCATGCATTGACATCTGCAAACAACTTACTTTCTGCACTGATTGATAATCATATGTACTTTGGTAATGAATTAAAGATAAAAGAGGTTTACTGGCAAAGAGCATTAGATGTGAATGATCGTAGCCTAAGGGATGTTCAAACACGCATACGCGAAGATAAGTTTACCATCACAGCAGCAAGCGAGATGATGGCTATTTTAGCATTAGCTAAAGACTTTAAAGACTTAAAGGATCGATTAAACAACATATTAATTGGTATTGATGAAGCAGGTAATGATTTATTTGTATCAGATTTAGGATGTGTGGATGCACTCGCACTCATCTTAAAGGATGCGATAAAACCCAACTTAGTGTTTGCTATAGAAATGGTACCAGCTTTAGTACATGCCGGACCTTTTGCAAACATTGCACATGGCTGCAACAGTGTAGTAGCAACCAATACCGCACTAAAACTTGCTGACTATGTCATCACTGAAGCAGGATTTGGTGCAGACTTAGGTATGGAAAAGTTTTTACACATTAAACAGCCTCATTTAAGTGCAAAAGTGAGTGTGGTCGTAGTTGTAGCAACCGTGAAAGCATTAAAACTACATGGTGGTATAAAAGAAGATAACTTAGATGAAACCAATGTAGATGCACTTGCTAAGGGTTTAGAAAATATTGAAAAACACCTTGAAAATATAAAATATCTGGGACTTAATGCGGTTGTAGCATTAAATAAATTTGATACGGATTCTAAAGAAGAACTAGATTATTTAGAAAACTGGGCCAAAACAAATAACATCAACTATGGTGTTTCAAAAGGCTTTATGAAGGGTGGCGAAGGTACATCAGAACTTGCCAAACTTGTTAAAGAAGTTGCCAACCAACCATCTCACTTCAAACGCCTTTATACAAATGAAGAAAATCATGAATTTAAAATTAGAAAAGTTGCTGAAATTATGTATGGTGCTAAAGATGTTGTATTTTCTAAAAAGGCAAAAGCAAAATTAGAACAATATAAACATTTATCAATTCCAATATGTATTGCTAAAACACCACTTTCATTATCTGGTAATCCTAAACTAAAGGGTAGACCAAGAGATTTTGATTTAGAAATTAGTGATGTTAAAGTATCACTCGGTGCAAACCTATTGGTTGTACTAACAAAAGGTATTAATACAATGCCAGGATTAAATAAAACACCAAGAGCGATGATGATGACAGTTGATGAGAATGGAGAGTTGATATAATGTTATTAATGGGTAGAAAAACAGCAGACACTTTAAATGATGCTTTGAAATTAAAAGTTGATCAATTAAAAACAAAACCACGTTTAGAAATCATCTTAGTAGGTGATAATCCTGCAAGTCAAAGTTATGTTAAAGGTAAACTTAAAACAGCCTCCAAATTAGGCATGATAGTTAACATTACAAACTTACCTGAAATAGCCTCGCAAAAGGATGTTGAAAGATTAATTACAGACTTTAATTTTAAAAAAGAAGTCAACGGTATATTACTACAACTACCTTTACCGACACATATGGATAGTGATTATTTAATTTCACTCATTGACTATAGAAAAGATGTTGATGGGTTTCATACAATGAACCAAGGACTACTATTTCAAAAAAGAGCAGGTATACGTCCGGCGACACCTTTAGGTATTATGATGTTGTTAGATCATTATCAAATACCAATTGAAGGTCAACATGTGGTTATTATTGGGCGTAGCCAAATTGTTGGTGCACCACTTTCTAAAATGTTTTTAGATCGAAATGCTACAGTAACTATTACGCACTCCAAAACTAAAAATTTAGCAATGCATACTAAACAAGCAGATATTTTGGTGGCAGCAATTGGGCACCCTAAATTTGTAACCAAAGATATGGTTAAAGAAGGTGCAGTAGTCATTGATGTTGGTATTAACAGGGTTGACGGTAAGTTAACGGGTGATGTTGATTTTGACAATGTTGAACCTATCGCATCGTATATAACGCCTGTACCTAAAGGGGTCGGCCCGATGACAATTTGTGCATTAGCACACAACTTGTATCATTTATATCTAGAACAGGAGAAAAATAGATCATGAAATTATTGATAAGAATTATTAAATGGGCATTCATTGCTATCTTAAGTATTGTTGTATTACTTTTAGTGTTTAACATTTTACCGTTTACAATATCTAAAGTTAAAGGTGAAAACCACTTTAGAAAAACATCCGATTATCCGATGATTATTCCTCATGGTGGTGCTAAAGAGTTAGCACCGGAAAATACGATCTGGGCATATGACATGCTCATTGATGAATTTGATGCCGATGTGTTAGAAATCGATCTAGCATTAACAAAAGATAATATCCTAATCGCACACCATGATCTTGATTTGGAAATGTCTAGTGATTCAGATATGAATGGGGCATACATTAGAAATTTTACTTATGATGAAATTTTAGCTGAATATAAAGCAGATGATTATTATTTAGCAAGACAATTTGAGTATCCTAGTGATTATGACTATGATCCAATTAAAGGTATCAAACCATTTGAAAATGAAACCGATGAAGCTATTTTATCTAAACTCGTACCAGCAAAACTAGAAGATATATTTAAAGATGTTGGTGCTGATGTCTTATATATTTTAGAGATTAAAGATTCCCCAACCTCACAAGGTTATGATGAGTCAGTCCATGATTTTGAACTTGCTGCACAAACATTAATTGATTTAGTGGAAACTTATGAATTAGAAACACGTGTTGTATTAGCATCTTTTTCAGATGATGTAACAAGCTACTTTAAAGAAAATGCACCGGAAATATTAGTCAATGCTGGCACATCTGAAGTAACGATGTTTGCAGTATTTAGTGCATTTTATATAGACTTTTTCTGGGGTGTTAAATCAGAAGTACTTATTTTACCAACACCATCATCTATGTCTATTACAGGTGGTACAGCCAACCTATTAGATATGTTACCAAGTTTTATTCGTAATAATATTGCAATTAAAGATGATAGTGGTGTCTATCGTGCAAATCTCATGGGTAAAGAAATTATTAATGATGCACATAGAAAAAATATGGCAGTTTTATATTGGACAGTCAATGATGAAGATGATATGCGTCTACTCATCAAAAATGGTGCCGACGGCATTATTACAGATAGACCAGATTTATTAATTAAAATTATTGAAGAACTTAAAAACGAAGACTAATAAAAATGCGTGCGTACCTATATGGGTACCCACGCATTTTATATTTTAGTGATTAAATTATACTTCATAAGGAACAATGGTTAATGTGACACCTGGTTTATCACCGATCAGTTTGGAAACAGGACATAATGTATGTGCATAATCTACAATCTCTTTCGTTGTTTTCTCATCCAAGTCTTCGATTGCAGCAGTGGCGTCTAAAGTAAAACTATATCTTTCAACTGGGTGTAACCACAATTTAACCTTTACTTCAACTTTAGAACGATTAGTTAAACGCCTTGAACGAATAATCGATACAATTGTTGCATTTAAGCATGTAGCCCAAGCTGCACCAATGAGTTGTTCCGGATTGGTATGTTGGTCATCTGCTTTTAAAACAGGTGCTAATTCAAATGTATAACCATTTTCTGCAGTAGCAACCCCTTTGGTACCTTCGGTGTTTGTAATCACCGTCTCATAAATTTGTCTTAATTCACGCATAAGAACACATCCTTTCATATCTATTATAAATTGCAGTGTCCAAAATTATCAACTAAACGCCACTTATAGATGGTTTTTAATCTCAAACATGGTTATTTTCACATTTAGAATATTTATTTTAATGAAAAGAACTCACATTAATTGATAAGGGTATATCTTTCTTATATAATCACTTTGAAAGCGTTAACACATGTTAGGAGGCTAGTGATGAAAAAATATAAACAAATCTTATTTTTTCTTTTTATGGTATTTACTGCAGTCATACTCATAAGTTGTACACCAGAAGTTGAAGAAGAAGATGATGGTAAGGTAAGTTATACTGTTAAACATTTACTTCACATAGATCACGATACTTATGAAGTGTATGAAACATATACAGTAAGTGATATTGATGTTGGTAGTGAAGTCACTTTGGATGCATTAATTATTGAGGGCTATGAACCTAAAGAAAAAACAATTACTTTAACGATTACAGAAACAGATAATTTAATTGAATTTATTTATGAACCACCAACATATCTATATGAGCTCATCTTTAACGGTGGTAACTACTGGTATGAAACAAGAGATGATATGGTCCATGATTGGATATCTGACTATAATAATTTTGCAGGTACAAGTTACACGTTAGAAACACTACCTATGACTAAAGAAACAATGCTTGATATTGGACAATTCATGTATGAAGCACCTTACCGTGATAAGTGGTTATGGCTTTTAAGGTATTTAAGAGTTGAAGGTTCTAGTACCAATAAGTCTGCAGTCAATGCATTACTGAATCAACCAAATTATGAAGCATTCATCGCGCATAATCCAAACAATCAATTTGCAGCATCTTATGAAATTAGAGCATTTATCAAGGGAAAACAATTTGTAGATGATCCAAACTTTATTTCAAGTGATTACACCCAAACTTCTTTAAAAGATGGCTTTTGGAACTTTTTAATAGCATCCCAGCAAAATATGTTCTACGATACTATGTTTGAAGTAACATTACCGACAATGCTTTATAAAGAGGGTTATAAATTTTATGGTTGGTATTTAAGAGAAGATTTTTATGGACAACCTGTAACAACAATTCACCAAGCAGCGGCACTTTATGCAAGATTTGATGGCGAAAATCCAATCGATTCAATTGTCATTGAAAATGAAGTAGAGTATATGGAAAAAGGTACAGAGTGGGCGCTTGATTTAACAATTATGCCACAAAACGCATCGTATACAGATTTAACATATAACATTAAAGAGTCTAATATAGCAGCCATTGATGAAAACGGCATTATTAAAGCATTAAATGAAGGTGAATTTACATTAAAAATATTTGGAACTAATGGTAGATTATTAAAGGAATTAACTATGAATGTATATCCAAAAGATGATATTATATTAACTTTTAATGAAGGTTATAATGGGTTTGCTATTGTAGGTGAACAATTTGAAATTGAATTAGAAGGTGTAGGTAGAAATGCATCGAGCGCAAACTATAGTTTCGTTGTTGCAGACGAAAGTATAGTCAGTATGTCAGAACCTGGTGTGTTTAACGCAGTTAAAGCTGGACAAACCCAAATTCATATTTATAATATTGATACACTTGTCATGTCTTATACAATCATGGTACATGAAACATTAAGTACTGAGACAAGAATTGATCAATTACTGCAATTGCTTGCAAGTGGCCATAATAGTGTTGCAACTGGATTTAATTTAGTCACGCGTTATGAAACAACCAATGAATGGCGTGACCCTAGACATGAAAGTGTTAATACCTATCTATTTGATGATTTAATCATTGATAGTGAAAGCTATCCAATGCCTCCAAATCTAAAACAAAGTGGTGCACGCCCATCAACAGAATTTATATTAGTGCACGATACAGCCAACCTACATATTGGACTACATGGGCATGGTGCATTTTTCCAAAACCCCAATAATGCAGTTTCAATTCACTATATTACTGGTGATTATGGTGTCTTACAAAGCTTAGCAGAAGACCGTATTGGTTGGCATGCTGGTGATGGTACAGGTACATCATTTGAGTGGATTCCAACAGGTGTTACGGCAACATCTACAGAAAAACCATTTATAGATATATCAGAAGATGGTTACTTCACATTGAATGGACAAAAGTCTACGGTAATGGCGCCTAAAGGACTTAACGGCGAAATATTAACACGAGATTACTTTACATACTTAGGTCCAACTTGGGATATATTTGATGGTGAATATGTCATTGGCAAAACTTATCTAGCAACCAATCAACAAAGACGTGGTGTTATTGCATCCTTTGGTGGTAATAGAAACTCTGTTGGTATTGAAATGAGTATTAATGTCGATGGTGATATTGTAGATACAGTGCAGCGTACAGCAAAACTTGTTGCATGGCTACTTGAAAAATACGAACTACCAAATCACCGTGTCATTACACACAATACAACCGATGGTAAAGGCGATCCATATACACTCCATAATACGGTTTATAATGATACATGGTATTTTGATAGATTTATGGAACATGTAGAAATAGAGCGAGAAATTTTAGTAAACTACAGTGATGCTAAAATTACTTTAACTTCAGATTCACCACTTGTATCTTCAACCGGGCGTATTATAGATTTTCCGGACCTTACCACAGAAGTTCAATATACAATTACAGTTGAAATAGATGGTGTAACCAAATCAATGGATTTTGTTACAGTCATACCAGGTGTTAGCACCTGGACACAATACCATGGTTTTTTCACCCCAACACAAGCTTGGGCAAAAGCTGATTATAGAAATGAATAAATAGTAAAAAAATATAAACTAATAACCCTCATAAGATATTTAAACAAACGTATCTTATGAGGGTTTATGATATATAAATATTATCTTAACTTACTTGAAACTATAAAATCTATATTAAAATATAGGTTAGAGATAGAAAAAAACTCTAATTAGTGATACAATGAATGTGCTAATAGAGGAAATAGGTGAATATTATGAATATATGGCACGATATTAATCCATCCCGCATCACACCGGAACGTTTTATTGTTTGTATAGAAATTACTAAAGGGAGTAAAAAGAAATACGAACTCGATAAAGAAACTGGGATGATTATTTTAGATAGGGTTTTATACACATCAGCGCATTACCCTGCAAATTATGGATTTATTCCAAGAACATATGCAGGTGACAATGACCCGTTAGATGTTTTGGTGTTATGCCAAGAAGATATTGAACCGATGTCACTCGTTGAAGTTTATCCAATTGGTGTCATCAAAATGATTGATAGTGATGAAGTTGATGAAAAAATTATAGCAATTCCTTATGGTGATCCATCCATGACACAATATACAGACTTAAAAGGATTACCACACCATTTACTTTCAGAGATTTCTCATTTTTTTGAAGTGTATAAATCACTTGAGGGGAAAAAGACGTACATTTTAGATATCGAATCTAGAGAAGAAGCAATGAAGATTATTAAAGAATCAATGGACAACTATGAAAAAGTATTTTTAAATCAGAAAGCGAAGTAATATATTATGGGTAGAGCATTTGAAGTAAGAAAAGCATCCATGGCAAAAACAGCTGCAGCCAAATCTAAAGTTTATTCTAAATATGGTAGAGAAATATATATGGCTGCAAAATCCGGCACACCAGATCCTGAAACGAATGTCGTTTTAAAAAGAGTGATAGAGCGTGCCAAAAAAGATCAAGTAACAACAGAAATTATAAACCGCGCGATTGAAAAAGCCAAAGGTGGTAGTGATGAAAACTATGAAGAGGTTCGCTATGAAGGTTTTGGACCAGAAGGTAGTTTAATTATTATTGAATGTTTAACAGATAATACGAACCGTACTTTATCAGATATACGCAAACTATTTAACAAAGCATATGGGAAACTAGGGGTTTCTGGTTCGGTTATTCATCAATTTGACCATAAAGCAGTTTTTGAAGTTGAAGCAACTGAAAATAAATTGTTAGAAATGTTATTAGAAAATGATGTAGATGTTACCGATTATGAAGCAGAAGATGGTATGGTAACAATTTATGCACAACCGGTTGATTATGGTCGTGTGATGGATGTATTAAAAGACAATAACTTAGAGCCTAAACAAGAAGCAATTATGTTTATTCCAATGCAAACCATTCAAATTGAAAATGCGTCTGAAAAAGAAAAATTCGAAAGATTAATTGATGGATTAAACGAATTGGATGATGTTAGCGAAGTCTATCATAATGTGTCATACGAGTCATAAAACAATTCAATGTTTGTTTATTAATGAAGCATGCAATGCATGCTTATTTTTTTCTAATATAAAAACAATCTACATAAATATGTGTAAAATTATAAATTTTAGGAGCTTTTATGTGTAAGCGTTATCAATTATAGGTTCATTTGCATTATAAATTGTTAATTATTAAAATAGAACTATAAAGTTCACTTTTCGTCCATTTAATTAAATAACCTTTTACAAACAAATGTATAAATAAATTTATACATGGTAAAATATAGGCGATGATAAATTATGACGAGGTGAAGATATGTCATTAAAAAATTACGATCCACAACTATTTGAAGCAATTACTTTAGAAGATAAAAGACAGGCAGAACACATTGAGCTTATCGCATCAGAAAATTTTGTATCTCGTGCAGTTTTAGAGGCTCAAGGCTCCATACTAACAAACAAGTACGCGGAAGGTTATCCGAACAAACGTTACTATGGCGGGTGTGAGTTTGTCGACATGGTTGAAATTTTAGCACAAGACCGCCTTAAAAAGTTATTTGATGCAAAGTTTGTCAATGTGCAACCACATTCTGGTTCACAAGCAAACGCAGCAGTTTATCAAGCGCTACTTCAACCAGGTGATAGAGTCCTAGGTATGGATCTAAATGCGGGTGGACATTTAACACATGGATATAAACTCTCGTTTTCTGGACATTACTATGAAGCTTATGCCTATGGTGTGAGTCAAAAAGATGAACGTATAGACTATAAAAAAGTATTAGAGATTGCACTTGAAGTCAAACCTAAAATGATTATTGCAGGTGCCAGTGCATATCCAAGAATCATTGATTTTAAAAAGTTTAGAGAAATTGCAGATACAGTTGGTGCATATTTATTTGTAGATATGGCACACATTGCTGGTTTAGTGGCTGCCGGATTACACCCATCACCAATGCCTTATGCTGATGTTGTAACATCGACAACACATAAGACATTAAGAGGACCACGTGGTGGCATCATCTTAACCAATGATGCAGCATTAGCTAAAAAAATTGATCGCGCAGTTTTTCCTGGTCAACAAGGTGGGCCATTGATGCACGTTATTGCAGCTAAAGCAGTTGCCTTTAAAGAAGCATTAGAACCATCATTTAAAGCATACCAAGAACAAGTGATAAAAAATGCTAAAGCCTTGGCAGATACATTTAAATCATTAGGCTATAAATTGATTTCTGATGGTACAGACAACCACCTCATATTAATTGATGTTAAAGAAAGGCAAGGTATTACAGGTAAAGATGCGGAAGATGCACTTTATAAAGCACATATCACGATTAATAAAAATCAATTACCTTTTGATACTGAAAAACCAATGTTCACATCAGGTATTCGTTTAGGAACACCTGCAATGACAACCAAGGGCTTTAAGGAAAATGAATTTAAGCAAGTTGCATATATGATTGATAAGGTGTTATCAAATATCCATGATGATAAAGTGATCAATGAAGTTAAAGAAGACGTATTTAAATTAATGAAACGTTAAGTTAAAAAGGAGTGAGTTTTTTGATAACAAAAACAAGAAACATACCAGATGGTAAAGATGTATTAAAGAAACTACCTTTAATACATTATTTAGAAGCACCATATTTATACTACCCAATTACCAACCAACGTTGTCCTGAAGGGGAAACGTGTGTTGTTTTTGGCCAGTTTGTCAAAGTAGGGGAAGTTATTGGTACAAGAAAGGGTGCATTTTTTGAACAGCCAATTCATGCCACAGTCAGTGGAGAAGTTGTTGGTCATGAAATGAAGTTTGATGCGTCTGGTAAGCGTGTAAACTGTATGATTGTTAAAAATGATTTTAAGTATGAACTACATGAATCTATTCAATCAAGAACAGATGAAACGATTGAAGCATTAACAAAAGCAGATTATGTTCAAATTGCTAAGGATGCAGGGTTGGTTGGTTTAGGTGGATCTGGATTTCCAACATACATTAAATTAAACACTAAAAATAAGATTGATATTATATTAGCAAACGGTGTGGAATGTGAGCCTAAATTAATTTCTGACTACGAAGTTATGATGGACAGTCCTGAAGAACTTATTCAAGGGTTAATTTATGCAATGAGAGCAGTCGATGCACCAAAAGGTATTATTGCTGTTAAGAAAAAATATGTAGAGGTTATCGAAAGATTACGTTTTGCATTAAACGCATATCAAGCACATGACATTGAAGTTGTTGCAGTTGGTAATCACTATCCACAAGGTTGGGAGTTAGAAGCTATTGAAGCAGCAACAGGTATCAAAGTACCTCAATTTAAGCTACCTGCAGATTACGGTATTATTCCGTTTAACGTATCTACTTTACAATCTTTATATCATGCAGTAAGATTTAATTTACCAGTATTAGAAAGATACTTTGTCATTTCTGGTGACGGTGTTGTTAATAAATCATTTAAGGCCAGAATTGGTACACCGATTCAAAGTTTAATTGAATTAGGTGGTGGGTATGTTGATAAATCGATACCTAAAACACTTATTATGGGTGGACCAATGATGGGTAGCAATGTGACCAATGATGATATTGTTACAACCCATACAGCAACATCTTTAATTGTTCAAAACTCACTGATGTTAGACGAAGACCCTTGTATACATTGTGCAAGTTGTGTTTACTCATGTCCAGTTGATATTCAACCGGTTCAAATTATGAATGCAGTTAAAGCCAATGATAAAGAGTTTTTAAAACAATTATCCGTGGATAAATGTATTGAATGTGGATTATGTTCATTTGTATGTCCATCTAAGATTCACTTGACAGATTACATGCGCGAAGGTAAGCGCATCTTAAGAGGTTAATTATGCATAATATGACTTTTGTAAGCCAAACATCACCATATATTCGTAAAGACACATCGACTAAAAGGATGATGTTTGATGTATTAATTGCTTTAACACCTGTAGTATTCTTTTCGGTATATCGATTTGGACTGGATGCAATATCAAGAATTTTATTGAGTGTAATTATCTTTGTCGGTGTTGAAGCACTTTACTTTTTAAGTGTAACACGCGCTGATGGTTATAACTTAAAATCAAAAATTGTGAATAAGTTTAAAAAGTATTCAATAAATAACTTTAGTGCACCAGCTGTTTCAGCAGTCATTTATGCCATGCTTATTCCTGATCAACTACACCTTTATGTGGTTGTTATGGGTGCACTGTTTGGTGCAGGGCTAGGAAAAATGATATTTGGTGGCTTAGGGATGAATATTTTCAACCCGGCTGCACTTGGACGCGTCTTTATTGCATTAGCATTTACATCATTTTTTACTGGTTCATATAGTTTTATTGATGCAGCAGCTGGTGCAACCGCATTATCTACAAGTTTTCCAAATGTTTTAAATAGTTATTCACTTATCGATTTATTAGTCGGTAATGTACCAGGTTCGATGGGTGAGATTAATGCACTTGCAATTTTAATTGGTTTGGTTTATTTACTGATTAGAAAGAGTGCGGATTATCGTCCAATACTTTCTGGATTATTAATCTTTACTGTACTTGCAACAATTGCTGGTTTTGTTTTATATCCAACATTAGTATTTGAATATGTCATATTCCAATTACTATCTGGTGGGTTACTATTTGGTTTAACATTTATGATTACAGATCCGGCAACATCACCGATCACTAGACCTGGTCGTTGGTGGTTTGGTTTAATAATTGGGTCCCTTGTATTCTTTATACGTATTTTTGGTAATTTACCAGAAGGTGTAGCATTTGCTTTATTAATTGGTAACTTACTTGTACCTTTACTGGATTACCCAATGTGGTCTAATAACTTATTTACAAAGAAATTTTATGTAAGTTATAGTTTAGTATTTGTTTTACTTGCAGTACTTACCTTTGTACTTTTAGGAGGTTATGCAATATGAGTAAAACGATGAAAAGTTTAATTGTGTTCTTATCTGTACTTGTTGTAGGTATATTATTATCTGTAGGAACGTATATGATATTTAATCCAATTAAAGAAGAACGTGCAAAAATTGAAACACTTTCTGTTTTAAAAGGCTATTTTAAATCGGCAACTGATTTTGAAAACAATGCACTTGAAACAACCGATGGTGTTGAAATTTTAAAGTCATTAAGAGTTTATGAAGACGAAAAGCCTTTGGGTTATTTTTATGAAGCAAATATCAACAATGATTTTGGTAATATGAAAATTCGCTTAAGCTTAGATACAAAAGATGTTATTCAAACCATTGAGTTTTTAGAGATGAATCAAACAATGTATCAAGCACAAACAGAAGCAATGTTAGAAACATATAAACTAAGCAAGTTAAGCGGTGATATTTTTGATGGTGCTGCTGGGGCAACATCCATTTCTAAAAAAGATTTATCACACTTAATACGTATCCTTGGTCATCACCATGATCAAACAGATAAATTTGAAATATCCTTACCGTACCAACCATTTTATGGCGATGATTATGTTATAGAAACTACTGAAAATACAACAGCAGAAGGTGCAACAATTGTCATTGAAACTATTGAAGGTCAAGGTGTAGTTTACACAATTACCAAAGCTGGTATTTATCAAACAGGTAGTATTGAAGAAAAATCAATCACACTTGTTGTTGCTTTAGATAATGACGGTGAAATTATTGGTATCTTACTTCCAGTTGAACTTTATAACCATACGAAAGGTAACTTTATGACAAATGCTTTAGAGTTTGCAGAAAGTTTTGTTGGTATGAATATTGCAGATGTTGTGGATGGGCAAGCTGGTGCAACCGGAGAAGTTGTTGCACACAATTCAAGGACATTACTTGAAGATATGTTCTTAATTATCCAGGGGGTACATGGCGCATGAAAAAAGAAAATTTAGTTTTAGTATTAATGTTTGGTCTCATGCTCGTTATTAGTGTGACTGCATTAGCCTTTGAATTTTTATTCCCAACATCCCCAGTGGATAAAATGTTTGGTCAAAGTGTTAACGTCGTCAATACAAGAGCTGTTGTAGATCCTGAATATAATGAAATACTTGAACAAGCAGAAGTACATGCACTATCTGGAAAAAAACTAGCTGATTTATATACAGTGCGTGTCGATCATACATATTTTTACTTAGAATTATATGTAGGTATTGATGCAGATGGTAATGTCTATGCAAGAGATAAATTTGTCAATCCTAAAGATGATACATCTGCAAGTTATTTCCCACTCGTAAGAGAATACTTGTTAAAAAACTATAATGGACTATACTATGAAAACGTTCAATTTGTTGATGGTGCAGCTGGTGGAACAACCATTATCGTATCAAGATCAATCATTAAATCCGCAATTAGTAAAGTCATAGTCTTTCATGTAGGTGAGGCAGAAGATTATATAGAAACACTGATGGGGAGTCGTTATGAGTTAAATAATGAATCTATAACAGATCACATAACAACTTACGAAATTAGTGTAGATGCTACACCTTATACTGTTTATATGGCAACCGATTCCGGTACATATTATGATTTTACAAGTGTATCAGAAGGTCAAATTACCATACTTATTGCAGTTGATGCAGATGGTGTGATTACACATACATATATACCAGAAAGTTTATATGAGCACTCTGGTGGTAACTTCTATAGTGCAACCGCTACGTTCTTAAAAGGTGTTATCGGATTAAACATTTTAGATGATATGCCAGATTCACAAACTGGACCAACTTCAAACTCAGAAGGGTCACAACATTTAGTCAATAGATTGCTAAAGGATATACAGGAGGTTGCTTAAAATGAATAAAAATAATTTAAAACCATATATATTATTAAGCATCTTACCACTTGTATATTTATCTAACACATTAGAAATTGCTTTATTTATGGGCATTACATTTATTATGTTAGCAGCCATTGTATATGGTGCAGGCTTATTGATAGATAAGTTCAGTGTTGGTCGCATGCGTTTATATACTTATATATTATTGGTTGCTGTCGTGATTACAATGACCATGACCATACTCAACACATATTTTAGTTTGAACCAATTTATGGGTATTTATTTAGCACTTACAATATTTACAATACCACAATTAAAAGCACAGACATCTGAGATTCAAAAACCAATGGATTATCTATGGGTGATGTTAATCTCATTTGTAGCACTTATTCTTATTGGGTTTTTAAGAGAGTTTTTAGGCACAGGATCCATTACATTAGCTGCATTTGGTGTGGATACCATTCAAGTGTTTGCATCTAGATTTGGTATTGGAATACTTAAAGATAATTCCGGTGGGTTTATATTAGCTGGATTTGTATTTGCAATCATTCAAGCAATCCCTTTTGTAAAGGAGGAACCAACTGATGTTGTTTAGTTTATTCTCTAGTTTATTAGGATCTGCAATCCTTTCAAATGTTATTTTACAAGGGGTTGGTTTAGAAGCAGTATTGGATCGTCAAATCAGAGTGAAACCAGTACTTATTAAATCAACTTTAATTAGTGTATTAGCACTGGTTGTATTCTTAATATATTATGTTTTATTAAAGTTTGTATTGGTACCGATAAATATAGCATACTTAAGCATTATCGTGCTTGCATTGTTAATGATTGGTGTCAATGAACTCTATAATTTAGTGGTTAATAAAACAAAGTTTAATTTACCAAAAGATGAATTATTTGGTTTACATTCAATTATTATTATCGTAGGATTCTTTGGACTATCTACACAAGCATTTGATGTTGCATTTGTCAGTGTCCTAGGGTCACTCATTGGTTTCATTGCTTTATCAGTTTTACTGACAATGATACAGTCACGTATGCGTGTAAATCCGTTAATTAAGGCATTTAAAGGCTTACCAATATTACTTATTATATTGGGATTAATTGCACTTGTGTTAAACGGTTTAGGTGGATTATTTTAAAATTTGAATTAGGAAAAAGAACATGAAAAAAATATGGGTATTGATGAACTTAATATTTTTAAGCGTTCTTTTTTCTGCTTGTAGTCCTATTTCAAAAGACGACAATCCAACAATTAAGAAACAAAACATTGCAATCTCAACAATGGATACGTTTATTGGTGGCGAAGCTTACGCATCTGATGAAACATGGAAAAATGTTTATCAAGAAATGAAGGATATGTACGCGCTTTATCATGAGCTGACCGATAATTTTAGAGGTTATGATGATGTCGTTGGTGTTTACTACATTAATGAATTAGTGGCATCAACTAAAATGGATCAAACTGTAGAAATTAGAAAAGAATTATATGATCTACTTGCACTTGGTTTAGAATTAGAAGATTTTACAGATGGTTACTTTAATATGTCAATGGGCAAAATCATTGATGTATGGAAAGATTTGATTGATGATTACCTATTACCGGGAGAAACTATTTCTCCTGATTTAATCGATCATGCCTTAAGTGTTGTGGATAAAATAGATATTATAGAAGATGCCATAAGTTTACACACAGAAGATGACAAATATTTTGTCACACTTAAATATGGTGCTAAAATTGACTTGGGTGCACTCGCTAAAGGCTATGTAACACAGCTAGCAGCCGATTTATTAAAGGCCAATGATATTAAAACATTTTTACTTAGTGGTGGAGGTTCATCGATGATTTATGGTGAGGGTAATCCAAGTAGGGAAAATGGTGTATATAATACTGGGCTTATTAATCCGCAAGATGTGATTGATAATCTAAATATCATAGGCTACAGGCCTAAATATTATGGTATTTACTCAAGTACCAATTATAATATGACGACATCCGGTAGTTATAACCAATTTATTTTAAGTGAAGATGTCATGTATCACCACATCATCTCACCTAAAACAAAAAAACCTGAAAATTATTATTTAACACTTTCTATTGTTGGTGATGATGCTGGATGGAATGATGGTTTATCAACCGCTATGTTTAGTATGCCACCAGATGTTTTAGAATCATTTGTTAATGAACATAATTTAGAAACTTTTACTTATTTATTTAAAAAAACTTATAAAGCCTATAATTTAAGTGATAACTTTAAGGAAATTAAATAGGTGGTATTATGAAACTTAGAGACTATATCATTATAGGCAGCATCTTATTGATTGTAGGCGTTTTGTATATATGGGTTACCTATTTTGGACCTGAATCAGGTAGTATTGCGTATGTATACCAAGATAACGATATTGTTATAGAAGTAAACTTTGAAGATGATAGTTATATCCTTTATCCACAAATAGGTTATGAAGATTATCCAATGCCTTCAGTACCGATTGATGGTGAAGGTGGCGATATTGCCTTTATCATTATTGGATCTTATGTTCATCAAGGTGAAAGAACCAAGGTTTATATCGAAATTGATTGGGATAGAAAAGCTATTCGTATTCAAAAAGATGAAACACCTAAACAAATTGGTGTACGTAGAAACTGGTATGATGGTACAGGCCTTCCGGCTATTTCATTACCAAGTAAAGTGTTTATAGTTTTTGAGTCAAGCGCAAATAATGAAGTGGACGGTGTTGTATGAAAAACTTAAATAAAATTACAACACTTTCAATGTTGATTGCTGTTGCGATCGTGTTAAACGTCATTGAAATGTCTATTAATGTCATTCCAGTACCCGGTGCTAAAATTGGTTTTGCCAATATTGTGACCGTGATTGTACTTTATATGTATGGCTTTAAATCAGCTTCACTTGTTACGATATTAAGAGTCTTTTTAGTAGGGTTATTATCTAGATCATTTACAATTCCTTTTTGGATGGGTCTAGGTGGTGCAATACTATCAATTACGATGATGGGTATTTTAAAACAGTGGTTTAAAATACATTTAGTCACTGTTTCTGTATTTGGAGCAATCACACATACCCTTGGTCAAGTTATCGTTGGTATTTATTTATTAGAAACAGATTTACTGATTTTATATTTACCACTCATGTTATTAATTAGTGTACCTGCAGGTGTCTTAATTGGTTTAATTGCTCAAAGATTTTTTAAGACATTTAAATCAGGCAGATACGAACAAACCCTATAATTTGTTAATAAAAACATTGTGAAATTATGGTGTTGCATTACTATGAAATCATGTTATAATATCTATTGCGAAACTTACTATGGGTTAAAAACAAACTCATGGCGGAAGGAGAATGTAAATGAAACCAAATATTCATCCAAAAACAAGATTAGTTATATTTGAAGATGCTCAAACTAAAAAACAATTTTTAATTGAATCATCTGTAAATACTAAAGATACTGAAGTTTATGAAAAAGATGGTAAAACTTATCCGGTTGTCCGATTAGAAGTTACATCTGAAACTCACCCATTCTATACTGGGGAACAAACTTTCGTTGCTCAAGCTGGTCAAGTGGATAAATTTAACAAGCGTTTAGAAAAATCTAAAAAAGAGTAACCATTACAGCGAGATCATATCTCGCTTTTTGTTAGAATTTTGTTATAATATCATTATGTGAGGTAAGGGCTATGTATCATACATATCGAAATGGATTTATAGAAGTCGTTTGTGGACCAATGTTTGCTGGTAAAACAGAAGAATTAATTCGTCGTGCCAAAAGACTAAAATATGCAAAACAAAATTATTTGGTATTTAAACCAAATATTGATAATCGATATAGTACAAAGCCTGAAATTGTCTCACATAGTTTACTTACTGAAAAAGCAATCTTAATTGAGAAATCAAAAGATATCTTAAAATACATTGATAATACAATTCAAGCAGTTATTATTGATGAAGCACAATTTTTTGATACCGATATAATTAAGATTGCAGATGATTTAGCAGATAGTGGTATACGTGTTATTGTTGGTGGGTTAGACAGAGACTTTAAGGGTGAGCCTTTTGGTCCAATGCCACAATTATTAGCGATTGCAGAGTTTGTGACTAAGCTCACTGCAATTTGTGTAAAAACAGGGGCACCTGCCACACGCACGCAACGTATTATTAACGGGAATCCCGCACACATCAATGATCCACTCATTGTAGTTGGTGCATCTGATAGTTATGAACCACGTGCAAGGCATGCACATGAAGTGCCTGGAAAAAATGACACAAAATAAACATCTAAAATTTATGCAAGCTGCAATTTTAGAAGCTAAAAAGGCGTATGCAAAAGATGAAGTACCTGTTGGTGCTGTTGCAGTATTAGATGATAAAATTATAGCAAGAGCACATAATTTGCGTGAAAGCAAACAAACCATACATGGACATGCAGAGTTTCTCGTTATGGAAAAAGCTGCTAAAAAAATTGGTAGTTGGCGCTTAGAAAATGTAGATGTTTATGTTACATTAGAACCTTGCGCAATGTGTGCAGGCGCAATGATTCAAGCCCGTATTAGAAACTTATATTATGGTGCCTTAGACCCTAAGACTGGTGCAGTAGAAAGTGTTATAAAACTGCTTGATAACGCCTTTAATCATAAAGTAAGTTATCACGGTCGGCTACTGGATCAAGAATCATCAATGTTATTAAAAAATTTTTTTAAATCTAAAAGATAAAAGACACAAACATCCCCATAGGGTATTCTCATTCAATACTAAGGATCGAACCTGGTCAGGCCTTGATTGGAGCAGCCATAAGATACCTGGTATGTGGGTGAGGATACCCTATGGGGATGTTTTAATAAAAAATATATCATTATGATATAATTAAAACATGATGTAAATTCATATAAAATTTGGAGGAATTAAAACATGAAAATGTTACCAAGGGATTATGCAAAAGCGGTTGGTACACCGTTTAGAGTTGAAAAATATAAAGATGCTACTTTAGAAATGTACTACTTAAATGACAGAAATGATTTTTATAAATTCGCACAACGCGGTAGATTTTCTGTATGGACATCGGACGGTGTTAACTATCGCTTGTTTGTTGAAAAAGGATACTATGAAGCAGTACCAAATCTTTACAAAAATGAAGTCAATGATATTTGGTTAGACTTTACAAATTCAATTTACGGTGCACAACGTAAGATGTCACGTAAATACATGATGGTTTCAATGATTGTCTTACTCGTTGTATTAGGTGCATCCATGTTACTACAAACATTTTGGGCTGAACAAGCAAATAATATCTTTTTAGCAGCAATGGTTGTCTTATTTATTGGATTATTTGTTTCATCGAATGGACAACAAAAAAGATTAAGAAGTTTAGTTCAAGAAGAAAACAAGAAGGCAACCGAATTAATTAAAAATGAACTTGGTGAAGCAGCATTCCAAGAGATTTTAGACAACCAAGAAAAATACTACCAAAAATATTTTAATACAGAAGAAGAAATTGAAACACCTATTGAGTCTAATGACGAACAAGAAGCATTCCAAGAAGATGAAAAAGCAGATGTAGAAGATAAGGAGTGATTTGATGAAAAACATCGAAAAATTAACCATTGATACCATCCGCTTTTTAGGTGTTGATGCAGTCAACAAAGCCAATAGCGGGCATCCGGGGATAGTTATTGGCGCAGCACCGATGGCACATACTTTATTTACGAAACATTTAAACATTCATCCTAAGATGAATCGTTGGATAAATCGTGATAGATTTATTTTGTCGGCGGGTCATGGTTCGGCACTACTTTATGCATTAAATCATTTGTCAGGTTATAAAATATCTATAGATGATTTAAAAAATTTTAGAAACTATCCTGGTAACACAGCAGGACATCCTGAGTTTGGACATACCGATGGTGTTGAAACAACATCAGGTCCATTAGGACAAGGTATTTCAAATGCTGTAGGTATGGCTATTGCTGAAGCACATTTAGGTGCGCGTTTTAATGAAGAAGGTTTTAATATATTTGATCATTATACGTATGTGTTGGTAGGAGACGGTGACCTTCAAGAAGGTGTTGCTTTAGAAGCAATCTCTTTAGCAGGTCATTTAGGTCTTGGTAAACTCATTGTATTATTTGATTCCAACGATATTCAATTAGATGGTGAAACCAAATTAGCTATTTCAGAAGATGTTAAGAAAAAATTTGAAGCACAAAATTGGCATTATACGAAGGTAGATGACGGCGAAGATATACAAGCTGTTCACCGTGCCATCCAACGTAGTAAGAAAGTAACGAATAAACCTTCTATTATTGAAGTCAAAACAATTATTGGTCGTGGTACATCGATGGCTGGTACTTCGAAAGCACACGGTGCACCAATCGGTACAGAAGAACGAGAAAAATTAGCAAAACACCTAGATTATAATTATGCACCATTTGAAGTGGATGAAGCTGTTTATGATTTTTATAAACGTAAAGTGACCAACCGTGGTAAACGTGCATATAACAAATGGTTTAAAAACTTAAAAGCATATAAAGAAGCTTATCCAGAAAAATTTGAATTACTACAACAATTCTTAGAAGGTAAAGTCAATATCGATTTAAGTAGCCTAAACTATGAAGCAGGCTCTAAAGAAGCAACTAGAAATGTTTTAGGTAAAGCACTTGAACTTGCAAGCAAACAAAACTTAAACATTATTGGTGGATCAGCAGACCTTACAACATCTACAAAAGCTAAGGGTAATGATGGTGACTTTAATCAAAATAATTTACTTGCTAGAAACATCAACTTTGGTGTCCGTGAGCATGCGATGGGTGCCATTGTTAATGGGATAGCGTTACATGGTGGACTCAAAGCATTTAGTGGTGCATTCTTTGTCTTCTCAGACTATATGAAACCACCAATTAGATTAGCAGCAATGATGAAAATTCCAAGTATTTTTATCTTTTCTCATGACTCGGTTGCTGTAGGTGAAGATGGACCGACACACGAACCTATTGAACAACTCGTTGGATTGCGTAGTATTCCGGATTTAAATGTGATTAGACCTGCAGATGCTAATGAAACTAAGGCAGCTTTAGAAATTGCTTTAGAATCTCAAGATACTGCAACAGCAATTATTACAACTAGACAAAGTGTACTCAATTTAGAAAACACACATAAAGAAGGTGTTTTAAAGGGTGCCTATATTGTCAGCAAAGAACAAAACAAACTTGACGGCATTTTACTCGCATCAGGTTCTGAAGTAGGGCTTGCATATGAAACGCAACAACTCTTAAGAAAACAAGGTGTTGATGTACGTGTTGTTTCTATGCCTTCACATCATGCATTTTTATTGCAAAGTGATGCATACAGAAGTAAAATACTTCCTGCCAATGTAAAAACATTAGCAATTGAAATGGGTTCAAGTTATTCTTGGTACCGTTTTACACCACACATATATGGTATTGATACATTTGGTATTTCTGCAAACTTGAATGTTGTTTTAGATCATTTTGGGTTTAACAAAGAAAAGGTTGCTGAAGCGTTTTTAAATATTAAATAAAAGGATAGTGACATATGATTTATGATGGAATTATTGTAGGTGCAGGACATGCTGGTGTTGAAGCTGCGCTTGCGATGGCAAAAATGAAACTAAATACTTTACTCATTACAGGTGACTTAAATAAGGTCGCTACTTTGCCATGTAATCCATCGATTGGTGGTCCAGCTAAAGGTATTGTTGTAAGAGAAATTGATGCACTTGGTGGACAAATGGCAAAATCAGCAGACTTAAGTCAAATCCAAATGAAGATGTTAAATCCATCCAAAGGGCCTGCTGTGCGCGCACTACGTGCCCAAATAGATAAACTCAAATATCCTAAAGTGATGTTAGAAGCATTAAAGAATGCTGAAAACTTAACACTTTTAGAAGCGTTTGTTGATACACTCATTGTGGAAAACAATGAAGTCAAAGGTGTTTATCTAGAAGATGGTACCCAAATATATGGTAAAACTGTCATTATTACAACAGGTACTTACTTAGGATCTAAAATTTTAATTGGCCACGAACAAACATCCAGTGGACCAAATGGGGAACGTACCACTCGTGGCATTTCAAACCAACTTAAAAACTTAGGCTTTGAAATGTTACGATTAAAAACTGGTACACCACCACGTATTGCTAAAGATTCTATTGATTATTCAAAAATGATACCACAACCAGGTGATGGTATTGTTCAAACTTTTTCACATGATAGTGATATAAAATCTCTGGGACATCAAGAAGATAGCTACTTGTTACATACTTCATTAGATACAAGAAAAATTGTATTTAATAATTTAGATGCATCCGCGATGTATGGTGGTGTTGTTGAAGGTGTTGGACCAAGATATTGCCCATCAATTGAAGATAAATTTGTTCGCTTTAAAGATAAAGAAAAACATCAAGTATTTATTGAACCAGAATCTTTAGAATTAAATGAAATGTACTTACAAGGATTATCTACATCCATGCCAAGAGAAGTTCAAGAACAAATGGTACGCTCTTTACCTGGTTTAGAAAATGCTAAAATTGTAAGATACGCATACGCTATTGAATATGATGCAATTAACCCAAGACAACTGTATCAATCATTAGAAACTAAAGTCATTAAAAATCTATTTTGTGCGGGCCAAATTAACGGAACATCAGGTTATGAAGAAGCTGCCGGTCAAGGATTAATGGCAGGTATTAATGCCGGGTTAAAAGTACAAGGTAAAGCACCACTCGTATTAAAACGTGATGAAGCTTATATTGGTGTACTTATTGATGATTTAATTACTAAGGGTACACATGAACCTTATAGATTATTAACCTCTCGTGCAGAACATCGATTACTTTTACGAAATGATAATGCAGATTTACGACTTAGAACATATGGTTATGAAGCTGGTTTAGTTGATGATAAAACATATCAAAGATTTTTAAATAAAAAAGCAGCATTAGAGGATTTAATTCAAAGATCACATGAAACACAAATTAATCCAACAGATGAAAACTTATCCTATTTACAATCGATTAACTCTCAACCGATTTATGAAGGTGTCAAAGTCTTTGATTTATTAAGAAGACCTGAATTAGGTATTGAAACACTTAAGCACTTTTTACCATCTGATTATGACCATGAAATTTATGAATTGTTAGAAATTCATGTTAAATACGATGGTTACATTAAAAAAGCACAAAGAGAAGCTGATAAAATCTTACGTTTTGAATCTAGACATATTCCAATTGATTTAGATTATCACAGAATACATAATATCTCAGCAGAAGCTAAAGAAAAATTAAGTAAAGTAAAGCCAGAAACATTAGGCCAAGCAACTAGAATATTAGGTGTTGGACCTTCTGATATTTCAATGTTACTGGTTTATTTAGAGTCAAGACATGCTTAATACATATATAAAAAAAGAATTAGGCATCAAATTAACAGCTCAACAACTAAAACAATTTGATGCCTATTATAATTTAATTGTTGCATATAATCAGCATACCAATTTAACACGTATTACAGACCGAAACGATGCAGATATTAAACACTTTTTAGATTCTATGTTGTTAATAAGATTCATAGATACATCTAAAACAATATCTTTATGTGATATGGGGGCTGGTGCTGGATTTCCATCTATACCGCTGTTGATTTTAAATAAAAATCTTGACGTGACGATTGTGGAATCACAAACGAAACGTGTTCAATTTTTAAATTTATTAAAAGCAACACTTAATATAGAGTTTGATATTGTCCACGCTAGAGCAGAAGATTATGCTAAAGATAACCAAAATAAGTTTGATTATGTAACGGCTAGAGCATTAGGTGAACTTCGAATGATTTTAGAGTTTGGTAGTCCAATGCTTAAAGTTGGTGGTTATTTTATCGCCCCTAAGGGTAGTAAATATCAAGAAGAATTAGCGGATGCAAAAAATGCTGTTTTAAAGTTAGGTATGACATACGAAAAATCTGATCTTATCACGCTACCAGAAAATCATGGATTCAGGGCAAATATGTTATTTAAAAAAGTGACACATAAACCAGGATATCCACGTGCATTTTCACTCATAAAGAAAAAACCACTTTAAAGGAGTTTATGTGATGAACAAATATGAAGTAGGACAAATTGTTCAAACCAAAAAACAACACGTATGTGGGTCCAAAACATGGAAGATCTTAAGAGTTGGTGTTGATATGAAACTTGAATGTACGGGTTGTGGTCGGCAAATCATGTTGATGCAATTTGAACTCAATAAAAGAATTGTAAAATAAGTTAATATAAAATGTGATTTTTTACCTCATTATAAGGCTTATATGTCTCAATCAAGGCAAAAAAACCACAAAATTATATTTTATTAATTTTTTGTTTGACTTATGTTTTGAAATATCGTATTATGGTATTTGGCTTTTTACAAATGATTATACATATCTAAAACTTATATATAAATATATATGTTTAAAAATATGTAATATCTATAATAAGAGCCAAAAGATACTAAAAGGGTTGCATTTTATATTTTGTTAAGATAGAATAATAAGGCAATCGAAAATATGGAGGGGTAGCGAAGTGGCTAAACGCGGCAGACTGTAAATCTGTTCCTAACGGTTCGGCAG
>Ga0209075_1001017_pt1 | contig 26966 bp, 29 predicted proteins | sample Stecom2011_FD_187523 | JGI IMG/M metagenome (GOLD analysis project Ga0209075, IMG submission 187523) | Agricultural soil microbial communities from Utah to study Nitrogen management - Steer compost 2011 (SPAdes) (version 2) | ecosystem: Environmental > Terrestrial > Soil > Agricultural land...
TGACGAATTTGGGTTCGTCTTTGTCGGCCGCGCTGTTGTGGTTGGCGAATTTTTCTTTCGCCATTTTGTCGGCGGTTTCGATAACGGCATCGAAGGTGTCTTTGCTGTGTTCGCTGAAGCGCTCGCGTTGGGTGAGGGCTTCGGTGTTCAGGACTTCGTAAAGCTGGAAGGCGAGGTCACGGCGGTCGATCAGGGTGTCGGTCATTCTGGGTCTCCTGTTTATTGCCACTAGACTCTCACATCCTCTGCAGTTGTTGGAATTGTCAGCTCTTATTTATTCCTGGTTGACTTGACCTGACCGCCCCGGCACGTATTATCAACCGTCAAGTTTCACAGACGGAGCAACCATGACCGTAAGGTCCAGAGGCTGCACAAACATTCCAGGATTGCCCATGACCGCTGACATCGTTCTGCAGCGGGGCCGCCTTCCGTATTTCCCGGACCCCCCTAATTCCGCCTGATCAGCGAGCGTGCCTGGAGCGGGCCGTCTCCGTGTGCACGCAGGCTTTCTGAACGCTACACTCAGACTGCTTCGTACTTCTCACCCATGAAAAAAGAACACCGATAACGAGGTTGCGATGTCGCTACCGTTGGTTGTATTTCTGCCCTTTCTGGGGGCTATAGCTGCGCCCCTGTTTGCCCAGGGCGGGCGCACGGCGATTGCCATAGCGTCTTCCGTACCGGCTATCATTGGCCTGGCGGCCCTGTTTCCCCACTGGGAAACGCTGGCTGGCGGCGGTGTAGTCCATAACTCCTGGGAATGGCTGCCGGCGCTGGGCATTTCCTTCAGTTTCCGGCTCGACGGGCTGGCGCTGCTGTTTGCGTTGCTGATCCTGATCATCGGCCTCCTGATTATCCTGTATGCCCGCTATTACCTGAAAAAAGGCGAGAACATCGGAAAGTTCTACGCCCTGCTTCTGTGCTTCAAGGGCTCCATGCTGGGCATTGTGCTGTCCGGCAACCTGTTGCTGATGATGATTTTCTGGGAACTGACCAGTCTGACCTCGTTCCTGCTGATCAGTTTCTGGACCCATAAACAGGATGCCCGCCGGGGCGCGCGGATGGCACTGGCGGTTACCGGCGGTGGTGGCCTGGCGCTGCTGGCCGGCATTCTGATCATCGGTAACATCGTGGGAAGTTTCGAGCTGGATGCCGTGCTGGCCGCTGGCGACCTCATCAAGAACCACGCCATGTACCCGGTGGCACTCACCCTGATTCTGCTGGGCGCGTTCACCAAGTCTGCCCAGTTCCCGTTCCACTTCTGGCTGCCCCACGCCATGCAGGCACCCACGCCGGTATCTGCGTACCTGCACTCGGCCACCATGGTGAAGGCCGGGGTGTTCCTGATGGCGCGCCTGTACCCGGCCCTGGCCGGCACCGAGCAATGGTTCTACATGGTGAGTTTCACCGGCATGGCTACGCTGTTGGTGGGCGCCTATGTGGCCATGTTCAAGCACGACCTGAAAGGCCTGTTGGCCCACTCCACGGTCAGTCACCTGGGCCTGATCACGCTGCTGTTCGGCATGGGTACCGAGCTCGCAGCGGTAGCTGCGGTCTTCCACGTGATCAACCACGCCACCTTCAAAGCGTCCCTGTTTATGGCGGCCGGCATTATTGACCACGAAACCGGCACCCGCGACATGCGGCGAATCAACGGTCTCTGGCGCTACATGCCACATACCGCAACCCTGGCGATGGTGGCAGCGTCGTCCATGGCCGGGGTGCCGCTGCTGAATGGCTTCCTGAGTAAGGAAATGTTCTTTGCCGAGTCCCTGCAGCTGAACCTGCCGGGTATCTGGGCCTGGATTCCGCCGATTGTGGCCACGCTGGCCGGTATTTTTGCAGTGGCCTATTCCGCCCGTTTCGTGCACGACGTGTTCTTTAACGGCAAACCGGTCAACCTGCCCATCTACCCGCCCCACGAACCGCCCCGGTACATGAAAATTCCGGTGGAGATCCTGGTGTTTGCCTGTGTGATGGTGGGTGTATTCCCGGCCTACTCGGTAGGTCCGCTGCTTTACTCCGCCTCGGCCGCTACCCTGGGTGGCGAGGTTCCGGACTACCACCTGGCTGTCATGCACGGCTTTAACCTGCCCCTGATGATGAGCTTTGCCGCCTTTATCGGTGGCCTGATCATGTACTCACAGCGTCAGAAGTTTTTCGATTTCCACGCCCGGTTCAAGGAAGTGGATGAGAAAGCGGTCTTTGAAGCCGTGGTCTCCCGCTTTGTGGAACTGGCGAACCGCTTCACTGCACGCATCGAAAACGGCTCCTTGCAGCGCTATGCCATGCTGCTGGTTGCCAGTGCGATTGTGGTGGCGATGGTCCCGCTCGCCACTATGGGCATCTTCGTGGGCGAGAACGGGCTGTCGCCGGTGGACTGGCCCACTGCCATTGCCGCTGCGGTTCTGATCCTCTGCGCCCTGGCCTCGGCATTCCTTCACCGGGGACGCTTTACCTCCCTGATGTTCCTGAGCGTGGTGGGACTGCTGGTGGCGCTGGCCTTTGCCCGCTTCTCGGCACCGGACCTGGCCATGACCCAGCTGTCGGTCGAAGTAGTGACCATGGTGCTGCTGATGCTGGCCCTGTTCTACATGCCTTCGTGGACGCCGCTGGAAACCTCCGGCACTCACCGTGCACGGGACATTGTGCTGGCCCTGCTGGCCGGTGGCGGCATGACACTGGTGACGCTGGCCATGTTGACCCAGCCGTTCACCTCCATCAGCGAGTTCTTCCTGGAAAACAGCAAGACCGGTGGTGGCGGTACCAACGTGGTGAACGTGATCCTGGTGGACTTCCGGGGCTTCGATACCCTGGGTGAAATCACGGTATTGGCCATTGCCGCCCTTGGCATCTATGCCATGCTCAAGGACACGGCCCTCACACCGCCGCCGGGTGATGGTGCAGGCCATACCTGGACCCGTGACGCCTACCCGCTGATGCTCAAGCAGATTGCCCGGCCCATGCTGCCGCTGGCGCTGATGATTTCGGCCTACATCTTCCTGCGCGGGCATAACCTGCCGGGCGGTGGCTTTATTGCCGGCCTGATCACCTCGGTTGCCCTGATCCTCCAGTACATTGCCAGCGGCATGGTCTGGACCCAGGATCGCATCGGCATCAAGTATCACAACGTGATCGGCCTGGGCCTGATGTTTGCCACCATCGCCGGCGCCGGCAGCTTTGTGTATGGCCATCCGTTCCTCACTTCAACCTTTGACTACATCACCTGGCCGGTGGTGGGCAAGTTCGAGGTAGCCTCAGCCCTGGTATTTGACCTCGGCGTGTATCTGGCCGTGATTGGCGCGACCCTGCTGGCCCTGGTCAGCATCGGCCGGTTGTCCCCCCACTCTGCGATCAGAAACCCCCGGGAGAAATCGTAATGGAGCTTGTTTTTGCACTGGTTATAGGCGCACTGACGGCGTCTGGCGTTTACCTTTTGCTTCGGGCACGAACTTTCCCGGTGGTTGTGGGGCTTACGCTCCTGTCTTACGGGGTTAACCTGTTCCTGTTCGCCTCCGGCCGGCTGGCCACGGGCCAGCAGCCGATTCTGGGCAGCTCGGCCAGTTATGCCGACCCCCTGCCCCAGGCCCTGGTACTGACGGCCATTGTTATCGGCTTTGCCATGACCGCCTTTGTGGTGGTGTTGTCACTGAGAAACCTGGCCGACAACCAGGACGACCACGTGGATGGCAACCGCAAGCAGGATGAAGACAGCGAGGAGGCCAAGCAATGAACCACTGGCTGACCGCACCCGTGCTGATTCCCCTGCTCGGTGGCATACTGCAGACGTTCATGGGCTACGCCCCGATTGCCCTGCGCCGCACACTGGCACTGGCAACCACCGTTCTGCTGGTGGCCACCAGCCTGGTGCTCCTGACCATGGCCGACGATGGCAGCTACCGGGCCTACGCCTTCGGCAACTGGCAGCCACCCTTCGGCATTGTGCTGGTGCTGGACCGACTGGCAGCTTTCATGCTGGTGATGACTTCAGTGCTTGCCCTGCTGGCCCATATTTTCTCGCTGGGTGGCGCTGACGAAGGCAACCGGCAGTTCCACACCCTGTTCCTGTTCCAGTTGATGGGGCTGAACATTGCCTTCCTGACCGGCGACCTGTTCAACCTGTTTGTGGCCTTCGAGGTGCTGCTGATTGCCTCCTACGGACTGCTGATGCACGGTGGCGGCACGGTTCGCACGGTTCCGGGCCTGCATTACGTGGTGCTCAACCTGGTAGGTTCATCGCTGTTCCTGATCAGCGTAGGCATGATCTACAGTGTAACCGGCACCCTGAACATGGCCGACCTGGCCGTCAAAGTGCCGCAGGTGACCGGTGAAAATGCCCTGCTGGTAAAAGCCGGCGGCATGATGCTGCTGGTGGTGTTTGCCCTGAAGGCGGCGGTGTTGCCCCTGTGCTTCTGGCTGCCGAAAGCCTACGCCAGCGCTACGGCTCCGGTCGCCGCGCTGTTCGCGATCATGACCAAGGTTGGCATTTACGCGATTATCCGGGTGTATTTCCTGGTTTTCGGCGACGGTGCCGGCGAACTGGCCAACCTCGGCATGGACTGGCTGTTCCCGCTGGCGCTGATTACCCTCGCCATGGGTGTGATGGGTGCACTGGGTGCTGACAACCTGAAATCCCTGACCGCCTGGCAGGTTATTATTTCGGTGGGCACCTTGCTGGCACCGATTGCCCTGGGCTCAGCGGAAAGCCTGTCTGCCGCCTTGTTCTATATGCTCAGCACCACCTGGATTGTTGCCGGCCTGTTCCTGGTGGCAGACCTGGTGGCCTCCCAGCGCGGCAGCGCCGGAGACCGGATTATTACCGCGCCGATGATGCGTCATCGCACCTTCCTGAGTGTTCTGTTCATGATCGGCGCCGTTGCCGCGGCTGGCCTTCCGCCATTCAGCGGCTTCTTCGGCAAGTTGCTGATCCTGATGTCGGTTGAGCCCGGCTCCCAGATGGCGTGGCTCTGGGGCACCATCCTGGTAGGCGGGTTCCTGACGCTGGTGGCTTACAGCCGTGCCGGCAGTATCGTGTTCTGGCGTACTGTTGACGGCCACGTTGAAACCGCCCGCCCGCTCAAAGGCACCACCGCCGCAGCGGCGGGCGCCATGATTGCGCTCACTGTGGTGATTGTAGCCATGGCAGGCCCGATCAACCGGTACACCGAAGACACTGCCGCCCAGATCCTGGATACATCGGCCTATATCGACATACTGCAGACCCCCATGGTCGGGGAGGATGACTGATGCTGGACAGACTTAGCTTTCCGCAGCCGTGGCTCAGCCTGATTCTGTTTCTGACCTGGCAATTCCTGAGTGATGGCATTTCCGGCGGCAGCCTGGTGCTGGGCCTGGTGCTGGCCTGGGGTATCCCCCAGCTGACCCAGGGCTTCTGGCCGGAGCGGCCTGCCTTCATGAAATCCTGGCGCATGCCGGCTTACCTGCTGGTCGTGCTCTGGGACATCGTGATTGCCAGCTTCTCGGTCGCCAAGCTGATCCTGAGCCCACGCAAACCGGAACCGGTGTTCGTTTGCTACCCGCTGCAACTGGAGCATCCGCTGGCCATTTCCATTCTGGCCAGCACCATTTCACTGACCCCGGGCACCGTCAGTGCCGATATCAGCGATGACGAAAAGATGTTGCTGATCCACGCCCTGGACGCCCGAAGCGACGACGAAGTGATCGATGCCATCCATAAGCGTTACGAGAAACCCCTGATGGAGATGTTCAAATGATCACCATCGCGCTGTACGCCAGCATTGCCATGGTTACGCTGGCCGCCCTGCTGAATGTCTACCGCCTGATACAGGGCCCGGATGCACCGGATCGTGTACTGGCGCTGGATACCCTGTATATCAACGCCATTGCCCTGATCATTCTGCTGGGCATTACCCTCGGCACCCGCATGTACCTGGAATCTGCCCTGCTGATCGCCGTAATGGGCTTTGTCAGCACAGTGGCCACCGCCAAGTACCTCAAGCGCGGCAGCGTGATTGAATAACCCGGAGGACAACCATGAGCCCGTTAGCTGAATACACCATCTCGGCGCTGCTGATCATCGGGGGAGCCTTCACCCTGATCGGCGCCATCGGCCTGGCCCGGTTACCGGATTTCTTTACCCGGTTGCACGGCCCTACCAAGGCCACCACACTGGGCGTGGGCGCGGTGATGCTCAGTTCCGTGGTTTACTTTTCGAGTACTGGCCAGGGCATTGGTATCTCTGAAATACTGATCACCGTCTTCCTGTTCCTGACCGCACCGGTCAGTGCCAACATGCTAGCCAAGGCGGCCATGCACATTGGTGTGAAAACCATGGATAACACCCGGGGCAGACCCTGGGATCAATAACAAAGTAATACCCGGAACACCCATTATAAGGACAAGAGGTATTCACAGATGGCACAGACACGGATTCTCAAACCTGCCGACAATGCCTACCAGTACCCGCTGCTGATCAAACAGCTGCTGATGTCCGGCCCGCGTTACAACCCGGACCAGGAAATCGTTTACGCCAACCGCAGCAAATACACCTACACCGACCTGGTTGAGCGCATTCACCGGCTGGCCAACGCCCTGACCGACGCCGGCGTGAAACCCGGCGATACTGTGGCGGTTATGGACTGGGATACCCCGCGCTACCTGGAATGCTTCTTTGCCATCCCGATGATCGGCGCCATCCTGCACACGGTGAACGTGCGGCTGTCGCCTGAGCAGATCGTGTATACCATGAACCACGCAGAAGACGACGTGGTACTGGTGCACGATGACTTCCTGCCGATCATCGAAGGTGTGAAAGACGAAATCAAAACCGTCAAAACCTGGATTCAGGTAACCGACGAGGCCAGTGCCAAGGCCACTTCTATCGATACCCTGGGCGAATACGAAGCACTGCTGGCCAGGGCCGGCAACCAGTTCGACTTCCCGGATTTTGACGAAAACAGCGTAGCGACCACCTTCTACACCACCGGAACCACCGGTAATCCCAAAGGGGTTTACTTCAGCCACCGGCAGCTGGTGCTGCACACCCTGGCCATGACCAGCAGTATTTCCGCCAACGATGAAATGCCGCTGCTGCGCTCATCTTCCGTGTATATGCCGGTCACCCCCATGTTCCACGTGCACGCCTGGGGGGTGCCCTATGCTGCCACCATGCTGGGGGTCAAACAGGTGTATCCGGGCCGTTACGAGCCCGAGCTGCTGGTCGACCTGATCAAGACCCACCGGGTAACCATGTCGCACTGTGTGCCAACCGTCATGCAGATGATGATGGCCACCGAATCCATCAAGACCGCAGACCTCAGCAACTGGCATGTCCTGATCGGCGGCAGCGCACTGACCAAGGGCCTGTGCGACGCAGCCGCGAAGCTCGGCATTCGCATGTACACCGGTTACGGCATGTCGGAAACCTGCCCGCTGCTGAGCACCACGCACCTGAAGCCGGAAGACCTGGATCTGCCACTGGAACAGCAAACCGCCATCCGGGTGAAAACCGGTATCGCCGTACCGATGGTAGAGCTGGAAATCGTCGATCCGGATGGCAAGCCGGTGGCCCACGACGGCGAAGCCAAGGGTGAAGTGGTTGCCCGGGCGCCCTGGCTGACCCAGAGCTACTTCAAGGAACCGGAGAAAGGCGAAGACCTGTGGCAGGGTGGCTGGCTGCATACCGGCGACGTTGCCAGCATGGAGCCGGACAACACCATCACCATCAAAGACCGCATCAAGGATGTGATCAAGACCGGTGGTGAGTGGCTGTCCTCCCTGGACCTGGAAAACCTGATCAGCCAGCACCCGGCCGTTGCCGGCGCCGCCGTGGTGGGTGTACCGGATGAAAAATGGGGCGAGCGGCCCTATGCCCTGGTGACGCTGAAGCCCGGAGAGAACATCGGGCTGGAAGACATCCAGAAGCACCTGCAGCAGTTTGTGGACAGTGGCGACATCAACAAGTGGGCCATCCCCGAGCATGTTGACTTCGTGGAGGATATCCCGAAAACCAGCGTTGGCAAGATCAACAAGAAGCTGATCCGGGACCAGCTGACGGACTGATCCATCAGCCACAAAAAAGCCGGTGTCTGTTTTCAGGCACCGGCTTTTTTGTGGGAGAAGATCAGAGCCCGGTGAAGGCGAAATCCACCTCCGGGGTGCGGCCAGCGATGATATCGGCCAACGCGGCCGCCGAGCCGCAGGAGTGTGTCCAGCCCAGCGTACCGTGGCCGGTGTTCAGGTAAAGGTTGTTGAGATGACTTTTACCGATATAAGGCACGTTAGACGGTGTTGTTGGCCGCAGTCCGGTCCAGAACTCGGCCTGCTCCCAGCTCCCTGCCGCCGGCATGATCTCTGCAGCCCGGCGCACCAGTGCCCGGCAGCGGATGAAATCCAGGTTCCGGGTATAGCCGTTAAGCTCGGCGGTACCGGCAATCCGTATCCGGTCACCAAGCCGAGAATACACCAGCTTGTACTCATCATCAGTCAGGCTTACCCGGGGTGCCGCCTCCGGATTTTTCACCGGTACCGTCGCCGAGTAGCCCTTGGCGGGATAGATATTCAGGAACAAGCCCAGTCGACGGGCCAGCACCGCACTGAAACTGCCCAGGCTGAGCACGTAGCTGTCGGCCCGCAGAATCTGGTGTTGGCCTTCGGTTAATGTCTGCACACCGAGTATCCGGTCTCCGGATTTATCAAAGCCCAGCACCTCGGTGCCATACAGGAACTCCGCGCCGGCATTGGCACAGTGCCGGGCCAAGGCCTGGGTGAACTTACGGGCATCACCGCTCTCGTCATCCGCTGTATAGGTTGCACCGACAATCCGGTGGTGAATCTCTCGCAAGGCCGGTTCCAACTCCAACGCACGATCGCCATCGATCACCTGCCGGTCACAGCCCAGCTCCCGCATGATCCGGGCCGGTTCCATTGCCGCATCAAATTCCTGCTGATTGGTGTAAAAGTGCAGAATGCCCTTCTCGAGATGGTCGTAGTCCAGGTCCAGCTCTTTGCGCAGAGCCTGCAACCAGCTCCGGCTGTAGGTGCCGAGATTCACCATCTGGCGAATGTTGTGGGCGGCCCGGGCTGAGGTGCATTGAGTCAGGAAGGAAAGCGCCCAGCGCCACTGGTAGGGGTCCAGACGGGGCCGGTACAGCAGCGGGGCTTCAGGCTGGAACAGCCATTTCAGGATTTTCAGGGGAGCTGACGGATTGGCCCAGGGTTCGGCATGGGATACGGAGATCTGGCCACCATTGGCATAGCTGGTTTCCAGGCCAGCCTGACTCTGTCGATCCACAACCGTTACCTGATGCCCCTGCTGCTGCAGAAACCAGGCCGTTGTAATGCCAACAACACCTGCGCCCAGTACCACTATGTGCATGCCTGCCTCCCCAAAAGTACGGAATGTGGTGAAGCGTCAGCCGCCGGCTTTTTTAACCGTCCACCCCTTTTGCTCCAGCAAAGACACCAGAAGGTCCCGCTGGTCACCCTGAATCTCCACCACGCCGTCTTTTACTGTACCACCTGTGCCACATTTGGCCTTTAGCACTTTAGCGTAGGCCTTAAGTTCTTTGTCATCCAGGGGGATACCGGTAACCAGCGTTACACCTTTACCCTTCCGGCCCTTAGTCTCCCGACTTACCCGTACCACGCCATCGCCGGCTGGCCGTGCCGGTGTACCACAGCTGCATTCTGCCACCGGCTGGCGGCACTCCGGACACATGCGGCCCTGTTCGGTGGAAAACACCAGGCCGCCGTTTCTGTTCTTCATACCCATGGTTGGTCCTGTGTACTGATCAGTTCAGGCCCGGAGGGTATTTGGAAAACATCTCAGAGACAACCTCGTCGATCAGCTTACGTCGGGTTTCCGGAGACTGGTTTTCATTCAGGTAACGGCGACTGGCGGCACGCCAGACCACTTCTTCGCTACGCCGGTCGGCCAGCTCAACCACCAGCTTGCCTTCGGTGATTTCCCGCACCGGCGGCGGTGCTGACACCCCCCAACCGAAGTTGCCGCGGCCAAAGCCGAATCCGAGCCCCACACCAACCTGCTCCAGGCGATCTTCCGGAACAATCTGCCAGCTCACCAGCAAGTCCGCCTCTACGTCCGGGAGTACCCTCATTGCCTTGCGGGTCAGTTCCCGCTCAATGGCATTGCGCACCCGGCTGTCGTCCAGCGAGGTAAAACCGGAAGCCTGTTGCGATGGCGCAAAGGCCCAGCTGGCATAGTTGCCAAACACCGTCGCCGAATTGTAATCCGTCACCACATTACTGGCACAACCGGCCAGAACCAGCGCCATTGCTGCGACAAACAGAACACGCATAGGTTTTCTCTCCTGATTTATGGGCCGTTTACCAAAGTATACGCCGGCAAACGGTGAACCGGCTGCCCCCAGTCACTATGTGTCAAAACGGTAATCGAGCTTCTGGGCGTCACAAAAGGCGGCAAACTCCGCCTGCCGGACTTCCGGCACCGACACCCGGGCGTTCACCCGGGAACTGTAGGTAATGTCTTCAATGGTACCTTCATGGCCGTCGCACCAGTGCCGCAGTGGCTGTTCATCGGCAAAGCCAAGCTCCACATCCGCCTGCACCCGCGCCTGCTGCACGGTGCGCCCCACTTCCGACAGCACACTCTCGGCAGCGCCTGCGTAGGCTCGCACCAGGCCGCCTGCGCCCAGTTTGATACCACCAAAATAGCGGATCACAATCACCAGCACATCGCCCATATCCTTGTGCTGGATCACGTTCAGAATGGGCTTACCTGCGGTACCCGAGGGTTCACCATCATCGTTCATGGCGGCCTCTGCGGCCGAGCCGGGCCTGCCTATCTGGTACCCCCAGCAAACGTGCCGGGCATCCGGAAAGTCGGCATGGGCACGGGCCACGTGCTCGCGCACCTCATCCCGGCTGCTCACCGGATACACCCGGGCAATAAAGCGGCTTTTCTTCACTTCCGTTTCGCGCTCAAGGAATCCTGACGGAACCGGGTAATCTTTACTCATGATGCTCTCTCAGCCGGCAACCGGATGTTTACCTCAAGCCCACCCTCGGGGCGGTTCCGGGCGGTAATTGTTCCGCCATGGGCCACAACTATGTCCCGGGCAATCGCAAGGCCAAGGCCCCAGCCTTTACCACCCCGGGATTTGTCCGCGCGAAAGAACGGCTCGAATAGGTGCTGCAACAGCTCCTCCGGAGCGCCCGGGCCGTCATCCGCAATATCAACCTGAATACTGCCATCGGGGGCCGACACTGACACCCGCACGGATTTACCCGAAAGCGTGTGGTCAAGGGCATTCTGCAGCACGTTATCGAACGCCCGCTGCAATAACCCGGCATCTCCCTGCACCGACACTGCCCGGGAATCGTCGGTAGCGTCCAGCTTGCAGTCCACACCTCGTTGCTCAGCATAATCGGCGGCATCCTGCAGCACCCGGTTCATCAACTCCAGTGGCGGCACCGGTTCCCGCGCCATGGCGTCACCATTCTCCGACACCCGGTACAGCGTCAGAATCTGACCGGTCATGGTTTCCAGCCGCTCATTCTGGCGCAGGATACTGGCCATCATGGCGGGGTCTGCCCCGGTGTCACTGGCCAGCTCTATGGCCACACGTTGCCGGGCCAGGGGTGTTCTCAGGTCATGGGAGATATCACGCAGAAGGTGGTTCTGGCGTTCCAGTAACTGGCACAGCCGGTCGGTCATGGCGTTGAAGGCGGTGGCCAGTTGCCCCACCTCGTCACGCCGCCGGGCAATACGCTGAGGCACCCGCAGCCGGGTATCGCCGCCGGCAATGGCCTGGGCGGTGCTCTCCATATGCTTCAAGGGCTTGGACACCAGACGGGCAATCCACCAGCAGGCCAGGGAGATCAGGACAAACGCCAGTGCAAATTCCAGAAAACGGAACAGCCTTGGTGCCAGCCAGCCTTCGCCACCCATCCGGGGCCAGGCAACCAGCTGATAACCCTCCTCCAGGTCGATCAGTGCCGGCTTGTTGGGGTACCAGCCCGACTGAATCCGTTCGCGGATATTACGCGGCAGCCCGCGATGCCCTTCCTCTTTCTCGATCAGCATAAGATGCAGATCAAGGCGCTCACCCTCTGCCCGCAGAAACCGCCACATTTCGCCGCGATTTTCCTGGGAGCGAAGATCCAGGGCCTCCCGGGCGATCTCATGCAGCCCCACCTGCCGCTCAATGGCTTGTCGCTCACGATCCAGCAGGTACCGGGTGGCCAGGTTACTGGCCGCAGCGGTAACGGCCATCGCCAGCCAGATTGAAATAAATATCCGCCAGAACAGCGGGAACATGAACCTCTTCATTGTGCCGGCACCCGGTAGCTGTACCCCAGCCCCCGCACGGTTTCGATTCTGGGCGGATCGTCATTGCCAAGTTTTTTACGCAGGTTGCTGATGTGCATATCCAGGGTGCGGTCGTACGCCTCCAGCCGGCGGCCCAGCGCCCACTGCATCAGGTCAGTTTTGCGCACCACACTGCCGGCGTGGGCCAGCAGCACCTGCAGCACTTCGTATTCGGTCGCGGTCAGCTCCAACACTGCGTCATTCTGGTAAATGCGCCGCTGGCCCGGTTCTACCCGCAAATCGCCATAGGTTCGGGTAGCATCCACCTCGGTTTTCTGGTCCCAGGCAATACGGCGCAGCAAGGCCTGCAGGCGGGCGACCAGTTCGCGGGGGTTACAGGGTTTGGGAATATAGTCGTCTGCACCCACCTCGAAGCCGACAATGCGATCGGTTTCATCTCCGCGTGCAGTCAACAGAATCACCGGCAAATGGGTCTCGGCCCTCAGTTCGCGCAGCACATCCAGGCCGTTGATATCCGGCAGCATGATGTCCAGAACCACAATGTCACAATCCTGCGCCAGCGCCAGGGCCAGTCCGTCCCTGCCGTTGGCGGCCTCACGCACACTGAAGCCCTGGGTTGCCAGGTACTGCGCCAGCAGTTGCCTGAGCTCGTCATCGTCTTCAACCAGCAGTACCCGGTTCTGCATATCCGTCTCTCTCCTGTTGCCCGGCAACAGTCTAACACGGCACCGGGGCGCTGCTGACGGGCTGCTTTTTCTCTTTACCGAACCTTTACACCAGCCTGACACCAACTGACGTTGCACCGGCGTACTATGATCATCACAGGAACACCAAACCATGAGGTAACAACCATGAAAGCAAAAACATCCTTACTGACCGCCGGCGTACTGATGGCCGCCATGTTCGCCGCCAGCCCCGCAGCCATGGCCCAGGGCCAGGGTATGAAGCAGCAAGGTGGCAAATGGGACCAGAAAGAAATGTGCGAGAACTTCCGCGAAGGCAAAGGCAAGTTCAGCGCCGAGTACCGTGAAGAGCGCCGGGCCGAAATGCAGAAGTACCGGTCTGAAATGGCCGACCGCCTGAAGCTGAATGATGAGCAGCGCGAGATCTGGGACGAGATCCACCAGGAGCGCCAGCAAAAGCAGCAGGAGCGCATGGGCAAATGGCAGCAGAAGATGGAGAAGCGCTGCGGTAACGCCCAGAAGTGATCACAAGCCGGGTTCTGTCGTATGGTATAGGGAAAGTTAACAGAGCTTGCCCGAAACCATGGCAGAACCCGTCTCACCTGACATCACCCTGACCACCTGCGCCAGCATCACGGACATTCCCCGTGACGACTGGCAACGGCTGGCCGGGCGCAGCAATCCCTTCCTGCGCTATGAGTTCTTTCAGGCGCTGGAAGATTCCGGCTGCACCAGCACCGAAACCGGATGGACACCCTGCCACCTGGTTTTTCGTGTGCATGGCGAAATCTGCGGCCTGGCGCCGGCCTACCTGAAAAGCCACTCCAGGGGCGAATACGTGTTCGACTGGAGCTGGGCCGAAGCCTACCAGCGTTACCAGCTGCCCTATTACCCGAAGCTGCTGATTGCCATTCCGTTTACCCCGTCGCAGGGGCCGAGGTTATTGCTGGATGCATCGTTGCGGGCACAACTGACCCCCGCCCTGCTCGACGAGTTACTGGGCAACCTGACCCAGCAGCTGGGCGCCCACTCCTGGCACCTGCTGTTTCCGAATGCGCAGGACCAGGCCCTGCTTGGCCACAACCAGGAACTGCACCGCACCGGCTGCCAGTTCCACTGGCACAACCACGGTTACCAGAGCTTTGAAGACTTTCTGGCGGCGCTGACTTCCCGAAAGCGCAAATCCATCCGCAAGGAACGCCGGCAAGTGGCGGATCAGGAGATTACCTTTCACACCTTCCACGGCCGGGATATCTCCGACCAGGTGCTGTCGGCGTTCTTTGTGTTCTACCAGGCCACTTACCTGAAACGAGGCCAGGCGCCCTACCTGAACCAGGCCTTTTTCGAACTGCTGCGGGAACACCTGCCGGAGCACCTGCACATCATCATGGCCGTGCGCCATGGCGAGATGATTGCCGGTGCCCTGTTCCTGGCCGGTGAAACCACCCTCTACGGCCGCTACTGGGGGTGTCTGGAAGAATATGACCACCTGCACTTTGAAACCTGTTATTACCAGGGTATCGAACTTGCCCTGGAACTTGGCCTCCAGCACTTCGACGCCGGCGCCCAGGGCGAACACAAACTGGTTCGGGGCTTCGAGCCGGTGATCACCCACTCCTGGCACGGCATTCTGCACCCGGGCTTTCGCGAGGCGATCGCGGACTTCTGCACCGAGGAATCCGAACACGTACAGGCCTATTTCACCAAATCACAAACCCTGCTGCCCTACCGCAACGAACAAACCTGAGGTAATCCGACGTTGAAACGAACCCTCCTGCGCACGCTGGGCTGGCTGCTCGCCTCCCTCACCATCCTGCTGGCCGGCCCGGCAATCCTCGCCGCAAACGGCAGCCAGCCGGAGCGATACAGCTGGCAGACTGCCAGCCGCGACAGCGCGAACATTGCCCCCAAAGCATCAGAGGCAAAAGAAGCCATCGTACAGGTATACGGTGCCCGGGCCTGGAGCTGGCGGGGTTACTTTGCCGTGCACACCTGGGTAGCCACCAAGGAAGAAGGCGCTGACCACTACAGGGTTCACGAAGTCACCGGCTGGCGCCAGTATGTGGTGAACTCCCGGCCAGACGACCCGGACCGGCACTGGTACGGCGCCAAACCGGAGCTCTATGCCGACATCCGTGGCGAAGACGCCGCGGCCATGATTCCGGATATCTACAAAGCCGTCGAGTCCTACCCCTACGTGACGGAATACGAAGCCTGGCCCGGCCCCAACAGCAACACCTTTGTCGCCTGGGTTATCCGCGAAACACCCGGCCTGAACGTGGCGTTGCCAAACCACGCCATCGGCAAGGACTATCTGGGAGATCGTATTGCTGCTGCCGTGCCGGGTGGTGCGGGATACCAGCTGTCGCTGGGGGGCTATGTCGGCGTTCTGGCCGGTGTGCGTGAAGGGCTGGAACTGAATATTCTGGGCTTGTCGCTGGGCATCAACCCGATAGCGCTGGGAATCAAGCTGCCCGGCCTTGGGGAGCTGGCCTTACGCAATCCCAACCCGATGGCCGAGCCTGCGCAGTAAACTGAAAAGCTCTAGGCCAGGTAACGCACCAGTGCCGCAGCCAGCAGACCGACAGTAATTGACGGCAAAGGCTTCCGGGTAGCCAACATGGTTACCCCGGTGGCCACCAACGCAGCCAGGGCCCCGAGATCACCACCTACCGCCATCGGCACAATAATGGCGATCAATACCGAACTGGCCATGGTGTTGATAAAACTCTCGACCCGGGGATTGATGCGCACGAAAGACATCAGAAACACGCCGCCAAAGCGGGTGATCAGGGTAACCACCGTCATGATGGCAATCAGCGCCAACACGCCGGCGGAGGTGGTTTCAATGGTCACTCGCCACCTCCTTGCCTGCTCCGGCTTTGGGTTCCAGCCAGAACAGGCCAATTAAACCGCCAGCCAGTGCACCGACCACCACATGCATATTCGGCGGCAGCCATTTCCAGGCCGCCAGCGCACTGACCGCCGCCACCGACCAGGCCACCAGAACCCGGGGTGATTTCTGGCCGCCCAATGCCATGGTCAGCAAGAAGCATCCCAGCACCATATCCAGCCCGAATGCCTCCGGGTTCTGCATCAGCCCCCCGAAGTAAACGCCCAGTGCCGTGCCAAAAATCCACGCCAGCCACAACACCAGCCCACCGCCCACAATCACCTCCAGATTGTGGCGACCGTTCTGGTAGTCCTGGGCGCAGGCCGCCCAGTTGGCATCGGTGAGTAACAGCATCAGGCCATAACGGCGCCCGGGCGGCACCTGCTTCAACATCGGATACAGTGATGCCCCCATCAACAAATGCCGGGAGTTGATGGCAAACACCACCACCATCATCGGCAGCACAGACACCTCCGTGCCCCACAAATCCAGCGCCCCAAACTGCGACGCCCCGGCAAACACCGTGGCGCTCATCAGAATCGACTCAAGCGGCGACAACCCCTCCTGGGTAGACGCCAGCCCGAAGGCCGCACCAAACGCCACCACAAACAGCGAAATAGGCAACAGCCGGAAAAACTCCGCCCGCACCCTGTTCGCCTGAAACTGGTAGGAATAGTGCGCGCCCGACATCAGTCCTGACTCTCCCCCCGGCTATCAAAACAACCCGCCAGAATCGCCCGCATCTTCTCAGCACCCAGCTCATTCATCAGCGCAATATTGCGATCAGGAATCCCGTCCACATCCGGATAACCATCAATCGCCGCCTCCAGGCTCGCTTCCCGCAACAAGTGCAGCATCGGGTACGGAGACCGGTTGGTGTAATTCTCGGCAGCCCCCGGCTCAGTTTCAGCAAACTGGTAATCCGGGTGGAAACTCGCAATCTGGTAAACGCCCTCAAGCTCCAGATAGGCCAGCAACGCATCAGCAGCATCCAGAAACTCGTTGTAGGCGTAGAAATCCTGCAGCACGTCCGGGTGAATCAACAGTGTTGTCTCAATCCCCGGTTCGTCCTCCAGACACTGCAATTCAGAATGCAGGGCCTGCAGAAGGTCGTCTTCGTTTGTGGCGTTTGTCACCGTAAACCGAACCCGGTTCTTGACCAGCTCCCGCTTGGCGAAGGGGCAGAGGTTGTAGCCGACGACTACGTCTTCGACCCACTTACGGGTGGCATTAATAATCTGCGACTCGCTCATATGTTTTCCCAAGATGTGTTGGAAGCCCCCTCCAATGTATGAGCGGGCAGCTGGGGATGGCTTTCCAAAACTGTGCGGAGCCAGGGATGGCGGAGCCCAAGCGTCACATGGATGTGCCGCAAGGAGCGTGTTTTGGAAAGCCATCCCCAACTGCCCGCCAGCACCAAGCTCTGGACAGGTAACTCTTAGTCAGAACTTAAACGTAACCCTGACTCCGAAGATAATCATCATAGGTGCCACTGAAGTCGGTAATGCCATCCGGCTTCAACTCGATAATCCGAGTCGCCAGCGAAGAAACAAACTCCCGATCATGACTGACGAAAATCAGCGTACCCGGATAATTCTCCAGCGCCAGGTTCAACGCCTCGATGGACTCCATATCCAGGTGGTTGGTGGGCTCATCCATCAACATCACATTCGGCTTCTGCAGAATCAGCTTACCAAACAGCATCCGCCCCTGCTCACCACCGGAAATCACCTTCACCGACTTGCCGATGTCATCCCCGGAGAACAGCATGCGCCCCAAAGTACCGCGCACCAGTTGCTCGCCACCGGTTGTCCATTGGGCCATCCAGTCGGTCAGGGTGTCGTCACGGGCGAAGTCTGCGGTGTGGTCCTGGGCGAAGTAACCCACTTCGGCACTGTCGGTCCACTTCACCTCACCGGCATCCGGCTCATAGGCGCCGGCCAGGCACTGCAGCAAGGTGGTTTTACCGATACCGTTGGGGCCGATGATGGCCACGCGCTCGCCGGCTTCGATCTGCAGGTCCAGGTTCTTGAACAGAGGGCCATCATCAAAGCCCTTGGTCAGGCCCACCAGGGTGACCGCCTGACGGTGCAGTTTCTTGCCCTGCTCGAAGCGGATAAACGGACTCACCCGGCTTGAGGGTTTTACATCTTCCAGCTGGATCTTGTCGATCTGACGGGCGCGAGAGGTCGCCTGCTTGGCTTTCGAAGCGTTGGCCGAGAAGCGGCTGACAAACTGCTGCAGTTCGGCAATCTGGGCCTTCTTCTTGGCGTTGTCTGACAACATGCGCTCGCGGGCCTGGGTGGCAGCGGTCATGTATTCGTCGTAGTTGCCGGGGAACAGGCGCAGTTCGCCGTAGTCCAGGTCCGCCATGTGGGTGCACACGCTGTTCAGGAAGTGGCGGTCGTGGGAGATGATGATCATAGTGCTGTTGCGGGCCACCAGGATATTTTCCAGCCAGCGGATGGTGTTGATGTCCAGGTGGTTGGTGGGCTCGTCCAGCAGCAGTACGTCCGGGTCTGAGAACAGGGCCTGGGCCAGCAACACGCGAAGTTTCCAGCCCGGGGCCAGGGCGCTCATGGGCCCTTCATGCTGCTCCAGCGGAATATCCAGGCCCAACAGCAGTTCACCGGCGCGGGATTCGGCGGTATAGCCGTCCATTTCGGCAAATTCTACTTCCAGGTCTGCCACGGCCATGCCGTCTTCTTCGCTCATTTCCGGCAGGGAGTAGATGCGGTCCCGCTCTTTCTTGACCCGCCACAGTTCCTCATGGCCCATGATCACGGTGTCCATCACCGTGCAATCCTCATAGGCGAACTGATCCTGGCGCAGTTTACCAAGGCGGACATTCGGCTCCAGCATGACCTGGCCGGCGGACGGCTCCAGGTCGCCACCGAGGATTTTCATCAGGGTGGATTTGCCGCAGCCGTTGGCACCGATCAGACCGTAACGGTTGCCGTTGCCGAATTTGGCAGATACGTTTTCAAACAGGGGCTTGGCCCCGAATTGCATGGTGAGATTGGCAGTGGAGATCAAGAAAAGAACCTATAAGCGTGAGGGCCAGCCGGGCGCCGGCAAACGAAAGCCGGCATTGTACATGTTTGCCGGCAAGACTGTCAGACCGCAGAAACACGGATAAAAAGGGCTTGCCAGCAGCGGGCTGTGAAGGCAGCATTCGTGTCAGACGTTTCCGTCCATCCCCCCCATCCGACAACAGGATAATGATCATGGCACAAGCAACTGCACGCCACATTCTGGTAGACAGCGAAGCGAAATGTGAAGAACTGAAGAAGGCTATTGAAGGTGGCCAGGATTTCGCCGAAGTCGCGAAGCAACACTCATCCTGCCCGTCTGGCCGTAACGGCGGCGACCTGGGCTCCTTTGGCCCGGGCCAGATGGTTCCCGAGTTTGACAAGGCCGTGTTCAGCAGCGACCTGAACACCGTGATTGGGCCGGTCAAGACCCAGTTCGGCTATCACCTGCTGGAAGTGACTTCCCGCAGCTGAGCCTGAACAGCCGCCTGCACGGTCACCCGGGCAGGCGGCTGGCTTCTTTCACCTTTACTGCGACTGCCCTGCCCCGAAATTCCTGAACCGTGCCAGCTGGGTGCCAATCGTTTCGATAGGGTCTGTGATGGAGGCCTGGATACTTGCCGTGGCCACCTCGGTAAATCGCTTACCCGCCTCACTTTCCAGAAAATCCAGATACAGCTTCAGCTCCTGAACACTGATATTCCGGTAGGTGTACAGGTAGCCGTCATACACTTGCTGCCCAACCATACCCTGCAACATCGCGCGCTGGCTTTCCAGCCGCTGGCGTAACCGCTCACCATTTACCGAATCTGTGTTCAGCGCCGCCATGGCCGTTGCCAGCCCCATCTGCACAGCAATGGTTGTGTCTATCGTCGTTTCTGTCGCGCGGGAAGCCCGGTCGAAACGGTCAAACAACTGTTCCCGGGCGGTTCCCTTGTAAGATTCGTTCAACTCCCCAGCCCTGTCGCGCATCTCGGGCCATACCGCCGGGGCTGAGGCGGCAACCTCGGCCCGGGAGATCTTCTGGGCGACGGGCGTCTGGTACCAGGCGTACACTTCCTCAAGCTGCTTATCCGTGAGCGAGGCATCCAGGCTGGCCACCAGCTTGCGCTCGATGTCCTCGGCCCGATAACTGCTGCTCACCACATAACCAATGGTGTCGGCTACCATCGGCGGTACCTGACCGCTCTGTTTGAGACCATCCCGAATACCCTGGCTCATCATTGCAGGATACTGGGCAACGATGTCGTCAATCGGCGATGCCGACAGTACCTCACGGGCATCCGTTGATGCGTAAGCCCCGCCGGACAACAACAGCCCGGTGACTAAAAGAGGTTTAACTAGGGAGATCAGTCGCATTTCACTATTATCCTGTTACGGGAACGGCCCTGTTTATGACACGCCCAGAGGCTTTCCGGCAAGTGCTCCCAATCCTTCGGAGATGACAGTTTGGTAGGGATACGGCGCAGAAAAACCCGAAATTACCGAAAAATCCGTAACAAGCGATTTAATGTCTGGCGCTCCCGCCTGAGCTGGTACGGGCTGCCCGTTCTGGGCCTGACACTCGGCATCTGGGCCACCCTTCGTTTCAGCCTGCTGGCCCCGGAACCACCGGCCAATCCTGAAGACCTCTGTGAGATCTTCAGGGAGCATACGGTGTGGTACGACTACGCCCGGGCCTCGGAGGAAAAATGGGGCACGCCCATCGCCACGCAGCTGGCCTTTGTTTATTACGAATCCTCGTTCCGCAGCCACGCCCGGCCGCCCCGCACCCGGCTTTGGGGGCGGATACCCTGGCGACGGCCCACCACGGCTCTGGGCTATGCCCAGGCACTGGACCCGGCCTGGGGCGAGTACCTGATCGCCACTGACGGCAGCTGGCGGACGGTACGGACAGATATGGAGTACGCGCTGGATTTTGTGGGCTGGTACAACCACCTCAGTAACCGGCATGTCGGCATCCCGCTTACCTCACCCCGGCAGTTGTACCTGGCCTATCACGAGGGGCGCGGAGGCTATGCCCGGCGGTCCTTTGACCAGAAACCCGCCATCAAATCCCTCGCTCAGCGGGTTCAGAACCGGGCCTTCCGTTACCACAATCAGCTGCAAACCTGCGAAGCGGAATTCCAGTGCTGGCGCTGGTATCAGTTCTGGCCGTTCTGTTCGGCCGACAGCTAAGCTCAAAGTGTGGCGCTGAACTCGATGGCAGGCTCCAGCGCCTGCAGGCGTTCGGCCAGAAACTCCATCACAATCCGCACCCGGGCCATTTGCTGGGTATCCTGGTTTACGTGCAGCCAGAGGTCGACACTTTCACCATCCAGGGGGTCGGACAGGCGGCGCAACTCCTTTGCCGGCTCGCCAAGGTAGCAGGGCAGCACCGCCAACCCGGCGCCAGCCCTGGCCAGCGCCACCATCGCTTGCAGGCTGTTGCAGCGGATCACCGAGTTTACGTTCTTGAGCTGTTTCCGGTACCAGCGGCCCGTTGCCAGGTGGCTGAAAGACTCATCCGGGATAATCCAGGTGCATGCTTCCGGGCGGTTTTCCGGGTCCATATCGCGGTTGCGCCGGCAGTACTTGGTTGCGCCGTAAACCGCCGAATCGATCGCGGCAATGCGCTCGCCCTCCAGGGTGGCCTGGGGCTTGTTCTCCGGGCGCAGGGTCAGGTCTGCTTCCCGGTGGCTGAGGTTGGCCACATCGTTATCGGTGAGCACTTCCAGTTCGATGTCCGGATATTCCCGCACCAGCTCCGCCAGAATCGGGCTGAGCAGCTCATTCATCATGGTGTCTTCGGCGGCAATCCGCACCTTGCCCACGGGCGCGCCGTCCTGGCCCACCAGTTTGCGCTCAAGGTTTTCCATATCGGTAGCCAACCGCTCCGCCTCCCGGAAGGCCATCTCGCCGACCGGAGTCAGCTTCAATCCATCCCGGTTACGCTCGAAAAACTGAACGCCCAGCGACTCTTCCATCTGATCAAGTCGCCGTAAGACAGTGGTTTGGTGCACACCCAGCAATTCACCGGCTTTTGCGAAGGTACCGGCTATTGCCAGGGCTCGTATATATCGAAGATAATCCCAGTCCATAGTTACTGCATATTTGCAACGCGGATACGGATTTTAACGTATTCAAGCTGCAAATAAGAACCCCTACAATTGTTTGCAAGTTAACAATCCCAGCCACCCGAGTAAGGAGGAAGGCGCCATGATTCATAAGCACACCGCGAGCGTTCGCCCACTGCCGTCAAGCATCCTCCAGAATGGAGTGGAGATGCGGCGCCAGTATACCCGTGCCGCAGCAAAACAGGTGGTGCAGTTTATCGGCCGCAAGCTGCGCATTGTAAATCGCAAGGCCGTTGCCGCTGCCCAGGATATGCCTCAGGTACAGGGCGGCGTTTAACCCCAAGGCCTGAACGAAAAAACGCCGGCATGGTTTCCATGCCGGCGTTTTTTGTTGGTCGAAAGAAAACCTCAGAACTCCCAGATCACCTTGGCGCTCCGGGCAAACCACTCATCCATCTTGCGGTTGTAGAAATCCTCGATGACGTTGCGCTTGATCTTCATGGTGGGTGTCAGCATGCCGTTCTCCATCGTCCAGGGCTCCCGGACCACCACCACAAAGGCCACCTTTTCATGGGATTCGCATTCTGCATTCACCGCATCCAGCTCCCGGGCCAGCTCCCGCTCCAGTTCGGTGCGGTCCGCGCCCCGGTCCAGTTCATCCCGGGTTTCTTCTGACAACAGAACCATCAGGCAGGGTTGCGGCTGGTTCGCACCGGCCACGCACACCACTTCCGCCTTCGGGTGGTTGAAGCGGTTCTCGATAGGCACGGGCACTACGTATTTGCCCTTGGATGTCTTGAACAGATCTTTAACGCGGCCAGTGATGCGAAGAAAGCCCTGTTGGTCGATCTCCCCCATATCTCCGGTTTTCAGAAAACCGTCGTCGGTGATGTCTTCCCGGGTTTTCTCTTCGTTCTTGAAATAGCCCACCATCTGGCCCGGGCTTTTTACCTGAATCTCGCCACCCTCACCGATGCGATGCTCCACCCCCGGGTTGGCCAGACCAACGCTGCCGACCTTTGCCTGCCCGGGCCTGTTGGCATGGGAATAACCGAAGTTTTCAGACATGCCATACACTTCCAGCAGTTCCAGCCCAAGATTCCGGTACCAGCTAATGATTTCTGCTGACAGCGGTGCCGCACCTGTCAGTGCTGCCCGGCAATGATCCAGCCCCAGCTGTCTCAGCACCTTCTTTTTCACCAGGGAACCGAGCACGGGAATGCTGAACAGTATCTTCTGTTTCTTTGGTGGCAACTTGGCATTCACGCCCAGATAAAACTTCATCCACAGGCGAGGTACCGAGAAAAACAATGTAGGCCGCGCCCGCTGCAAGTCTTCCTGGAAGGTGTCCAGCGAGTTGGCAAAGTACAGGTGAAAGCCGTAATACAGAGACTGGGTTTCCACCGCGGCACGCTCCGCCACATGGGCCAGCGGCAGGTACGACAACATGCGTTCGGAAGATGACACCGGGAATAACTGCTGCAGGCCGTCAGCCACCGAGATCATAGTTCGGAAACTGTGCATCACCCCTTTGGGCCTGCCGGTGCTACCCGAAGTGTAAACAATAGTGGCCAGGTCATCCGGATCTGGCAGCCGCGGTTCAGCAGGCGACTGACTGGCTACGATGTCCAGCCACTTCGCCGTGTCATCCCGGGGAGACATGGGCAACGAAATAATCGGCAGATCGGCCGGCAGATGCCCCTTGATGTCGTTCCAGCCATCGGCAGTGCCATCCAGCTTGCCAAGGAACAACAGCTTCGCCTCACTGTGTTCCAGTACATAGGTGGCAGTTTCACCATTCAGGGTCGGGTACAGGGGCACACTTACGTGGCCAGCCGCCCAGATGGCCAGGTCAGCCAGGATCCAGTGCGCACTGTTCTTGCCAAGAATGGCGATATTGCTGGGTTGCGGTAACTTGAGACTGTTCAGGTGTCCAGCCATCCGGCGCACCTGGTCCGCTGCCTGCCCCCAGGTGATGTCTTCCACCCGGCCATCGGAATACGGCTGGGTCAGGTAAACGTTGTCTGGGTTTTTCTCCGCCCAGTAAAACAGACTGTGTACTGACGTGGGCTTCTGCGGGTCAATAGCCATACGGACTCCATATTGTTGTTATAGTCATATTGTCTGAAAGTTATCTTTATTGTGTCCTGTCTGATAGTACCCGACTCTCCCCCCTCCTCAATAGCAAGAAGCACCGCGACGATTGACTATTAGTATCGATATCGCGACCTGTTACACAAAATACAATTCGTGACATTCGTCAATGATGGTCTAGAGTGAGAAAGTCCGCGTAAGATTAGCCATACCGAAGGAGGTAGCTATGAACAAGCCGACACGCTCCGCCATGACCGCTCCAGCCTGGGCTTTGATCCTGCTTGGTTCGTGTGTTTTTTTCTACATGACCTATGCCGGAATGCTTGGCTCCTGAAGCTCTCTCAGGACCAGCCTTCCTCCCCCACCAGAGGCACAAAGCGTACATCTCCGAAGTCTTCCCGTTGGTAGTCATGTTCTGAACGGCGGGTAACTACCACCAACTGCTGACTGGACTGCTCTGGCCCTACCGGTATGACCATTCGCCCCCCAATCGCCAGTTGCTGCTTGAGGGATTCCGGAACTATTGGTGCACCGGCGGCTACGCATATGCCATCAAAGGGTGCGGCTTCCGGCCAACCCAGGGTGCCATCACCGCAGACCACATGCACCTGGGAAAACCCCGCCGCATCAAGGTTGCGGCGGGCCAGCCCGGCAAGTTCGGGTATACGTTCAATGGAATACACTTCCAGGGCCAGACTGGCCAGTACGGCTGCGGCGTACCCGGAGCCAGTGCCAATATCCAGCACCCGCTCCCGCCCGGTGAGTTCTAAAACTTCGGCCATCAGGGCCACAATGTAAGGTTGTGAAATGGTTTGGCCATGGCCAATAGGCAGGGGATGATCTTCGTAGGCTTCATCGGCAAGATGGTCCGGCACAAAGGCCTCCCGGGGCACCCGGGCCATGGCCTCCAGAACCCGGCCATCATGAACGCCCCTGCCGGCAAGCTGGTACTTCACCATGGCCTGGCGCCTGGCGGCGAAGTCGGGATCGGTCGCCTTCATAGCGGTAGCTCCCAAAATAGATGTATTCTTGACAGATTACGCCTATCTCAAGACCGAAACCAGCCCGATGGTGCTGACCACCAGCAGCACCACACCCAGTACCCGGTAAAACACCGAGCCTTCGGTCTGGAGCATGCGATCGTGCACATACAGCCCGATCACATGTCCCACGGCCGCCGCTGGCAGCAGCCACAGGTGGTGGACCAACTGCAGGTCCACCCCCGCCCAGATAAAGGCCGACAGCTTGATCAGCACCAGAATAAACCACAGGGCAAACAGAGTGTCCCTGAGTTTTTCCTTGGGCAGGTGCTGGGCTGCCACCGCGATGATCAACGGCGCACCGATCAGTGAGGTACCGCTGATGTAGCCTCCCAGCATGAGAAAAATCGCATCAACGGTCTTGCTGCCGCTACGGAACGGGCGGTTGGCAATGTAAGACAGCGAATAGAGCGCCACGATCACGAAGATAATCGAGCTCATCACATAACCCGGAAAGGTAAGCAGCCCGAACACTCCGATCAGCTTGGGCACAATCATGACCGCAAGCATGCGCCCCAGATAGCGCCAGTCTACCGTGCCGGTACCACCCACCTGCCGCCCTTTCGAACCCTTCCGGTTGTTGAGCCAGATGGTAAGCGAGGAGAACACCAGCAGATGTATGGATATCAGCGGCAGAAACACCAAAGGTTCATCAAGAACCAGTAAAAGGAACGGTAGGGACAACACGGCACCGCCGAAGCCCAGCCCTGACCGGACAAACCCGCTCCAGACAAAGATCAGTGCAATCAGGATATACTGGACTAAAGTCAGGTCAGACATGAATAAAAGCTGGCTCCGGCAAGCAAGTTAGATCGGCTGGGTCTGAACGCCAATGATGACACGGAGGGGAAACAGATGCAGGATGCAAACCGTCGAACGTTCTGGCAACACTGCCTGCTGGGCCTGATGTTACTGGCGCTGACCGGAAAATCCTACAGCGACGATAGTATTATCAACCGGATCGAGGCCCTGCAGGCTGGTGAACCGGTGGTGATTCTTGACGCCCACCTGCACTCCCGGAAGGCTCTTGTAAAGTTCTACCAGGCCCGCAACTATGAACCCGCCTGGCGCTCCTTACCGGCAAGGGAGGAGCTGCTGCAAGCAATCGACGAAGTGGCCAACGAAGGCCTGCACCCGTCAGACTACCATTACGACATCCTTGCCAACTATGCTTCCCGGCCGCTGGACCAGACCGGCGAAGACTTGCAGGCTGACCTCGACCTGCTGTTGTCTGATGCCTACCTGCTGCTGGCCAGCCACCTGCACGATGGCAAGCTTGATCACGAAACCCGATCCACCCGATGGCAGCCTGCCGGACAGCAAAGGACAATGCATGACGAGCTGGACTCGGCCATTCTTCAGCACCGCGTGTACGAATCCCTGCAAGGGCTGAAACCGGCGTCACCGGCCTACCGCAAACTGGTGGCGCTTCGCAAACAGATCTCGGACCTGTTGGGCGAGCCCTGGCCGGTGATCGATTCCGGCCCGGCAATCCGACCCGGGGATGCCGATCCGAGAATGGCTGAAATTCGCCAACGTCTGAGGTTACTCGGCGATCTCCCTGCCCTGGACAACGACAGTGCCGACGCATTCGACACCAGCTTTGCCGACCACCGGTACGGCGATGACCTGCTCACGGTGATCCCTGCCTTTCAGGCCCGCCACGGACTGGATCCCGACGGCATCATCGGCCGCAAAACCCTCGCGGCCATCAATCAGATGCCCCTGGAACGGCTACAACAGATCGACGCCAACCTGGAGCGGTGGCGCTGGCTGCCGGATTCACTGGGCGACACGTACATCTTAGTGAACATTGCCGGTTATGAGCTGATCATGGTGGAAAACGGCCAGGAAACCATGCGCCAACGGGTGA
>Ga0209075_1001019_pt1 | contig 26938 bp, 21 predicted proteins | sample Stecom2011_FD_187523 | JGI IMG/M metagenome (GOLD analysis project Ga0209075, IMG submission 187523) | Agricultural soil microbial communities from Utah to study Nitrogen management - Steer compost 2011 (SPAdes) (version 2) | ecosystem: Environmental > Terrestrial > Soil > Agricultural land...
ACCGTCCGTCTAGTTGTCGGCAACAACCTGGTGGAGCAGGTTCATTACCGCCCCTCCCAGGCCACTACACTCAACCATCAGCTCAGCCTGCTCAGCAAGCCTGAGCGGCAACTGGTCGCATCTGTCTTCAACCAGCGCGCCCTCCCTTCTGAAAAACAGTGGTCAGCCCTGCCCGCACCCCGCCAGGCCGCCGTGCTAGACGCCTCTTATGAGCTGGTCCGCTACCGCAGCCTCAGCGACAATCTGCCCCGGGAAAGCACCGCCCCCCTGTCCTACCAGCTGCTCAAAGAGCGAAGCCGCCTGGCTGCGGTCACCGCAGCGTCCCGGCCTGAGCCTCCTGTGGTGAGAGATGACCAGGGACACCCCACGGCCCGTGCCAGCCTCATGGGAGGCCGCTATCATGATCGCAATTTTCTGTCACTGGCACTGCGCCCGGCCTATCATGACCTGAATGACCCCGCGCCCGGTTACCGGGAAGGCTCCATGCTTCAGTTTCTCAATGGGGAGCTGCGTTATTATTTCGACGACGATGAGCTTCAACTGGAACAACTGAAGCTGGTGGAAATTCTTTCCCTGTCACCGCGCAACCAGTTCTTCCAGCCTATTTCCTGGGGCGCCGGATTTGGTGCTGACCGGCAGCTGCTAAATGATGGCTCACGCCCGCTGACCCCTTACGTGGCCGGCCGGGGTGGCTTGAGTTATGAGCTGGCGGGAGGCATCTTCTACAGCCTGGCCACCGCCAGCCTGCGATTGAGCTCCCATTTGCCCGATGGCTTTTTGGCAGCTCCGGGGGGCTCCCTGGGCTGGACCCACCAGACCGCCGCCAGTGCCTGGAGCCTGGACTTCTCCAGCCGTTTCCATCCAGTCCAGGATGAAGACCCTCATCACCGGCTCAGCGCCTCTGTAGACTTACACTGGCTCCCCAGTGGTTCCCTGACCCTGGCCTTGGCACGTGAGAACAGTGGAGATCTCTATGCGACCCTGGTTCAGGCCGGCATCCGCTGGCACTTCTAAACTGGCCCGCCTGCGGCGTCTGTCCGGGCTGTTAACGCTCTGTGCGCCCCTGCTGTTGCTGTCGGGGTGCGGGCATCTATTCTTCTATCCCAGCAAAGACCAGTTCATCACACCGGATCAGATTGGCCTGCAATACGAAGATGTCTATCTGACCACCCTGGATGGGGAAACCCTGCATGGCTGGCTGCTCCCTGCCGAGGGCACGCCCCGTGGCACCGTGTACTTTCTCCATGGCAATGCAGAGAACATCAGCACCCATATTGGTAATGTGATGTGGCTCCCCGCCGAAGGCTACCAGGTATTTCTCCTTGACTACCGGGGCTATGGGCGCTCCACCGGCAAGCCAGATATCGCACCCGCACTGCTGGATGTGGCAACGGGCTACCATTGGCTGACCCAATCACAGCCTTCTCCGCTGTTTATCCTTGGTCAAAGCCTGGGCGGCGCCCTCACGATCACTTTTGCCGCCCAACAAATGCCAGACCTGCAAAAACAGGTTGCAGGCATTGTGGTCGACTCCGCCTTCGCCAGTTATCGGGGGATTGCCCGGGAAAAGCTCGGTCAGTTCTGGTTAACCTGGGCGTTCCAGCACCCGCTGTCCTGGCTGGTACCCACCGGCCACGACCCGGTTGACCATATCGACCAGATCGCCCCGACCCCGCTGCTGATCTTGCATAGCTCTGAAGACTTCGTCGTTCCCCAGCACCATGGAGTCAGGCTCTTTGACAGGGCCAATCCTCCCAAGATGTTTCTGGCCACCAAGGCCGCCCATAACACCGCCTTTAACCAGCGCCAAAACCGAGAACAGGTTTTGCGTTTTTTTGAATTAACCGCTTCTTCTCAACCCCTGCACTCACCATTTTTCTTACGCCAGGCCAGCTTGCCCGCGGCTGATCTGATCGTGCATCAGAGTCCCCGTAAGCGTTAGGCCAAACCTCCCAGCATTTCCATCAAAATGCATTATCCTTGCTGTCCCAGCACAGCTAACACTCTGAATTACTGGCGGATACCCAAGTTTTCATCTAAATTACGCGCGCCTAACGGAATATTTAGTAACGTTAAATCGTTAGGCTCACTTAAATTATCTGTCTGGAGCAAAGTTATGAAAAAGTCTTTCGCCGCCATTGTTACCGTATCTGCACTCATGCTGGGCGGCTGTGCCACTTCTTATCCTGTTGGTGGCATCCTGACCGACATTACCCTGCCTGCTGGCGTCACTGAACATGCCGCGGCCAAGAAAACCGGCGTTGCTAAGTGCCAAAGCATCCTGGCCCTGGTAGCCAATGGCGACTGCTCCATTGAAGCCGCCAAGAAAGACGGTGGTATCACTAAGGTTTCCCACGTTGATTGGAAAGCGAACAACGTTCTGGGCATCATTGGCAACTACGAAGTACGGGTTTACGGCGAGTAATCCATACGCGGGAGTCCGGGATAGAGCCATTTCTATCCCGCCCTCAAATTCCCGCCCACAAAAAAAGCGCCTGGGGTAACCCGAGGCGCTTTTTCTTCAAGTCGAATCGCTTCTTGCAGCCTTAGCCACCCAGAGCAGCGATATCTTCCTGAGTTACTTCCTTGATGCTGAGCTTCACGCGGCCACGCGCATCCACATCCAGCACTTTAACGTGCACGTAATCCCCTTCCTTGAGCACGTCAGTGACGTTCTCAATCCGGCGATCAGCGATCTGGGAGATATGCACCAGACCATCTTTGCCAGGCAGCAGATTAACGAATGCACCAAAGTCGACGATCCGCTCGACCTTGCCGTTATAGACACGACCGACTTCGATCTCGGCGGTAATCTCCAGCACCCGGTTTACGGCTGCATCGGCAGATTCCTTATTCGCCGCGTAGATGCGCACGCTACCATCATCATCGATGTCGATAGAGGCACCGGATTCTTCGGTAATGGAACGGATGGTGGCACCACCCTTACCAATCACGTCACGAATCTTGTCGGGGTCGATTTTCAGGGCAATCATCTTCGGTGCTTTCTCGGACAGCTCGGTACGAGACGCCGAAATCACCTTGTTCATTTCACCCAGAATATGGAGACGGGCACCATGGGCTTTCTCCAGGGCCACTTCCATGATTTCCTCGGTGATTCCCTGAATCTTGATATCCATCTGCAGGGCTGTAATACCCTTGGCGGTACCAGCCACCTTGAAGTCCATATCACCCAGGTGGTCTTCGTCACCCAGGATGTCGGTCAGAACGGCAAACTTATCACCTTCCTTCACCAGACCCATGGCAATACCGGCAACGGGTGCTTTCAGGGGCACACCACCATCCATCAACGCCAAGCTCGCGCCGCACACACTGGCCATGGAGCTGGAGCCGTTGGATTCGGTAATTTCAGATACCACCCGGATCACATAGGGGAAGTCGTCTTGGCTTGGCAGCATGGACTGCACACCACGGCGGGCCAGACGGCCGTGGCCGATTTCGCGACGTCCAGTGCCGGTCATCCGGCCGGTTTCACCCACGGAGTAGGGAGGGAAATTATAGTGCAGCATGAAGGGCTCCTTACGCTCACCCTCCAGTGCATCCACGATCAGCGCATCGCGGCTGGTACCCAGAGTGGCAGTGACCAGAGCCTGGGTTTCACCACGGGTAAACAGCGCAGAACCATGGGCATTGGGCAGCACGCCCACTTCAATGTGAATCGGACGAACGGTATCGTTGTCGCGACCGTCAATACGGGGTTTGCCTTCAACGATGTTGGTCCGGACCACCACTTCCTGCAGTTTTTTGAACAGGCTGACCACCTCGTCGGCAGACGGGCCTTCAGCGCCTTCTTCGGCAGGGACAAACTTGGCTACCGCAGCCGCCTTGATTTCATCCAGACGGGCATAACGGGCCTGTTTCTCATGAATGCCATAGGCTTCGCTGACCGCAGCACCAAACTCAGCGTTCAACTGCTCGTACAGGGCGGTGTTTTCCGCAGCGGCTTGCCACTCCCACTTCTTGGCGCCAGCCTCGGCAGCAAACTCTTTGATTGCCTGGATCGCGACTTGATATTCCTGGTGAGCGAACAGCACAGCGCCCAGCATCTGGTCTTCGTTCAGCTCAGCAGCCTCTGATTCCACCATCAATACGGCTTCTTCAGTACCCGCGACCACCATGTCCAGTTTGGAGTTGGCCAACTCGCCATAGCTGGGGTTCAGCACATAGCCGTGCTCTTCGGTGAAACCGACACGGGCCGCTGCCAGGGGTCCATTGAACGGCACACCGGACAGTTCCAGGGCTGCAGCGGTACCAATAATGGACGCGATATCCGGATCGTAATCCTTGTTGGCGGACATAACGGTACAGATGACCTGTACTTCGTTCATGAAGCCTTCGGGGAACAGCGGACGGATGGGACGGTCGATCAGACGGGAAGTCAGGGTTTCCTTCTCGGAAGGACGTCCCTCACGGCGGAAGTAGCCACCGGGGATACGGCCAACCGCGTAGCTTTTTTCCTGGTAATGAACAGTCAGCGGGAAGAAATCCTGGCCCGGCTTGGGCTCTTTCTGGGCAACGACAGTGGCCAATACAACCGTATCGTCCATGGTCACCATCACCGCACCGCTAGCTTGACGCGCGACGCGCCCTGTTTCCAAAGTAACGTTCGACTGACCGAACTTAAACGTTTTTCTTACCGGTTTCACGGTAACTCCTTTCACGATTGGGTGCCGCTCAGCACCTTAAATAAGACTCGAATCTCTTGACAACTACTATACACAAAAAACAAAAGGGCACCGGGCCTAACATCCTGAGATGTAAACCCGGTACCCTGTAGACTGTCCCTAGAAACGGGGGCTGCTTAGCGACGCAGACCCAAACGGCCGATCAGCGCTACATAGCGATCGGCGTTCTTGCTCTTGAGGTAGTCCAGCAGTTTGCGGCGTTGGTTAACCATGCGAATCAGACCACGACGGGAGTGGTGATCCTGCTTGTTCACTTCAAAGTGGCTTTGCAGTTTGTTGATGTTCGCAGTCAGCAACGCGACTTGTACTTCGGGTGAGCCAGTATCACCGGGTTTGGTTTGATACTCTTGTGTGATCTGTGCTTTCTCGGCAGCAGTCAGTGCCATGATGATTCTCCTAATGAATATGCATTACAGCAACTCCGGACCATCCGAAGTTGCCCAACCTTCGCAACAACCACGCATACCTGCAGCTGTTGTGAAATTCGATTGCGGCTGATGCCTCAGCCAAACCGGAGCAGACGTCGCGGCTTTAATTGATCACCGCTAATCTCGCCCAGGCCGATAAATCTCTGGTCCGCGTCCCGGATACGTACCATTCCGGAAAGCAAACCGGGGGTTATTCTAACCATTTGCCCTTGCAGAATCGAGCCTGTTTGGCGGGAATTGAGCAAAATATCGGGAATATGTTCTAACCCTGCATCAATGGGCAACAACAGCTGATCCAGTGCGGCCAGCGCCTCGTCCTCCGCCACGCCCTCCGCCTCAGCCACTGCCCGCAACTGCTCGAGACCGTGGCACTGAGCCAGGGTAAATCCGGCGGACTGGTCACGACGCAGCACGCTCACGTGGGCACCACATCCCAGCGCCTCGCCAATATCTTCCACCAGGGTACGGATATAAGTTCCCTTACTGCAATGAACCTCAAGTTCCAGATAGTCCTCGCCCCAGGCCAACAGCGTCAGGGAGTGGATTGTCACCCGCCGGGCGGGGCGCTCGATCTCAATGCCCTGGCGCGCCAGCTTGTACAGGGGCTGGCCCTGGTGCTTCAGCGCTGAATACATCGGCGGAACTTGCTCAATCTCGCCGCGGAAGCGCGCCACGACCTGCTGCAGCAGCTCCTGACTCAGAGCCGGCACTGGCCGCTCTTCAATCACATTGCCTTCCGCATCCCCGGAGTCGGTACGAGCCCCCAGGGTCGCCCGGGTGAAGTAGGTCTTGTCGGCATCCAGCAGGAATTGACTGAACTTGGTGGCCTCACCCAAACAGATCGGCAACACCCCGGTGGCGAGCGGGTCCAGACTACCGGTGTGGCCGGCCTTGGCGGCCTTATACAGATGCCGAACCCGTTGCAGGGCCTGGTTGGAAGACAGGCCCTTTGGCTTATCGAGCAGCAGGATGCCGTCGATCTCACGAAACCGTTTTTTACTGCTGGACAAACTCATTCCTCTACCGGACGATTGCCCGCTTCATCCCGCTCCCGCGCCCGATCAATCAGGGTCGAAATGCGACGGCCCTGCACCAAGGTACGGTCATAGTGGAAACGCAAATGGGGCATCACCCGCAACTTGATCCGATGGCCCAATTCACTTCGCAGAAATCCGGCCGCGTTTTTCAGCACCTCGATAGAGGCATCAGCGGCGGACTCATCTTCAAGATTGGCCGTATTCAAAATGGTGACGTAAACATCGGCATAGGAGAGATCTTTGCTGACGCGGACTTCATTGACCGTAGTCATCCCCAGCCGTGGGTCTTTAATTTCCCGCTGGATCAGTTCCGCCAACTCCCGCTGCATTTGGTCACCGATACGCTGGGTTCGACTGAATTCTTTCGCCATCACTATTCTCGTATCTGCACAGGCTGCGCCTATGATTCAAGGGGCTCAAAAAGAATGCCCGGACCGTTAGGCCCAGGCATTCGTTCTCTCATAGAGCTTACAGATCAGGAAAGAGAACGGGCTACTTTAACCCGATCGAACACCTCGATCTTATCACCCACTTTCACGTCGTAGTTCTTCACGCCGATACCGCACTCCATACCGGCACGAACTTCGTTGACGTCGTCCTTGAAGCGACGCAGGGATTCCAGTTCGCCTTCGAAGATCACCACGTTGTCGCGCAGAACCCGGATCGGCTTGTTCCGCTGCACCACGCCTTCCTGCACCATACAGCCGGCCACCTGGCCGAACTTGGGTGAGCGGAAGGTGTCCCGCACCTCGGCAATACCGATAATGTCTTCGCGGTACTCCGGCGCAAGCATCCCGGTCAACGCCTGTTTGACGTCTTCGATGATGTGGTAGATCACGCTGTAGTAGCGCATATCCAGACCTTCACGCTCGACGATCCGACGCGCGCTGGCATCAGCCCGGACGTTAAAGCCGATAATGACCGCGTTCGTGGCCAAAGCCAGGTTGACGTCCGTTTCGGTAATTCCACCGACGCCACCGGCAACAATCTTCACCTGAACCTCGTCGTTGCCCAACTCGCCCAAGGAGCCGATCAGAGCTTCCAGGGTACCGCGCACGTCGGTCTTGAGCACGATATTGAGCACCCGGACTTCGTCCTTGCCCATGTTCTGGAACAGGTTTTCCAGATTGGCCGTCTGCTGACGTTGCAGGCGAACGTCCCGGAACTTGCCCTGACGGAACAGTGCGACTTCACGGGCCTTCTTCTCGCTGGGAACAACGGTGAACTCGTCGCCCGCACCCGGGGTACCATCCAAGCCGAGAATTTCCACCGGAATGGACGGACCGGCTTCAGAAACCTTGTCGCCGTTCTCGTCGAGCATCGCCCGCACCTTACCGTAGGTGGTTCCCGCCAGCACCACGTCGCCGACGCGCAGGGTACCATTTTGAACCAGCACGGTAGCCACGGAACCACGGCCTTTATCCAGACTGGATTCAATCACCACACCCTTGGCCGGTGCCGATGCGACAGCGGTCAACTCCAGCAGCTCAGCCTGCAGCAACACCGCTTCCAGCAGGGCGTCAATGCCTTCACCGGTATGCGCGGAGACATTCACAAACTGGGTGTCGCCACCCCAGTCGTCCGGCAATACGTCAATGTTGGCCAGTTCGGTTTTCACCCGATCAGGATCAGCCTCGGGCTTGTCGATCTTGTTGACCGCAACCACCAGGGGTACGCCAGCCGCACGAGCGTGCTGTACCGCTTCTTCCGTCTGGGGCATCACGCCGTCATCGGCGGCCACCACCAGAATCACGATATCGGTACTCTTGGCACCACGCGCCCGCATCGCGGTAAACGCAGCGTGCCCCGGGGTATCCAGGAAGGTTACGATGCCCCGCTCAGTTTGCACGTGATAGGCGCCGATATGCTGGGTAATACCACCAGACTCGCCTTTGGCGACTTTGGTGCGTCGGATGTAGTCCAGCAACGAAGTCTTACCATGGTCAACGTGACCCATCACACTGACCACCGGGGCCCGAGTGATCTGCTCGCCTTCGTAGCTGATCGCCTCCAGAACTTCGGTCTCGACCGCGTTTTCCTGCACGAGTTTGACCTTATGGCCCATTTCCTCGACCACCAGTTGCGCGGTCTCCTGATCAAGCACCTGGTTGATGGTCGCCATCACGCCCATCTTCATCAGGGTCTTAATCACCGCCGTTGCCTTCACTGACATTTTCTGTGCCAGCTCTGCAACGGTAATTGTTTCGCCAATTGTCACTTCATGCACCATAGGCTGGGTCGGCATTTCGAAACCGTGGTTCTTTTCCTTCGGCTTCTTCTTGACCTTCAGGCGACGCGGACGGCCATCGTCTTCGTCATCCACCAGCTCCTCAATATGATTGTGGCGAGGCTTGGGCACTACCTTGGTCGGCTTGTGTTTTTCCCGGCGCTTGTTGGCAGGCAGCTCTTCTTCCTCGTCCCCTTCGGGTCGGACCTTCTTCTTGGCCTTCTTCGCCTCGTGCTTTTTCGCTTCTTCCGCTTTTGCGGCAATCTCTTCCTCGGTCAGAACGGGCTCTTCCGCCCCCTCGACTTCAGCGGGCTCGGCCGGAGCTTCTGCGGCCGGCTCTGTGTCAGCGGCCTGTGCAGCCACCGGCTGCTCCTGGGTAGACTCAGCAGGAACTTCGGCAGCAACTTCTACCGCCTCGGCTGCAACCTCTTCGGCTTCCTGTTGCTGGGCCTCCTCCGCGGCAGCTTCCTCGGCCTGCTGGGCTTCCAGCTGGCGTTTCTTCTCTTGCTCGGCTTCCAGCAGAACATCGGTACGCTTGATATAGGTACGCTTCTTACGCACCTCCACGTTCACCGTGCGCTGACCACCCACTTTCAAGGTGGTGGTCGTCTTACGTTGTAGAGTAATTTTGCGCGGTTCTGCAGTTTCACCGTGACTGCGTTGAAGGTAGGCCAATAAGACCTGCTTCTCTGCATCCGTCACTGGATCAGTCTCTTTTTTCTGAGGCAGTCCGGCGTCTTGAATTTGCTTGAGCAGACGATCAACGGGAGCGCCTACATCTGCGGCAAGCTGTTTAACTGTTACGTCAGCCATGCGGGGTTCTCCTGTAGTCGTGACTATTGCTGATCTTCGAACCAGGGGGCACGGGCAGCCATGATCAACTTGCCGGCCCGATCCTCGTCCATACCATCGATATCCAACAGATCATCAATAGACTGCTCTGCAAGATCTTCCATTGTGGTAATGCCCTTCACGGCCAGTGCAAGTGCCAGTTCCCGATCCATACCGTCCATTGTCAGCAGGTCTTCTTGAGGGGCGGCACCATCCAACTGCTCTTCCGTGGCAATTGCCTGGTTGAGCAACACATCCTTGGCACGGGCACGCAGCTCACCAATCAGCTCTTCGTCAAAACCTTCAATGGACAACATCTCTTCCAGGGGCACATAGGCCACCTCTTCCAGAGTGGTAAAACCTTCGCTGACCAGCACTCCGGCCAGTTCGTCGTCCACATCCAGGTGCTTGACGAAATATTCGACATGCTTGCTGAACTCTTGCTCCTGCTGCTTACCGGCGTCCTCTTCGCTCATCACATTGAGCTCCCAGCCGGTCAGCTCGCTGGCCAGACGAACGTTTTGACCATTTCGTCCAATAGCCATAGCCAGGTTATCGCTGGCCACTGCCACATCCATGGTGTGGGAGTCTTCATCCACCACAATGGAGGCCACCTCGGCAGGCGCCATGGCATTAATGACCAGCTGTGCCGGGTTGTCATCCCACAGCACAATATCAATCCGCTCGCCGCCAAGCTCATTGGACACCGCCTGAACCCGGGCGCCGCGCATACCCACGCAAGCACCAATCGGGTCTATCCGGCCATCATTGGTCTTGACCGCAATCTTGGCCCGAAGCCCCGGATCACGGGCCGCGGCCTTGATTTCAATGACCTCTTCAGCAATTTCCGGCACTTCAATCCGGAACAGCTCCATCAGCATTTCAGGGCAGGAGCGGCTCAGCACCAGCTGCGGCCCACGGTTTTCGGTGCGAATTTCTTTCAGCAGGGCGCGAACGCGGTCGCCCATCCGAAACATTTCCCGACCGATCAACTGATCCCGGGGCATCACCGCTTCGGCATTGTTGCCCAAATCGACGATAACTGCGTCACGGGTCACTTTTTTCACCGTGCCGTGTACCAGTTCGCCCACTTTCTCACGATAGCTATCAACGATCTTGGCCCGTTCAGCCTCACGGACCTTCTGCACGATAATTTGCTTGGCAGCCTGTGCACCGATCCGTCCAAAAGCAACAGATTCGACCTTTTCTTCGTGCACATCACCTGCCTTCAGCGCAGGATCAATTTGGTGGGCCTCTTCCAGGGTCAGCTCCGTTCCTAATGCCGGAACGGCATCATTGTCTACAACGAGCCAGCGGCGGAAGGTTTCGTACGCACCGGACTTGCGATCAATCGCCACACGAATGTCGGCTTCCTCGTCTTCATAACGCTTCTTGGTTGCAGTCGCCAACGCCAGTTCGATAGCCTCAAAAATGACTTCTTTGTCGACGCCTTTCTCGTTTGAGACTGCTTCTACGACCAATAGGATTTCTTTATTCATGATGATGTCCGCCTAACACCGAATCCTTAAAACTGTGCAACGATATTTGCCTTTTCGACTAACTCGATAGGCAAAAGGTACTCATTGTCGTCCACTTGCACGACTACTTCGTCGCCTTCCACACCCTTGAGCAACCCTTTAAAATTACGCCGCCCGTCATAGGGGGAACGCAATCGGACTTGAACCACCTCACCGGCATAGGCTGCAAACTGCTCCAAACGAAACAGCGGGCGATCCCAACCTGGGGACGAGACTTCCAGAGTGTACTCACCCTGAATCGGATCCTCGACATCCAGGATCCCACTCACTTGTCGACTGACAGCCTCACAGTCATCAACCGTGATACCGTCATTCTCTTTATCAATATAAATCCGCAGTACGGAATGCCGGCCCTGGCTGAGAAATTCCATTCCCCAGAAAACATACCCCAGCCCTTCCGCAATCGGCTGAATCATTTGCTCCAGCTCAACCAGCTTACTTGCCAATACGCACCCCTTTGCTCATAGACGGCGCCCAAATAAAAAATGGGCATAATGCCCATTCAAACTTCGTGGACCTTTTCCCGATCCAACAAAAAGCCCCTTTTAAAAAGGGGCTCTTCGAAAATCTGTCTTAATCGGAGAACTGCCCGAGAGGCAACCCCTCAACTACTGAGGGCGAAATTATAACCACCTCGCCCCTAGCGGTCAACTCCGAGCAGATTGCATACCATCCATGATACAGAACCCGCTAGACATTGTATGGTGCCGAAGGCCGGACTCGAACCGGCACGACTTTCGTCACTACCCCCTCAAGATAGCGTGTCTACCAATTTCACCACTTCGGCAAAAACTTAACTTTTTTATCCTAACCCTTACAGCTCTGGCTTGGCGTTCGGATCGATCTCGGGCACCGGAGCTTGTTGCTCGCCAGACTGTGCCGGCACTTCCTGAACTTCCGGAATCAACGCATATGGATCAGTAACCCGCGCCGCCTGCTGCTTGGCAAATACCGCCAAGATAAAACTTGTCACAAAGAACAGCACCGCCAGAACCGCAGTCAGCTTGCTCATAAAGGTTGCGCTTCCGCGGCTTCCAAAAACCGTTTGTGATGCACCACCACCAAAGGCCGCACCCGCATCCGCACCCTTGCCTTGCTGAAGCAGCACCAATACCACTACCCCAACAGCTACCAGTACGTGAAAAACCACAACCAGTGTTTCAATAAATCCCATGAGCGGAACCTTTCAACAGCTCAAGCGTTAATTCCGGCCTTGCAAATTGCCAGAAACTCATCTGCCACAAGAGACGCTCCACCGATCAAGCCACCGTCGACATCCGGCAAGGCAAACAACTCTCGCGCATTCGCGGCCTTAACACTGCCGCCATACAAAATCTGAATCAACTCGGCCTGCTCACCAAAGCGCTCGCGTAGCGCCTGACGAAGGCAGGCATGCACTTCTTGCACTTGCTCTGGGCTCGCAGTTTCCCCAGTGCCAATGGCCCAAACCGGCTCATAGGCAATGACCAGCTGAGCTGCCTGCTCGGACGTTACCGCCGCCAAACCTGCCAGCAGCTGCTCGCGACACACAGCCTGAGCCTGGCCCTGACGGCGCTGATCCAGACTCTCTCCAACACAATATACCGGCTGGAGCCCGGCGTTCAACGCCAATTTAATCTTTTCCGCAAACTGACTTTCATTCTCAGCCAGCAGACTCCGCCGCTCGGAGTGCCCGATGATTACCAGGCTGCAACCGACATCCTTCAACATGGACGCGGTGACTTCCCCGGTATAAGCCCCCTCTTCGAAGGCTGACACATTCTGGGCGCCAAGCAAGAATGCCGTGCCCCTAAGAAGCTCTTCGACCTTCGTCAGATAAACCGAAGGTGGGCAAACAGCCACTTTTACTTCCGCAGGAACCTGATCGCTGTGAGCTTTCAGCGCACCGAGCAGTTGCTCAACAAACTGGCGATTCCCATTGGACTTCCAGTTCCCTGCAACTAACTTTTGACGCATTCTTCTCTCCACCCAATCGGCGAGGCGCAAATACTAACTGAGTTGAAACAAAGACTCAAGCACTCAATAACATGCAAAAGTCTTTAAAATCAGGCCAGACACGCCTGCACCTGATCCGCCAGCTCTTGGGCAATTTGCCCCACCAGATTCTCGTCCACCCCCTCAACCATGACCCGGATCACCGGCTCGGTTCCGGATGGCCTCAACAGCACCCGGCCCTCTTGACCAAGGCGCTCCTCGGCACGAGCCACGGCGGCCTGCACGTCAGCATGACCGGAGACATCCTGCCGGGTTTTCATCCGCACGTTGATCATGGTTTGCGGCAACTTGGTCATGCCCTGTTTCAATTCATGCAGGGAGGCGCCCTCCTGAACCATGGCCACCAGCACCTGCAGCGCAGATACAATGCCGTCACCGGTAGTCGTCACATCCTTACAGACAATATGTCCCGACCCTTCGCCGCCCAGCAGCCAGCCCTTCTGACTGAGCATTTCCATCACATACCGGTCACCGACCTTGGCCCGCTCAAAGGGGATGCCCAGCTCGCGAAATGCCAGCTCGGCGCCAAAGTTGGTCATCAGGGTGCCGACCACACCCCCACCCAAACGCCCCTGGCGCTGCTTGTGGCGGGCGATGATAAAGAGAATCTCGTCGCCATCGATGATTTCGCCCTTGTGATCCACCATGATCACCCGGTCGCCGTCCCCGTCAAAGGCGATTCCGACGTCAGCCCCCTGCTCGAGAACCGCGGCCACCAGGGCCTCGGGGCTGGTCGAGCCACAGGCGTCGTTAATATTGATACCGTTCGGCCGGATACCAATCGCATGCACCGTCGCTCCCAACTCCCGGAACACACTCGGCGCTACATGATAGGTTGCCCCCTGACCGCAATCGATGACGATATTGAGCTGCTCCAGGCTCAGCCAAAAGGGCACGCCACTTTTACAAAACTCGATATAGCGACCCTTGGCATCATCCACCCGCACCGCCTTACCCAGATTCGCCGGCTCAGCCACAACCATGGGCCGATCCAACCAGGCTTCAATCTCTGCTTCCACTTCATCCGGAAGCTTGCAGCCGTCAGCACCAAAAAACTTAATACCATTGTCATAATGGGGGTTGTGAGAGGCACTAATCACTACACCGGCGCTGGCACGAAACGTCCGAGTCAGGTAAGCAATGGCCGGCGTCGGCATCGGCCCCAGCAACATGACATCCATGCCAGCGGCGGCAAATCCAGCCTCTAGAACCGACTCAAACATGTAGCCGGAAATCCGGGTATCTTTACCGATTACCACCCGACCCCGCTGCCCATCGGCACTCTTGAACGCCTGGCCTACCGCCCATCCCAACCTGAGCACAAAGTCCGGAGTAATTGGGTATTCTCCAACCCTGCCACGAATTCCATCCGTTCCAAAATATTTTCTTTCAGCCATGGGCTTTAAACTCCTTGAATTGCCGCCGCCATTTTAATGGCATCGACATTTTCCCGCACATCATGTGCTCGAACAATAACTGCCCCCTTCATCACGGCCATTGCCGCTGCCGCCGCGCTTGCAACCGCTCGCTCCGCCACTGGCCGCCCCGTCACCGCCCCTAGCATGGTCTTACGGGAAACCCCCACCAATACCGGGAAGCCCAAGGCGCAGATGTGCTCCAAATAGCGAAACAGGCGCAAATTGTGCTCCAGGGTTTTGGCAAAGCCAAACCCCGGATCCAAAATAATGTTGTGAGGCGCTATACCGGCTGCCGTGCAGCTGGCCACTTGAGCGGCCAAAAAACCACGCACCTCCGCCACCACATCATCATAATGGGGATCTTGCTGCATGGTGTCCGGCTCGCCCTGCATGTGCATTAAACACACCGGCACCCCGGTTTCCACGGCCACCTGCAAGGCCCCAGGGCGACGCAAGGAGCGAACATCATTGAGCAAGGCCGCTCCCCGGCGAACCGACTCAGCCATCACCTCGGGCGTGCTGGTATCCACGGAGATGACCACATCAAACTCCCGATGAATCGCCTCCACCACGGGGCACACCCGGTCAACCTCTTCCTGGGCGGAAACCGTCTGGGCGCCGGGGCGGGTAGACTCGCCCCCAACATCAATAAAGGTTGCCCCATCCGCCACCATTTTTTCAACCTGGGCCAAGGCTGCGTCCATGGATAAATACCGGCCCCCGTCCGAAAAGGAATCCGGGGTGACGTTCAAAATCCCCATCACCTGGGGAACGCTTAAATCAATTTTCTTATTTCCGAACTGCATATTGTCAGCGCCCACCACAAACATAAAAAACAATCGCCGCCAAAACAAAAACCCGGCCTGGGCCGGGTTCTTTAATCGGCTAAAACTTAGTGTTCGCCAGCCGCGCCACCGATCGCGCCGCTGCCGGGTGCCTGAGGCTGCTCAGCGGCAGCCGGCTGAGGCTCAGCCTCCGGACGCACGCCACCACCGGCGGCGGAACCACCGTCGGTCCAGCCCTTGGGCGGACGGGGCACCCGCCCGGCCATGATATCGTCGATCTGCTCCGAGTCGATGGTTTCATACTTCATCAGAGCTTCGGCCATCATGTGCAGCTTGTCGAAGTTGTCGGTCAAGATGCTCTTGGCCGTCTCGTAGCAGTCATCAATGATGGAACGCACTTCATCGTCGATCCGTTGCGCCGTTTCAGGAGAATAAACCTTGGCCTGATTGCCGGCTGAACGTCCCAGGAAAACCTCTTCGTTCTCGTCGCCATACATCAAGGGTCCGAGCTTTTCGGAAAGCCCCCACTTGGTGACCATGTTACGCGCCAGCTCGGTCGCCCGCTTGATATCGTCGGAGGCGCCAGTGGTAACCCCATCGAAGCCGAGTGTCAGCTCTTCCGCAATTCGCCCGCCAAACAGGCTGCAAATACGGCTGATCAAAGAGCGCTTGCTGTAGCTATAACGGTCTTCCTCCGGCAGGAACATGGTCACACCCAGCGCCCGCCCACGGGGAATAATACTCACCTTATAAACCGGATCATGCTCGGGCACCAAGCGCCCAACAATCGCGTGCCCTGCCTCGTGATAGGCGGTGTTGCGCTTTTCCTTCTCCGACATAACCATGGATTTGCGCTCGGCGCCCATCATGATCTTGTCTTTTGCCAACTCAAACTCCGCCATGCTCACCAGGCGATGACCGGCCCGCGCCGCAAACAGCGCCGCCTCATTCACCAGGTTGGCCAGATCAGCCCCCGAGAAGCCTGGCGTGCCACGGGCAATCACCGCCGGATTGACATCGTCATCCAGGGGCACCTTGCGCATATGCACCTTGAGAATCTGTTCGCGACCAATAATATCCGGCAGATTCACCACCACCTGACGGTCAAACCGGCCCGGACGCAGCAGCGCCGGATCCAGCACGTCTGGACGGTTGGTTGCGGCGATCACAATCACGCCTTCGCTGCCTTCAAAGCCATCCATCTCCACCAGCAACTGGTTGAGGGTTTGCTCGCGCTCATCGTGCCCGCCACCCAGGCCAGCGCCCCGGTGACGACCCACGGCGTCAATCTCGTCGATAAAGATAATGCAGGGCGATTGCTTCTTGGCCTGTTCGAACATGTCCCGAACCCGGGAAGCACCAACGCCCACAAACATTTCCACGAAATCAGAACCGGAAATGGAGAAGAAAGGAACCTTGGCTTCACCGGCAATGGCCTTGGCCAGCAGGGTTTTACCCGTACCGGGCGGCCCCACCATCAGAACGCCCCGAGGAATGCGGCCACCCAAACGCTGGAACTTGCTGGGATCACGCAAAAATTCAACCAACTCCTTCACGTCTTCCTTGGCCTCGTCGACACCGGCCACATCCGCGAAGGTGGTTTTGATCTGGTCTTCACTCATCAACCGCGCTTTGCTTTTGCCGAAGGACATGGGGCCTTTTCCGCCACCACCGCCCTGCATCTGGCGCATGAAGAACATGAACACTGCAATAATGACCAGAATCGGGAAGGACGCCACCAGCAACTGGGTCCAGATACTCTGACGCTCAGGCTCACGACCAATCACCGTGACCCGGTTATGGATCAGGCTGGGCATTAGATCGGGATCATGAACATTGGGACGGATCGTTTCAAAGCGTGTTCCATCCTGGCGCTCACCTTCAATGGTCAAGCCATCAATGGTCACCCTTTGCACCTGGCCGTTTTCCACCAGGGAAACAAAATCCGAGTAGCTCATCTGCTGGGACGCAGTTTGCGGATTAAAGTTGTTGAAAACGGTCAACAACACTGCCGCAATAATGAGCCATAAAACTAAATTTTTTGCCATGTCGTTCAAGGGCTACCCCTCACCAGATCGTAAAGCCGAACGTTTCTACTATAAACTTTGCATTTGGGTTTCACCATACCACTATACCGGTTAATCCCCAAGCCAGTCGCGGCTATCAGACACATTGATCACTACTATTAAGGAGTGGGATCAACCGCTTTGCCACGCATCCAATCTTTTTCTTTAGAACCCAATAGTCTCTTTTGGTTCGCTAGCCACACCTTTTCACTGTCGTACCCCACTCGCCCGGATACACAGGCCTGTCAGCCGACCTCGCCTACCCCTTGAAGCCACGCGCCACCAGATAGACTTCCCGGGAACGGGCACGGGAGGCATCGGGTTTTCTGATCAGCACTTTTGAAAAATGATCACGGGCAGCCTGCTGAAACTCATTAAAGCCTTCACCCTGAAATACCTTGCAAACAAAGTCACCGCCGGGCTTCAGGGCGTTCACGGCAAAATCCAGGGCCAGCTCGACCAGATACATGGCACGGGGAATATCGATGGCAACCATGCCACTCATATTGGGGGCCATATCGGAAATTACAAGATCCGCCGATTGTCCGCCAAGGGCGGCCTGGATGCGATCAAACACTTCCTGCTCGGTGAAGTCTCCCTGAATAAACTCCACCCCCGCCAGCCCGTCCATTGGCAAAATATCGCTGGCCACTACCCGACCTTTCTCGCCAACCAGCTCCGCCACCACCTGGCACCAACCGCCCGGCGCCGCCCCCAGATCGACCACCAGCATGCCCGGCCGGATCAACTGGTCCTTGCTATTTAGCTCAACCAGCTTATAACTTGCCCGGGACCGATAGCCGTCTTTCTTGGAGAGTTGGACATAGCGATCATCAAAATGTTCTTTCAACCATCGCGCACTGGATTTTGAACGAGCCACGACAACCTCAAATAAAGATTCAGTTATGCCTCCACGATAACGTAAAATGGCCGCAATCGGGAGTTTCCCCTCAGTAATTTTGCCACAAGTGAGTTCCATGCCTTTAACAATTGAAGAGAAAAAACATTATCGCGCTCTCGCGCACGCCCTGAAGCCCGTCGTGACCATTGCCGGAAAGGGATTGTCAGAAGGTGTGCTGCAAGAGATCGACCGCGCCTTGAACGATCACGAACTGATCAAGGTAAAGGTGAAAGTTGGTGAACGGGAAGTGAAGCACCAAGTAATTGAAGAGCTCTGCGCGACCCTGAAAGCGGACTGGGTGCAAACCATTGGCAACATCGCCATCCTGCTGCGTCGCGCCACCAAGCCCAACCCCAAGCTTTCCAACCTGATCCGCCAGGGCAACATTTCAAACTAGGCGGGCGTCATTGCGTCGGCCGTTCAGCCCAGGCGTCAGAAACAACAAAGCCGGCAAAATGCCGGCTTTGTTGTAATAGCCCACCCCGACCCACAAGGGATCAGGGGGAGCAGGTCAGATGTGTCTCACATCATCAATTTCGTACTCTACCACTCCGTTCGGGACATTAACCCGAACCACATCGCCGTTTTCCTTGCCGATCAGCGCCCTGGCAATGGGAGAAGAGACTGAAATCTTGCCACTCTTGATATCCGCCTCATCGTCACCCACGATTTGGTAGGTCACTTTTTCCTCGGTATCCAGATTCACGATGTCGACCGTCACACCAAAAATCACCTTGCCGGTGTTTTCAATTTGGGTCACATCAATCACATGGGCATAGGAAAGCTTGGATTCGATTTCCTGAATCCGGCCTTCCACAAACCCTTGCTGTTCCCGCGCAGCATGATACTCAGCGTTTTCCTTGAGATCACCGTGCTCACGCGCCTCGGCAATTGCCTGGATAATGCGAGGGCGCTCAACCGACTTGAGATGGTTCAGCTCCTCCCTCAATGCCTTTTCACCGGCAACTGTCATGGGTATTTTGTTCATTATTTATCAATTCCTGCATGAATATCTTGTAGGCGCCGAACCGTTTGTGCCGCTCCGAATCGAATCGCCTGCGAGATAGCCTGACCGCCAGCCAACGTCGTGGAGTAGGCCACCTTTTGCTGTAGCGCACTCTGGCGAATCTGAGAGGAGTCGGCAATGGCCCGGCGTCCTTCAGTGGTGTTAACGATCAGTTGGATCTTACCGTTTTTAATGGCGTCGACAATATGAGGACGCCCCTCATTCACTTTATTTACCCGCGTGACCGGCAGGCCAGCCGCTTCAAGCGCCTGGGCGGTACCATTGGTGGCCACCAGCTTGAAACCGATCTCGATGAGATCCCGCGCCAAGTCCACAACGCCCGCCTTGTCGGCGTCACGCACACTGATAAATGCCACCCCTTCTTTGGAGAAGTGCTCACCGGCGGCGGCAGATGCTTTGGCAAAGGCTTCACCGAAGCTTTCACCAATACCCATGACCTCGCCGGTGGACTTCATTTCCGGCCCCAGGATCGGGTCAACGCCGGGGAACTTGTTGAAGGGGAACACGCTTTCCTTAACGTTATACAGCTTGGGAATCACTTCTTCCGTGAAACCCTGCTCTTCCAGGCTCTTGCCAGCCATGCAGCGGGCCGCCACCATGGCCAGGGACTTGCCAATCGCCTTGGACACGAAGGGCACGGTCCGGGAAGCCCGCGGGTTCACCTCAATGACATAGACCTTGTCATCCTGGTACGCCAACTGGACGTTAACCAGACCCACCACACCCAATTCCAGGGTCATGCGTCGAACCATGTCGCGCATTTCGTCCTGAACTTCCTGGGACAGACTGTACGGCGGCAAGCTGCAAGCGGAGTCGCCGGAGTGTACGCCCGCCTGCTCAATGTGCTGCATGATGGCGCCAATCACTACCCGCTTGCCATCGCTGATGGCATCAATATCCACCTCGATCGCCGCATTCAGGAAGTGATCCAGCAATACCGGGCTGTCGTTGGACACCAGTACCGCTTCCCGCATGTAGCGCGTCAACTCTTCCTCGGAGTGGACGATTTCCATGGCGCGACCGCCCAATACATAAGACGGGCGAACCACCAAAGGATAGCCGATCTGCTTGGCGGCCAGAATGCCTTCTTCCAGGCTGCGCACCGTCGCATTGGGCGGCTGGAGCAGGCCCAGACGATCAATCATTTGCTGGAAGCGCTCACGGTCTTCGGCACGGTCAATCGCATCCGGGCTGGTACCGATGATGGGCACCCCGGCCTCTTCCAGACCACGCGCCAGCTTCAGCGGGGTCTGACCGCCATAATGGACAATCACACCCTTGGGTTTTTCCAGATCCACAATGGCCAGCACGTCTTCCAGGGTGATCGGCTCGAAATAGAGACGGTCGGACGTGTCGTAGTCGGTGGAAACGGTTTCCGGGTTGCAGTTGATCATGATGGTTTCATAACCATCTTCCCGCATCGCCAGGGCCGCATGCACGCAGCAGTAGTCGAACTCGATCCCCTGCCCGATCCGGTTGGGGCCGCCACCGATGATCACGATCTTCTCGCGCTCGGACGGTGCAGCCTCACACTCCTCCTCATAGGTGGAGTACATATAAGCCGTGGTGGACGCGAACTCCGCCGCGCAGGTATCCACCCGTTTGTAGACCGGCCGGATACCCAGGGCCTGACGCTTCTCGCGCACGGCCTTTTCGGTCAGCCCCAGCAACTTGGCCAGGCGCGCATCGGAAAAGCCCTTGCGCTTCAAGCGCCAGATATCATCACGGGTCAGGTCCGCCTGACCCAGCTTGAGCAGGCGAGCCTCTTCCTTGACCAGATCTTCAATCTGGATCAGGAACCAGGGATCCACGCCGCTGAGCTCATAAACTTCCTGGACACTCATACCGGCACGGAAGGCGTCGCCAATGTACCAGATCCGGTCAGCACCGGGGTTCATCAACTCCCGAACCAGGGTCTCGCGGGCCTCTTCGGCCTTCAGATCCAGCTTCGGATCAAAGCCGGTGGCGCCCACTTCCAGACCCCGCAGGGCTTTCTGTACCGATTCCTGGAAGGTCCGACCGATGGCCATCACCTCACCCACTGATTTCATCTGGGTGGTCAGGCGGTTATTGGCTTGGGGGAACTTTTCAAAGGTGAAACGGGGCACCTTGGTGACCACATAGTCGATCGCCGGCTCGAAGGAAGCGGGAGTCGCGCCACCGGTAATGTCGTTTTTCAGTTCATCCAGGGTATAGCCCACCGCCAGCTTGGCGGCCACTTTGGCAATCGGGAAGCCGGTCGCCTTGGAGGCCAGCGCGGAAGAGCGAGACACCCGCGGGTTCATTTCAATCACCACCATGCGGCCATCTTTCGGGTTAATCCCGAACTGCACGTTGGAGCCACCGGTTTCCACGCCGATTTCACGCAGCACGGCAATGGAGGCGTCCCGCATCAGCTGGTATTCTTTGTCGGTCAGGGTCTGGGCGGGAGCCACGGTGATGGAGTCACCGGTGTGAACGCCCATGGCGTCGAAGTTCTCGATGGAACAGATGATGATGCAGTTGTCGTTTTTGTCACGAACAACTTCCATCTCGTACTCTTTCCAGCCAATCAGGGATTCGTCGATCAGCAGCTCACGGGTCGGGGACATTTCCAGACCGCGCTGGCAGATCTCTTCAAACTCTTCCCGATTGTAGGCAATGCCGCCACCGCTGCCACCCATGGTGAAGGAAGGACGGATAATGCAGGGAAAGCCGATGACATCCATCACCTGCAGGGCTTCTTCCATGCTGTGGGCGATGCGGGAGCGCGGACACTCCAGACCAATCGCCCGCATGGCCTTGTCGAAGCGCTCGCGGTCTTCCGCCTTATCAATCGCGTCCTGGGTGGCGCCGATCATTTCAACACCGAACTCATCCAGTACGCCGTTACGCGCCAGATCCAAAGCACAGTTGAGCGCCGTTTGGCCGCCCATGGTTGGCAACAGGGCGTCTGGGCGCTCTTTTTCGATAATCTTGGCAACCGTCTGCCAGTTGATCGGCTCAATGTAGGTTGAGTCGGCCATGGCAGGGTCAGTCATAATGGTAGCCGGGTTCGAGTTAACCAGAATGACTCGGTAGCCCTCTTCACGCAGTGCCTTACAGGCTTGCGCCCCGGAGTAGTCGAACTCACAGGCCTGACCGATAACAATCGGCCCCGCGCCCAGAATGAGAATGCTTTGAATATCGGTACGCTTTGGCATCTTTCTCTATTCACCGAATCATAATTCAACAAGAGCCCGATTAGCGCCTTGCACCAACCGGGCCCGAAACATCAAGTACTGTGCACCGCTCCCGGTTAACCGCGCGCCTTGTACTCACGCATCAGCTCAACGAACTGGTCAAACAAGGGCGCGACGTCTTTCGGTCCCGGACTGGCTTCCGGATGCCCCTGAAACCCGAATGCCGGCACGTCAGTACGGCGGACGCCCTGCAGGGTTCCGTCAAACAGCGACTTGTGAGTAGCTACCAGATTGGCCGGCAGGCTCGCCTCATCCACCGCAAAACCGTGGTTTTGGCTGGTGATCATCACGGTACCATTGGACAGATTCTGAACCGGATGGTTTGCCCCATGATGGCCCTGCTTCATTTTCAGGGTCTTGGCACCACTGGCCAGCGCCAACAGCTGATGGCCCAGACAGATACCAAAGGTCGGCACTTTTGCTGCCAGAATTTCCTGAATCGCCTTAATGGCATAATCGCAGGCGGCGGGGTCGCCCGGCCCATTGGCCAGCAAGATGCCATCCGGATTCATCGCCAGCACATCGGCCGCAGGCGTCTGGGCAGGTACCAGGGTCAGCTTGCAACCACGGGAGATCAGTGGCCGCAGAATGTTACGCTTGACCCCGAAGTCGTACACCACCACATTGAACTCAGGGTTTTCCAGCTGGCGATATCCGTCGCGGATATCCCACTCGCCTTCGGTCCACTCTTCAATCTCGGTGCGGGACACCTCTTTGGCGAGATCCATGCCCTTCAAGCCGGGGAATGCCCGCGCTTTTTCCAAGGCCTCTGCTTCGGAGATATTGTCACCCGCCAGGATGCAACCATTCAGGGCGCCCTTCTCACGCAGAATGCGCGTCAAGCGGCGGGTATCGATTTCAGCAATGCCCACCACACCGTTTTCCCGCAGATACTGATCCAGCGGCTTCTCGCAACGCCAGTTACTGACGGTCAGAGGCAGGTCGCGAATCACTAACCCGGCAGCCCAGACTCTGCCAGACTCGACATCTTCATTGTTGACGCCGGTATTGCCGATATGCGGGTAAGTTAAAGTGACGATCTGTTGCGCGTAAGATGGGTCCGTCAGGATTTCCTGGTAGCCGGTCATCGCGGTGTTAAACACCACTTCACCGCTGGAAACTCCTTCCGCCCCGATCGATATTCCCTTGAAGATACTGCCGTCTTCAAGGGCCAGTAATGCAGGTTTTCTTGAGTCCATAATTACCGTCGTCAAAGGCCAGGATGAGCCCGTGAGGGCCTCATTTGCAAAAAAGCGAGAGGGAGTTTGAGCTCCGTCTCGCCTTTGCGAAAGAATCGGTCAAAAAAAAGGCGCATGACGCGCTCAAATCCGCAATATTCTATCAATGCGAATCCGGGCTGTCTATGAATAATCCAGCAGATTTGGAGCCCCTCCAATATTCGGCGACACCCCGCAGGATATTCCCGGGGAGCGGCAAGCCCTCCCCCTGAACCGACAGCCCCGGACAAGGGGCGACCAATCAACGCAGCCCCAGCACATCCTGCATATCGTAGAAGCCATTGGACTTGCCGCTTAGCCAGAGCGCGGCACGCACCGCACCCTTGGCAAACGTCATCCGACTGGAGGCCTTGTGGGTAATTTCCACCCGCTCCCCCTCACCGGCGAACAGCACCGTGTGGTCTCCCACGATATCGCCGCCGCGAACCGTGGCAAAACCGATGGTTTGACGGTCGCGGGCACCGGTCTGGCCTTCCCGGCCATAGACGGCAACCTCCGCCAGATCGCGCCCCAGCGCCTCGGCCACCACCTCCCCCATTCTCAGCGCCGTACCGGAAGGCGCATCCACTTTATGACGGTGATGGGCCTCAATCACTTCAATATCCACATCGTCACCCAACACCCGGGCCGCCATATCCAGAAGCTTCAGACACAGGTTGACGCCCACGCTGAAGTTCGGCGCCAACACCACGGGAATCTCGCGGGAGGCTTCACGCAGCTGCTCTTTTTCTTCCTCGGTAAAGCCGGTGGTACCGATCACAATCGCCTTGCCCGCCTGACGGCACAGCTCGACGTTTTTCAAGGTAACGGTTGGATGGGTAAAGTCGATCAGCACATCAACCTCGGGCAGCATGGCCTGCAGGTCACCAGTCACTGCAACCCCCAGACGCCCGACCGCAGCGAGTTCGCCGGCATCGGTGCCCACCAGGGAACTGTCCGGGCGCTCCAGCGCACCGCCCAAAACGGCCCCCTCGGCCTGTTGCACCGCTTGAATCAGGACGCGCCCCATACGGCCGCCCGCCCCAACAATGGCTATTCGACTCATAAAAACCCCCATCAATCATTCGCAAACCGGGCGCCATGATACAAGGTTCAACCCGAGAAATAAAAACAGAGCAACGCCCACCTTCGACGCCAAGGCATCCGTCCGGCAGAGCCGGCCACAAAAGAAAATGCCAGGGCTGGCCCTGGCATTTTCTCACTCATCCACTTGTTTTCTAGAACTTCATATCGTCAAAAAAGTTCTTCACCCCTTCAAACCAGGAGTGCTTCTTCGGATTTTGCTGGTTACCCTGCTCTTCCTGTTGAAACTCTCTCAGCAGTTCTTTCTGCCGCTTGGTCAGGTTCACTGGCGTTTCCAGCACCACCCGGCACATCAGGTCTCCAGGCTCACCGCCACGCACCGGGGTCACCCCCTTGCCGCGCAACCGGAACAGTTTGCCGGTTTGGGTTTCAGGCGGAATCTTGAGCTTGACCCGTCCATCCAGCGTCGGCACTTCCAACTCGCCACCCAAGGCCGCATCGGTAAAGCTGATCGGCACCTCGCAGTAGAGATTCTTGCCATCGCGCACAAAAATCCGGTGTTCACGCACCGCAACCTGCACATACAAGTCACCAGGCGGCCCACCATTGACGCCCGGCTCGCCTTCGCCCGCCAGACGGATCCGATCACCCGTATCAACACCCGCCGGCACCTTCACCGACAGGGTTTTCTGCTCTTCCACATAGCCTGCACCATGACAGGTCTTACAGGGTGTGCGGATCGTCTTGCCCGCACCACGACAGCGGGGACAGGTCTGCTGTACCGAAAAGAACCCCTGTTGCATCCGGATCTGACCGGAGCCATGACAGGTGCCACAAGTTTCCGGCTGGGTCCCCGGTTCCGCGCCCGTCGCATGGCAGGTACTGCATTCGACGTGAGTGGGTACCCGGATCTTGACGGTGGTACCGCGGACCGCTTCTTCCAGGTCCAGCTCCAAGGTGTAGCGCAGATCACTACCCCGGTTGGCACGAGTGCGCCCACCGCCGCCGAAGATGTCACCGAACACATCGCCAAAGATATCACTGAAGCTGGCGCCGCCGCCAAAGCCACCCGCACCGGCCGCAGCCGCTCCATCAACTCCGGCATGACCGAACTGGTCATAGGCCGCCCGGCGGTTGGCATCGGACAGCACCTCATAGGCTTCAGTGGCTTCTTTGAACTTGTCTTCAGCCTCTTTATCACCCGGGTTGCGGTCCGGGTGATACTTCATGGCGAGACGACGATAGGCCTTCTTGACCTCTTTTTCGTCCGCCGACTTGGGAACACCCAGTACTTCGTAATAATCGCGCTTAGCCATAGCTTGAGCTGTCACCATCAGCTGCCGAAAAGCCCTCTCGGTTACACAGCCTCCCCCTCGCAATCCTGGCGCACCGGGGAACTCGAAACGAGCTTTGTCGCAGTACTTTATGAATCGTCAAGACAACAGCGCGGGAGAGTCTCCCGCGCTGATTCCACTATCAGGACCTTGATAACCGCTTACTTGCGGCCATCATCCTTAACCTCCTCGAACTCGGCATCTACCACTTCATCGGCATTGCCTGCGCCATCGGCCTGCTCAGAACCCTGAGCCTCACCGGCTTGCGCCTGTTCGGCGTACAGTTTCTGCGCCAATGTACCAGAGGCTTCCGCCAATTTCTCGGTCTTGGCCTCAATCGCATCCTTGTCGTCGCCTTTCAGGGCTTCTTCCAGCTCCGCGATGGCCTTCTCGATATTGGCTTTCTCTTCCTCGGAAGCCTTGTCGCCGATTTCCTTCAACGACTTCTGAGTCGCGTGGATCATGCCGTCAGCCTTGTTACGGGCCGCCACCAGCTCTTCGAACTTCTTGTCTTCGGCCGCATGGGCTTCGGCATCACGGACCATTTTATCAATTTCATCATCCGACAGACCGGAAGATGCCTTGATCACAATGGACTGCTCCTTGCCGGTTGCCTTGTCCTTGGCGGACACGTGCAGAATCCCGTTGGCGTCGATATCGAAGGTCACCTCAATCTGAGGCACACCCCGGGGCGCGGGCGGAATGTCTGCCAGGTCGAAGCGGCCCAGGGATTTATTCTGTGCAGCCTGCTTACGCTCGCCCTGAACCACGTGAATGGTCACCGCCGTCTGATTATCTTCCGCAGTGGAGAAGACCTGCGACTTCTTGGTCGGAATCGTGGTGTTTTTCTCGATCAGCGGAGTGGCCACACCACCCATGGTTTCGATACCCAGGGTCAGCGGGGTCACGTCCAGCAGCAGTACGTCTTTCACTTCACCCGACAGAACCGCACCCTGAACCGCCGCACCAATCGCAACCGCCTCGTCCGGGTTCACGTCCTTACGGGGCTCTTTGCCGAAGAACTCTTTAACCTTCTCCTGTACCAGCGGCATCCGCGTCTGGCCACCCACCAGGATGACTTCATCCACTTCGCCATGGCTCAGGCCCGCATCTTTCAGGGCAATGCGGCACGGCTCGATGCTCTGTTCAACCAAATCTTCCACCAG
>Ga0209075_1001020_pt1 | contig 26928 bp, 26 predicted proteins | sample Stecom2011_FD_187523 | JGI IMG/M metagenome (GOLD analysis project Ga0209075, IMG submission 187523) | Agricultural soil microbial communities from Utah to study Nitrogen management - Steer compost 2011 (SPAdes) (version 2) | ecosystem: Environmental > Terrestrial > Soil > Agricultural land...
TTTATAGGCATATGCTGGCATGGATTACTGGCTCCGGTGGGTTACGCGCAGAACTTCTTCCACGGTAGTAACGCCATCCAGGATCTTCTGAACGCCGTCGGCATGGATACTCGGGCTGTGGCGGCGCGCCTCACGTTCCAGTTCCAGCTCCCCAGCCCGTTTGTGGATCTGGGTGCTGATGGCTTCAGTAATTTCCACCACCTCGTAAATCCCTACCCGGCCCCGGTAGCCCAACTGATTGCAATGCTCACAGCCTTTAGCCCGGAAAATGGTCGGGGGATTGGCGGGGTCCTGCTGCAGGAACTCGCAGTGCTCGTCGGTCGGGATATAGGGCTCACGGCAGTGATTACACAGCACCCGAACCAGACGCTGCGCCACGATGCCGACCAGACTGGAGGAAATCAGGAAGGGTTCTATACCCATATCCATCAAGCGGGTAATGGCACCCACCGCGGTATTGGTGTGCAGGGTTGAAAGCACCAGATGGCCGGTGAGACTGGCCTGAACGGCGATTTCAGCGGTTTCGAGGTCACGAATCTCACCGATCATCACCACGTCCGGATCCTGCCGCAGTATCGCCCGCAGCCCCCGGGCAAAGGTCATTTCAACTTTCTGGTTCACCTGGGTCTGGCCAATGCCGGGCAGGTTGTATTCGATGGGGTCTTCTACCGTGAGGATGTTCCGGGTGCGATCGTTGATTTCCTGCAGCGCAGCGTACAGTGAGGTGGACTTACCGGAACCGGTGGGGCCGGTAACCAGCAGAATGCCGTAGGGGCGATGAATCAGCTTGCGCAGGGTTTTGAGGTCCTGCCCGGCCATGCCCAGGGATTCCAGGCGAATGGCGCCGGCCTGTTTGTCGAGCAAGCGCAGCACCACCCGTTCGCCGCTGGAAGATGGCATGGTCGACACCCGGATATCCACTTCCCGTCCGGCAACTCGCAAGGCAATCCGGCCGTCCTGAGGAACCCTCTTTTCAGCAATATCCAGCTTGGCCATAACCTTTATACGCGAGACCAGCAGCGGCGCCAGTGCGCGTTTGGGCTGTACGACCTCTCGAAGCACACCGTCGATGCGGAACCGCACAACGAGTTGCTTTTCATAGGTTTCGATATGAACGTCCGAGGCATTGGTTTTAACGGCCTCGGTGAGAATCGCATTGATCAACCGGATGATCGGAGCGTCGTCTTCCTGTTCCAGCAGATCTTCAGTTTCGGGCACCGAGTCGGCCAATGAGGCCAGATCCATATCATCACCAATTCCCTCCACCATTTGCATGGCTTCTGCGGAATCGTTCTGATAGGCGGCGTTCAGTGCCTGGTCAAAGCGGTCTGACTCAATAGTGGAGAAGCGCGCACGACCACCACTCACCCGATTAGCTTCGGCGAGTGCGGTATGGGGAGCCCCTGGCCGGACAAGGATCACCGGCTCGCCTTCTTCGTTCCGGGTAAGGATAACGCCGTTACGTTTGGCAAATGTAAAGGGGAGTCTGCCCAGCGGCGCGTCCTGCGGCTGAATATCGGTTTCGGTGATCAAGCTCTTCCTCGTTAAATCCGTCTGGTCACTGGTTTTTATTATAGGGCCAGTGTACTCACCTAACCCGTGTTCCTGTCAGCGTACAAAAAAGGCTACCACAGGAATGGGAACCACTAAACAACTCTGTGCACTATACTGCCACTAAATAGTTGCAGTCTGATAACCTGTGGGCTTTTTACGATTCCGCGACTGTGTTCAGGACTAACCATGTTTGCAATTTCTCAGAAAACACCGCTTTTGCTCGCCTTGGCCGTCGCTTTTGCCATGGTTGGCCTTACCGCCTGGCAGGGCTATCAGTTCTGGCAAGCTGAAGCGCAACCGACACGGCTCGAATCAAGCACGGACAACGCCATTCCTACGATACCAAGTACGCAGGTGCCACAGGTAAATCTGGCCAGCCTGTCAATGTTCGGCAGTGCCGCGGCTGCCGGTGAAACCGCAGATACCAACACCGAAAACCTACCCGAAACCAATCTCCGACTGTCGCTTCGCGGAGTTCTGGCTGCAGAGGGAGAATTCCCAGGTAGCGCACTGATAGAAGACGACAAGGGCAAAACCGAAGCTTACCTGGTTGGCAACGAGCTACCGGGTAACGCCAAGCTTCGAACCGTTTTCCCGAACCGGGTGATCATCGAACGCACCGGCAAGCTGGAAAACCTGTATTTCCCTGAAGCTGATGAGTACGCCGGTGTTTTGATGGCAGACACCAACGAACCCGATCCGGAACCTGTCAGTGCCTCGGCACCCCAGCCCGAGGCAGCCCCAACCACAACCAGATCGCCATCGGCAGGCGAACAGCAAAGAAGGGAGGAGATCCGGCAGCGACTGGAGCAACTACGTCAGCGGCTACAGAACAACAACTGAGGCCAACCATGGTAACGGCCGCCAGCACCCTTCCCCGCCGTTCCTTTCTGATACCTTTGTTGTTCGCAGTGTCTGTCGTCGGCGCCCTGGAGCTCAGCTCCAAGCTAATGGACTACGTTCTTCAAGACTTCGGCCAGGAGGCGCACCAACGTCTGCAGAACTGGCAACGCCTGCACACCCTCGCGGCCAACGCGCCGGTTGATCGCCAACTTCATCTCGTCAATTCGTTCTTCAACCGCGTTCGGTTCGTCAGTGACATCCGCCATTGGGGAGAGGAAGACTACTGGGCCACACCCATCGAGCTGCTGACCACCAATGGCGGAGATTGTGAAGATTTCTCCATTGCCAAATACCTGACCCTCCGTGCCATGGGCGTGCCTGATGACGAGCTTCGCATTATTTACGTAAAAGCCCTTGAGCTGAACCAGGCCCACATGGTGCTCGCGTGGTACAAAACCCCCGACGCCGACCCTCTGATCCTCGACAACCTGATTAACGAGATCAAACCGGCCTCCCAACGCAATGATCTGGAGCCTGTATACAGTTTCAACGGCGATGGCCTGTGGCTGAACCGCTCAACTGGCGATCAGTCCAGGATCGGTGACGCGCAAAAGCTCGAGAACTGGCAGGATCTGAACCGGCGAATGACGGAATCGCTCAGGCCGTGAGGTACCACCTGCCTGCAAATGGCGGCAAATGACATAGTCCGTGTCGCACACTGACACACGCCTTTACAGCCCTGACTATAGAATGCTGCCAAATCTTTTAATCATGGAGCGGTATTCGATGCGACGCTGGAACGGTTGGGGCGATGATCAATTCAACCTGGATATCCCCGAGGGTGGGCAGGAATTTCTGGAAAGCCGGATAGGCAAAGCCAAGGCCTTGAACGATGTTTCCCTGGACGATGTTTGCGCGGTTGTACCCGAAAGCCGCCTGCCAGGTGACCCGCGTATCGACGCTCTGATCGATACCAGTGCCGAAGCCCGAGTCCGGCACGCTCGCGGACAAAGCCTGGCAGATTGGCTGGCGCTTCGCGGTGGCCATATTGGCACCTTCCCTGACGGGGTAGCCTTCCCCAACACCAATACCGACGTGCGCGCGCTTCTTCAATACGCCAGTGACCACGACCTGCATGTGATTCCTTACGGCGGCGGTACCAGTGTCGCCGGACACATCAACCCCATCGATCAGGGCAGACCGATTCTCACCGTCAGCCTTGCGCATATGAACCGCTTGATTGACCTGGACCGCGAAAGCCAACTGGCCACCTTCGGCGCCGGCACGCCCGGCCCCCTGGTTGAATCCCAACTGCGCGCCCATGGCTACACCCTCGGCCACTTTCCCCAATCCTTCGAACTGTCAACGATAGGCGGCTGGGTCGCGTCCCGCTCAAGCGGTCAACAATCCCTGCGCTATGGCCGTATCGAGCAACTCTTCGCCGGCGGTCGCATAGAAACACTCCGGGGTACTCTGGACATTCCGTCCTTTCCCGCATCCAGCGCAGGCCCTGATATCCGTGAAATGATCCTGGGTTCCGAGGGCCGGATCGGGTTGATCACCGAAGTCAAAGCCCGGATCAGTCGTTTGCCAGACCGCGAGAGTTTCCACGTGGTATTTTTCCCCTCCTGGGAAAAGGCCCGTACTGCGGCCCGCAAACTGGTACAGCATCGCATTCAACTCTCCATGCTCAGGCTCAGCAATGCCATTGAAACAGAAACCCAACTGGCGCTGGCGGGTCATCCCGGATTGATCGGTGTTCTGGAACGGTTTCTGGCGCTCCGGGGCGTCGAGCAAGGCAAGTGCATGATGACGTTCGGAGTAACCGGCAGCAAAGCACAATACAGCGCCGGCCTGAAACAGGCCCGAAAGGTCTGCAAGAACTACGGCGGTGTCTACACCGGTACCAAACTGGGCGCCAAGTGGGCGGAAAAGCGCTTCACCATGCCCTATTTCCGAGAAGCCCTGTGGCAGATGGGTTACGCGGTGGATACTCTGGAGACCGCCACAGACTGGGATAATGTTGATAGCCTGCTGAACAAGGTCGAAGGCAGCTTGCGCAACGGCCTGGACGACAAGCAGGAGAAAACCCACGTATTCACCCACCTCTCCCATTTTTATGGCCAGGGCTGTTCCATCTATACCACTTACGTTTTCCGGGTAGCCGACAGTTATCCGGAAACCCTCGCCCGCTGGCAACATCTGAAGCAAACAACCTCTGACCTTATCGTTCGAAATCGCGGCACCATCAGTCATCAGCATGGCGTAGGCAAAGATCATGCGCCGTTTATGCCGATAGAGAAAGGCGAACTGGGCATGCGGGCGATACGGGCCTTGACCACCAGCTTTGATCCGGATGCTCGTTTGAATCCAAAAACCCTGTTGGACTGATCCTGAGGTAGTTATGACAAGGCAGGACATTTTGGGTGTACTTAAAAGCTGCACCCAGCAGTTTGATGTGGTTGTCATCGGCGGCGGCATTACTGGAGCGGGTGTTGCCAGAGAGGCCGCAGGCAGTGGCCTGAGCACTCTGTTGGTAGAGCAGAAGGACTTTGCCTGGGGAACCTCCAGCCGATCGTCGAAGATGGTACACGGTGGCCTTCGCTACCTTGGCAGCGGCCATATCGGCCTGACCCGGGACGCCGTGCGTGAACGTCAGCGCATGATGGAAGAAGCACCAGGTCTGGTGGAGCCGCTGCCTTTCCTGATGCCTCACTATAAAGGCACATTCCCCGGCCCCCGACTATTCCAGCTGCTGCTGACCGGGTATGACAGTCTTGCAGGGGTACGCAGCCGCCAGAAACTCACTCCGGCGCAAACGCTTCAGTGGGCGCCCGGGCTCGCCCAGAATAACCTGATCGCAGCCAGTGGTTTTACCGATGCCCTGACCGACGACGCCCGCCTGGTACAACGGCTCATTGCTGAAGCCAGGCTGGATGGCGCCGTCTGCATTAACTATGTGACGGCAAGCGCTATCACTCGCGGCGAGGATGGCCGGGTATCGGGTATCGACCTCCTGCCCGAAGGTGAGCGCGAAGATAACGTGATTCACATCCGCACAACCCGGGTCATCAACGCCACAGGCGCCTGGGCGGACAGACTTCAGAAGCTGGGCCCAACCCAAAAACCTCTGACTATCCGACCACTCAGAGGCAGTCACCTGGTCATACCCTGGCAACGCTTGCCCGTCACCTGCGCGGTGTCATTGATGCACCCGACAGACAAGCGCCCGGTGTTCGCCTTCCCCTGGGCGGGCACAACGGTACTGGGTACAACCGATCTGGATCACAAGTCCGATCTCAACCTTGAACCCAGCATCACCCAGGCGGAAGTTGACTACCTGCTCAAGGTAGCTGAACACCTGTTTCCTGAAGCCAACGTCCAGGCCTGCGATATTCTGTCCACCTGGGCGGGTGTTCGCCCGGTGGTTACCGATGGACAAGGGAAGGCACCCTCGAAAGAAAACCGGGAACACGCACTGCGAATTGATAACGGGCTGATCAGCATTGCTGGCGGCAAGCTGACCACCTTCCGTCCAATCGCCAGAGAAGCCTTGCTGGCAGCCATGGATGGCGATTCATCCTCGCTGAGAGATGCCCAGTCACCCGTGTTCACCGGGCCTGCCAACGCTTCCAGGCCGGAGCATCTGAGCCACCAGAACTGGCGCAGGCTAAAAGGATTTTATGGCCCCGAACTCCCGGCCTTGCTGCGCCGCGAGTCATACGATCTGGTTGGCGACACCACAACGCTCTGGGCAGAACTGGAATGGGCCTGCGAGAACGAGCAGATCGTACATCTGGATGACCTCATGTTGCGCCGTACCCGCTTGGGCCTTATCTGCCCCGGTGGCGGTAAAGAGCTGCTTCCCCGCATTCGCCAGCGGTGCCAGGCTATTCTGGGCTGGGGAGATCACCGCTGGCAGCAGGAAGTGGATCGCTACCTGACCCTGTACCGACATGCCTACAGCCTGCCCCAAACCGGAGAGGCCTGAGATGGACTCAGAACCGTTAATCCTGGCTATCGACAACGGCACTCAGAGCATTCGAGCCCTGCTGTTCGACAAAAATGGCAACCTGGTTGGTAAAGGCAAGCAAGAAATAGAACCCTACTTTTCCGAGCACCCGGGCTGGGCCGAACAGCATCCGGAATACTTCTGGCAGAACCTCAGGGTTGCCTGCCAATCCCTGTGGCAGAGTACCCATGCGCTCCCTGAACAGGTGGTGGGAGTCACCGTCACAACGCAACGCGGTACAGTTGTAAACCTCAGCGAAACCGGGCAACCGCTCAGGCCGGCGATCATCTGGCTCGATCAACGCCACGCGGAGGTTGATGGCCCGGTGAAGGGGCTTTGGGGCCCGGTGCTCAAAGTCATGAGAGCAGAGGACACGGTCAGGCGTTTCAGGGAAAAAGCCCAGGCCAACTGGATTGCCCAGAACCAACCCACTGTATGGGCGAATACCCACAAATACCTGCTGCTGTCTGGCTACCTGAACTATCGGCTCACCGGTGAATACCGGGATTCAACCGGCAGTCAGGTGGGCTACCTGCCCTTTGATTTCAAAAAGCAGCAGTGGGCCGGGCCCCGGGATTTCAAATGGCAGCTGATGCCGGTCACACGGGACATGTTGCCGGAGCTGGTAAAGCCGGGAGAACGGATTGGTGAGCTGTTGCCTGAAGCCGCCGCGCATCTGGGCCTGCCACCCGGCCTCCCAGTGATTGCAGCAGCCTCCGACAAGGCCTGTGAGATCCTGGGGTCTGGCGGGCTGGCACCTGACACTGCCTGCATGAGTTACGGCACGACCGCCACCATTAACACCACCAACAAGCGTTACGTAGAGCCCGCGCGCCTGATGCCGCCCTACCCCTCGGCATTGCCGGAACACTATTCCACCGAGGTCATGATCTATCGCGGTTTCTGGATGGTGAGCTGGTTCAAGCAGGAGTTTGGCCTGAGGGAGCAACGCATTGCCGAACAGAAAGGCATTGAAGCAGAAACCCTGTTTGACGAGCTGGTCAATTCCGTACCGCCCGGCTCCATGGGACTAATGCTACAACCCTATTGGAGCCCGGGGGTGAGACAGCCCGGGCCAGAGGCAAAAGGCTCCATTATTGGCTTTGGCGATGTCCATACCCGGGCGCATATTTACCGTGCCATTCTCGAAGGCCTGGCGTATGCCCTGCGCGAGGGCAAAGAACGCATAGAAAAACGAAACGGCCAGCGCATTCGCCGCCTGCGAGTCGCCGGGGGCGGCTCTCAGAGTGATGCGGCCATGCAGCTGACTGCAGACATCTTCGGGTTGCCAGCTGAACGGCCACATACCTACGAAACCTCGGGCCTCGGTGCAGCCATCGACGCAGCCGTTGGCCTGGGCCTGCACCCGGATTTCGAGACTGCTGTGAAAGCCATGACTCGGGTCGGCCAGGTTTTTGAACCTTCGCCAGAGTCGGCAGCGCTCTATGAACGACTGTATTCCGAGGTGTATCTGGATATGTACAATCGCCTGCAGCCGCTGTACCGGAAGATCAGGCACATCACGGGATACCCGCAATAATCCATGATGCTTTTTCGGCATTTATGGCTATAATGTTGAAAAAGCATCATGGAGTTACCACATGACACTGCCAGCAACCATCGCACCGGAAACCAGCGACAAAGCACTGCTCGCCAAAGCCCTGCTGAACGCGGCCAAAGCTCTCGGCTTGCCACAGGCCGAAATTGCAACGGTTGTTGGCCGTAATCGCAGCGGTCTCAACCGTGATGGCATCGACCCCGCCAGCAAATCCGGAGAACTGGCGCTTCTGGTTATCCGTTTGTATCGCAGTGTCTATGCCCTGACCGGTGGCGATGGCGATGCCATGACGCATTGGCTGAACACGCCCAATCACTATTTTCAGGCCACACCGAGGAACCTTATTCAGTCAACGGAAGGGCTGGTTCGGGTGGTTCACTATCTGGACGCCATGCGGGGACGAATTTGAATTACAAGGAACGTATCACCTGTTCGGTCAGCGGTCTGCAGGGTAGTCTCTTAAGGGTTGTGGAGAGCCAGGAAGAAATTGCCACCACGCGAATCGTTGACAACATGCAGGAGCAGGCCCGGCTGGAACAGCTACTTGAAGGAAGCAAGCCGTCCTTGCCAGCGGATGCCCAAAAACTGCACTACCTGCTGGCTACGCCATTCAGGTACCCACCCCTCAAACATGGTTCGCGGTTTGGCCGAAGTTTTGAGCCCAGCCTGTTTTACGGCGCCATGAGCATTCCAACTGCCCTGGCAGAGCTTGCGTACTACCGGTTTGTATTCACCAGTCATGTGTCCGAACCGTTCAAGCGACCGCTCACCACCTTACACACCCTGTTCAGCGCCCGGTTCAGTTCCGAGCTTGGTGTGCAGCTTCAGTCTGAACAATGGCAGGATCTGCACAAAACACTGACAGACCCGGTCAGCTATCGCGAGACCCAGGCCCTGGGCACCGATATGCGCGACTGCGGTATTGAAGTTTTTCAGTTTCTTTCAGCCAGGGCCCTTCAAGCGGGCATTTACCAGCATCCGTGGCGTGCCGGCAACGGGGTCGAAGGACTGAACGTAGCCTTGTTCACACCGACAGTCTTCCGGGACAAAGCACCCAGGTCGTATCAAAAACTGATCGTCGCCACCTCAGAGGCTGACGTGTCCATGAGCCTGACGCTTCAGGATGGCGACAAGCAGGTGCACCACTTTATCAAGGCAGACTTTCTCGTTGATGGTGTTATCCCGCAGCCGGCACTGTAGTGGCTGATGCCGACGGCCTTGAATCATCACGCTGCCAGCCACCGCCCAGGCTTCGGTAGAGATCTACCGCAGCAATCAACCGATTCAGCCGAACCTGGCTGAGTTGTTGACGCACATCGAAGACACTGCGCTGACTTTCCAGCAACACTGAAAGCTCATCAGCCCCTTCCCGGTATCGCACGTCCGTGAGGCGCAAGGTTTCTTCAGCCTTAATGAGGATCTCCCTCAGACGTTGCTCCTGCGCCTCGTAGAGCACTGCTCGGTCCAGGGCATCGCCCACTTCCTGAAACGCCGTCAGCAAACTGCCGCGATAGCCTTCCAGTAGAGCAACCCGGCGCGACTCGGACACCGCAATGGCATTACTCCGCTGACCTCCATCAAACACCATCTGGCTCAGCCCGAGCAAACCGTTCACGCTTCGCACAGGATCAGCCAGGCTCAGAAAGCCATCCGCCGATAACCGTGCCGCCGCACTGAGCGATACCGAGGGCAGAAGCGCAGACCGAGCCTGCTCAATATCGGCGCTGGCTGCCAACAACCGGGCTTCGTGGGCGGCGAGGTCAGGCCGGCGCGTAACCAGGTCCGCCGGAGTTTCCGGGTTGATGGTTGGAACAGTAGCCTGCGAGATATCGGCCACCGGTTGATCACCCACAAACGGATACTCGCCGGTCAGAACCCGCAGCGCAGCCAAGCGTTGACGGGCCTGATATTCCAGCGGCGGTACAGCACTTCGTAAATTCAGCACCGACGTTTGCTGCCGCGCAAGCTCTGCGCGGCTGGCTGCGCCGTTGCGATAACGGGCATCAACCAGTGTCAAAGTCTGCTCACCCAATTCAAGGTTTTTGCGCGCGACATCCACTCGCAGTTGCAATTCCAGCCACTCGAACCAGGTGCTGGCTACGGACGCAATCAACGTGATTCGGGCGGCCTGATAGTCGAATTCCGTGGCCCGAAAACTGGCCAACGCCGCGCCCTCTGCGGCCGACAGCCTACCCCACAGATCCAATTCATAATCCACCGTCAATCCGACACTGGTGGAACCGCTGGTGACCCGGTCCTGATTCGGTGCCCATGAAGTCTGCTTGCCCGTATTGGCGGATGCCCCCACAGAAGGCAGCAGCGCGGCACCGGCACTTCGCAGCTGCAAATCCGCCTGAAGGACCGACTGCGCGGCCGCTGCAAGGTTCGGGTTCGCATCCAGTGCTTTATCAATCAACCGGTTCAATTGCGGATCATCAAAGGATTGCCACCATTGCCTATCCACTGACTGGCCGGCGTCAGCCACATCTGACCATTGTGCAGGGGGTTCAACGGGCACGATAACCGGCGCTGGTGAAAAAGAGGCACAACCGGCCGCGAACAAAGCGGGAATCAGGGTCAAAAAACGAAATGTCATGATCTCACTCCGAAGCCAGGGCATGGACCGGGTCCAGATGGGCCGCTTTGCGGGCAGGCAGAAAACCGAACAACAGGCCGGTGGCAAAGGCACAACTGAAAGCGAGCACCATCGGCAGAACGGTCATGTGAACCGGCGTGCCAAAGGAAGCAATCAACTGGGTGGCAACAATTCCCAATACGACACCAATCAGACCGCCAATGGCGGACACCAGCCAGGCTTCCGTCAAAAACTGCTGAAGGATATTCCAGGCCCGGGCACCGGTTGCCATGCGGATGCCGATTTCCCGGGTACGCTCGGTGACGCTCACCAGCATGATGTTCATGACGCCGATACCACCGACCAGAAGGGAAATGGCCGCGATGGAACCCAGCAACCAGGTCAGCGTATTTTGGGTTTCAGAGATGGTGTCGATCAGCGACGCCATGTTCCGGATGGTGAAATCCTCAACGCCTCCATGGCGAGCCAGCAAGGTGTCATGAATGATGGCTTCAATTTCACTCATTCGGTCAATATCAGCGACTGCGACAGTGATGTTCCGCAAATGCGTCTGACCAAAAATCCGAAGACTACCGGTGGTGTATGGCACGAATACCACATCATCCTGATCCTGCCCCATCGGCGAAGCGCCCTTCTCTGCCATCACTCCGATCACCTGGAACAACACGTTGTTCACCATGAGGTGTTTGCCCAGCGCGCTGTCATCGGGAAACAGTGCATCCGCCGTAGTTTTGCCCAACACAGCAACGGCGGCGTAGTTCACTTCATCCAGTTCGCTGAAGAAAGTGCCCTCGGTGACAGGCCATTGCCGTGCCACCGGAAACTGAAACGACGTGGCGTTGATTTCAGCCTGATGATCCCGATTGGAATACCGCAATGTTTGCCCGCCTGTAAGTTCAGGTATCGCCGCAAGAACCCCGTCTACTTCATTGATTGCCTTATAGTCTTCAGGAGCAAGTGTCGTAACGGACCAGCGGCCGCCCCGCTGATCCGGGCCGCCCGGACGAACCAGCAGAAGGTCACTGCCCATGGTGCTGATGCGGTCGACCACATCTTTTCGAGCCCCCTCGCCGATGGCCAGCATGGTGATCACCGAGGCCACGCCAATGACGATACCGAGCAGCGTCAGTGCTGTGCGAAACAGGTTACTGCGCAGCGAACGCAAGGCACTTTTCAGGGCTTCCTGCCAGTCACTCAGATACGCGCCGTTCTGACCATTTTGTTGAACCGGAGTGGCTTGAATGGCGACCGGATCGATTCCGGTGTCTTTTACAATCTCACCGTCAGAAATGTGGATCTGCCGACGGGCAACATCCGCAACATCCTGATCGTGGGTAATCAGAATGACGGTATGGCCTTTATCGGACAGCTCCGTCAGTAACCGGATAACTTCCCGGCTGCTCTTGCTGTCCAGCGCGCCGGTCGGTTCGTCTGCAAAAATAATCTGCCCACCGTTCATCAGGGCACGGGCAATGGATACACGCTGTTGCTGCCCTCCCGAGAGCTGAGAGGGCCGGTGCGTTAACCGGTCCCCCAACCCCAGTTCGGTCAACAGGTGGTCTGCCCGTTCATGCCGTCGGGCCTGCGCCATGCCGGCGTAAATGGCGGGAATCTCGACATTCTCTCGGGCGGTCATTCCCGGTAGCAGGTTGTAGCTCTGGAACACAAAGCCAAAGGCTTCCCGGCGCAAGAGTGCCAGTTCATCGCGACTCAGTGCGGAAACATCCCGGCCGTCAAACCAGTACTGCCCGGCGGAAGCCTGATCCAGGCAACCCAGAATATTCATCAATGTGGACTTGCCCGACCCGGACGGGCCCATGATGGCCACAAACTCCCCCGGGTAGATCTTCAGGTCGATACCTTTTAGTACCGGCACGGCCAGCTCCCCTTCACCAAACGAGCGGGTAATGCCGCGCAGCTCGATTAACGGGTTGGCCTGGCTCATCTCAGCATGCCCCGGAAATTCGGGCCGCTATTGCTGCCAGAGCGCGGGTCCCGGACAACCAGAACCACCTTGTCACCTTCCCTCAAACCAGAGACAACTTCCGTATGAACCCGATTGCTGACCCCGGTTTCTACCTCACGGAGCTCAGGCTGACCTGAGGCGTTCAGCACCTGAACCCGGCCGCCCTGAACGGCCGATACCGGCAGCCGCAGAACGTCCAGCGCCTCACTCTGAACAAAAAATACCTGGGCTGTCATGTTGGGGAGTAACCGTCCGGACTCGTTATTCACGTCAAACAGAGCGTTATACAACACCACGTTATTGGTCACTTCCGGGGTCGGCTCAATGTAATCCAGGGTGCCAAACAGCTTTTCGTCCGGGTCGCCCAGGGTTGTGAAGTACACCCCCATACCCGCTTCGAGTTTGCTGATATCCGCCTCCGACACCTGCGCACGCACTCTCATGGTGGCCAGGTCGGCGATGCGCATCAGCAGGGGCGCTGTCTGACTGGCATTCAGTGTCTGACCCTGACGGGCCTCGATTGACACAACCGTGCCGTTCATCGGGGAATAGATACGGGCGTAGCCGAGATTGGCTTCTTCCGCCCGCAAGGTGGATGAGGTTTGCTCAATCTGAGCTTCCAGCATTGCCAACTGGGCTTTGGCAGACGCAAGGGAGGCTTCTGCCACTTGCAGGGATTCCCGTGTCGTGGCGTCTTCCCTGAACATGTTCTGTTGGCGATGATACTGAATATTGGCCAGTTTCAACTGGGCTTTGCGGTCTTCAATCTGAGCCAGCTGGTTTTTCAACTGGGCGCGAGTGGCATCGACCTTGGCCATATACACGGTAGGGTCAATCTCTACGAGGAGCTGCTCTTGTTGGACCGTTTCGCCCACCCGCACATGAATGGTGTCAACCTGCCCCGAAACCTGCGCCCCTACATCCACATAATTACTGGGCTCCAGAACACCGGTCGCGCTGACCAATTGCTGAATGTCGCCACGGGTTACTTCTACCGTGCTCAGTGGAACGTCTGTGCTCCCTCCATTCTTGAAGTACCACCAGACACCAAAGGTGACCGAAAACAACAACAGGAAAACCACCGTCCAACTGGACCATCGGCGCGGTGAAGGGTGTGCAGTGGCCATTCAGGCTATCTCCTGGAACTCAGACGAGCCGCAACAATAGTGAAGGCAGAATGCAAAAAGAAGCGGGAAAAGAACGTTTTGCGAAACATTTACATAGAGCACACCTGCCTGACCCGGTGCGCTCGCCGCCCTGTGGTTAATGCTTACAAAAAAGAGCTTTGCATTCCTGCACGAGAGGAGTACAGTGGCCGTCGTTGGAAAGATTTAGCAAAGCATTCATCAATAAGACCGATACCTGTTGTTTTCAGTAGTGCATCGTCCTGTTTTTGATCACGCAAGTTTTTTGTTTCCGCACACCCGCTGATCTGTCATCAACAAGATGCTCAGACGGCACATTAAAATGATTGAGTTCAGGATTATATCTATGTCAACTGTTACCGGTACTGTTAAGTTTTTCAACGAATCCAAAGGTTTTGGTTTTATTACTCGCGAAAGCGGCCCGGACGTTTTTGTTCACTACAGCGCCATCCAGGGCGGCGGCTTCAAGACTCTGGCAGAAGGCCAGCAGGTTGAGTTCACCGTTACTCAGGGCCAGAAAGGTCCTCAGGCGGAAAACGTAGTTGGTCTGTAAATAACAGCCCAAGCGCGTTAAAGAAAGGCAGCTTCGGCTGCCTTTTTGCGTTTCTGGCCACAACCTCTCCCGACCCTCCACTGAGGCGGCGCTGCCTTCCTCCCCCTGCCCGGTCCACACCACCCGCTACGATAGTGACTTGCTACTGAAATTCGCACAGAATAAGAGCCATTAACGCCAGTGCGACAGGACAACGAATGGCTTTCAAGCGTCTGAACCCCAATGTGCCACTCACTGCCTGGCTGATTCTTTTAGCTACGCTGATCATCTCTACCCTCACAAGCTTATGGATGCGTGACTTTCTGGTTGAACGTGACCAGGAGCAGCTGGAGTTTGCCGCGGCCCAATTGACCGAGAAAATCAACGAACGATTGAATGCCTACGCGCTAGTACTCAGAGCAGGTGCTGGCCTATTTGCCGGCACCACCAAAGTAAACCGCGACGATTGGCGCCAATTCGTGGACACGCTCAGCATTGCAAAGGCAGTGAAGGGAATTCAGGGGTTCGGCTTCAGCCTGATCGTCAGGCCAGAGGAGCTGACGCACCATGAGCAGCGTATGCGACAAGAGGGGTTCGAACGCTATGCGGTGAGCCCTGCAGGCGATCGTAAGCTTTACAGTGCCATTGTGTTTCTGGAGCCCTTTGATGCACGCAACCAGCGAGCGCTTGGCTACGACATGTTCTCCGAACCAGTTCGTAAAGCCGCCATGGAGCAGGCGCGGGATACCGGCCTTGCTGCCCTCACCGGCAAAGTAACATTGGTTCAGGAAACGGACATTGACCCTCAGCCCGGAACGCTCATGTACGTTCCGGTGTACCGGAATGGCGCCCCGCTCCATAGTCACGAACAACGCAAGGCCAACCTGGTCGGCTGGGTGTACAGCCCGTTCCGGATGACCGATCTTCTGGAGGGAATACTGGGCGACTGGGGGCGCGAAGCCGGTGTTCGTCGTGCCATTGGCGTACGTATCTACGATCAACAGGCTGCCGACGAAAACCTGCTGTTTACTAATCTTCCGGACAACGCCTTAAGCACATCCGGCCTACACCGTGAACTTGAATTCAACGGACACCGGTGGGTGCTTGAATTTGCACCGCTGAATGCCGAAGCTGCTCCCCCGCTTCTAGCGGCATGGCTCATAGGTGCCGGAGTTCTGTTGCTCGGATTTCTCATATTTGCACTGTATCTAACGCTCAACCGAACTCAGCGTAATGCCGAACGAATCGCGGGGCGCCTCACCCAGGACCTTCAAGAACTCGCTACCCGTTTCGAAACCATTGCCAATCGGGTTCCTGGCATGGTCTATTCCTACCAGCTGTTTCCAGATGGACGCTCCTGCTTTCCTTACGCAAGCCAGGCTATCCAGGAAGTCTATGGCTTGAACCCTGAACAGGTTCGTCACGATGGCTCCGTTGTACTCGATCTTCTGTATCCCGAAGACTCACAGCGGGTAAAAGACAGCATTCTCAGATCGGCTCGAACCCTGTCGCCCTGGCAGGAAGAGTACCGGGTCATTCACCCTGATGGCAGTTTACACTGGGTGATTGGTGACGCACTTCCACAATCCATGGAAGACGGTTCGGTTATCTGGTACGGCGCCATAACACGCATTACTGAGCGGAAGCAGGCCGAGTTACGCCTTAAGGAAGCATTGGTGCAATCCTCCCGTTTCCGGGACGCCCTGGACCGAATGAATACCTACGTGTTCATGAAGGACAGCAACTTACGGTATACCTATGCGAACCAGGCAACACTGGACCGAATCGGTATCACCCGAGAGCAATTGCTGGGCACACGTGGAGAGCAATTCCTGGATGCAACCAGCATGGAGAAAATCAGGAAACTCGACGAGCGGGTGCTGAAGGGTGAGCGGGTGACGGACGAGCTCGAAATAAACGTACGTGGTGAGCGGGGCGTTTTTCTGCAGATCGAAACCCCCATGTTTGAAGATGAAACCAGCGAACACATTGTCGGCCTGATTGGCATTTCCACGGACATTACCAAGGCAAAGCAACAGGCTCGTGAGATCGAACGCCTCGCCCACTATGACCCTCTCACCGGCATGCCCAACCGTGCTCTTCTGGCAGACCGGCTAGACCAGGCTATGGCCATGGTTGACCGGCGATCGAGTTCACTGGCGGTCGTGTATCTTGACCTGGACGGCTTCAAATCGGTCAACGACACCTATGGTCATTCAGCCGGAGACCAGGTGCTGATTACTGTCGCGCGGCGAATGAAAAAAGCGCTACGCAAGGAAGATACTCTTTCGCGCCTGGGCGGAGATGAGTTTGTAGCAGTGCTGATGGACATGTCGCCTGACACAGATTACGAGCTACACCTCAAACGCTTGCTGAACGCGGCATCAGAACCGGTACTGCTCAAAGAGAACGCCATTCGATTGAGTGCCAGCCTGGGCGTTTCATTCTATCCCCAACCAGAGATCACCGGTGGCGACCAGTTGATACGCCAGGCAGACCAGGCCATGTATCAGGCAAAGCTGGCCGGGAAAAGTCGTTTCCATCTTTTCGATACCGAACTGGACAGGTCCATGCGAAGCCAGCATGAAACCATCGAGAACGTTCGGCAGGCCCTGCACGATCACCACCTGTGCCTGCACTACCAACCCAAGGTAAATATGCGCACCAGTGAAGTGATTGGTGCCGAAGCGTTGTTACGCTGGCAGCATCCTGAGCGGGGATTGCTCGCCCCAGGCGCTTTTATCGGGCTGGTTGAAGATACGCCCGTGATGCTTGAAATCGGCCGCTGGGTCATGGACAGCGCCTTGAGCCAAATGGACAACTGGTTGCAGCAGGGTTTGCACATGCCCTTGAGCATCAACATCAGCGCAGTCGAACTGAGAGATCCTGATTTCGTCAATAATTTGAGAGACCAGCTGAACGCCTGGCCTCGAGTTGCTCCATCCATGTTGGAGCTGGAGGTATTGGAAACGGCGGCCCTGGGCGACCTTGCCCAGATCAGCCGGGTGCTGGATGACTGCCGGAAGCTGGGTGTCAGCATTGCCATTGATGATTTTGGCACAGGGTACTCATCCCTGACCTACTTCAAGCGATTGCCCGCCAAGGTTGTAAAGATTGATCAGAGTTTCGTGAGTGGGATATTGAGGGACCCGGCTGACCTGACCATCCTCGATGGCATCGTCCGTTTGGCGGATGCCCTCGACCGCCAGCTGATCGCAGAAGGCGTAGAAACCCACGAACATGCCGAAATGCTGCTTCGTATCGGTTGCGATCTGGCTCAGGGCTACGGAATCGCACGGCCCATGCCAGCGGAAGCGCTGCGCCCCTGGTGCGCACAATGGCGCGCGCCTGAACATTGGGCCAACTTGAAACCGGTATCGCGTAGAGCTCTGCCCAGCCTGTATGCCGGCGTAGACCACCGCGCCTGGGTGGAGCACTTCAGGAGTTACCTTCAGGGCAACGAGGCCCCCATAAACCTTAATTCCAATAGTTGCCGTTTCAGTAATTGGCTATCCAAACAGCCTGAATCCATGCCCGGCATGGAGACCATAGAGTCTCTGCACACCCAGCTGCATGCACTGGCCATAGAGATTGACAAGCTGAACAAGCAGGATCAATCCGAGCAGATTCCCGCGCTGATGAATACCCTGGATTTGTTGAGCAATCAGCTGTTCATGAAAATGCAGAAGCTGATGGAAAGTATTGAATAGAAGTGAATTAGCCAGGCTGCCTGGAACAGACCAGGCAGCCCTCAGGCTTTAGGCCGTTACAGACGAACCCAAGTTCAGGTATTCTGCAATAGCGCCATCGGGGTTAGGCGCATGTACAATCTGGCCGTCGGTGGTAAAACCCCGAACCCGCAAATTCGATTCGCGCCAGCCATTCCCGTAAGCGCCAAAGAAAATCGGAATGATCAGCCCGACAACAGCTGAGAACAAGGCAGCGGCCTCAGGCTCCAGCACCAGATCCATCACCGTCCCCAGACCGAAAGAAAGCGCGAAAACACCAATGCCAATTCCCCACATTCTCTTGACCAACGCCCAAATACCGGCGAAAAAAAGTCCGGGCCAGGACCAACCCTGCTTAACCGCTTCACGTTGACCGGATGGGTGGGTAAATACTTTGTACTGCTTCATTGCTTAATTCCTTTTATCCCTGGTTAAAATCGAGAGCACCTACTCTCTTACCTATCTGGCGTCTTGAGTGCATCCCCCAAGCCACCTGATATTCCTTCTAATGCAAATCCAAAAACCAACGTCAGCATCTTTCGCCGAACGCTGCGAAAGATACATAAATCCTGGTTAGCGCTCTCTGACCCCTGTCACACAGCGGACAGCTCAATCCCTGCTTTTTTTCTCCCGGTACATGGCGCTGTCTGCATAACGAACCAGCGTGCCCATATCTGCTCCATGGTCCGGATAAACGGCTATGCCGATGCTGGGGATCAGCTGGAGCGTTGCTGCAGACAGCTCGTAGGGCTCACCCAGGACGGTGCTGATCTTTGCCGCGATAGCCATTGCATCATCCGGCTGCGTGATGGTATCCAACAATACGATGAACTCATCCCCTCCAAGGCGACCGACGGTGTCCGAAGCGCGGACACATTGCACCAGACGGCGCGCAATCACTTCCAGAACCTCATCGCCGGCCCCGTGACCGTAGGTATCATTTACTTCCTTGAACTTGTCGACATCCAGGTACAGAACCGCCAAATAGCCCTTTTCCCTGGCAACACGGGCCAGCGCATTCTCAATACGATCCAGAACCAGGTGCCGGTTTGGCAGCCCGGTCAGCTGATCGTGACTGGCCATATACTCCAACCGAGAATGCATTTGCTTACGCTCTACCGCCGCCGCAACCTGCACGCCAACGAATTCCAGCAACTCACGGTCTCGCTCGGTAAAACCTGCACCGCCCATATGCCGTTGCACCAGAATCGCACCGAACACCCCTTCGGAAGCAACCAGCGGCACCCCCATGCAGTCCGGCTGTAAGGAAACCGCGCTGTTGGACAAGGCCGCCCGTTCACACAGTGCGCGGGTATCCGAGGCAAGCGAAAACGTCTCAGTGTCGAGCCTGTCCGCATTGTAGGGAATGCTCATAACCCCGGATTTCCGATCATTTAACGCAACCACGAAAGCCGGTGCTGTCAGCAACTCATCGACGACCCGGTGAATACGCTGGAACATGGCCTGTAAGGTACTGGCACTGTTCGCGGCCTCTGAGATGGCATACAAAGCCGATTGCATGGCTTCCGCCTGCTTGCGCACGGTCACATCGCGCGCCACCGCAACCCGAACCTGATTATCATCCGACCACCGAGCAGACCACATGATGTGAACAACCGAGCCATTCTTGTGGATATAACGGTTCTCAAAATGAGGCTTCAGCTCCCCCTGAACGATCTCCTTTATCGCCTCCTGTGTCTTCTGCTGATCGTCGGGATGAACAAACCCAAGAATAGGTTGGCCAATCATTTCCTCCGGCACATAGCCAAACACCCGTTCACTGGCTGCACTCACGTAGAGCACCCGGCCCTCACGATCGACGACGCACACGGCGTCCAGCAAAAGATCGATAAAACTTTCTGGAGGAATAAGTGACTTCATTGCCAGCAGGCTACCTCGATCAGGTGCGATGAAACTGTACTGGTCTGCCCACACATCAGCGTTCCAGCATCAATATGAGGTAGTATACGCTCAGACACGCCGGTCAACGCGAATAGCCGGCCAGACGAACCAGGCAAACGAACGCTATATGAAGATTCCAAAACGATTACAGCCCCTTGTCGACGACGGCATGGTGGACGAAGTGTTATACCAGTTAATGAGCGGTAAAGAGGCTCAGGTGTTCGTTGTGCGCTGCGGTGACAGCGTACGCTGTGCCAAAGTATATAAAGAAGCGCAGAAGCGCAGCTTCAAACAGGCCGTTCAATATCAGGAGGGCCGCAAAGTACGCAACACCCGCCGGGCTCGCGCCATGGGCAAAAAGACCCGTTACGGCCAAAAAGAACAGGAAGATGCCTGGCTGAACGCCGAGGTTGACGCCCTGTACCGGCTGGCCAAGGCCGGTGTCCGCGTACCGGAACCTTTCGGATTCGTGGACGGCGTGCTGTTGATGGAAATGATCGCCGATGAAGAAGGCAAGGCTGCACCAAGACTGGACGATGTCACACTGACTCCAGAACAGGCGCGCGCCTACTACAGCAAAGTCATTGCAGACGTTGTACTGATGCTCACCGCCGGCCTGATCCACGGTGATCTTTCCGAGTTCAACGTACTGGTGGATGCCAGCGGCCCGGTTATTATTGACCTGCCGCAAGCCGTCAATGCCGCCGGTAACAACAGTGCAGAACAGATGCTCGAACGGGACGTGGATAACATGCGCCGCTATTTCGGCCGTTTCGCACCAGAGCTTCTTAATACCGATTATGGCAAGGAAATCTGGGCGCTCTACCAGTCCGGAGACCTGCATCCTGGCAGTCGATTGACCGGTTGCTTCGAGCACAACACCGAAAGCGCCAACGTGGATGAGCTCATGGAAGTGATTGAAGCGGCAAAAGAAGAAGAGTGGGAACGCCAGGAACGCATGCGCGATGCTGAGGACGGCGACGATTGACGGTTAACGTCTACGGCCTTTCTCTCATTGCGGCCGGAGAAAGCCTTGTATTACTCTTCGGAACTCGTTGAACACTGCATCGCACCCTGACCTCTGCAATCCGGATAAAGGCAAATCATGTTCTTAGACCGTTTCTATTCCGTTCAGGACGGACGCATCCTTATTACGGCCCACCAAGCCAGCCATTTTGCCAAAGAAGTGGCGGGGGATTTCAACCCGATACACGATCCCGGCGCCCGTCGCTTTTGCGTTCCCGGAGACCTTCTGTTCGCCCTGGTGCTGTCCCGGTTCGGCTTGTATGGCAACATGACATTCAATTTCCGGAACCTGCTCGGCGCTGAGGTACCTCTCGAGTTCCGTGAGGCCATCGGCGGCAACATAGAAGTGTGTGATGAAACTGGTAAGGTGTACCTGGAAGTCGCCCGCAGTGGTGAACAGACCAACGATGCACAGGTCATCAACGAGTTTACTCGTTGCTACGTAGCAGCTTCCGGCAAGAATTTCCCGCACACCCTCAAACCCCTCATGGAAGCCCACGGGGTGATGTTTAACCCCGATCGCCCGGTGGTGATGTACGAAAGCATGAGTTTGCAACTCAACCGCCTTGACAACCCGGAGCCAGAGCTTGAACTGAGTAACGCCGACCTGGAAGTTGCCGGCAAACGTGGCAACGTTACCCTTGAGTACCGGCTTTTGTCGGCTGGCAAACCCGTTGGCGATGTCGCCAAGCGACTGGTACTGGGCGGTCTGCGGGACTACTGCCCGGATACCATGGCCGGTATCATCGAAGAGTTCTATCGTCTCAAAGCCAAAGGCACCGGCGCCTGCAACCCTACGGAGACCTGAACAATGGCCATTCACACCGGTGACACCCTTCCCGACATTGAATTACAGGTGATGGGTGAAAACGGACCTGAAAAGGTGAGCACGCGGGCTTTATTCGCCAATAAAAAGGTCGTGCTGTTTGCGGTTCCCGGCGCATTCACCCCGGGCTGCTCCAGAACCCACCTGCCCGGCTTCGTTGCCCTCGCCGACAAGATCAAGGCCCGGGGCGTCGACAGCATTGTCTGCACCTCAGTCAACGACGTCTTTGTGATGGACGCCTGGGGCAAAGCACAGAACGCGGACGGCATTATCATGCTGGCTGACGGCCTCGGCGAATTTGCCCGGGCGCTGGATCTGACCCAGGACCGCACTGAGGCTCAGCTCGGCATCCGCAGCCAGCGCTACGCCATGATCGTCAACGATGGCCGGGTTGAACTGTTGAACATTGACACCCAAGGCATCGAAAAAAGCAGCGCGGAAACCTTGCTAGCGGCGCTCTGAACGAGCCTGACTCGATAGCCAACCGGCTCATCCATGAAATTATCACGACTTGTCAGCAACCAGAACGGCATCAGCCGGCAACGTGCCAATGCTCTGATTGCTGCGGGCCGAGTCACGGTTGATGGAGAGGTTTGCCGGGAATCTCAGGGCGAGATCAGCAGGTTCGCCGCCGTTGCTATAGACGGCCTGAGTATCCGCGATGCCAGCCCTGCTCTGTACCTGATGCTCAACAAGCCGGCGGGCTACCTGAGCGCAACAACGGATGACATTCACGCCACCGTACTGGAGCTCATCGACCCCGAACTTCGTGACGGACTGCATATCGGTGGCCGTCTCGATCGGGCCAGTACCGGGCTACTGATCGTCACCAATGACGGTCACTGGTCTCGCCGGCTAACTGAGCCACGCATCAAGATTCCCAAGGTGTACCAAGTCACGACGGAGTCGCCTATAACGACGGAATGCCACCGGCGCTTCGACGAAGGGATCTGGTTTGAGTACGAGCAGCTACGAACCTCGCCCGCCCAGATAGAAGAACTGGGCCAGTGCCACGCCCGGGTGACCATTTACGAAGGCCGCTATCACCAGATAAAACGAATGTTCCATGCGGTTGGCAATCGGGTGACCTCGCTCCACCGGGAAAGCATGGGGAATATTCGCCTGGACCCGGCGCTGCAACCCGGCCAGTATCGGCCACTGACCGAAACAGAAATTGCCTCCGTTTAGCCCCACAGATTAACCCGGGGAGGTATTGCGCTCAAAGGTATGCAGACAAACATCCACTGTGAGCGACAAAGATTCCAGGGCAGCGGCCCTCGCCCTGCCCTCCGGGCTCGCCCGGTAGAGGTGGGGTGTCATGGCCAACAGATCAGCAATCGGTTCTGCCCCCGCCAGGTGCAGAGTGAAGCGCATGTCCTCGGTCCGAACACGGCGAAAGCCGTTCGGCGCCTGATCCACTTTCTTCGATTCCGCCCTGACCTCAGGATAGATGACCTCCCGCAGCTCTCGCAGGTGATCCTGTCCGGCATCGACTTGCAATAATTTTCCGCCACGCCGAAGCACTCGGGCAAACTCGGGATAAACGGGGAAGCCAAACAGGCACAAGATCCGGTCCAGTGACGCGGGCAATACGGGCAGATTGGCGTTGCTACCGACCACCCAACTCGGTCGCGCGTCCTGCCGGGCCGCGGCCAACACCGCCCATTTTGAAATATCCAGGCCAAGCAAGGCCAGCGTGCAGTCCCCATTTGCAGCCGCAGCCAGACGGCGCAGGTAATAACCTTCACCGCACCCCGCATCAAGGCAGCTGACTATGGAACCTGCCGGCACACCGTCCATCGTTTCCCGGACAACAGCATCGGCAATCGGCTGATAAAACCCGGCATCGAGAAAGCGCCGGCGCGCAGCCACCATGACCTTGCTATCACCGGGGTCCAGCGAACGTTTCTTCTGCACCGGAAGCAAATGCACATAACCCTGCCGGGCCACATCAAAGTTATGACCGATGGCACACCGCCAGGCTGTCGCTTCCCTGTGCAGGGACTCGCCGTCCAACGGACAAGCCAAAGCGTCAAAGGGTAGGATCTTCATGGTGTTTTTCCTGACAACGCCAGAACCCGAGCAAAGACTATCGAAACAGGTAGGCAATGAGCTGTAAAACTATGAGCAGCGCCGCAATGACCTACTTGAAGCGGGACGTCGCCGACCGGACGGAATCCGTAAACGAATCCCAGGCACTTTCAACACCGGATTTCAAATCATCCCATGCTTCATCACCCGCTTCACTCAATTCATCAAGTTTCTTTCTGGTGTCATCACGCTTCGACTTCAACTCATCTATCTGCCTGTAGTAGTCCTGCTGAACATCAGCCTCCTTTGAATCGGCCTTTGCTTTCAGCTTATCAATCTCAGCATTCCATTCATCCAACTTGGCGTGAACTTTCTTGATGTAGGTGTCTTTCATACTCATGTTCGGAGCTCCTTGCTATTGAGTTTTCAAGATTACCGAATGACGTCAGCGGTATTCACATGAGAGCCTAACGCAAATGGTTTCAGATCGATAGGCACGCAGGTGCCCGGTGATTTACAAACGGGCCCACCAGACGTTGGGAAATCCGGCCAATACTTTAGGCCTTGCGGGGATCCGTTTCGGCAGCCTGAGGGGCCTGATGGCATCTGTCACGAAACGCCAACAGACTCTCCACGCCGGTGAAGTCCACCAGATCACGGAAATCAAGCCAGTCCACCAGGCAGTAAAGGCAGATAGCCGGATAATTCCAAGGTTCAAACTGGCCTTCATCCACCATGGCTGAAAGTGTTCGCAACTGGTCATGATGCGTTCCCGCTGCAGGTTGTAGAACATTGCATCCTGGCCGGAGTCGATACCGGAATTTTCAGAGTGGGATTAGTGCGTCGAAGTTCATCGCGGCCTTCGCCGTAGATATTGAGATTGATGAATTCGTAGGGCTGGTCATCCAACAGAAGCCGAATGCGCCGCACGTATGGTGATGTCGTGGATCCAATGAGCTGCATGGTTGCTCCTTAAGTTCAATCCCAGGGCTCAATAATCAACCGCCCGAAAATGGCGTACTAAACGCTATCGGATGTCCGGGGCTGGGTCGAATTCACCTCAACTGGATTGAGGTTTCTCTAATCAGGCTATCACTCTGCAAACACAAAATCCTATCCCGGATTTTGTCACTTAAATTTTCATTGGGCATCGCTCCTGACCACCAGCGCCCGTTTTGTTGTTTTCGACAATAGCATCAACGCTCTCCGCCGATAGAATCCAATGAAAGAGATATCCTCGCATCCGACCTATAGAGAGCGGTAAGATTATCCAACGGTATGAATAAACTCGGAGTATCTATGAACATGACAGCTGCCCTCCTAGGTTACGGTGGATTTGTATTGTTGCTACTGACTATTGGCACCGTTGGGTATTTGAAAGCTGACCAATTGGAAGCCTGGGCGTATCGTAAATTCAAAGGTTAGCTATCATAAAAGAGAAAGTTCTGAGCAGTTACAGTTGCCTGAACTACGTTAGGAGCATTTTCCCGCTCAAATTGACATCAAAGAAGAACTGGGGCAAATCCAAATGCGTTTAGGCATACTCCTTGCTGGCGTCATCTTTTTAACTGGTTGTACAGACTATAAGTATGGTATCTACTGGAATCCAAGTGAGGAAAGATACGCCCAGCAATCAGTGAGCAGTGTTAATTGCTCTATAGGAGAAATAAACGCATATAGAGCCATAGAATCTTCACATCAATTAATCGCACCATTTTTCATACCGTTATTTCATAACATCGAACGTTCGGATGAAAGCATTCACATTAAAAGCAAAGGTGATGGCTGCCCTTTTTTAATTGTTAAAGATCAATACAATAACGTGCTACCACACACGTTCCAAGAGCAGGATGGCAAAGGGTGCGATTACTATATTGAATATCCGAAAAATGGAGACAAAATAAGTGTGCTTGTCGTCGATGTCACGCCAGATTGCAACAACCATGAGTTATCATATTCCAAAGACAGGTTCTTCTGTATGAGGCCAACCGAGTTCGGCGGCTCAGCCCCATGTGAGTAACCTTTATAGCAAGATCGAACTTCCAGTTTAAGATTCTGGCAACAGTGACCGAAAATCCCTGCTCTTCCAGCTTGATTTTATGCAATTGATTCTGTCGCTCTACTGCCAGCTATGCATCGGCAGGTATTACCTCCGCCTCCCCCGACAGCTCCAACGATTTGGTACTTCTGATAGGCTCACACACAAGCGGCTCGGAGATATGGGTTTTCATCAATCCTTGAAACGCGTCCGTCGCGTGAAACTCCGGATCCAGCCACAAATCAAACTCCTCTGGCCGCAACATCAGCGGAATGCTTTTCGGGTGGATATGGCTGAACCTCGGGTGCGGCGGCAGTGTGATGACAGTGAAGGAGTTCACCTGCTCGTCCCCGAAATGCCAGGATTGCCATAGCCCCGCCAGTGCCGTGGCCTTGTTCTGCGGGTGAATGTTGTAGACCTGCTTATCCTTCCATTCGTGAAATGCGCTGACCGGAATAATGCAGCGCTTGGTCGGATAAACTTTCTTCCAGAGTGGACTGCTGGTTAAGCGATCACTGCGGGCATTGAAAGTGTGAAACTTCGGGTTGGGCCGGAAGCCATAGCCGTTCGGGTTCGGCTCAATTAAAAGTGACCAGATACCTGGCAGCAAATACCGGTCGTCGGCAGCTTCAATAACGAACTCCCCGATTCCGCCCGGCGGCACATTGTGCTGTGGTCTTGGTGTGACGCCGGGCAGCCCCAGTTGCTCCATCAGCGTTTGGACTTCGGGAGAGTCAATTACGTTGTAACGTCCGCACATAGCTGCTTCCTTGGCCTATCTGTCTGAGGCAGTGTAGCCAAAGTTTACCGGCGTAGGCGACCCACTCTGTCGTTTGGCTGGGTTATCCTGACTTGGGATTCTTGAAGAGCTTGAACGTATGACCTGCACTACCGCCGTGTATGACCTGAGTCAGATACTTCATTACCCAATCCGGGTTGAGGTGACTAGCTGGGATTCCAGACATCCTCGACACTCGGTCAGTTATAACGATGAGGGCCGGATTGCCGAAGGGCAATTTCTGGAGCCGCGGGGGCTACCCCTGTTTACACTGGAAGATGATGCAGGTCAGCGTCTCTGCGATGCGCTGCCGGAGCCGGTCTCAACGGTGGCCGCTTTAATGCCCGCTATGGTCGCAAAGCGAACGTTCAGGCAAATAGATTTTGGAATATG
>Ga0209075_1001021_pt1 | contig 26906 bp, 24 predicted proteins | sample Stecom2011_FD_187523 | JGI IMG/M metagenome (GOLD analysis project Ga0209075, IMG submission 187523) | Agricultural soil microbial communities from Utah to study Nitrogen management - Steer compost 2011 (SPAdes) (version 2) | ecosystem: Environmental > Terrestrial > Soil > Agricultural land...
AGGCTCTGAAACAAAGCATAAATAAAATGTATACAGACAAAGATTTATACGAAAAATGCAAATCAAATACTTTAAAAAGTATTCAAAAATTTGACAGCTCGGTTATCGAAAAAGAATGGGAAGATTTGCTTAAAGGACTTTTAACCAAAAAAGTAAGATGAAAATTCTGTACATATCCACAAGAATAGACAGTTCGGGGGGGCTTCAAAGAAGTATTTCCGTTCGGTTAAATTATCTTGCCAAAAACGGATATGACATTCACTTACTTACAACTAATTCAGAAAATAAAACTATTTTTTTTCCTTTAGATAAACGAATCAACCATATTGATAAGCAGAGTGTTTCCGGTTTTTTTATGTACAAAAAACTGATTCAAAATACTTTTAACGAAATACGACCCGATTTAGTTGTTGTTTCCGATAACGGATTAAAAGGCTTTCTGATTTCGTTTTTTCTTCCTAGAACCATGAAAATTATTTACGAGCTTCACGCAACTAAAGAACAAGTTATAAATGACAACAATAAGCTTCTGAAAACTCTCGGAGTTTCAAAGTATTTCATTAATTTTTCTTCTAAAAGGTTTTCTGATTTTGTAGTTCTTTCAGAGGAAGAATCAAAAAAATGGAATGTACCTAACTTAAAGGTAATTCCTAATCCGATTACGATTCCTCATGTAAAAGAAAGCTCCTTGGATAACAAAAAAGTAATTTTTGTCGGACGACTAAAGTTTGTAAAAGGAATTGATTTTTTACTTGAAATTTGGACTCAAGTAATTCAAAAACATTCCGATTGGACTTTAGAAATTTACGGAGAAAAATTCCCCGAATTTGATGTTCAAAGAGCAATAAACGAAAAAGGATTACAAGATTCTGTTTTCGTGTTTGAGCCAACTTCTGAAATTCATAAAAAATATTCTGAGTCATCATTATTTTTAATGACTTCCCGAATCGAACCTTTCGGATTAGTTTTAACAGAAGCCATGTATTGTGGACTCCCATGCATCGCGTTTGATGCTCCTTCAGGTCCTTCGTCAATTATAGAAGACGAAAAAAACGGTTTCTTGATTCCTTGCTTTAATATGGAATTGTTTACCGAAAAAGTGATTGAGCTCATCGAAAATGAAACTCTACGAAAACAAATGGGTAAAAATGCAAAAGAAAGCGTTCAGAGATTTGAACTTGAAAAAATAATGAACCGGTGGATTTCTTTGTTCAAAAACTTTACTTGATTGTACAAATATATCCTAATCGAAATAAATCAAATAAAAACAAATTTGGGTTTTTACTCAAAATTCTCTTTTTCAGATATGGTTCTGAAATTCTAAACAAAACAGCAACAACTTTGGTTAGTCTGAGTTTTTTTAAACGATTGTAATGTTTGAGGAGTGGGTTTATATTTTTGATATCGCTTTTACCAGCTAAGAATGCTTTTCTGCTTTTTACCGATTCTAGAGCTTTATCAAAAAATATTTCATTTTCCTCTAATCCTAAATGAATAATGGGATTGTCGATATGTAAAACAGAAATATTATTTTGGAAAAGGTTATAAGAAAAATAAATATCCATTCCGTATATATTTTCATTCTCACTGTAGTTGTTTTCTAAAAACGCTGTTTTATTGATTAAAATGTTTCCAGAAAACACATAGGCAAATGGTTTTTTATTTCGTTCCGAGGCGAGAGCTTGCTCTCTTTCTGTTCCGTATTTCCAACGTAAAACAGTAGAAAAATCACCATTAAATTCTGTATAAGAATAGCCTCCAAGAATCACTTTGTATTTGTCATTTAATACTTTTGTGTATTGTAAAATAAAATTAGTAGCTACAGGCATTACATCAGCATCCAAAAACAAAAGCCAATTGTATTTTGCTTTTTTAGCTAATAATTTTCGAGTTTGTGTTCGACCTAAATTGGTTTGATTTCGGAATAAAACTACATTTCTGAATTTTCTTATTTCCGTGTTTTTTGTAATTATAGTTAGATTATTCGAGCAATCATCTAAAACCAAAATTTCATACTCAATTCCTTCTTTTTCACATTGATTGAATAGGCTTTCAACCAACGTAAAAACATCATAATTATAGGTGGGAATCAGAATAGAAATCATTTTGCTTTTTTATTTTTTAAATCTCTGAAAAACAGGATTACTACAATAATCATTAAATATTCAAACGGGAAACTATATCTAGAGTTGGTTCCGAATGTTACTATGGCTTGTAATACAGAAGCTGCAAAAATTACAGTTACGGTAATGAGTTCAAAAGATATTATCCTATTTCTCAGAAATCTAATTATATAAAAAGGGATTAACAGAACAAAAAGAAATTTAAAACCCAACAAGATGTACTTTTGAACCTCCCAAATCATTTGTAGTTTACCCAAATAATTCTCGTTTCTGAGGTTTAAAAAACTCCACAAGACTTCTCCATCTTTCCAGAATTCTTTCCACGAAAACAAAACTTGGTTCCAATATAGATTTTGATTCATCGAGATAGTAACGTCTGCATACGTTCCTAAATAATTCGAAAAATCGGGGAAATTATCAAATTCTAATGCATTCATCAACTCCTCCTTCGCATACCAAATAGACATGGCAACATCTTTACTCTCATCAATGGCTATCTCTCTGTGTTTGGCATATATATGGGCTAATTCTTTATATTCTTCGGTTGTGTTTTCGGCAAAATAAACACAAGTTTGAGCTTTGTTTAACCCATAAAAAGTGGTAGATACGAAATAGCCTGTATTCACTTTATTGAGATATGACCAACCAAAATAACAAAACAATGCTGTTAAAACAATACTTATTTTGGGTTGAATCAGCTTTTTAAAACTAAAGTTTTTCAGAACTACAAACCCGTAAATAATAAAAGGGATAAAAGCAAAAAACGGTTTGACTAAAACTAAATAACCTATCGAAAGACTCATCAAAATATTTTTATTCTTACTCGTATCTGTAAGATAGTTATCAGAAAGTATATAAAAAATAAGGCTGATGAAAAACAGTAATAACGTTTCAGCTAAAATGGAAATTTCATATAAATAAATATGTAGAAAGCTAGACAGAAAAAGCGTAATATAAAAAGCGTATTTTGTTTTAAAGTTCAGATTCAGTAGTGTTTTATACCATAGGATAGAAGTAATGATTCCGATACAAAATTGATATAAAACAATAATTGGATATTGTCGTAGCCCTAAAGCCATTAGTATCGGGTAACCTGGAGAACGAACGCCTATATAGTCTATTAAATTCAGATTAAGAATGCGGGTTGTTAAAAAAGTAAACTCGTACGAATCGGGCAAATAAGTATGAGACTTAAAAAGAAAAACCATTATCAAGCGCATCACAATTCCGAAAAGCAGAATGTTTCTTACATCTTTTATGCTGAAAAGTTGTGATAAATAAGTTTTAATTTTTTTTAACATATTACAAATGTATTTTATCAAATCAGTCAAACAGATTTAACGTCCTTATTTTTCGGTCCAGCCTGATTAGCATCTAAATAGGCAATGTGTTTTTGTTGAGTTTTATGGTGAAGGAAGGCACTGCGTATGGCCTCAGCCTTTCCCACATTTTTCGGAAGAGAAAAAACAGAGATGTTCGGAAAATTATCCTGAAAATTGTGTAATAGTTTAAGTGTATTGTCTGTACTTGCATCGTCTACAAGCAGAAAATCCTCTTTTTTATATTCTGAAAATAACCGCTTGTATTCTCGTACAGAAATTCTATTTTCTTCATTATAAAAAGGAATAATAACGTGCATTATACATTTTTTTGTACCACTTCAAACACTACGCCTTCGTCGCATTTTATTGTTTTAGCAGGGAATTTCATAATAAGCGCATAATCATGAGTTGCCATGATAATTGTTTTTCCGTTTTGATTGATTTCTCTGAGAAGTTGCATTACTTCCGCACTAGTTTGCGGGTCGAGATTTCCTGTAGGTTCGTCTGCCAAAATAAGTTCAGGGTCGTTTAGGAGTGCCCTTGCAATGGCAACTCGTTGTTGTTCACCTCCTGACATTTGATGCGGCATTTTATTGGTTTTTCCTCGCATCGAAACCTTATCCAAAACTTCCTCGATTTTGAGTTTTATTTCGTCTTTGTCTTTCCATCCTGTTGCCTTCAAAACAAATTCAAGATTTTTATAAACCGTTCTGTCGGGCAAAAGTTTAAAATCCTGAAAAACCACACCTATTTTTCTTCTCAAATATGGAATGTTTTTTTGTTTGAGCTTTGCCAAATCAAAATCTACGATGTTTCCTTGTCCTTCTACAAGAGGTAAATCGGCATAAAGCGTTTTCATAAAACTACTTTTTCCGGAGCCTGTTTTTCCGATTAAATAAATAAACTCACCTTTGTTAACTTCAATATTCACATCTTGAAGAATAAGGTTCTTCTCTTGATATATATTTGTGTTTCGTAAAAATAAAATCGGTTGATTCATTTAGGTAATTTTTGGTAAAGTTAGCAAAAAATAGATTGCCGAAAAATCATACGGAAATAAAAAAACTCAAGATGAGGATCTTGAGTTTTTTAACCGTTAAATTTATAATTTAAGATTGAGGCAAGGTTTTTTTCTTTTCTAACACACTTGCTTTTGAATCGGTTTCTGTCTTAGTTACAGTTCCTTTAATTCTTAGAGGAACTCTTCCGCTTTGCTTGTTAACTGCATTTGATTCCACGGTAACTGTTTTGTTAATCGGTCCAGGATTCATATTGTATTTTACTTCAATTTGTCCTGTTTTACCTGGCATAATAGGGTCTTTCGGATAAGAAGGAACCGTACATCCACAAGAAGAGTTTACTTTCGAAATAATCAAAGGTGCATCTCCAGTATTGGTAAATTCAAAAAAACGAACTCCGTTATCTTCTCCTTTTGTTACAGTACCATAGTCAATGGTCTCAGTTTTGAATTCGATTTTCGGTCCGTTTTGTGCATAAACACCTGCTCCAAAAACAAGTGTAACTAAAAGTAGTCCTAACTTTCTCATAATAATAATGTAATTAAATTGTTGTAATTTGGTTATGTAAAAATAAATGTTTTTTATTGAAAATACTTTTTCTAAATCAGTTTTTATAGTCATCAAAGGTTGTGCCAGAGCTCTTAATCGAATGTTAAAACATAGTCTTTTGAGCTCAAGATAAATCTGTACCTTTGCAACTTTAGTTTATATATACAAATATAAAATGTTTCAGTTAGGAAAAACAATAGTATCAGAAGAAATTCTCGAAAAAGAATTTGTCTGCAATCTTTCTGCCTGTAAAGGAGCTTGTTGTGTCGATGGAGATGCAGGTGCACCGCTTACGGAGGAAGAAACCCGGATTTTGGAAGAAGTCTATCCAAAAATAAAGCCTTATTTACGAAAAGAAGGAATTGAGTCGATTGATAAACAGGGTACTTGGATTAAAGGATGGGACGGAAGTCTCGAAACTCCACTTATTGAAGGTAAGGATTGTGCCTACGTGATTTTTGACCAAGGAACAGCACTTTGTGCTATCGAACAAGCCTACAACGAAGGAGTTATCGATTGGAAAAAACCCGTTTCATGTCATCTTTATCCTATCCGAATCAAAGATTTTTCGGAATTTTCAGCCGTAAATTACGACCGTTGGGATATTTGTAATGATGCCTGTACGCTCGGAAAAGAACTTGGAGTTCCCGTTTATAAATTCGTCAAAGAAGCATTAGTTAGGCGTTTCGGACAAGAATGGTATAATGAGTTGGAAAAAGTAGCAGAAGAATTTAATAATCAAAAAGGTTGAAAAATAAAGAAATGAACCCACTTAAATCCCAAATCCTAAAATTGAAATCCTTAACTTTTTATGCTCTGTTTTCTGTTTTCTGTTTTTTAATTAGTTGTAAACAAAAACAAGAAACCCCGAAAACCATTTCAACAGAAAATCAAATCGAATTTGCAACAGGATTCGAATTATATGATTATTCTGACTTTAAATTATTGAAAGTCAAAAATATATCTCCTGAATCGAATAAGTCAGAAACCTATTTGTTGCATAAAAGTGATTTTCAAATTCCCGATAGTCTTATGAGTTTTAATTCTATTATTATTCCTGTTCAGAATATTATTGTCACTTCGACTACTCATATCCCATCGCTCGAAATGTTAGAAGTTACGGAAACATTGATTGGTTTTCCTGGTTTAGATTATATTTCTTCCGAAACGGTTCGGGCAAAAATAGAAAAAGGGCAGGTTAAAGAAGTTGGACAAAACGAAAGGATAAATACTGAAATTGTAGTAGATTTAAACCCGGACATACTGGTTAGTTTTGCTATAAACGAAAGTAATCAGACTCTTGAAAATCTGAAGCAAGCAGGAATAAAAGTTTTACTGAACGGAGATTGGAACGAGAAAAGCCCGCTAGGGAAAGCTGAATGGATTAAGTTTTTTGGAGCATTATACGATAAAAACTTACAAGCCAAAGAAGTTTTTGAAAAGATAAAGTCTGATTACGAAAACGCTAAAGAATTAGCTTCGAAAGCCACTGCCAGACCAACTGTCATTACCGGGAATATATATGAAGATGTTTGGTATTTGCCCAAAGGAGACAGTTGGAGTGCACTATTTTTAGCAGATGCTCATACGGAGTACTTCTGGAAAGAGACTTCAGGCACGGGAAGTTTAGCACTTTCGTTTGAAGAGGTTTTTGATACGGCTCAAAATGCAGATTTCTGGATGGGAGCCGGCATTTATACCTCTTTAGAGGAAATGAAAAAAGCCAATCCGCATTACAAAGAATTCAAAGCTTTTAAAGAAGGAAATGTTTATTCATTTTCTACCAAAAAAGGAGCCACAGGCGGAGCTATTTATTACGAATTGGCTCCCAATCGACCGGATTTAGTATTAAAAGATATTATCAAGATAACTCATCCAGAGCTTTTAGAGGATTATGAATTACAATTCTTTGAGAGACTTAAGTAATAGGATAAAGTTCGGTTAGGAATAAAAACCTAAATGAAAGAAAAAGACACATACAAAACCATCGAAACTCCGTCTGAAGGAGTGCTGTATAAAGAAAAAAACAGCAAATTTTTTGGATATTGTTTTCCAATCCAATCCGATGAAGATGTAAAATTGATTTTGGACGAAATCAAAAAACAGCATTTTTCTGCACGACATTGGTGTTATGCTTTTCAGGTCGGAACAGAACAAATTCACTATAGAGTTAATGACGACGGGGAGCCAAGTGGAAGTGCTGGGCTCCCGATTTACGGACAAATTCAGTCGTTTGAAGTAACCAATATTTTAGTGATTGTGGTTCGTTATTTTGGAGGCGTGAAACTCGGTGTTGGAGGTTTGGTTACCGCTTATAAAGAAACGGCCAAAATGGCTCTTGAAAATGCCGAAATTATCGAAAAAACCATTGATATTCATTATATAATTAAATTTGGTTATAAAGATATGAATCGTGTGATGCGGGTTATCAAAGAAAAAAACCTGAATGTGGTAGGACAAAAATTAGAAATGAGTTGCCAAATGGAAATCGCTGTACGTAAGCAAAACGCTCAAATGATTTTTGATATTTTTCAGGCGATGTATGAAGTCGAAATTTCGGCAATAGAATAGGCTACATAAAAGGAGAAATCAATCGTACAACTTTTTCGGTAATACGCTTAAGTTTAGGACGATTTTTCCATCGTTCAGTATCCACCTGAATCGAATCTTCTAAATCTTTGTAGAATGAATCCCGGACTTCTTTTGCAATTTGTTTGTCATAAATCAAAGCCGAAACCTCAAAGTTCAAATCAAAACTTCGCATGTCTAAATTAGCAGTTCCTACCGAAGCCAGTTTTCCGTCCACCACAAAAGTTTTAGCATGAACAAAGCCCTTTTCGTACAGATAAATCGAAACTCCAGCCTTTAATAAATCATCAAAAAAGGACTGTGAAGCAATATTTACAACTTTAGAATCTCCATCCTTCGGAACCAACAATTTTATATCTATTCCGCTCAAAGAAGCGATGATCAAAGCTTCTTGCAACGAAATGTCGGGAATATAATAGGGAGTGGTAAGCAAGACTTCTTTTTGAGCAGAATTTACCGCTTGAATAATGGAATATAGTATGTTTGGCAAATCAGAATCAGGACCGCTCGAAACAATTTGAGCATAATAATTTTCTGGCTCTTCTGCTTTATCAAACGTGAAATAGTTTGAATTTACAATCAGTTTTTCACCACTACAAAAGTTCCAATCTGACAAGAAAATTCTTTGTAACGTAAAAGAAGAATATCCTTTTATCATCAAATGTGTATCTCTCCAATAGAGTTTATCCTGGGGTTTATTGATGTATTTGTCACAAACATTAATTCCTCCTATAAATGAAGTTTTTCCGTCAATAATTACAATTTTTCGGTGGTTGCGATAATTCATCCGATTTGCCAAATATATAAGTCGGATTTTATGAAATGGGACAGCCTGAATTCCGTGCTGTTTCATTTCTCGGACAATAGTCTTTCGGATGGATTTACTCCCGAAATCATCATAAATAAAACGAACTTCGACACCTTCATTTACTTTTTGGATAAGTAAATCTTTCAGCTGATTTCCGATAATATCATCTTCATAAATATAAAATTCAATGTGGATGTGCTTTTTTGCTTTTCGAATTTCATCAAACAACAACGGGAAAAAAACTTCTCCGTTGTTCAGTAATTTTACTTCTGAATTTGGTAAGACATGAGAGCGTTCTGTCTTTTGATTCGAAAGTAATCGGATAAGTTTTCTGTTTCTCTTAATCGAAAGTCGATTTGTAGTCAAAATCTTTTGGTCATTTTCGGATAGTAGAAGTTCGAGCTCTTTTTGAAAAAATTGGTCGACTTCAAGTTTTTTGTTATAAATCTTGCGTTTCCTGTAATTGATTCCAAACGAAAAATAAAATATCACACCAAATACTGGAACAAAAACTACAAATAACAAATAGGCCAAAGTTTTGCTCACAGAACGAGTATCCCAAATAATGCGGATACATACTGCAATAATAAGCAGTACATAGACGAGTTCTGTTACGATGAGCCATTTTGCTTGTTCAAAAAACATAGTACGGATTTAGACTACTAAAGTACGAAAATACACTTTTATATTTTGTATATGCTTACCTTTGTATTTTAATCGAAACTAAAGATGACCAATAACGATATATTTAAGAAGCTTCGCGTAGCGTTGCAATTAAGAGATGATGAGATTGTAGAAATCCTTCAATTAGTAGATTTTAGAATTTCAAAAGCGGAATTAGGCGCATTTTTTAGAGCAGAAGACCACCCGAACTACGTGGAATGTGGTGATCAGATCTTGCGTAATTTTCTCAACGGATTGGTTATTCATTTAAGAGGAACCAAAGAAAACCCGAAAAATCCTAAAGAAGTTTTAGCCCAAAAGAAAACGGTAACCAAAGAAATTTTACCCGACAAGAAAGAATTTAAAACGGACAAAAAACCGTTTGCCGAAAAGAAGCCTTTCAAGAAATTTACTCCAAAGAAATCTGATAAGCCGAATTTAGGTAAAATTAAATTCAATAACGGGAAAAAGAAAAAAGATTAGTTAAACACAGGGTATCAAAGATTTTGTTTAGTAATGATTGTTGTCGAAAAAGCTACAATTAACGATATTCCGATAATTCAGGATATTGCTCACGCCACTTGGCCTTCCACCTTTGAAGAGATTCTTTCAAAACAGCAAATTGAGTATATGCTTGAGATGATGTATTCTACCGAATCATTAATCGAGCAAATCGAGACAAAAAAACATCTTTTTTTTCTGGCTAAAGAAAATAAATCTCCTTTAGGCTTTGTTTCGGTTGAATTGAATTATCAAAACGAATTAAAATCCAAAATCCACAAAATCTATATGCTACCAAAGGCACAAGGAAAAGGGATTGGAAAAATTCTGATGCAAAAGGCAGAAGAATTAGCTCAAGAAAATAATCAGAAATCAATTACTTTAAATGTAAACCGATTCAATAAAGCCTTGAATTTCTACGAAAAGTTAGGTTATAAAAACAGTAAAACCGAGAACATTCAAATCGGAAACGGCTATCTGATGGAAGATTTTGTATTAGAAAAACAGCTATAGGTTTTAGCTATAATGATATAAAAACATATAATCGAAAATTATTTTAACACTGCTTTTTAACCGTAACTTTGTATCACAATAAAAATGAAATTACTAACCCTTAAAAATAATTAAAAAATGGCATTAGTTGGAAAACAATTCCCAAACATCACAGTTGACGCAATCTCTGAAATGGGAGATAACCTAAGAATCAACATTCTTGAAGAAGCTACAAAAAACAACAAAAAAGTATTGTTGTTCTGGTATCCAAAAGATTTTACTTTTGTTTGCCCTACCGAATTACACGCTTTTCAAGAGGCTTTACCTGATTTTGAAAGTAGAAATACTATCGTAATCGGAGCTTCTGTAGATACCAACGAAGTACACTTTGCTTGGTTAAATACTCCAAAAAATAACGGAGGAATCGAAGGAGTAACTTATCCGCTTTTGGCTGATACTACACGCAACCTTTCTAACGCTTTAGGAATTCTTGATGCAGAACAAGTATATAACGAAGAGTTAGATGATGTAATCATCGAAGGTTCAAACGTAACGTATAGAGCTACTTACCTTATTGACGAAACCGGGAAAATTTTCCATGAGTCAGTAAATGATATGCCACTAGGAAGAAACGTAAAAGAATATTTAAGACTTATTGATGCTTATACACACGTTCAGACCAAAGGAGAAGTTTGTCCTGCAAACTGGGAAGAAGGAAAAGAAGCAATGAGTGCAAATAGAGAGAGTACAGCTGAATATTTAGCTTCTCACATAAACTAAAAAAATAAAAATGTTGTTAGAATTAGAAAACGATACATTACAGGAAGTAGTAAATTCTAATAAGAAAGTAGCGGTTCAGTTTTCGGCTTCATGGTGCGGAAACTGTAGAATTATGAAACCCAAGTTCAAAAAACTTTCTACCGAAAAAGAAGATATTACTTTTGTAATTGTAGATGCAGAAAAATTTCCAGAATCAAGAAAATTAGCAAACGTGACAAATTTACCGACTTTTGCAACTTTTGTAGATGGGAAATTAGTAGGAGAGACGCAAACCAATAAACAAGAAGTTTTAAACGATTTAGTAAATGAAATTACCAGTAATTAAGCATTTAACTCAATTCATCGAAGATAATGATGAAGATTATATCGTAGAAACACTTGAGGTTCTCGAAAATCTCACCGAACTATCTTCTCTGAAAGACGAAGAAATTGATGTGATTGCAGAATTAATTTCGAATATGTACGGAGCTTTGGAGGTGCATAAAATGACCAAAGAAGGAACCGATAAAAAAGAAGCCCTGAATGTTTTTATGAAAAGAGTGATGGGTTCTATCGACAAGTAAGTTGTCAAAATAGTTAAAGTTGTGAAAACAGACGGCATTTGCTGTCTGTTTTTTTTTGTAGGATATAACTTTAATCATATTATTTGAAATACAATTACAGTACTTTTGTTTTTTTAGAATAATTGTATATAATAAAAATCACAGTAAATATGTATTATTGGAAAAAACTAACGGTTCAGCAAAGACGCGAACGAATAACACAAGCCCTAAGCGAAGTAGTTAACTTTTCGGAGGATATTTCTTTAGGATATCCTGCTTCGAGATTGGACGGAAAAGTATTTTATGATGCTCCTTTTCTTAACGAAGCCCCAACCTTACAAGCTTTTGTTGCCAACCCGAACAACATCGGATGTCATACCTTAGGAACTTCTGAAAAAGCATTTAAAGGAACGCAAACCATAGAAAGAGAAGTGCTGGATGTAATTGCAGTTGATATTTTCAAAGCAGAACCTGATTTGTTTGACGGCTATATTGCCCCAGGAGGAACGGAAGCCAACATTCAAGCTTTGTGGATGTATCGCAATTACTTTATGAACGAACATAATGCGAATCCAAACCAGATAGCTATCGTTGCAACAGAAGACACACATTATTCCATCCCGAAAGGTTCCAACTTACTGATGTTGGATTGGTTGCGGGTTCCGGTTGATTTTAATTCCCGTAAAATCGAAAAACAAGCTCTAGAAGACCTCCTTATAAAATCGAAAAATAACGGTAAAAGATATTTTATAGTTGTAGCAAATATGGGTACTACTATGTTTGGTTCTGTGGATGATATTTCAGATTATACCGATATTCTGGAAAGGGAGAACTTGGAGTATAAACTTCATATTGACGGAGCGTACGGAGGATTTGTGTATCCGTTTAACAACAAAGACCACAGCCTTAACTTCAGCAATCCGAGAGTGAGTTCGATTACTATTGATGCTCATAAAATGTTACAAGCGCCTTACGGAACAGGAATTTTTGTTTGCAGAAAAGGACTTATCGAAAATGTGCTTACCAAAGAAGCCGAATACGTAGAGGGAATGGATCTTACGCTTTGTGGAAGTCGCTCTGGGGCGAATGCAGTAGCAGTCTGGATGATTCTCTTTACCTACGGACCTAATGGCTGGTTTGAGAATATAAGCGTACTGCAAATGCGCACTGCTTGGCTTTGTAAAGAGTTAGACCAATTGGGAATCGAATATTTTAGAGAGCCATTTATGAATATCGTAACAATAAAAGCTAAATACATTCCTGAAGAACTCGCAGACCGATTCCAGCTTGTTCCACAAAAACACGATGCAACTAATCAGTGGTATAAGGTGGTTTTGATGGAGCACGTAGAAGTAGATGATTTGATGTCATTTATCGAAGAGTTAAAGCAATAAGCTCACTGGGTTTATACAACAAAGAAGGGACGATTATCGTCCCTTTTTTGTTTTGTTTATCCTCCCATAAATTCTTCTTCTCCAAATCCTCCGTCCTGCCCTCTTTGCGGACGTTCTCTTTCTTTCTGTCTATTAAAACGGTACGTAAACGAAAGGGTAATTTGTCTTTCTCTCCATTGCATTTCAGAATACGTATTTTGAGTGGGTAATTCAGTTTCGTAAATACGTTTTCTTGAATTGAATAAGTCCTGAGCATTAAGAGTTATAGTAGCTTTATCTTTTAAGATGTCTTTGCTGAAAGCCATATTTGCATGCACAATTCCCTTGCTTCTACCTTGAGCATTCTCTTCAGGAGCACTATAGGTTACGTTGGTTTGCCAATCTATCTTGTACGGAAGTGTTATTCTTGAAGTAAGTCTTGAAAACCATGAATAAGCTACATTATCAAAATTTTCTTGTACCAGATTGTTTGATAAATCGTAATAGGTATAATCTCCTCTGGTTTCGTTTCTATAAAGGTTTAGACTTCCGTTTAGTCTCCACCATCTGTACGGATTGTAGTTTAATGTAAAATCAAATCCGAAACGTTCTCTTACTCCCAAGTTAACAGGAGAAGTTATAAGTACATCAATTCCGTTTATTTCTTCAACATAACGAACGAATTGCGTAGCATCTGTAGTATGGTTAAAATACATAGAACTGCTTAATGTAAGTCTATTTCCCCATTTTTTAAGAAATCCTAGATCGAAAGCATCGGTCATTGACGGATCTAAATCAGGATTTCCTCTAAATAATGATATGTTACTCGAAAGGTTCGAAAACGGGTTGATCATACGAGAACGAGGACGAGAAATACGTCTGCTGTAACTCAACGAAATATTTGTTTGGTCGTTAAATTCGTATCCGAAAAACACACTTGGAAAAAAGTCATTGTATTTTTTAGTTCTATAAATATCGTGAGTAAATTGGTTGATATCTACTTTGGTTGATTCCCAACGAAGCCCTCCCATATAAGAGAATTTATCAATTTTACTTCCAAACTGCGTATATAATGCGTTTACATTTTCTTTGTATTCAAGCACGTTAGAATAGTTGGTGTCATTCTCCCAGGTATCAGTAATATCGTTAAAGTTTTCGACCCTATAATCGGTAGTCAAATCAACAAAATTACCTCTATAACCTGCTTCGAACTGACTGTTCTCTCCGATTGGAAGCGTATAATCAGTCATTATGACACTTCGGTTTTGTTTTTGCTCGCTTGAGGTATTTTCTAATCGGGTAATTTGATCAAGGGTTAGATTTCTGGTAGTGATATCAGCATAATCCTTGTCTTTGCTCAACGAAGTCGAAAAATCAACGGTTAGTTTATGGCCTTCTTTGTCAAAGTTTTTAGTAATGTTGGTAGAATAATCCACGTCTTCATCATCGCTCCAATCATAATTGTTACGCGTTGTTTGAGAAAGCAAGCTCATGGTAGGGTCGAAATAATCAATAGAAACTTGAGTTGGATTGGTTCTGCTGTCTTTTCTGTAAGACACACTGTTAGTCCACGAAAGACTTTCGGTGATATTCCATTCTATTCCGAAAAGTCCGTTATAACCTTTACTCAATCTTTCATTTTCTCTTCTTTCGTTGATAAATCCTGTAGTATCTCCTGTATTAGGATCAAGATTTTCAATATCGTTTAGCGAATTTCCTTTACTGCCTCTGTGGTTGTAGCCTTGTGTGGTAAAAAGGTTGAAATTATCAGTTTTGTAATTGATGTTAGCACTCAATCCGTGATTGGCAGGATCTCCAGTTGTTGCAATAAGAGTTCCGTTTATTCCGTCCGTTTTACCTTTGCGAAGAATGATATTTATAATACCTCCTCCTCCTTCTGCTTCATATCTCGCAGACGGATTTGTGATAACCTCTACTTTTTCTACCGAATCGGCAGGCAACATTTTTAAGGCGTCCGCTATATTAATTCCAGCCAAACCAGAAGGCTTTCCGTCTATAAGAATTCGTACGTTATCATCACCTCGTAAAGAAACATTTCCTTCAACATCTACGGTAACCGACGGAACATTGTCAAGAACGTCACTTATTGTTCCCCCTCTTACCATCATATCTCTACCTACATTATAAACTCGTTTGTCCAAACGCATTTCCACCGTAGAGAGTTCTGCAATGATTTCTACTCCTTCAATGAGCTGGGCATCTGTCTCTAGCGCGATTGTCCCTAAATCTGTATTTCCTTGAACGGTTAAATTTACCTCATAAGGTCTGAACGACATGAAATCAATTTTAATGTTATAATTTCCTGTTGGAACATCAATCGAGAAATCTCCGTTTTCGTCAGTAGTTCCTCCAAAAACAGAACTCGAATTTTGAGAGTTTTGGATATAAACAATAGAGTATTCCAAGGGTTGATTAGTAGATTTTCCTACTACTTTTCCTGAAAGTTTGACATTAGAAGATTGTGCAAAAGCACCCAACGATAAAAGCGAAAAAAATAGAATTTGTAATAATTTCATTCGAAATAAATTTAGAACAGCAAAATTAGAGTTCAAAAAATATATTTCTCACAAACATTTGTTAAGTTTGCCCGTTCAGAGCCTATTTTGAACTATTTAAGCTGATTTATATTCTCATAAATCGAACATTACCACCTCTTCTTCCTCTTCGATTTTCTGAATCACCGTCTGATTTTCCACCGAAATTCTCTAATTTATACGAAAGCGAAAACATTACATAGCGTTTTAAGATAATGTCTTCGGTGTCAATGATTGCAATGTCTGAAATCTGTCTGGAGTTGCTCGTATTTTGGTTCAGCAAATCATAAACCTTAACTTTTGCGATCATTTTTTTGTTCCAAAAACTATAAGCCAGACTCATGTTCCACATAAAGAAATCCTTACGGAATCCGTCTGCTATATTAGAGTTGTAGTTATATCCGATATCATTTCCGAAAACCCAGTTTTCAGGGAAATAAGTTGTAGCTTCCAATCCGGCTCTATGAAAGAAATTCGATGATTGGTCAATCCTATAATTCTCATAACTTGTCTGATTATACGTAAAGCGATAACTCGGATAAAGGGTCAGATATTCTCCGTATTCATAACTGAGTTCGATTCTTGGTGAAAGACTCAACTGATTCGCTTCGAAGAGTTCAGAGTTAGTAAACCCTTTATTAAAGTTATAATTATTCCACATTCCGAGCGAAATCCCATATTTATGTCCGCTTTCGGTTTTGTGGGATTTATCCCAATTCAGGCTTAATGAAAAACTATAGGTGTCATCAATATTTGTATAAGTGGTGGTTCGTTTTCTGTCCTCGTCGAAAGTGCTGACAGAAGTCACTCTGCTATTGTAATAATTTGAACTGAACCAGGCATTATAACCACTTCGACTCGCGTAATCATAATTATTAAAACCAAAAGATATCGAATGGTTTTTGTTTAAATCCAAGTCCGGATTTCCGATTATAGTATTAAGTGGGTTGGCTAAATTCTCAACGGGTAATAATTGAACAGCACTCGGAAGACTTTCTCGATAATTATACCGTAACGAAAGCGATTTGGATTTAGATATTTTATATCTGAAGTTTCCGCTATACGAAGGGGTAATATAATTGTGTTTCAGACGCGTATCGTTTCCTAAATACAAAGATGAATTATCCATATTTATAATATTCGAACCTGCACTTAAAGTCAGATTGTATTTGCTTTTGCGGAATTCAAACCTGAAGTTCGGATTCAACGTTTTGGTTTCTGACCAAATGGAATTCGATAGCAGATCGTTGAAATCGGTATAAGTTTGCGAAGCGGGATCAAAGTCATAGGTTTCATTAATGTCCGATGACTTTGCTATTTCATAATCAGCTCCAAAATGTATATTTAACGAATCGGTCAAAGGCTCTTTGTATTCTAACCTTAAATTATAACTGTCGTTTTTTCCTCTTTGATTTCTATTTTGATTTCTAATATCATCGACTTGTGTAGATTGATAAAAATAGGTTTCTGAATTCGTATAACTATCCGTTTCGGAATCTCGGTTGCTGTTTCGGAAGTTTACCCCAAAAGTTCTTCCTTTTTTTGAAAGCCTTTTAAAATAATAGATGGAATTACTGAACGAAAGATTATCATTTTCAGAAAAATCATCGTTAGAACTTTCGTTGAGTAAATCGTCAAATTCATCCATCGAATTTTCGAAAGAAGTTGTCCTTGATTTACTTGTGGTTTTGGATAAACTCGGGGAAATCCAAAGTGTAGAAGTAGAATCTATTTTAATTTCAAACCCTAAGTTAAAATTATGATTGGATTGATCTCTTGTTGAGGTGGTTTCTGACTGAGTTGTAAACAAATTGTCGGGCAAAAGATTCACTCGTCGGGTCCTGTTTAGATTTTCATTAGACGAATCCGAATAAAAATAGCTTCCATTCACATCTGTGTTTTCGAACCATTTGTCCGCATAATTAAATCCTAGTATATTAGATTCTGTAATCCCTTTGTCCATTCCCCCAAAATTGATTCCGTTTACCGATATTCCTCCCGTACCACTCATATTTACATTTCGGATACTATTCATATTGTCAAAAACCTCATCCATCGAAAATCCTGAAGCATTGATGTTGTTGGACGAAGCCAGAACGCTTACTCTCAAATCTCCTTTAAAATAATTGACCAATCCACTGCCTTCGTATCGATCGTCGGTTCCGTAACCTCCCATAATTCGCCCGAAATAACCTTTGTTTTTGTCTTCGTCAATGGTCAGGTTAATACTCAAATCGTCTGTAGTGGCAGCTTCTCCCGAAATTTCTTGTTCTTTGGTCTTTTTGTCTGTAACCTGAACTTTATTGATGATTTCGGCAGGGAGATTCTGCAAAGCAATTTTACCATCAGCATCAAAAAACGGTTTTCCGTTGACCAAAATTTGTGTAACAGATTTTCCGTTGACTGTAATACTTCCGTCCGAAGCGATTTCAACTCCCGGAAGTTGTTTCAGTAAGGTTTCTACATTGGCATCAGGACGAACTTTGAAGGAAGAAGCATTAAATTCCAATGTGTCATTTTTGATTCGGATAGGAGGGATATCAGACTGTATTACCACAGAATCTATCATATTCGCGTGTAAATTCAGTTTAATTTCTCCTAAATCCACAGGATCAGAAATTGACTGAAAATCACGAGTGTAATTTTCGTAAATAACATGCGAAACTTTGAGTTTAGTGGGTTTATCTGTTTTTCGAACATGGAGCAAAAAGCTTCCGTTTTTGTCCGAAATAGTATAATCAATAAGTGTAGAATCCTGAACACGGTTTAAATATACTGTTGCTGCCTCGATTCCCAATCCTGTTTCTACATCAGTAACTTTTCCTTTAAGAGTAATATTTTGGGCATTTAGGAAAGTAATTCCTGAAATAAAAAATAAGAGCGGTAAGATGTTTTTCATTCGTACGAGTATTGAGGTAACAAATATATATAAGTTCTAATAAGTAACTTGGTATCTTGTAGAATATTGTATAAATAGATGAAAATACTATTGGTTTAGCGGCAAAAAAACTGATAGATTACTCTAATTAAAGGCTAATCCAAAAAACCAGAAATTGTCATTGTCTTTGACAATTGAATTTGTATATTTGTACTCCTCAAAAATTATGGAAGAACAATTTATCGTATCGGCTCGTAAATACAGACCACAAACCTTTAAGGACGTTGTGGGACAGCAGGCTATTACCGATACTTTGCTCAATGCCATTGAAACCAATCACTTAGCACAAGCACTTTTGTTTACAGGTCCGAGAGGAGTTGGAAAGACAACGTGTGCAAGGATTCTAGCACGAAAAATCAATCAACCCGATTATGATGATCCGAATGAGGATTTTTCGTTTAATGTTTTTGAGCTAGATGCCGCCTCAAACAACTCGGTTGATGATATCCGAAGTTTGATTGATCAAGTTCGAATTCCACCTCAAACAGGGAAGTATAAGGTGTATATCATTGACGAGGTACACATGCTTTCGACGCAAGCTTTCAATGCTTTTCTGAAAACGCTTGAGGAGCCTCCAAAACATGCTATTTTTATTTTGGCTACTACCGAAAAACACAAGATAATTCCTACGATTTTATCCCGTTGTCAGATTTTTGACTTTAAACGAATTTCGGTTAAGGATGCTAAAAATCATTTAGCTGAGGTGGCAAAAAGTCAAGGAATAACTGCTGATGATGATGCGCTTCACATTATAGCCCAAAAGGCAGATGGTGCGATGCGAGATGCACTGTCTATCTTTGATAGAGTGGTTAGTTTTTCTGGGAAAAACCTAACTCGTGAGGCCGTTACCGAAAACTTGAACGTACTCGATTACGAATATTATATCAAAGCAACCGAAATGATTTTAGGGAATAAAATTCCCGATTTACTGTTGCTTTTCAACGATATCTTAGCCAAAGGATTTGATGCACATCATTTTGTACAAGGTTTGGCTTCGCATTTCAGAGATTTATTGGTTTGCAAAAATCCTGAAACTCTACAGCTTCTGGAAGTAGGAGAGGCAGCTAAAATTCAGTATCAACATCAAGCAACACGCGCTTCGCAGGAGTTTTTATTAGAAGGAATTCGCCTAGCAAACGATTGTGATTTGAAATATAAATCCAGTCAAAACCAACGACTTTTGGTCGAACTTTGTCTGATGCAACTTGCTTCTATCACTTTTGATGGAGAAAAAAAAAAGCTAATTTCATAATTCCAGCCTCTTTTTTTCATTCTTCCGAAAAGCCTAAAGAAGAACTACAAGCTGAAAATCCGATTCAACAAGTTGAGAAGATTGTCGAAAAGCTAGAAGTAAAAAAACTGGATGTTCAACCAGGAAGTTCAGTAAACGCCCTTTCGATTTCAGGACTTAAAAAACTAAAAGAACTAAAAGAAAGTAGCGATAAACTTCAGTCGCAAAATCAGAATGTCTTCCTCGAGGAACCTTTTACGTATAACGAATTGATGATTCAATGGAATAAATTCAAAGAACGTTTGGAGAGAAAAGGATTCATGATTATTTCTTCGCTTATGGGAATGAGTGAAGTTGTTTTGGACGGAACAACTATCAAATATGAAGTTCCGAACGAAAGTTCGAAAATGGATTTGGAATCCGAAATTCCAAATCTGCTTGGGCACCTGAAAGGACATCTGAAAAATCACAATATTAAAATCGAAATATTGATAAACGAAACCATTCAGACTAGGAAACTCATTGATAAAAAAGATATTTTTCTTCACATGGCCGAAAAAAATCCTACTATAGAGTTGTTGCGGAAGACCTTTGATCTGAATATTTAAGACTTTATGGCTAATTTTAGAACATCAATTTCGATAGAAAAATACAATTATTCGATTGATTATGACTCGGAGGTTTTTTCGGTTGGTTCGTGTTTTGCTGAAAATATTTCAAAGAAGTTTGATTATTTCAAGCTAAAAAACAAAGCTAATCCGTTTGGGATTTTGTTTCATCCGCTTGCTATCGAAAAAGTTTTGGAAAAAGCGACTAAAGAAATTCCATTTACCCAAGATGATATTTTCTTTCATAATGAGTTGTGGTATTGCTTTGATGTACATTCCGAGTTTTCATCAACCGATAAAAATCAGCTTTTAGAACAATTAAACCACACTTTATTCGAAACCAAAAAAAATCTGGAAAAATCAACTCATATTATTATCACTCTCGGGACTTCTTGGGTATATCGATATAATCAAACAAACGAAATTGTAGCAAATTGCCATAAAGTGCCACAAAAGGAATTTACTAAAGAGTTGCTTTCGGTAGAGCAAATCACAAAAAAATTAGAAAATATTGTTTCGCTTTTTTCGTATAAGAAGATCATTTTCACGATTTCTCCCGTTCGTCATATTAAAGATGGATTTTTTGAAAATAATGTAAGTAAATCGAATCTCTTTGTTTCGATAAATAATATACGGAGTAATCCTACGGTAAATTATTTTCCGTCTTACGAAATCGTAATGGATGAGCTTCGGGATTACCGCTTTTTTTCAGAAGATATGCTCCATCCAAATCAAATTGCAATTGATTATATCTGGGAACGATTTTCTGAGAATTATTTGTCTGAGGATGCTTTAAAAATTTCTAAAGAAATAGATTCCATCCAGAAAGCATTAAATCACAAACCGTTTAATCCAAATACGGAAGCTCATAAAAAGTTTGTTGAATCCACTCAAAAACGGATTGAAAAGTTAGGAGAGACTTGGAAAAATGTTTAAATACAAAAATCCCGATTGAGAAAGCTAATCGGGATTTTTTATTTCTATTATTATCGAGTTATATTTTTGTCAACCAATTTTTAAAGCTGACTTCTTTTTCGATAATGGAGCTTAATTCCGAAATTTTCACTCGTTCCTGTTGCATCGTATCTCTATGACGAATGGTTACGGTTTGGTCTTCCAAAGTTTGATGATCAACTGTTACACATAACGGTGTTCCAAGCGCATCCTGTCTTCTGTAACGTCTTCCGACTGCGTCTTTTTCGTCATAAGTTGCATTGAAGTTCCATTTTAAATCATCGATTATTTGTTGTGCTACTTCTGGCAATCCGTCTTTTTTAACAAGCGGAAGAACGGCTACTTTGGTCGGTGCCAAAACAGCAGGAAGTTTCAAAACCGTACGGGTCGAACCGTCTTCGAGCGTTTCTTCTTGTAATGAATTTGAAAAAATAGCCAAAAACAATCGGTCTAATCCAACTGAAGTTTCCACTACATACGGAGTGTAATTTTTGTTTTCTTCCGTATCGAAATACTGCAGTTTTTTGCCTGAATGTTGTTCGTGAGCTTTCAAATCGAAATCTGTTCTGGAATGAATTCCTTCCAGCTCTTTAAATCCGAACGGGAAATTAAATTCAATGTCAGTTGCTGCATTAGCATAATGGGCTAACTTTTCGTGGTCATGAAAACGGTAATTTTCTTTTCCAAGCCCTAACGACAAATGCCATTTCAGACGGTTTTCTTTCCAGTATTCGTACCATTTCATTTCTTCTCCCGGTTTAACGAAAAACTGCATTTCCATTTGTTCGAATTCCCTCATTCTAAAAATGAATTGTCTGGCAACAATCTCATTTCGGAAAGCTTTTCCGGTTTGAGCAATTCCGAACGGAATTTTCATTCTTCCTGTTTTCTGAACATTCTGGAAGTTTACGAAAATACCCTGTGCAGTTTCTGGACGTAAATACAAATCCATTGCATTTTCGGCAGATGCACCCAGTTTTGTTCCGAACATCAAATTAAACTGACGAACTTCAGTCCAATTTTTAGAACCTGTTTCAGGATCTGCAATTCCCAATTCTTCGATAAGAGCCTTTACATCAGCTAAATCTCCCGAATCAAGACCTTTTGCCATTCTTTGCAGAATGTCTTTTTGTTGTTTGATATATCCGCCAACTCTTTCGTTAGTGGTTTTATATTGATCTTCATCAAATGCTTCTCCGAAACGCGCTTTGGCTTTTTCGATTTCTTTTTGAGCTTTCTGATTGATTTTTTCGCAGTAATCTTCTATAAGAACATCTGCTCTGTATCGTTTTTTAGAATCTTTGTTGTCAATTAGTGGATCATTAAAAGCATCAATGTGTCCTGAAGCTTTCCAGGTTGTCGGGTGCATTAGTATAGCTGCATCAATTCCGACAATGTTTTCGTGAAGCTGTACCATTGCTTTCCACCAATATTCACGGATGTTTTTTTTGAGTTCAACACCGTTTTGAGCATAATCATAAACGGCACTTAATCCGTCATATATCTCACTTGACGGAAAAATATATCCGTATTCTTTTGCGTGTGAAATTACATTTCTAAATAAATCTTCTTGTTTTGCCATTTTACGTAGAATAAATACGTTGTTAAAGCCTGCGAAATTACAATAAATCCGAGAAGTTTCCTAAACAAAAAAATAGCATGAACGAAATTCAACTCTTAAATCAAATAATACGTTTGTCATTTGCTCAAAAATAGACTACTTTTGCCAAGTTTTAAAAACTGCAACAACACAACAACCAAAATACAATGAATCCGGTAAAATACATATTCGTAACGGGAGGTGTAACCTCGTCTTTGGGTAAGGGAATTATAGCAGCTTCGTTGGCCAAATTACTTCAGGCAAGAGGCTATAGAACGACTATTCAAAAATTTGACCCTTATATTAATGTAGATCCGGGAACACTTAACCCGTATGAACACGGAGAGTGTTTCGTTACTGATGATGGAGCAGAAACCGATTTGGATTTAGGGCATTACGAGAGATTTCTAAATGTACCCACATCACAAGCGAATAACGTTACCACAGGAAGAGTTTATCTTTCGGTTATCGAAAAAGAAAGAAGAGGAGAGTTTTTAGGCAAAACGGTACAGGTGGTTCCGCATATTACCAACGAAATCAAATCCCGTATGAAGTTGCTTGGAGAAACAGGCAATTTCGATATTGTAATAACAGAGATTGGTGGTACGGTCGGAGATATCGAGTCGTTACCTTATATTGAGTCGGTTAGACAAATGTTGTGGGAATTAGGCGAGAATAACGCAATTACCATTCATCTGACGCTTGTTCCGTATTTAGCTGCAGCTAAAGAATTGAAAACGAAACCTACTCAGCATTCGGTTAAGACCTTAATGGAAAGTGGAATCAAAGCTGATATTTTGGTTTGCAGAACCGAACACGAGTTGTCAGACGAATTAAGAGGGAAGCTGGCTCTTTTCTGTAATGTAAAAAAAGAAGCAGTTATTCAGTCCATTGATGCTTCAACCATTTATGACGTTCCAAACTATATGTTGGAAGAAGGCTTAGATGTGGTTGCTCTTAAAAAACTCAATCTTCCGAAAAGATCAAAACCAGATTTAACCCGTTGGAATGAATTTCTTAAAAAACATAAAAACCCGAAGCATACTGTAAATATCGGATTGATAGGAAAGTATGTAGAATTACAAGATTCGTATAAGTCGATTTTGGAAGCTTTTGTTCATTCGGGAGCAACTAACCAGACCAAAGTAAATGTGGTGAGTATTCATTCCGAATTTTTGACCAAAGAAAATGTATCCGAAAAATTAGCTGGACTTGACGGAGTTTTGGTAGCACCCGGATTTGGAGAAAGAGGTATCGAAGGAAAAATCGAGGCCATTCGGTTTGTTCGTGAAAACGGAATTCCATTTTTTGGAATCTGTTTGGGAATGCAAATGGCAGTTATCGAATATTCTCGAAATGTCTTGGAGCTGAAAGATGCCAATTCGACCGAGATGAACCCGAAGACGAAAAACCCTGTTATCCATATTATGGAAGAGCAAAAGGATGTAACGGACAAAGGAGGGACGATGCGTCTTGGAGCGTGGGATTGCAAACTAAAAAAAGGAACATTGGTTCATTCGGTTTATAATCAGGACATGATCTCGGAACGCCACAGACATCGTTTTGAGTTGAATAACAATTATCTGAAAGATTTGGAAACAGCAGGGCTTATAGCCTCGGGAGTAAATCCGAAAACCAAATTAGTAGAAGTGGTTGAACTGAAAAATCATCCGTTTTTTATCGGAGTGCAGTATCATCCGGAATATAAGAGTACGGTTGCTAATCCGCATCCGTTATTCGTAGCTTTCGTTAAAGCAACTGTTGAGAATAAAAAATAAAAATAGTTTCAAGCTTCAGGTTCAATTTACCTGAAACCTGGAACCTGAAACTTTAAATTAAAATTAAATGGAAGAAAAGAAATTTGATGTAAAAACGTTGTTTGCCTTTGTGCTTATTTTTGGAATTTTGCTATGGATCATGTACCAAAATCAACCGACACCAGAAGAGGTAACAGAATCTAGAGCACAAAAACAGGAGCAAGTAGATGTTCAACAGAACACGCCTGTGCCGACTTCAACAGAACTTCTCTCTACTACTGATTTAGATGTAAATGATTCTTTGCGTATGACACAATTGCAAAGCTCTTTAGGTAGTTTTGCTTATTCGGGTACGCTTTCAGAAGAAACCTCAGTTTTAGAGAACGAAATATTGCGATTAGAGATTTCTAACAAAGGAGGTTATATCACCAGTGCAGAGGTTAAAAATTTCGAGCAGTTTCATAAAGGTTCGGGAAGTATCGTAAATCTTGTCAGAGACGATAATGCTCGTTTTAATATCGAGCTAAAAACTCAAGAGAACCGAGTTTTTAATACTGAGGATATGCTTTTTGAGCCTGTTTTGACCCAAGAAGGAGAAAATCAGGTGTTGACACTTCGCTTGAAGTCAGACCAAAGCAAGTTTATAGAGTATCGTTACGTGCTGAAGCCGAATGAATATATGATGGATTTTTCTATCCGTTCACAAGGAATGGCTTCGATATTGAATACATCAGAGCCTTTAAAACTGAATTGGGAATTAGAGTCTTTTCGTAACGAAAAATCAGTTACTTACGAAAACCGTTATACCGAACTTATTTTTGAATACGAAAACGGGAAAGATGATTATTTAGGTCAAGGTAAACTCACTACAGGCCAAGCAAAAGACGTAAGTTACATTGCATACAAGCAACACTTCTTTACTTCGATTCTTTTGACCGATACACCTTTTAAAACGGTTGATTTCAAATCCACAAATAAAGTTCAAGATGAGAAAGTAGATACTTTGACTACTAAAGCATTTGCTTCATTGATTCCGCTAGAGTTCAAAGGTGGCGAAATAAGCTATAATATGAATTGGTATTACGGACCAACAGACTATAAGATTCTGGATAGTTATAATCGAAACCTTGATGAAGTAGTTCCTTTAGGATGGGGTATTTTTGGTTGGATAAATAAGTTCTTGTTTATTCCTGCTTTTAACCTTCTTTCGAGTTTGATTCCTTCTTCGTATGGGTTGGTGATTATATTATTCACGATATTGGTGCGTATTGCTATCTCACCTATTACTTATAAGTCCTATTTGTCACAGGCAAAAATGAAGGCGCTTCGTCCGGATATTAATGAGCTGAACGAAAAGTATAAAAAAGACCCGATGAAAAAGCAACAGGAAACTATGGCTTTGTATTCAAAAGCAGGAGTTAACCCGATGGCGGGTTGTATTCCGGCCTTGATGCAGATTCCGATTTTCTACGCATTGTTTATGTTTTTTCCGTCAGCGATTGACTTAAGGCAAAAAGGATTTTTGTGGGCAGATGATTTATCATCGTATGATTCAATTGTAACACTGCCGTTTTATATTCCGTTTTACGGAAACCACATCAGCTTATTCCCGATTTTGGCAGGGGTTGCAATTTTCTTTTATATGAAAATGACTACCGGAGATCAACAAATGGCACAACCACAGCAAGAGGGAATGCCTGATATGGGGAAAATCATGAAGGTGATGATTTACATTTCGCCTATTATGATGATAGTGTTCTTTAATATGTATGCTTCTGGATTATCGTTGTACTATTTTATTTCCAACTTAATTACTATCGGAATTATGTTTGTTATCAAGCACTATATTATAGATAACGAAAAAATCTCAGCGAAAATTCAAGAGAACAAAACCAAGCCTAAAAAAGAAGGTAAGTTCCAAAAAAGAATGCGCGAGGCTATGGAGCAAGCTCAAGAACAACAAAAACAAAAACAAAACAAGAAATAATATATACTCATATATATATGAGTGTTTCAGAAATCCCGAGAATGTGCTTCTCGGGATTTTTTTTGTTAATACTTATCAGGTTTTTTTATAAGACTAAAGGCTTTTAATTGATTTGACTAATCTGTATAGATTGGTTTGCTTAGTATTATCTTTCTTTTTCATTAAATTTAAAGCTCTAAGGTTTATTTTTCCTTGTGTTTACGACTGGTTTTATTGTTTTTCATTTTCTCTTTGCCTTTATTTTTATAGGTTTTTGGTGTGTTTAATCTTTTTTTTGTATTTATTTTTGACTGTAAATATTTGATTAAGTATAGGTTATGTCAATGTTAGTAATTTTGATTAAAAAAGGGTTTAATTAATTTGGATTTGAGTTTGTAAAGGGCTTATATTTGCACCCGCAAGTTCAGAGAAATACTGTTTTAATCTTACCAAAAAATACTTAATATTTTTTTTGAAAAAGGTTTGGTTTGTAAAGATAAAAGTTCTTACCTTTGCAGTCCGAAAAAGTTCAGAGA
>Ga0209075_1001022_pt1 | contig 26905 bp, 24 predicted proteins | sample Stecom2011_FD_187523 | JGI IMG/M metagenome (GOLD analysis project Ga0209075, IMG submission 187523) | Agricultural soil microbial communities from Utah to study Nitrogen management - Steer compost 2011 (SPAdes) (version 2) | ecosystem: Environmental > Terrestrial > Soil > Agricultural land...
CTATAACTGTTTATGACCAAATTATGAAAATTAAAAATGCCAAATGGAATAAATCCCCAATGCCTTTAACTGATAAGATTATTGAGGTAACGGAAAAAGGAAAATTTTTATATTATGAAATTCCAAGTGAAAATAAAAATGTAAAATTTTATGTGAACAATCAACCTTATGATTATATGATGATTGTTTCAAATGATGACAAAACAGACGTTTCAAGGTTCTATTTTATGAATAACACTTTTTGGCTTGAGCATCATTTTCAATCAGATGATGATTTTTGGGTTTATTATTACAGCGAAAAAAGATTTGAATACAGTATGAGAATTAAAAAATAATATTATACTTGCTTATCAATAAAAAAACAATAGACGTAGGAACACATTTATAGGAAAAATAATAGAATGTGTTAATCTAGTGAATTAAAACAAGGGTTGTTTCGGAGTTGTCTGAAATAACCCTTGTTGTTAACTTCAAAAAATATGTAAAAACTCCTTTGTTGTAAATATTCCTACTTCAAATATCTTTTCTATACAATGCTGATAATTCTTTTAGTATGATTTTTGTTACAATAAATAGTTATAAACTAAATTTTATTGTTAATCATTAACTTTTAAAACAAATATTATGGATACATTCAATATTTTTAAAGCACTACATCAAAATGAAGAACCTTTATTATTAGCAAACGTTTGGGACGCACATAGTGCCAAATTAGCTCAACAAGCTGGATATAAAGCCTTAGGTTCTTCGAGTCATGCAATAGCTAATTCTTTAGGGTTTGAAGATGGTGAGAACATCAGTTTTGAACAACTTTATTTTGTGGTTAAACATATTAAAAATGTGGTTCAAATTCCACTATCTGTGGATTTCGAAGCAGGCTATTCTGACAATCCGGAAGAAGTTGCCCAATATGTGAAACAACTTGCGGATATAGGTATTGCAGGAATCAATTTAGAAGACGGAATTGTTAAGGATGGTAAGCGAATCTTAGGAAATCCGGAATCATTGGTCGAAAAAATCAGAGCAATTAAAGCTACTAGTACTATTTTTATCAATGCCCGAATTGATACGTATACTACAAAACATCCAGATAGCTTAAACGAATCTATTGCTAGAGCAAACCTATATAAAACAGCCGGAGCTGATGGTGTATTTGTCCCTCTAATTCAAAAAGATACAGATATATTAAACTTTATTACTCGTGTGGACTTACCTTTAAATGTATTTGCTACTCCACAGTTACCTAATTATGAATCCTTACAAAAATTAGGTGTAAAAAGAATTTCTCATGGGGCCAAACAATACGAATTGTTAATGAAAAAGTCTGAAGAAATTTTCAAGGATTTTATACAAAGCAAAGATTATAAAGTTGTGTTAGGTTAACCACAATCTGCTCCACCTCCTACAAATAATTGTAGGTTTGAAGGCGATACAAATGGTATATCTAAACCTAAACCTCGAAGTATAAATAATACTCCTACACAAAGTGTGATTACCGGAATTACTTTAGTTAAGTTTTTTCCGAAAGAGTTTTTGATGTATGAGCTAAAATAAACCACTATGCTCATAAGCGGAACTGTTCCTAATCCGTATAGCATCATAAAGAGCATTCCGTAAATGGCATTTTGCATAGCTAAAGCACCAAATAGTGCAACATAGACCATCCCGCAAGGTAAAAATCCGTTTAGAATTCCGATAGTGAAAATAGACTTGTTGGAGCGGTTTTTAAATTGTTTTCCCAAGGAAGTCTTTACATACGAAATGACTCTATAAATTGGTTTTGAGAAGTTGTATCTGGCAAAAATACGTTCGGGAATCATAGCTACGGAAACAATCAAAATCCCGATTACAATGGACAGTTGTTGTTGAATTCCTGCCAGATACAGACTTCTACCTATTAAACCAAAAATCAAACCTAAAAATCCGTAGCTTAAAAGTCTTCCTAAATGATAAAGGATAATCTGTAATGTTTTTCTTGTTTTGTTCTGTCTATCAACCGGAAGCATCATAGCAATAGGTCCGCACATACCTACGCAATGTAAGCTCGAAACCAATCCCAATATCACAGATGAGAACAACATAATATTTTATTTTTATTTCAAGGTCAAAGGCACCTCAACTATTTGCATTAAAACACTTATTTGTAATAGTTTAACTTTGCTCTAAATACTCTTTTTATTGAAATATTCCGTACCTTCGTATTTCCAATCTACATAGATATCCCAACGACCATCTGCTAAAACATTTCTAGGTATGAGCAAATTAGAAGACGATAATGAAATGGGAATTTCAAAATCCAGTTTTTCGTCAGATGGTCGATATAGGGATATTTTTCCTTCTATTTTCGTATAATCAAATTCGTTTGGAAAGATAATAGACACTCCGGTATCTGAGTTTATAATTTCTACTTTGGTATCCAAAGCGTTAGCATTTCTTTCTCTTTGTTGTTGCCCTTCAAGGCTCATCTCATACTTGTAATAATCGCTTATAACCAACTCATTATCATATCTTTTGTCTGATTGAACTAAAAACACAAAATACAAAATAAAGGCCATAAAAAGTCCAAATGCGATTACTATTCCCGTTCCCCAATTTATTTTCATGTCTTTTTGTTTAAGATTTATTTTATTAAAGTTGACAATTAAAGCTTTTGACTAATTAAATTGTCTCGGACTAAGAAAATTAGTTTTTATTTTTTCTATTTCCTCCTCTCCTTCATATACACCTATTGTCAATTTCATTTTATCTTGCGTCAGAAAAGCCGGATGAACTTCAACAAACAAAGTTCCTTTGGTTTCTGATTCTTTTTCAATATCAAAATATTCTGAACCTACCATTATGATTTTACCTTTCGGTTCGAGTAATTTAAAATGCACCTTTTCGAAGTCTTGAGTTGTTTTGTTTATAATTCTATAGGTATAAACATTACTTATATTCTCGCCTTTTACCTCATACAGTTGCCCCGGAATTCGTTGCATGGTTACTTGTAACTGACTTCTTAAAAATGACATTCCTACCAACACTCCTATCAAAATTATTAATACAGCGGCATACCCTTTCATTCTGGCTGTAAAAACGAACTTTTCTTTTTTAGTAATTTCATCTTCGGATGCGTAACGAATAAGTCCTTTCGGAAAACCAACTTTTTCCATTACATCATCACATTCGTCTATACAAGCCGTACAATTTATACATTCGAGCTGTGTTCCGTTTCGGATATCAATTCCGGTCGGACAAACCACCACACATTGCTTACAATCAATACAATCTCCCCAGCCAGCTTCTTCCCTATTTTCTTTTTTGTTGATACGAGCTCTCCCTTTTTCTTTTTCTCCTCTTACATAATCATAAGCTACAACAATTGATTTATTATCCAGAAGCACTCCTTGTAATCTTCCGTACGGACAAGCTATGATGCACACTTGCTCTCTAAACCAAGCAAAAACAAAGTAAAAAACTGCTGTAAATATCAGTAAGGCAATTAAAGTTCTACCGTTTTGCAAAGGTCCTTCGGTGATCATTTTAAGCACTTGGTCACTTCCGATTAAGTATGCCAAAAAGACATTGGCAATTAAAAAAGAAATTACAAAAAAGATAAACCACTTTAGTAATCTTTTTCTAATTTTTTCGGAATCCCATTTTTGTTTTGCTAATTTTATTTGTGCATTTCGATCTCCGTCAATCCAATATTCAATTCGCCTGAAAACCATTTCCATAAAAATAGTCTGAGGGCAAACCCATCCACAGAATATACGACCGAAAGCAACCGTAAATAGCGTAACAAACACCACTCCTATCACCATCGAAATCATAACTAGATAGAAATCCTGTGGCCAAAAAGGAATACCGAAAATATGGAACTTTCGCTCAAAAAAATTCAATAAAATAAATTGATGCCCGTTAATTTTAATAAACGGAAAACTAAACAGCATCAATAAAAGAACGTAACTTACTATTTTTCTTTTATCGTAATATTTCCCTTTAGGTTTTTTTGGATAAACCCATGCTCTTTTACCATCCTCGGTAATGGTAGAAATACTATCTCTAAAAGATTCGTCTTGAAAATCAGACATAATTATTTGATTTTAACTACAGACTCTTCTATCTTCATTTTTGAAGTCGAATCTGTTGAAAATTTAATTTTCTACTTCCGAAACTGTTTCCTCAACAGTTTCTGCTTCTGCAGTGGTGTTTTCTGTACCTTCCTGCACCCATATCTCTCCTTCTGGTTCTTTTCCAACCGCTGGAGTAGTTCCAACCAGTGTTAAAATATAACTAGAAACTTGTTGTATTTGTACTGGTTTAAGTTCTGTTTTCCAAGGAATCATCCCTTTTCCTTCGCGTCCTCCTTCTGAGATGGTATGAAAAATCTCTTTAATTCCTCCTCCCAATATCCAATAGTCATCGGTTAAGTTTGGTCCGATGCTTCCTCCTCCATCTGCCAAGTGACAAACGGCACATTTTTCCATATAAATGGTTCTTCCTGCTGCTAAATTTGATTCGTCTGTCATAGTAACTACATTGCTAGCATCTACCAAATCTACTGCAGTTTTTTTCCATTCTTCGATAGCTAATAACGCTTCGTTATTTTTACGTTCGTACTCCTGAATTTGGTTTTCTCCTCCAAATATGTGGTAATAACCTAAATAAACAAAACTGAAAACTATGGTAGCATAAAACAAGTATTTCCACCACGGAGGGAGTACATTGTCAAGCTCTTTAATTCCATCGTATTCGTGTTCTAAAAGCAACTCACTTTCTTGTTCAATACTTTTAGATTTGGTGAGGGCTTGCATTATTTTTTTGTACGTCGCACTTTGAGTTATATCCAGGTTTAGCTTGTTTTTTTCGTCATATTCTTTGCGTTGCTCCTCAGTCATAATACTATAAGTAATATTCTCAAAAGCATTAAAAACCACTTCCATAGCGATAAGTACTAACAATAGTGCTCCTAAAAAGATAGCTACAGCCGGATAAACCATATAAGCCGGTTTATCTCCCGAGTCAATAAAATACTCCATTGCAAAATATGCAATAGTCATTATCAGCGGGATTCTTACATATACAGGGATTAATTTTCTCATAACTCTTTATGGTTTTTTATTGTTATTCTTTATCGTCTAAAGGCAAATTACTCAATTCTTTAATTTTATCTTTTTTATAGGTAAATACCCACCAGTAAAGTCCTACAAAGAATAAAAAGAAAATCAAGAGGGATATAATCGGGAATATTTCTATTCCCGATATAGTTTCCATATTTTGTTTAATGAACTTTAGCATACTATTTTGTTTTTAATTTATAAGTGTAGAGTTTAAAATTGCTTTTGATATGGTTAATTACTAGAATCGGCCATTTTAAACATTAATCTACAACTGATTTATTCTTTAATTTTTATATCTGTTCCTAAGCGTTGTAAATAAGCTATCATCGCTGTGATTTCTCTTTGGCTCATCGGAACAAACTCCTCTCCTCTTGCTTCAGCATTTTTCTTGCTTTGCTCATACGATTTTACGAACTCAGGATCATTATGAAGGTTCTTTTCAATTTGTTCGCTCTGTTCTTTGATGCTAGCTTGTGCATTAGCAATATCCTCATCTGTATATTCTACCCCGATTTTTTGCAGTGCTCTCATTTTAGCTTCGGTTTTAGAAAAATCCATTGCTTTGTTATCAAACAACCATTGGTAGCTTGGCATTATAGATCCGGTCGATGTGGATTGTGGATCCCACATATGGTTAAAATGCCAGTTATCATTATACTTCCCTCCTATTCTCATCAAATCCGGTCCTGTACGTTTAGATCCCCATAAAAACGGATGGTCATAAACAAATTCTCCTGATTTAGAATATTCTCCGTAGCGTTCTACTTCGTGACGGAACGGACGAATCATTTGCGAGTGACATCCAACACAACCTTCTCTGATGTACAAATCACGTCCCTCAAGCTCTAAAGGTGTATAAGGTTTTACGGTCGAAATAGTTGGAATATTAGATTTTACAACCAAAGTTGGAACAATTTGGATAATTCCTCCAATTAAAATAGCAATGGTAGCCAATATAGTAAGCTGAATCGGCTTACGCTCTAACCATCCGTGAAAACGTTCTCCTTTTAGACGACCACTTGATATTTTTGTAAGTGCTGGTGCTTCTGCCAATTCATCAGTAACAGCCTGTCCTTGTCTAATAGTTTTAATAATATTATAGCATAATATCAATAATCCGATTACGAAAAGTGTTCCTCCGATAGCTCTCATCCAATACATTGGCATGATGGCCTCTACGGTTTGCATAAAGTTGTTCTTAAGCGTTCCATCCGGATTGAAGTCTTTCCACATTTGATGTTGTACAAATCCTGCTACATAAAGTGGAACAGCATATAGAACGATTCCTAATGTTCCTATCCAAAAATGAACGTTAGCTAGTTTTTTCGAGAATAATTCGGTCTTCCACATTCTTGGAACCAACCAGTAAATCATACCAAAAGTCATAAATCCGTTCCAAGCCAGGGCTCCTACGTGAACGTGAGCTACAATCCAATCTGTAAAGTGAGCTACTGCGTTTACGTTTTTCAGAGAAAGCATAGGTCCTTCAAAAGTAGCCATACCATAACCTGTAATTGCTACTACAAAAAACTTAAGTACAGGTTCTTCTCTTACTTTATCCCAAACTCCACGAAGGGTTAATAATCCGTTAATCATCCCTCCCCAAGACGGAGCAATAAGCATTACTGAAAATACAACTCCTAAATTTTGTGCCCAATCAGGAAGCGAGGTATACAATAAGTGGTGTGGTCCTGCCCATATATAAATAAATATTAAAGACCAGAAGTGAATAATCGATAATCTATACGAATATACAGGTCTGTTTGCGGCTTTAGGAACAAAATAATACATCAGACCTAAAAACGGAGTAGTTAAAAAGAAAGCAACCGCATTGTGTCCGTACCACCATTGCACTAATGCGTCTTGTACTCCTGCATATACTGAGTAGCTTTTTAAAGCACTTACAGGAATTGCTAAGCTATTAAAAATATGCAGTACAGCAACAGTCACAAAAGTAGCGATGTAAAACCAGATAGCCACATATAAGTGTCTTTCACGTCTTCTCAGGATAGTTCCGATCATATTGATACCAAACACTACCCAAACAATTGCGATAGCTATATCGATTGGCCATTCAAGTTCTGCGTATTCTTTTGAAGAAGTGTATCCTAATGGAAGCGAAATAGCTGCTGCAACAATTACTAATTGCCATCCCCAAAAGTTGATGTTACTTAAAACATCGCTATACATTCTTGCTTTAAGTAATCTTTGTAAGGAATAATAAACTCCTGCAAAAATAGCATTCCCTACAAATGCAAAAATAACTGCATTGGTATGCAAAGGCCTTAACCTACCATAGCTTAACCACGGAATTCCTTCTGTAATATTAGGAAAAAGATACATTACGGCTAATAAAAGCCCTACCAACATACCGACAACTCCAAATACTATACAAGCATAAAGAAACTTTTTTACAATTTTGTTGTCGTAAGAAAACTGTTGTATTTCCATAATTTAGTTAATTTTATCTGATTTTGTTTTTAGTTTTTTTTTCTCTTTTGTTTCTGTTTTTTTCAATTCATCATCGAATAGTATCCTGACCGATGGAGTGTAATCATCGTCATACTGTCCTGTCTTTACTGCCCTAAAAAAAGCAAATAAAAAAATGACAGCCACTACAATACTGATTGAAATAAGAATATAAATGACGCTCATACCTATACCTTTTAATTTCGTTAACAAAAATACTTTAGTTGCTATTCTAAAAATATGATAATTGTCATACTTGATTTATTTTATTTTCCGAGCATAATAATTTGATACAACAGTTACAAATCCAATGATTGTAGCCGTACTGAGAGGCATTATAACAGCCGCTACCAAAGGCGAAAGCTTGCCCATCAAAGCAAAAGTAAGCCCTACTATGTTATACATTATTGATAGTCCAAAGCTCATTTTTATAGTTTTCATAGCCTTTTTTGAAAGCTTTAAAAAGTTTTCAATTTTATTAAACTGTGAAGCATCAAGAATTCCGTCACAAGCAGGCGAAAAAATATTTACGTCTTCTGAAATTGAAACTCCAACATTACTCTGTGCCAATGCTCCTGCATCATTTAGCCCGTCTCCTATCATCATCACATTTTTACCTTTGTCTTGTAGTTGTTTGATGAATTGTAGCTTTTGTTCCGGCTTTTGATTAAAAACCATTTCAGTGTTGGCAGGCAAAATAGCTTCTAATTTTTTTTGTTCTCCTTCGTTATCTCCTGATAGAATTTTTAGTTCATAATTTTGATTTAATCTTTCGAAGAGGTTACTAATTCCTTCTCTGTACTTATTTTCAAAAATATATTTCCCCACGAATTCTCCATCAATACTTATATAAACATTGGTTTGTAAGTTTGAAGGCGTAGTAGCACCTATAAACGAGGATGAGCCTACTTTATAATGTTTACCGTTCACTATTCCTTGAACTCCTTTACCTGTTATTTCCTGAAAATCAACAACATCACACTTCTGAACATCAGGTAAGTATTCATAAAGTTTTCGACTCAGGGGATGATTAGAAATGTGAATCAAATTTTTGATTCCGATAATATCTTCATCAGAAATTTCGTTTCCTTCAAACCAAATGGTAGATTTTTTATTGGTTGTTATGGTACCTGTTTTATCAAAGACTATGGTGTCTATTTTAGACATTTGTTCAATAACAGTAGTGTTTTTAAGATAGAATTTTCGTTTTCCAAAGATTCTGATGATATTTCCTAACGTGAAGGGAGTTGAAAGAGCCAAGGCACACGGACAAGCAATAATCAAAACGGCTGTAAATACATTAAAAGCTGTATTGACATCTTTAGGAAGCCAAATTCCAAGTCCTAAAAAAGCTATCAATAGCAGAGTAGGCGTAAAATAATGACTAACTCGGGTGATGAGTGTGGTATAACTCTGCTTGTTTTTTTTGTCAAAAACTTCATTATCCCATAATTGCGTGAGATAGCTTTGAGAAACAGAATTCAAAACCTCCATTTCGATAAGGTTTCCGAGTTGTTTTCCTCCCGCAAAAATTTTATCTCCCGACTTTTTAGCAATCGGAATAGCCTCTCCTGTAACAAAACTATAGTCAATATGAGTAGAATCACTAATCAAAATTCCGTCAACCGGAACTAGTTCTTGGTTACGAATAAGCAATCTATCTCCTTTTTCGAGATCGTAAATCGAAGCCGAACTTTCGGATTTATCAGCATGAATCTTTGTGACTGCAATAGGAAAATAGGATTTAAAATCTCTTTCGAATGATAAAAACTCATAGGTTTTTTGTTGAAAAAGTTTTCCTAACAACATAAAGAAAATCAGTGAAGCCAAACTATCGAAAAAACCTTGTCCGTAATCAAAAATTATATCAATCGTACTTCTTACAAACATTACGATAAGCCCCAAAGACATCGGAATATTAATGTCAAAAGTACGTGCTTTAAGACTGTGATAAGCAGCTTTATGGTATACACTTCCGGAATAAAAAAATGTAGGAATTGCCAATGCAAACATCAACCATCTAAAAAAAGGTTTGTACTTATCTAGCCAAAAGTCTTGTACCTCAAAATATTCTGGAAAAGACAAAAGCATTATATTTCCGAAACAAAAAAATGCTACTCCAATTTTATAAATTAGGCTTCGGTCGACATTACTTTTTTTATTTTCGTAATTCTCTAAGCTTATATAGGGTTCGTAACCTATTTTAGCTAGAAGAAGTACGATGTTTTTTACAGAAGTATGATTCGGGTTAAAGGTTATACGTACTTTTTTTTGATAGAAATTAACCTGAGAAGTAATGATTCCGCTTTGTAGTTTATGTAAATTTTCGAGTATCCATATACACGAACTACAATGAATGTGAGGAATATAGAGTGAAATAATACTAACGTCCTCTTCATTAAACTCTAGGAGTTTATCAACAATTTTTTCGTTGTCTAAAAAATCAAATTTCCCTTTTGTGTCTTGTGGTGTGGCTCCCGGATTTTTTTCGATATCGTAATAAGAAGTCAAATCACTTTGTTTGAAGATTTCGTAAACTGTTTTACATCCTACACAACAAAATGATTTTTGATCAAATACGATTCTTTGTTTTTCAGAGAATTCATCTCCACAATGGAAACACTGATATGATTCCATAATTTGCTCATTTTACCTATGCAAAGGTCTTTGTTATCAACAATAAAGAATATGATTTTTATCATATTCTGTACAATAATGAAATTTTGTTTTATATCTTTGTATAACAAATAAACCTTACTGGGTATGAGCAAATGTGAACAATGTATTGTTCGTGAATTCAATTCCTTAAAAGTATTAACTAAGGATGAACTTCTACGGGTGTCGAATTGTAAAACCTCTTATACGATTAAAAAAGGAGAAAACTTATTCGAAGAGGGACAGGTATTGAATGGGATTTTCTGTATAAGAGAAGGGATTTGTAAGATTTACAAATTAAGTGATAACGGAAAAAATCATATTGTAAAACTTATTAGTAAAGGAGACATCTTGGGTGAGCGCTCACTCGTAAACGAAGAGCCTTTAAATTTAAGTGCAATAGCTCTCGAGGATATGGAAGTTTGTTTTATTCCTAAATCAGAAGTCATGAGTTTTTTTAAAAACAATAATAATTTTTCGCTCAATATGCTAAAAAATGTCTGTGAAAACCTAAAAGAAGCAGATAATGACTTGGTTAATATGGCTCAAAAAACAGTCAAAGAGCGATTGGCAATTTCCCTTCTTTATTTAAAAGACAAGTTTGGAACAGAGAGCGACAATACTTTAAAAATTCAATTATCTCGAGAAGAATTATCCGGAATTGTAGGAACGGCAACAGAAAGCTGTATTCGTCTTTTGTCTGAATTCAAAAAAGAAGGTCTTATAGATCTTATCGGGAAAAAAATCAGTATCGAAAACGAAAAAGGCCTTAGACGAATGGTTTAAGTTTTTCTTCTTTACCTACTTCTAAAACACATACAACAGTTTGTATTGTGATTGACATTTTTTGTATATATGAAAAATAATTAGACCCTCGGATTATCCCTTGGTGTGGACATTATTGAAAAGCAGGCTTTTAGTCTGCTTTTTTCTTTTATAATGTTCGACTTTTGCTACATGTTGGTGAATCGTTGTGAATTGCTTTCAAAGTTCTATTTTTACAGATGATTTACAACGTAAAAAGTTCAAAGGATTTGGCTAACTAAAAAGTATTTGCGAATAATGGAACAAATACAGAAAGTTGAAAGCATACCATACCACGAAATTGAACGGGCAATGTTAAGTTGAAACAGATACCCAAAAGCAAGTTTATAGTAAGTATTTGAGCCTTATTTGTACCTTGCATCTAATAAAACACCCTTAAAGCATTGATAAATAACACTTTGAATTAAATAAATAGTTTCCGTTGTGAAAACATTTGGGTTACTCCTTGTCCATAATCAGGGAGTTTTTTTATTTCTGAATGCTTCAAAGTTCCATAAACAAAAAACCTTAATATAATGGTTTAAAACACTTAACCTCTCGATTACCTTAGAGTTTTTTTACTTGACACTAAATAATATTTTAAGATTACTTTATAAAGCAATTAGGTTTTGTAAACAAGGCTTTCCAATTCAAGTATTCTCTTTTTTATTTTTGGAAAATGGTTTATAAAGTACACAACCAAGAAAAGGTGCATGAGGAAGAATTATAAAAAGCAAAAAATCCTAACTAGTATAGTTAGGATTTTTATTTGGTGGTACCTCCAGGAATCGAACCAGGGACACATGGATTTTCAGTCCATTGCTCTACCAACTGAGCTAAGGTACCTCTTGCGATTAGCGAGTGCAAATATAGAACGATTTTTAATTTATCCAAAATAAAATTTTAAAAAAATCTATTCTTACCTTTGCTTTTCAAAACAAAACAAAATGTTATTAGCCATTGATGTCGGAAACACAAGAATTAAATATGCTGTATTTAAACAAGATACGCTTATTCAACTATATATTACAGATGCTGATTTTTTTCAAAATAAAATTGAAAAAATTTTATCCGAACATCCTAAAATTTCAGATTTTATAGTTTCTTCTGTCGGAAAACTGTCCAAAACGGACTTTTTATGGGTTAAAAAAGATATTAATATTTACTTTGTAACCCCTGATTCTAAATTTCCATTTATAAATAAATACCAAACTCCTCAAACTTTAGGTATTGACCGAATGATTCTTGCAAGTGGAGCTTCTGTAAGATATCCCAATTACAATAAACTTATAATTGATGCAGGTACAGCCATTACTTATGATTTTATAGACAAAGACAATCATTATTTTGGAGGGGCAATTTCACCTGGAATAAATTTAAGGTATAAAACTTTAAATAATTATACTGCAAAACTTCCGTTATTAGATAAATCAGAAGAAGATTTCTTTATAGGTAAAACCACGTCAGAGTCAATTCATTCTGGTGTTATCAACGGAGTTGTGTTTGAAATAGAAGGTTTTATTAGTCAGTTAAGAATCAAATATGATAACTTTATCATAATTTTAACGGGAGGAGACACAGAATTTTTGGCGAAAAGATTAAAAAGCACCATATTTGCCAATCAAAATTTCTTACTCGAAAGTTTGAACGATTTATATCAATATCAACAAAACAAATGATTAAAAAGATAACCACAAGCATCGTACTTATATATTCGATGTTATCGTTTGCTCAACAAAGCACATCGTCACCTTATTCTTATTTCGGAATTGGAGAAACTAAATTCAGAGGAACTCCAGAGCAAAAAGCTATGGGAGGATTAGGAATTTTGCCAGACAGCACACATATCAACTTGTTAAATCCGGCTTCATATAGCAGTTTGTGGCTTACTACCATAAGTTTAAGCGGAGGAACCTCTTTCAACAAACAAACAACCAATCAAGAAAGCAGTACCTCTCAAAGAAGCTCTTTAGATCATTTAGCAATAGGGATACCTATGGGAGATTTTGGAGTAGGTTTTGGACTTAACCCTCAAACATCGGTAGGTTATAAAATACAATCTATTACTTCAGACGCGACTGCTGCAAATATGTTTACAGGAGAAGGAGGCAGTAATAGAGTTTTTGTTGGAGGAGCTTATAAAGTTACTCCAAATTTGAGTTTTGGAGTGGATGCAAGCTACTATTTTGGCGAAATAAACACCATAGGAAGAGTTTCAACTTTAGGAACGCAATATTCAACCAGACACAACAACACCATTAGAATCAATGGATTAGGATTTAACATTGGTATGATGTATAACACCAAGATTTTCGAAAAGTACAATTTATATACTAGCGCAACCTATAGCCCGGAATCTAAATTGGACTTCGAAAAAAATTCATCTATAGGAACCATAGGATATTCTCAAAATGGAACTGAATATTATGATGATTATTTGTTGTTAGATCAAGAAAACGGTAACTATACTCTCCCGAGTAAGTTTTCTGCTGGTGCAGGTATCGGAGAATTAAGAAAATGGTTAATCGGAACTGAAGTTGTTTTTTCCGGAAAAAACAATGCACTCCCACTTTCCGGAAGTTCTGTAGAATATGACAGCGAAAACGGAATGCGCTTTAGTTTGGGTGGATATTATACGCCTAAATACAATTCGTTTACAAACTATTTCCAAAGAGTTACCTATCGAGCTGGACTGCGTTACGAAAAAACAGGACTTGTTATAAACGATAAATCAATAAACGATATAGGAGTTTCTGTTGGAGCAGGTCTGCCAATAGGAAATGGTTTTTCTGACCTGACATTCGTTTTTGAATACGGAAAACGAGGAACTAAGGCAAATAATCTGGTTAGTGAAAATTATTTTAATATTACAATAGGATTGTCTATAACAGACAAATGGTTCCGTAAATTCTTATATGAGTAAAGTTTTTTTGTATATTCGTTATCTATAATAATCAGAACTCATGAAAAAAATATTTATCATAATATCTTCATTACTCGCTATAAATAGTTTTGCTCAAGACAAAACACCATGCGAGCCATTGTTTAATGATTTTGAGGATTATTACAAGAACGAATTCGACGAAAAAGCATTCCTTACCGAACAAGGAAGAGAAAAAACCATTAGTATTATTCAAAGTACAACTAAAAAGTGTCCTGATTATAACCGAAACCTCTATGTTTTTGGCGAAGAAATGCTTGTTCAAATTATCACACCCATGAATCTCGGTGAGATGCGTCAAAAATGGACACAATACTTAACAGAATTATACGATCAATACGGACAATACTTTCCTGAAACACAAAAAGAAAATGCTCTAAAAAAAATAATTGCTTTGTATAAAAACGGAGCATCTTCTTCTGAGCAAACTTATAAATCTCTGGAACAACTTTATAATTCTGACAAACAAATATTTTCGGCTGAAGCAATGCTCATTTATGCAGATATGGTGGCTTCTAAAGGTCTTACCCATCAAAACCTCTCGACTGAATACATACAAAAAACTGATGAATTAGACATTAGTATAAAAGCAAAAATTAGTGAATTAGAGAAAAAAAAATATGATGCAAACGAAAAAGAAAAAATAAAAATAAATAACGATATAGCCTCTTTACATATAGCATCAAAAAACATCTCTAACGGATTAAAAATTGCAAACATTAATTGTGAAGCTTGGAATAATTTATACAAAGAAGAGTTTGATAAAAACACCTCAAACGTATTTTGGCTCGAAAATGCACTTTCGAGATTAAGCACGTACAAATGTTCAATTAACAATGAGTTTTTTAATAAAATGGCTGCAAGCTATTATGATTTAGAAAAAAACTCAGTTTCTGCCTTTTATATGGGCAATATAGCTCAACAGCAAAAAAATTATAAACAAGCTCAAGATTACTTTATCGAAAGTGCCGAATTAGAGAAAGATAAAACAGAAAAAGCAAAACTTTATTACAGAATCGCTAACCTCTATAACACAAAAGATAAAGAACCAACCAAATTGTATTTAGAAAAAGCAATTGAAAACAATCCGGAGATGATTGAGTCTTATATCTTGTTGTCAAAACTTTACACCCAAGCAGACAAAAGCTGTTTCAATAATGACTTTGAATACAAATCAAGATTCTTTTTAGCTTCTAACACTTTAGAAAAAATAATAAAAATCAATCCAAAATACAAACCTGCTGCTGAAGGATTAATCACTAGTTACCTAAAAAATGCTCCTTCTAAAGACGAAGTTAAAAAAGCTAAAATGCAAGGAAAAACCATAAATTTTGGCTGTTGGATAAACCAACAAATTATAGTACCCTAAGTTCGAATGGCTTATAAACAACACATAAAAAGATTATTGTTTTTTGTTTTTTTAATTACCCTGTTTGCTTGTGACAAGGATTTTAAAGAAATTCAAAAAGCTTCTAGAGTAAGCCTTACCCCTACCTCTGAAGCCGAAAACTTTGTATTAAAACATACCGACTCAGCACGCATAAAATCTATACTAAAAAGTCCGTTAGTCTATGACTATAACGGAGTGGAATTCCCTTTTACCGAATTTCCAAATGGTGTGGATATTACGATGTACGACACTAACGCTCAAAAAAGTTTTATTGTAGCAGATTATGCCATTACTTTCGCAAAATCCGATATAATTGACTTACAAAATAACGTTAAAGTTACTTCGCATTCTGGAGACGTTCTCGAAACTTCACAATTGTATTATGACCAAAAAAGAGAATGGATTTTTACAGAAAAAGATTGCAAACTTACCAATGCTAACGGAACATATTATGTTAAAGGCTTTGACGCAAAAAGCGATTTGAGTCTTGTCGAAGCAAGAAAATTTAGTGGTTCAGGAACCTTCTCAGAAAATTAATTATGATAGAAAAAAAATTCAAACTCACTCCAGAAGATATTAAAGAACTTGTTCCTCCGATGGGATATTGCTTCGCTTCTGACAAAATTACTATCGATGGTCTTCCGATCGGATATATGTATCGAGAAACTCCTATGGAAGAAGAAGATAGCGGATGGAGGTTTTTTTCAGGAACCGAAGACGAAGAATACATAGATGATGATAAAAATATCGAAGCCTTTGAGGTAAATGTTATTGCTAACTTTGATCAAGCAATAATTCCTTATTTGAATTCGCCTTTTGATACCGATTTCGAAAGAATTGAAGGTACAGACCAATTTGAGATCGTAACAAATTTGGACTAAAATATTAATCATGACAACACAGCAGCTCACCGAACAAATTCTATCCAAAAAATCATTTCTTTGCATCGGATTAGATGTTGATTTGAATAAAATCCCTAAACATTTATACGCTACAGAAGACCCTATTTTTGAATTCAACAAAGCCATAATTGATGCTACACATGATTTATGCGTGGCCTATAAACCCAATACTGCTTTTTATGAAGCTTATGGAGTAAAAGGATGGATCTCGTTAGAAAAAACCATTCAATACATCAACAATAATTATCCCGAAATATTTACCATTGCCGATGCAAAACGAGGGGATATCGGAAATACATCTACCATGTATGCCAAAGCTTTTTTTGAAGATTTAGGTTTTGATTCTGTTACGGTTGCACCCTATATGGGACAAGATTCGGTAGAACCTTTTTTAGAATTTAAAGACAAGCACACAATTCTTTTAGCTCTTACTTCTAACTCAGGCTCAAAAGACTTTCAAACCCTCTCCTATAATGATAAAACATTATTCGAAAACGTATTAGCCACTTCTAAAAAATGGAAAAACTCCGAAAACTTAATGTATGTAGTCGGAGCTACAAAAGCAGAATATTTTGAGCAAATCCGAAAAATTATTCCTGATAACTTTTTACTTGTTCCAGGAGTTGGAGCCCAAGGTGGAAGCTTGAAAGAAGTCTGCCAATTCGGACTAAACAAAAATGTTGGATTGCTAATTAATTCTTCTAGAGGAATCATTTATGCTTCTACTGAAGAAAACTTTGCACAAAAATCCAGAGAAGAAGCTTTTGCTATTCAACAAGAAATGCAGGCTTTTTTATAGCTTAGCTCTTAACAATCTGCAATATTAACTGCCACAGCTAAGCCTCCTTCGGAGGTTTCTTTATATTTGTGGTTCATGTCTTGTGCAGTTTGCCACATGGTTTTAACCACCTTATCAAGCGGAACTTTTACGTTCTTAGCATCTGTTGCAAGAGCTAATTCGGCTGCGTTAATGGCTTTAATAGCACCCATTGTATTTCGTTCAATACAAGGAATTTGAACCAATCCTCCAATCGGATCGCAAGTAAGACCTAAATGGTGTTCCATAGCAATTTCAGCAGCTACAGTTACTTGTTCGGGTGTACCACCTAACAATTCGCACAAAGCTCCTGCTGCCATAGCAGAAGAAACTCCAATTTCTGCTTGACAACCTCCCATAGCTGCCGAAATAGTAGCTCCTTTTTTAAAGATACTGCCTATCTCTCCTGCCACTTTCAAAAATTGTTCAATTTCTTTATCTCCTGCTTGATGGTTGTCAATTACCAAATAGTACATCAATACAGAAGGAATAACCCCTGCACTTCCGTTGGTGGGAGCTGTAACTACTCTACCCAACGAAGCATTAACTTCATTTACAGCCAATGCAAAACAACTCACCCATTTAAGGATTTCACGGAATTTAACTTCTGTTTTACGAATAGCCTGTAACCATTCTTGAGGATTTGAATAATTGGTCGAACTATTAGCCATTAGGGTTTTGTGTAAATCAAAAGCTCTTCGTCTTACATTTAGCCCGCCAGGTAAAGTTCCTTCGGTATGGCAACCAATGTACATACACTCTAACATGGTATGCCAAACTCGTAATAGTTCCTTTGAAATTTCATCATCGGTTCTAAAAACTCGTTCATTCTCAGTTACAATTTCAGAAATACTTTTATTTTCTTTAGTTGTATATGCTAATAATTCATCTGCTTTTTCAATAGGATACGGAACCTTTTTAACGTCTATCTCTGTCCCTATCCTTGGCTCCTCTTCTTCTTTTACTACAAATCCTCCACCGATAGAATAAAATGTAGAAGAATACTTTGAATCATCCTCTAAAAAAGCATGAAAAGTAAGTCCATTGGCATGAAAAGGTAAAAAAGTTTTATTAAAGACTATTTGTTTGTCAAAAATAAAAGGAATTGATTTTTGATTTCCTAAATCAAGGCGCTGCTCAGATTTTACTTTCTGAATAATAGTATCAATATCATCTACCGGAATAAATTCAGGATCGGTTCCGCTCAAACCCAAAACTACAGCCAAGTCAGTAGCATGTCCGATTCCTGTAAGTGAAAGCGAACCATACAAGTCTACCGAAACAGTTTTAATTTTTTCGAATATCTCTCTTTGACGGAGTTCTTCCAAAAACTGTTGTGCAGCTCTCCAAGGGCCTAATGTGTGAGAACTCGATGGTCCTACACCTATTTTTAGCATATCAAAAACCGAAATATATTCCATATAAAACTAATTATTAAACTTATTCTGACTATTAAAGAGAACCTAATTAAACCTAAACAAAGATACGGAAAACATTTATCAAAAAAAGGCAAAATGAATTCTGTTTATTTTTCGTAAATTTGTACTTCTTTTAAAAAAATCAGATTACTTATGTCAGACACTACAGAAAAATTAGAATGTCTTATTATCGGGTCAGGTCCTGCAGGATATACAGCAGCTATTTATGCTGCAAGAGCCGATATGAAGCCTGTTTTATATACGGGAATGGAACCCGGAGGACAACTTACCACAACTACAGAAGTAGATAATTTTCCGGGCTATCCAGAAGGAATTGATGGACCTACCATGATGCTTCAACTACAACAACAAGCCGAACGATTCGGAACCGAAGTTCGCATAGGAATGGCAACTGCTGTTGAATTTACCAAAGAAGTTGGAGGCTATCACCAAATAACCATTGATGATTCTAAAGTTATTCAAGCCAAAACGGTTATTATTTCAACTGGTGCATCTGCTAAATATTTAGGACTTCCGAGCGAAGAAAAACTTAAAGGAGGTGGAGTTTCGGCCTGTGCTGTTTGCGACGGATTCTTTTATAGAGGTCAAGAAGTAGCCATAGTTGGTGCAGGAGACACTGCAGCCGAAGAGGCAACCTATTTAGCTAAAATATGCTCTAAAGTTACAATGCTGGTAAGACGCGACGAAATGCGTGCTTCTAAAGCAATGCAACATCGGGTGAACAATACTCCAAACATTGAAGTGCTGTATAATACCGAAGTAGAAGAAGTATTAGGAGAAAATGTGGTAGAGGGAATCCGTATAATCAATAATCAAACCGGAGAGAAAAAAGAAATTCAAGTAACAGGTTTATTTATTGCAATCGGACATAAACCTAATACGGATATCTTTAAAGGACAATTAGACATGGATGATACAGGATATTTAATTACCAAACCTGGATCTACTCATACCAATATACCCGGAGTATTTGCTGCAGGAGATGTACAAGACAGCCAATATCGACAAGCTGTTACTGCTGCCGGAACAGGGTGTATGGCTGCTCTTGATGCAGAAAGATACCTCTCGTCTTTAAGCTAAAGAAGACTTCTTTTTAAAATATAAAAGTGTGATTTTTTAACACCAATGTGTTAAAGTTTCACACTTTGTTTGTTATTTAATAAAATATTTACATACATTTGGAATACTTTAAATATTAAATAACACCCTTGCCTATGCAATAAAAATACTTTTTAGAACAATTTATTAAAGATTATTAACCATCTAAAAGGTATTGATATGGCTTCAAATGTGGTTTCTGATGCTATACTTGTAAGCAAATACATTAAAGGAGATGAGTCTGCTTTAGCTTTGCTTATCGAAAGGCACCAATCCAAAATCTATGGATTTATTTATTCAAAAGTTTCTGACAGAGATATCTCTGATGATATTTTTCAGGATACATTTATGAAGGTAATTCGTACCCTCAAAACTAAATCATATAACGAAGAAGGAAAGTTTTTACCTTGGGTAATGCGAATTGCTCATAACCTTATTGTCGATTATTACAGACACAATAAGAAAATGCCGATGCAACGCGATACCGAAGAGTTTTCTGTCTTTTCTGTAATTCACGATAACGAACCTAATATCGAAACTCAAATTATTGGGCATCAGATAGAATCCGATTTAAAAAAACTAATCGAAAAACTCCCAAAAGACCAAAAAGAAGTTTTGGTAATGCGTATGTATCAAGACTTATCATTCAAAGAGATTTCTGATTTAACCGGAGTGAGCATCAATACAGCACTCGGAAGAATGCGATACGCATTGATGAACCTCAGGAAAATTATTGATAAAAAGAAGTTAATTTTAACCAATTGATACAATATTCAAAATTGATTTTGCGTTATACATATAACAAATAATTTAAACCTATGTATATGGCAAAAATCTACTCTTCAAAACCTAAGGCTTTCCGTAAAAAGAACCCTAAAAAAGAAACGGTTTCTTTTTTGTTGAATTATTCGAAATCACTTACAATAATAGAAACCCAAATCGGTAAGCTCGAAATTATTAAAAATTAAAAAACACAAAAGTCAGCTCTGCTGACTTTTGTGTTTTAGGAATACCTTCGAAGTTTCATCCTAAGATTTAAGTATATGTATGACGAAACTCCTAAAAAGTTCGACAGAATCATTGCTATTTTAATTCAATTACAGTCACGAAAAATCGTAAAAGCTCAAGAATTATCTGAACGTTTTGGAGTAAGCTTGCGCACGATTTATAGGGATATTCGAACTTTAGAATCTTCGGGAGTGCCTATTTATGGTGAGGCAGGCATTGGGTATTCTTTGGTGGACGGATACAGGCTTCCACCTATAATGTTTTCTAAAGAAGAAGCTATGAGCTTTATTACAGCCGAAAAACTGATGGAGCACTTTACCGATGCCAACCTGAGAAAACATTTTCAATCCGCTATGTTCAAAGTAAAAGCCGTTTTAAAAGATTCTCAAAAAGATTGGATCGAGTCTGTTGAATCAAAAATGAGGGTCACACCTTCTACTCATTTCTTTAACCAAAATATTCCCGATGCTCTAGAAATTTTTATCGAAAGTATTGCTGACAAAAAACAAGTAGTATTAAAGTATGAAAGTATAGAGTCTGATAAAGCTACGGAACGAAATATAGAGGCTGTCGGAATCTTTCATGAAAATAATTTTTGGTATGTATTGGGATATTGCCATTTGCGAAAAGATTATAGACAATTTCGAGCAGATCGAATTATTGCAATTTCCAGAAGCTCAAACGCATTTACTAAGCCCCATAAAAGTTTAGATTTTTACAGGCAAAAAACAAATACAGAAACCAAAAGTCTCGTTCGATTTAGAGTAGAGAAAAAAGTAGCAAAATACTTACACTTTAATCGAAAATTCTATGGTTTTATCAAAGAAATCAAGCAGAATGATTATGTCGAAATGCATTTTGAGGTCGATTATATAAGCAAAGGAATGGCTAGATGGTTTTTGATGTTTGCTGATTGGGCTGATATTATCGAACCTAAAGAATTCAAAAAAGAAGTACTACAACTCTTAGAAAAATCAAGTCAAAGAATAAAGAACTAAATCCTTAACCACTAATTATATAGAGCTAAATAGTAGCTCTATATAATTGGTAGTCCGCTTTTTATCTCTCCCAAAAATATGGAGGCTCAATACCTAAAGCTCTCAGATACACATATCCTTGCCCTCGATGATGAATTTCATTATCAACAAAATATAAGAGACTCTGAAATACAGGAAATTCATACTGCCCAAAAAGGTTGTGATTTTCTTTGAGTCTTTCTGAGGAAATTCGGTTGAAATAATCGTTAATCAAAACAGTCGATTCGTCCCATGCCTTCAAAAGAGCTGTTTTGGTTTTAAGTTCTTCTTTTTTTTCATCAAACGGGACAGAAACATTATTAATGATTTCTTTTAATCCTGGAGCTGCAATAGCCAAGAACTCTTTTGTTAATTCTGCAAACGAACGCATCCCTCCTACTGAAAACTCAAACAATTCTTTTTCAGGAAAAGCTTCGATTACTCTTCTGGTAAGATTTCTGTGTCCTTGCCAATGTGTTAAAAACTCGTTGGTTGTTAAAAATGTTGTGCTCATATTACTTATTTTTAAAAGTTAATAAGGCAAAATTAAAATCAGCAAATGACAACAGTATGTCAGTTGGTTTTTAAAATATATAACTTTCCTCTACAAAGACATTTTGTCAGTTTATGAATTCGATTTTATCAAAATTCAGACACAAATTACTATCAATTATTTATAAATTGTCTAAAAACTGACATTTTACTATTTTTTTTCTAATGGCACAAAGATTGTCAAATAGAAGTCAAACAAAACGAAATACAAAAACGAAAATTTATAAATTATGAGTAAAATAATCGGAATCGATTTAGGAACAACCAACTCGTGTGTTTCTGTAATGGAAGGTAACGAACCGGTTGTAATCCCTAATGCAGAAGGAAAAAGAACAACACCATCAGTAATTGCGTTTGTTGAAGGTGGAGAAATTAAAGTGGGTGACCCAGCTAAACGTCAGGCGGTAACCAATCCGACTAAAACGATTGCTTCTATCAAACGTTTTATGGGAAATAAATTCTCAGAAAGCAATAAAGAATCTGAAACCGTACCTTATAAAGTAGTAAAAGGAGATAACGACACACCTCGTGTTGATATTGACGGAAGGCTTTATACACCACAAGAATTGTCTGCTATGACGCTTCAAAAAATGAAGAAAACTGCAGAAGATTACTTAGGACAAGACGTAACAGAAGCAGTTATTACTGTTCCGGCTTACTTTAATGACGCTCAACGCCAAGCTACCAAAGAAGCAGGAGAAATTGCAGGACTTAAAGTTCGTAGAATTATTAACGAACCTACTGCTGCTGCTCTGGCTTACGGTTTAGATAAAGCAGAGAAAGATCAAAAAATCGTAGTGTATGATTTAGGAGGAGGTACTTTTGACGTTTCTATCCTTGAATTAGGAGATGGAGTATTCGAGGTATTATCCACTAACGGTGATACACATTTAGGAGGAGATGATTTTGACCAAGTAGTTATTGACTGGCTGGCAAGTGAATTTCAATCAGAACAAGGTGTTGACCTTAAAAAAGACCCAATGGCTCTTCAAAGATTAAAAGAAGCAGCTGAAAAGGCAAAAATTGAACTTTCGTCATCTACTCAAACCGAGATTAACTTACCTTATATCACCGCAACAGCTGCAGGACCACAACACTTAGTTAAAACATTAACTCGTGCCAAGTTCGAGCAATTGTCAGATGATTTAGTAAGACGTTCGATGTTGCCTTGTGAAAAAGCATTAAAAGATGCAGGAATATCAAAATCAGATATCGATGAGGTTATTTTAGTAGGAGGATCGACTCGTATTCCGAAAATTCAGGAAGAAGTTGAAAAATTCTTTGGTAAAAAACCTTCAAAAGGAGTTAATCCGGATGAAGTTGTAGCTATCGGAGCTGCTATCCAAGGAGGAGTTCTTTCGGGAGACGTAAAAGATGTGTTGCTTTTGGATGTTACTCCTCTTTCTTTAGGTATTGAAACTATGGGTGGAGTAATGACTAAGCTTATTGAGTCTAATACGACCATTCCTACCAAAAAATCTCAAGTTTTCTCAACAGCTGCCGACAATCAACCATCAGTAGAAATCCACGTGCTGCAAGGAGAAAGACCAATGGCTAACGATAATAAAACTATCGGACGCTTTCATTTAGATGGAATTCCGCCTGCACCAAGAGGAGTACCTCAAATTGAAGTAACTTTTGATATTGATGCTAACGGAATCATTAAGGTTTCGGCAACAGATAAAGGAACAGGAAAATCGCACGATATCAGAATCGAAGCATCATCAGGACTTACTCCCGAAGAAATCGATAGAATGAAAAAAGAAGCTGAAATGAATGCTGAAGCTGATAAAAAAGCAAAAGAAACAGCTGATAAAATCAATGAAGCAGACGGAATGATTTTCCAAACAGAAAAGCAATTAAAAGAGTTTGGTGACAAACTTTCGGCTGACAACAAAACAGCTATTGAAACTGCTTTAGAAGAATTGAAAAAAGCATACGAAACAAAAGACATAGCTACTATTCAGCCTGCACTTGACAAAATCAACGAAGCTTGGAAGAATGCTTCAGAAGAGCTTTATAAAGCACAAGCCGAGCAGCAAACAGAAGCTCAACAAGCTGAACCACAACAAGCAAGTGGTGACGGAGCTCAAGATGTAGATTATGAAGAAGTAAAATAAGATTTGCTATATTGATTATAATGCAATATAAAAGGTTGCCTGAGGTTCAGGCAACCTTTTATTATTAATACAAGTTATAGAGATTCAGTTGTTTTTAAACGAAACATTATCATAAAAATAACTACTTTTGCAATATCAAATAGAGAATATATATGATGCAATCAATGACAGGGTTCGGGAAAGCAACCTTACAACTCCCAACAAAAAAAATTACAGTTGAAATAAAATCACTTAACAGTAAAAACCTTGATTTAAACGTTAGAATCCCTTCTACTTATAGAGAAAAAGAATTTGCCTTACGAAACCTTATAGTCCAGAAAATAGAAAGAGGAAAGGTAGATTTCTCAATTTATTCCGAAATTACAGCCGAAGAAACATCTTCAAAAGTAAATGCTCCTATCGTAAAGGAATACATCAGACAAATGCAAGAAATATTACCTGACGCAGATGCAACAGAATTGATGAAGATGGCTGTGAGAATGCCAGATGCATTAAAAACCGAACGCGACGAAATAGATGAAAACGAGTGGAATGAGATTCAAAAGGTAATTAAAGAGACCCTCGATTCTTTTTCAAATTTCAGAAAATCAGAAGGTAAAGTTCTCAGCAATGATTTTGAACAACGCATTGAAAAAATTCGCGCGTTTATGAATGAAATCATATCGTTTGACCAAGATCGTATAGAAACGGTCAAAACAAGATTAAGAGATGCGCTAAATAGTTTGAATATGACTATAGACGAAAATCGATTCGAACAAGAGCTTATTTATTATCTCGAAAAGTATGATATAACAGAAGAGAGAACTCGTTTAGAAAATCATTTAAACTATTTTTTGCAAACCATGAGAACCGAATCTTCTAGCGGAAGAAAATTAGGGTTTATATGTCAAGAAATAGGTCGAGAGATAAACACAATGGGATCGAAATCGAATCACTCTCAGATGCAAAAATTAGTCGTTCAGATGAAAGACGAACTAGAAAAAATAAAAGAACAAGTACTCAACGTACTTTAAATCACCTTTAAATTACCAATAAGGATCAGGCACTCTTTCTATTGTAGGTTCCTCTTCTTCTTTGCTATCTTTATTTCGTTGCTTTCCTCTGCGTTTAATGAATTCGAGATATTCGTTATTAAAGTCAGAATCTACATCGAATAATGTTTCGGGAGTCAAGGCTTCTTCCTCTCTTCTTTTTTTCGGAAATATTTTTGAGGTTAATTCACTAAACGAGTCAAAATCTACTTCCCAGGTTAAACCTAACCCTTGCGTATAACCTATTCCTTCTCCAAAATAATTAATATCGTTTTCGCGGTTAAAAACCCTAGCATTCAGGGTTCTATCTTCGTTTAATCGAATTAGGATTTCCACATTTCCGACCACAACAGATTGTTGAGTACCTCCAACCGGAACTCCTAATCTTCCGTTAATGGTAATATCTTCGTTTATTTCGGTAGTCAGCGACATATTAAAACGGTCTGAGTCATCAAAATCTCGAGTTCTATTCGGATCTCGGTTGGCTACCGTATAATCTACCCCTATTTGAAACACACTATTGTCATCTAATATCAAATTATTAAATATATTGCTTGCAGTTTCGGTTAGGCTACCCGCTAAGGCTCCTGAACCCATTCCTTGACTTCCTAAAAAGTTACGAGTGGCTAATAGTGCGAATGCTTGTGTTCTTCGCGTATCTGCATCAGAGAGTTTATATTGAATTTCTGATTGTAAAACCGAACTAACACTAGGGAAAGTAATATCAAAATCGGGCTCCTGAAAAGCCTCGAGCGTTCCTTTGATGTCAATGATTAGGTTTACAGGTATTTTTTGATTAAAAGACGGATTATCAAGTAAAACTGCCGGGTTTGCTTCTGTAGTATAAACTCCCTGAATATTTAAATTGGCTAAAAGTGGGTTTCCGCTCCAAGTGATTGTTCCTCCTCTTTTTACATTAAATTCCTTTTTAATTAGTCCACCATACCTAAAATCATATTGTCCTTCTTCTACTGTAAAAATTCCGTTCATCGTAAAACGTCCTAACGTATTAATATCGAGTTCTAAAACTCCGTTACCACGTCCTCCGCGAATTGCGTGTCCTGTATCTCTATCAATAATAATATCAATAGCTGCATCAGGAGTTACGTTCAGATTTAGTTTTAACTCTAATCCGGTAGTTACAAATCGATTCTCGATACCTACTTCATTACTATATTTTTCTTCGGGACTCAAAAATTTAATATGCGAGGCCTCTCCTGCCGATTTAGAATCTCCGACCGGAATATAAAGATGTGTTCCTTTCTCCGAAGTAACATCGGCACTGATAACCAGTCCGGAAGTAGGACCTTTAATGGTTGCACTTCCTTTGATAAAGGCTGTTCCGTAATACATGGTATCATCAGAGTCTTCGGTGTCGAGAATCAATAAACGATTAGAACTCAGACTCAAATCTAATGCCCAATCCGAGAATAATTTATGATTAATTACTCCATTCAGACTGCCTTCTGTTCTATATTTTGTATCTGTTAGGTTGATATGCCCTAATAAAATTTGTTTTTCGGTCAAATCAACTATAGAATTGTCATCAAAATCAAAATCT
>Ga0209075_1001023_pt1 | contig 26882 bp, 17 predicted proteins | sample Stecom2011_FD_187523 | JGI IMG/M metagenome (GOLD analysis project Ga0209075, IMG submission 187523) | Agricultural soil microbial communities from Utah to study Nitrogen management - Steer compost 2011 (SPAdes) (version 2) | ecosystem: Environmental > Terrestrial > Soil > Agricultural land...
TTCGCATTCAAGGACTTCCTGCCAATTTGATTTCTATGGGCGCCATTGATTTTGGATTATTACTCAAAGGAACGCTCGTTATTGTAGAAACCGTATTTGTGGCCATGGACAAAAAGGCCAAGGAGGTAGGCATGGAGAAATTCAATAAAATGAGCAAACTGGGCCTGATTAAAAAGAGTGCTGGAAGTGTGGCCACTTATATAGTTTTTGCCCAGATTATCCTTATCGTGGCATTATTGCCCATTTTTTCCTTTCAAAAAGTGGAAGGTAAAATGTTTTCTCCTTTGGCATTTACATTGGGGTATGCCCTTACAGGTTCATTGATTCTGAGTATTACCTACGTACCCGCAATGATAAAAGTTTTGCTTCAAAAAAATATTGTGGAAAGGGAAAATAGGATTTCAAATTTCTTTCAAAATAATCTGTACAATCTTTTCTTGTGGAGCAACCGTCGCAGACGGATTACTCTTTCCGGTTTTATTGGTTTACTCACCATTTGCACTGTCAGTTTTATGTTTTATGGTACCGAATTTATCCCAAAGTTGAATGAAGGTGCGCTATATGTTCGTGCTACTCTCCCAAACAGTGTGAATATTGATGAGTCCAATCGATTGGCCAAGGAAATAAGAAATGATTTACGAAAATTTGAAGAAGTAAAGTTTGTCCTAAATCAAGTTGGACGTCCAAATGATGGGACAGATCCCACTGGATTTTTCAATATTGAATTTCATATAGAACTGCATCCCGAGAAAGAATGGAAGCGTAAAATCAGCAAAACCCAACTTATTGAGGAAATGCGGACCATGCTACATACCAATCCCGGGATTGTATTTGGATTTAGTCAGCCGATTCAGGACAACGTAGAGGAATATGTGGCAGGGGTAAAAAGCTCGTTGGTTGTAAAGATTTTTGGGGATGACCTCTTTGAGCTAGAAGAATATGCCGATCAAGTGGCCAACAGTATAAGAGATGTGAAAGGAATAGAAGACCTCAACGTTTATCGAAATATTGGATTGCCGGAACTTCGTATCAAATTTGATGAAATCCCAATGGGGAAATACGGAGTGGCCATGGCCGATGCACAAGCGGTTATTGAAATGGCTATTGGCGGCAGAGCGGCTACTACTTTCTATGAAGACGAACGTATGTTTGATGTGTATATCCGTTTTCAGAAAGAATACAGAGACAATCAACAAAAGATTGGAGAGATTCTTATTCCCACTTTAAGTGGCGAAAAAATCCCTCTGCGGGAGATTGCAGAAATTGATTTTATAACGGGACCAACATTTATCTATCGCGAAGGCAGCAGCCGATATATTGCAGTGGGATTCAGTATTGAAGGCCGGGATTTGGGAAGCACCATAGCAGAAGCCAAAGCTAAAGTGGCAGCAAATGTAAAATTGCCAAAAGCCAATAAAATGGAATGGGCCGGGGAATTTGAAAGTAAGGAACGCGCCAGCAAGCAATTGGTGGTAATCGTTCCCGCGGTTTTGCTGTTAATCCTTTTCCTTCTTTATTTCAATTTCGGGACGATAAAAGACACTCTTATTGCGGCTGCAACCATTCCTTTCGCCTTTATTGGCGGATTCATTTCCCTCTGGGTAACTGGAACTATTTTTGGGATTTCTGCGGGGATTGGATTCATCATCCTCTTCGGGGTAAATACCATTAACGCCATTATTCTTATTGCGGTTATGAAAGAATATCTACGGAAACTACCGCTCAAGGAAGCTATTAATAAAGGGGTAAAAGACAGAATCCGACCCATTATTATGATCGCCCTGATGGGTTCTATGGGTTTATTTCCAGCTGCACTTTCTACAGGAATGGGTTCCGAAATTCAAAAACCGTTGGCTATTTTGATCGTTGGCGGCCTATTGATCTGTTTGATTTTGTCATTAACAGTACTGCCACAAATGTTTTATTTCGCCTATCGAAAAGATGATCGGGCGCGGTAAGATTATTGCCAGATGGTCGAAAAGATTTAAATAGATGTTAATTAAAAAAAAAGCCATTCCGAAAGTACGGAATGGCTTTTTCCAATATAATTAAATTTCTACTGCACAATAAGTTTCTTGGTAACTGTTGCATTATTCTGAGTAACACTTACAGTATAAACACCAGTTTTTAACGCAGAGATGTTTAACTCTTTTTCTGATATAACAGTATTGATTACTTGCTTGCCCAAGATATCATAAACTACTACAAGTTTTTCTCCTTGAACAGCTGTCTCAATATTTACCATTCCATTGGCAGGGTTTGGATAAATATTAAAGCTTGAAATAGAATTTTCACCAACACCTAGTTTATCGGTCAGTTCCACTGCAAACAATTGATCATTTGGGGTTCCTTGACCAATACCTATAATTGCAACTTTGTTTGGATCCACTTCGTCAGAAATAAAAAGACCACCAGCAATCGAACTGTTACCTGAGGGTTGTTGTCCACTTGAATTATAATCATAAACCACCCCTGTTGGAATTCCAGAAGGAAGTTGTAATTGTACTACCAACGCTTGATCTCCCATTGCTGTTTGATCAAATATCCACAAAAACGGGCCACCTGTACTAACTAAGTCAACAGCTCCTCCATATATGGTGGTTCCGTGAACCGCCTGTGGAATCACTGAAAGCTCATTTCCATTCATATCAAATGAAGAAATATCAGAAGTAAAATTTCCTGTCCAGAAACCTCCATTCCCACCGTCGAGCGAAGGATCGTATGCAACCATTCTCGCCGCGGCATCAGTAGAAGGAGAAATAGTGATAGTATTGTCAAGAGTTCTTCCTACCGGATCGATTTGATAAATCTGGTTACTGGCAGTTCCTGCATACACAGAAGTACCATCAGAGGTAAATGAACGTGTGCCTGACAATCCTGCAATTGAAAATGTCTCACTAAAATTACCGGCATTGTCCAAAACGTGAATTAAACTGGAGGCCCAAGCGGAAACCCAGAATTCATTATTGATAAAAACTACGCCAGCATTACCCGCTGCACCGATTTCGTTCGTTATATCATAATTAAAGAGAGGATCAAATAAGGCGTTAGTGCTCTCTGTATTTCCTGATGTCCCTGAAAAAGGCGCCACATCAGCTTCTTATGCAAAAATGGCTGCACCGGCCATTAAAAATAAACTTAAAGTTAATTGTAATTTTTTCATCATTCTATAATTTTTAATTTTGTTAATAACCTTTAAGATATACTTTATAAACTCGATTCGGCGGACTTTTGAATAACTTTAAGAAATACGTATTTTTACAAATAAACGAGATCCTCAATAGAATTAAGATACCTGTATGTATATGAAACTAAATCAAGTAAAAATTTAGTAAATCCTTTACTTCATCTTTCATTTAACACAAAACCAGCAAAAATAAACTAGCATGAAAAACCACTGGGAAACGGTCTATAAAACCAAAAATCCGAGCCAAGTTAGTTGGACCCAGAAAATACCGCAAACTTCTTTGAGTTTTATAAAGGCATTGAATTTGTCCAAAAATGCATCAATTATTGATATAGGCGGCGGCGATAGCAAATTGGTCGATTTTTTACTGGATCGTGGTTTTACGAATATCACGGTTTTGGATATTTCGGCCAAGGCGCTTGAAAAAACACAGGTGAGATTGGGAGAAAAAGCAAAATCGGTGCATTGGATCGAAAGTGATATCATCGACTTTGAACCGGACACAAAATACGATCTATGGCACGACAGGGCTGCTTTCCACTTTTTAACCTCCGAAGAGGAGAAAAAAAAGTATCTGGAAATAATAGAAAAGTCTGTTTTAGGCTATTTAATCATCGGAGTGTTTTCAGAAAAGGGTCCTAAAAAATGTAGCGGACTCGATATTCAACAATATTCGGAAGAGTCATTGACCGCTCTGATGAAGAACGCGTTCGAGAAGCTACATTGTATTACCGAGGATCACACCACTCCCTTTAATACGATTCAGAACTTTCTGTATTGCAGTTTTAAAAAATCGAAATAAATGAATACTGATGCGGCATTTGAAGAATCCATCCAAAGTTTTTCGGAAGAAATAAAGGAAATTGCCCGAGAAACCCGAAAATTGATCCACAAAATTCTACCCCAAGTGTTAGAAGTGGTCTGGATACGACAGAAGAATATCGGATTTGGAACGGGTCCCAAAAAAAATACCGAGCATTTTTGTTGGCTCATGCCAGCGGGCAAGCACGTGAGCTTAGGCTTCAATTACGGCGCAGAACTTCCCGACCCGAAAAATTTATTGGAAGGAACTGGAAAGTTATTTCGGCATCATAAAATAAAATCGGTGGACGATCTTTCTAATCCAGACTTGATTGTTTTGATAAAATTTGCGACTACCTATCGTGTGCCACCGATTCATCTAACTTAAAAATACAATTATCATGAAAAATAAAGCTCTTAAACTGTTTTTGAGATTGGCCATCTCCTTTGGTTTCTTATCGGCCGTGGCTGACAGATTTGGATTTTGGAGCGCGGATGTATCCGCTTGGGGCAACTGGGGAAGTTTTTTGGAATACACGGCAGTTATCAATCCATGGTTCCCAGCTTCAATGGTTTCCATTCTTGCCATCACTGCCACCTCCGCCGAAATACTGTTTGCTATTTGTCTTCTGATTGGTTTTAAAACTCAGTTGTTCGCAAAGCTAAGTGGCTTACTTCTGTTAATTTTTGCGCTTTCTATGAGTTTTTCAATCGGGATAAAACCTGTTTTCGATTATTCAGTCTTCATCGCTTCAGGCGGTGCTTTTGCTTTAAGTTTTATGAAAGAGAAATATTTGGAACTGGATTGCTTAATTGAGAAATCCTAAAAATAAGCTCGCAACTGTACACTCCCAGTATGTACTGTTTTAGTGGTTTCACTTTTTCTGCCGAAATAGGAAAGATTGGCATCCAAATATTTTGTAATCCGTCTTTGCAAAAGTGCGCGCCAAGTAAAATTTGTTCCTGGCTGTAATCCTTCCAACATCTGGTAGGCAACTGGCGTAAAGGCATTGCCGGAAAAATCGTTGTTGATATAATTGAATTCGCCGTTTATTGAAACTTTTTCCGCATTGGAATAAGCAAAGGAAAAACCGAGGGTCTGCTGATCCAAAGTTTCCATTCCCCCAAGTTGGTTTTTATTGTTTTTGAAATTATAGAATACATCAAAACGGGTCTGTTGACTTAGTAAATATGAAATCTTCGGATTTACTTCATAAGACTCCAATCGATAATTTCGGTTTTGAAAACTTTCAGATATACTTTCATTGGACCCAGTTACTCCTTTTAGATTCAACAACCAACTTTCCCGAAATTTATGGCTGAAATTTAATTGATGGCTATTGAGGTAATTTTTTTGTAAACCCACAGCCAACAAATTTTCGGTGGAAGTAGTTACGTAGGTATAACTCGTGGTAAAATGCTGCTTTCCCCTATTGAAAAATAACGCGTTTCTAAAATTCATAGCCAATCCCAACTGGTCCTTGCCGCCATCCTCAAAAGGGTTAATATTAAAGCCATCATTCTTTCGTTTTACCTTCCGGTCCAATACGTAAGAAGTCTGATTATAGAAATGGGAAAGCAACTTCCTAAATCCTTCCTTGTTGGACCAGTTTTGCGGATTTAAAGTAAGAATCTGACTGAATTTATTCTGTCTTACTTTTAAAAATATCTGGTTGGGCAGCAAAATACGAATGTATTCCGCTTGGTCCTGAAACTGAGCCACTTCAAACTCCTCTAGCTCTTGGATACCGTTGTTGTTGTAATCGATCCACACATAGACCCCCTGCCCTGGATCGGTTTTTACATAAGTGAATTCTTGTTGGGGAATCACCCCATTATTTGATTCCAAAGTGGTATTCCATCTTATCCCGCCATCAAAAAACATCTGATTGTATAAAATCCGCGAATTGAGCGAACGTTCTGTTTCCTTTGCTACATCCACTATTTGTATTGGCAAGGTGGATCCAATAATTTCCTTGGGAAAAGCTTCATATTTTACAGTTCTATAATTTGCAAATGCCGACAACTGAGTGTTTTCGGTGTTGATCAATCGGGATTTCAAATAATACGCATTGGAAGCATTAACTTTTTGAAGCTGTTTGTTTCTAACACTATCATTCACTCGAAATTGATATCCTACCTCAACAAAAACCTGAGTGCTATCCCCAATCCCTGAAAACATTTCAAAAGCCGTAAATTTCTGACTCACTGGCGAAAGACTATCTCGTACAATATCGCGTATGCGGTTATCCTCAATCGCCACCTTTCCGCCGATCCAAGCTTTATCCAAGGAATAAGCAGTGGTATTATTCAGTCTTAAAAATTTGGAAGAAATGGAATCTGCCGTACTGTTTAGATAGCTGCCGTAAGTACTTAAACTAAATCTTTTTAGTCGTACTTCCGAAGAAATTACATGTCGTGTTCCGTTGAAGTTTTCAGAAAAATTCAAATTTTGAAATTCATACCGCCCGCCTCCATATTTGGGATGGGAAACGTCAACGCCCGAAATCACAAAACTCTGGTTTCCCATTGGATTTGTCAGGTTCCAGTCCCGGTTGAACTCAATATTATACAACCTCTCTATGGTCCTAAAATCCCTATGAACAAAATCCAGGGACCCAAAAGCATCGACTTTTAAAGTGTCCACCGTTGTCAAAAGTCGTTGTTTTATCGCGAGCCTTCCGGCGAAACCATTATTATCATCATTGTCCAAATCACTAAAAAGATTAAGGTCGTGGGAGCTGCCCGCAACTTCAAAATCGATTTTGGTTTTTTCTGAAGGATGATAACTTCCATTAAGCCCCCCAACTTGCAATTTTATTGGAGCGTTCAGTCTTATGATAGGTTCATAACTACCCTGCTGGACTCCGTTAATAGGCGGCATGTATTCAAAAATGCGACTTATGGCATTTTTATCGCTAATTACATAATCGCCTTTATTTTTGCCCACTAAGGTGAAGCGCACATTATAAAGTTCATCATCCGGATTATTTGAAAACACAAAAACCTCAATCCCGTTTGTGATTTCCTTCTTATAAAGTATTTTGTTTGGGGAATACGTGTCCGGCACTGCCGAAGGCGCAACCATCAAATCTCTGTCGTCGCCCGCAGCTTTCAATATGGCTATCTGCTCCTCAGAAAGATTTTGTTGCAACGGCTGATTTTTGGCATCATTTTCAGAATACACATAAACTCCTAAATCGAGGTTTTTACTAGTGTAATTTCCTCCTCCATATCCTATAAAACGAGTGTAATTTCGATCGGTAAACTGGTATTCCACCGTAATCCGCATATTTCCGGTGATGGGATAGGTGGGATTGAATCTTATTTCTCCCGCATTGTAATCAATCACATAATCCTCATTTTCTCCCCGTTTCAGCAAAAGGCCATTGACATACACTCTTTCACTTCCTGAAACAACGAGAATGTAGAGTTCGCCATTGGGACCAACTAGTTTGTATGGACCTTGATTTCCTTCCTGTCCAACAAATTCACTTTTTGCGAAGATTCCTTTCACCAAGGCTCCAGATGCAAACGCAGAAACTTCAGAACCATCTTTATTCTTAATAGTACCTCCAAGGGAAATACCTTGAACTTTTTTTGAAAACCGGCCGAAATAGCTTCCGGTATTCAACAAATCAATATCGCCAGCCCGTATATTCCAGTTTTGGCCGAAAAGTTCTATAAAAATTTGATCAAACTCATTCAAACTTTGCGAATAACCCCCTTCTTGGGTGGGAATATTAGCATCTTGAATAGACGCTCGGATAGAAACCTTGTCACTGAGTTTCCCTGTAATCTGAAGGTCTAGCTGACTATTTACAACAGCATTTTGATTATTTCCAACTGTGATGCCTCGCGAAATACTTCCCGAAGTATTTAGACCTTCGAACGGAGTAAATTCACTTTTCTTGGTGCTTTGGTCGAGCGAATAGAGTTTCTCCATACTTCCCGTGTTTTCAACTATAATCTTTGGATCAAAGACAAAATAATCTCTTGTCAGAAAATCGGGATATTGCAGATATTCAATAGTGAGGGAATCTTGTTGTTGCTGTAATTCCTTTGAGAAAAAAACAATCCCCCTTTTGAAATCAATGCGAAAACTAAACGGATTGGGCGAATCTCCTTCTCTATCGAGAATTAAAAATTTCTTGGGATTAATCCCGGCACTGTCCAATACCACGGAATCCTTTACCGCAATTTTCACTTTTCGGTAGTTCGATTCAATATCCTGCGCAGTGCCGAGGAAGGCGGTAAGGAGAAAAACAACAAGCAGCAGATACCTCATCAACTATACAACTTAACACTTTCGATTTTATTTTGCGAACAAGCGTGGCAGAATCCCGTCAAATGTAAATAAATCAACAAAGAATAACGGAACAAGTTGTATAAGGGATGTGAGATTTTTAACTTGTCACTTTTAAAACTGGTTAATAATTTAATTAGGAATTCATTCACTTTGGAAATACAATGAAAATAATTTCTTACAACGTAAACGGTATTCGCGCCGCAATGCGAAAAGGTTTTGTCGATTGGTTAAAGGCTGCAAACCCTGATATAATCTGTCTTCAAGAAATAAAGGCCAATTTTGATCAAGTGGAAATCGAGGAAATTGAAAAAGCTGGTTATCCCTATCACTATTGGTATAGCGCGGTAAAAAAAGGATATAGTGGCGTGGCAATTCTTTCGAAAATTAAACCCAACCACGTGGAGTATGGAACCGGTATTGAATATATGGATTCGGAAGGGAGAAATCTTCGGGTTGACTTTGACAATTTTTCGGTAATGAGCCTATATATGCCAAGTGGCACAAACATAAATCGATTGGAGCTCAAGTTCTCCTATATGGACGATTTTCAGAACTACATTGATAAATTAAAAGTGGAAATTCCAAACTTGGTGATTTGTGGGGATTATAATATTTGTCATCAAGCCATCGATATCCACGATCCCATCAGAAACGCAAAGGTTTCAGGATTTTTACCTGTAGAAAGAGAATGGTTGGACGGGTTTATGAAAAGTGGATTTATTGACAGCTTTAGACATTTCAACAAAGAACCTCATCAATATACTTGGTGGAGCTATCGGGCCAATTCGAGAAACAATAATAAAGGATGGCGGATTGATTATAACTTAGTTGCCGCACCTTTGAAGGACAATTTGAAACGAGCCGTTATCCTGCCTGATGCAATGCATAGCGACCATTGTCCGCTTTTGGTGGAATTGGAGTTTTGATTTATAACGAAAAAACCTCACAGGTTTTGCAAACCTGTGAGGTTAATTTTTAACTCATCCCAAATTCCCCCTTCGGGCTTGCCTGCCGGAGGAAGGGGTTAGGGGGGACTACAAATCAAACTTAATCCCTTGTGCCAATGGCAACTCGGTAGTATAATTGATTGTATTTGTCTGTCTTCTCATATAAACTTTCCAGGCATCACTTCCACTTTCGCGGCCGCCACCTGTTTCTTTTTCTCCTCCAAAAGCACCACCGATTTCAGCACCGCTAGTTCCTATGTTTACGTTTGCAATTCCGCAATCAGATCCTTGAACAGATAGGAAACGTTCCGCTTCACGTAAATTGTTGGTCATAATTGATGAAGAAAGACCTTGAACCACTCCATTTTGAAGGTCGATAGCATTTTCAACCTCTCCGCTGTACTTAATTAAGTAAAGCACTGGCGCAAATGTTTCGTGTTGTACTATCGCAAAATTGTTCTTAGCTTCCGCAATTGCTGGCTTTACGTAGCATCCACTCTCAAAGCCTTCGCCTTCAAGAACACCGCCTTCAACGATGATCTTACCACCTTCCTCTACAACTTTAACAAGAGCATCCTGATAAGCTTTTACTGCATCCTTATCGATAAGTGGCCCAACGTGATTGTTCTCATCCAAAGGATTTCCAATCCTCAATTGTTTGTATGCAGCAACAACTGCATCTTTAACCTGATCGTAAATACTTTCGTGAATAATCAATCTTCTGGTTGAAGTACAACGTTGACCTGCAGTTCCTACAGCACCAAAAACAGCACCGATTACGGTCATTTTAATATCAGCATCTGGAGTTACGATGATGGCGTTATTTCCACCAAGTTCAAGCAGGGATTTTCCTAATCTTTTTGCAACAGCCTGTGCAACGATTTTCCCCATTCTTATAGAACCTGTAGCAGATACCAAACCGGTTCTACCGTCATTCGTCATTAATTCACCAACTTTATAATCACCGTTGATCAAACAGGAGATTCCTTCAGGCAAATCGTTGTCCGCAAAAACCTTTGCCGCAATATTTTGGCAGGCAATTCCTGTTAGCGGAGTTTTTTCTGAAGGTTTCCAAATACAAACGTCTCCACAAACCCAAGCCAAGGCTGTGTTCCAAGCCCAAACAGCTACTGGGAAGTTAAAAGCGGAAATAATCCCCACAACTCCAAGTGGGTGATATTGTTCGTACATTCTGTGTCCTGGACGCTCACTGTGCATGGTCAACCCGTGCAATTGTCTTGAAAGTCCCACTGCAAAATCGCAGATATCGATCATTTCTTGCACTTCGCCAAGACCTTCTTGATAGCTTTTTCCCATTTCATAGGAAACCAATTTCCCAAGAGGCTCCTTCAATCTTCTCAATTCGTTTCCAAATTGGCGAACGATTTCCCCGCGTTGTGGCGCAGGTTTCACTCTCCAGGTCTTAAAGGCTTCGGTTGCCGTTTGCATCACCTTTTCGTAATCTTCTTTGGAAGTAGCAATAACCTTCCCAATCAATTCTCCATCAACAGGAGAAAATGAAGAAATTTCTTCTCCATTGGAAAACCAGTCACTTCCCGTAGAAGATCCTTTGTTTACTTCTTTGACACCTAATTGTTTCAAGGCTTCTTCTATTCCGTACCGACTATCGGTAGAAGGTGTTGTTGCTTGCATAAATATATATTTAAATGAAATTTTCTATGAATAAAGATGATGGTTTTTACCTTCACCTTAATAATTCGGCAAAGGTACGGAATGAAGATAAGAATGAAAAATGAATGGACGGTAACCTCGAATATGTAAAAACCAGAGCTCTCTCCCTCCTTAGGAGAGCTTGTCCCGAACTAGTTTCGGGAGGTCGGGGGAGGATTAATCTTGCGTAAATCTCGGATCTGTTTCCATCACTGTCCCACATTTATCGCAAGTTCGAAGTTTCTCGCTATTATAAAAATCTTTAAAATGCTTTAAGAAATCAGTTTCTATATCGCTTAAAGGAAAATAAACTTCATATAATTTATTATTGCAATTGTCGCAAAACCAGAGAAGTCCATCCTGTCCATCTAAATCAACACGTTTTCTCTCGATGACCAAACCGATTGAGCCTTCACTCCTGGCTGGTGAATGTGGAACTTTTCCAGGATGTAAATACATATCGCCTGGACCCAATTCCATAATCTTTTTTTCACCGTTTTCTTGGATTGCAACCTGAATATTTCCTTCCAATTGGTAGAAAAGCTCTTCGGTTTCGTTGTAGTGGTAGTCCTTTCGGGCATTTGGACCTGCAACAATCATCACTATATAATCAGCAGATTCTACATAAAGATTCTTATTCCCCACAGGTGGTTTCAGCTTGTCTCGATTTTCTTCTACCCACTTATTTAGATTGAAAGGTTTTTTAATAGCCATAGCCGTATTTTTAACTGTTACGTAAAAATACGGCAAATTGGCCTAATAGAAAAAGGTGTGAGGTTACTTTCTATAAAACATTTGGGTGAAATAATTTCTACCCTTGGCACATTTCACAATCCCAAAACCAGTATGGGTGAAATTACCTTCAATAATACTTTGATGTCCTGGGCTTTTTAACCAAGCGGATACAGCTTTTTCGGCGGTATCATAACCGTAAGCTACATTTTCTCCAACTACTTGGGCTCCGTCATAATATTTGATGCCCTCAGAACGGAAACCAAAATTGTCGTGATTGATCTGTTCTTTCTCAATCATATATTGGGTATGGTCCACCGCGAAGGCGGAAGCGTATTGACTGTCCATTTGAAGCTCATTGAGCCCTAAAGAAGCGCGATGAATATTCACTAGTTCAAGAATGCGGTTAGACATTTCTCCGTCGTTTTTATGGGCCAAAGACAAATCAATTTCATACTTGGCGACTTCCGTTTCAATTGAATCCTCTTTAGAGCAAGAGGTGATAACAAGGCATAGCAATGCCATTGCAAGTAGGTTGCTTTTTAGTAGGTGCATAATTTGGGAACATCAAATTTGGGGCATGATGTTGTTTCAAATATATAAAAATATTGACACTAAACTGCACTTAAGCGATAAAATGAACAGTTCATCGGATAAATGGATTGTTTTGTCTTTTTGGAATTTATAAAAAAATCTTCTTAAGCATTATAAACATTACATTTTTCCCGTATATTGTCATTAAACAAATTCAATTGTCATGATTAAAACTTTAACATATCTATTTGCTCTTTTTCTTGCTTTTGGATGTAAAAACGAAGAAAAAACGACTAATGAAATCGAAAATCCTTCTGAAGACATATCCATATCGGCAGAAAACTTTGGAATCGTCATACATGGAGGAGCGGGTACTATCCTAAAGGAAAACATGAGTGACTCTTTGGAGAAGGCTTATAGAGAGAAGTTAAAAGAAGCTATTTCTGCGGGTTATGAAATTTTGGAGAATGGCGGGACATCTTTGGATGCAGTTACCCATACCATAAATATTATGGAAGACTCCCCGCTTTTCAATGCTGGAAAGGGAGCGGTTTTCACACACGAAGGAAGAAATGAACTCGATGCTTCCATTATGAATGGAGCAACGCTGAATGCCGGTGCAGTTGCTGGTGTTCGCCACATTAAAAACCCCATCGACCTCGCTCGCGACGTAATGGAAAAAAGCGATCACGTAATGCTTTATGGTGAAGGCGCTGAAGAATTTGCCAGGAGCTTGGGATATAAAATGATGGATACAACTTATTTCTATACTCGAGACAGATATGAGTCATTAAAAAGAGTTTTAGAAAGGGAAGAAAATAAAAAAGTCTCATTTGAGGATCCATTTATAAAAGATTCCAAGTTCGGAACAGTAGGCTGTGCGGCTCTCGATAAGCACGGAAACCTCGCCGCCGGCACCTCAACTGGCGGAATGACAAACAAACGCTGGAACCGCATTGGTGATGCGCCAATTATTGGAGCGGGAACTTATGCAAACAATGCAACTGCCGCGGTTTCATCAACTGGTTGGGGTGAGTTTTTTATCCGTTCCGTGGTGGCTTATGACATTTCTGCTTTGATGGATTATAAAGGAATGAGTTTACAAGATGCTGCCAAGGAAGTTATTCAGAAAAAAGTCCCAGCCCTTGGCGGGGATGGTGGTATTATTGCCATAGATAAAGATGGAAATGTGGCAATGGAATTCAATACTGCGGGAATGTATCGCGCTTCAATGAATTCAAAAGGGGAATTGGTGATTGGAATTTATAAGGAAGATGAGTAAAAAATTGATTTTGGAACACCAATTGCAAGCCATTCAATTTTCCCTTACATTTAAGTCTTCTAACCAGCCAATTATGAAAATATTCCATCGCCTTCTTATCCTTTCCTTAATTCTTCTTGTTTTTTCCTGTAGGAGCAAGGACAAACATTCCGAAACCGATAACCTCTTTAAGTTCAAAGAGTATATTTCCTATAACACATACGGGAATCAATCTATATCCACCAACATTAAAGTTGGATTGGCGAAACCACTTGAGCAGTTTGAAATATCGCAGGAACTTTCTGTCAACGATTATTTAAAAATCTCTCCAAAAATCGATGGAAAGTTGGTAATTGAAAACGGAAACACATTGATTTTTGTGCCCTCCGAAAACTTAAAACCGGATACTGAGTATTCGGTAACGGTAAAACTGAACAAACTTTACGATGATATCCCAAAGGAATTCAAGACCTATACCTTCAGTTTCAGAACTATCAAGCCAAATTTTAAGGTAGATATAGACAAGTTGCAATCCTACAGCAAGGAATGGCAATACTTGGGAGCGGCCCTAGAAGCATCTGATGTTATCTCTATCGAAAAAGCAAAGCAACTTGTTTCCGTTTCGCAAAACGGACAGAATTTAAAATTGAAATGGCCCACTGAAGCAACTGATGGCCAATATTTCAGTTTTAGGATCGATAGTATTTCTCGTAAAATGGAGGATTCCGAGATTCTCATTAAATGGGACGGAAAAGCGATCGGTGCAGAAAATCGAGGAGAAAACACCTTTAAGATTCCTGGACAAAATAATTTTACCATAGTGGATGTCAGCAGTACCTTGGCACCTCAGGCATTATTGAGCATCAACTTTTCCGATCCATTAATGGTAAATCAGGATTTTGCCGGATTGGTGACAATTGAAAACACTCAGAATCTTCGGTATGAGGTTGATGGAAACGTGCTCAACGTTTATCCTCCCAACCGAGTGGTAGGAAATGTAAAAGTGAATGTTTTCAGAGGCATCAAAAACACGGAAGGCATTAGCCTTAAAAAGGAGTTTTCTGAATTCATCTCCTTCGAAGCTATAAAACCAGCTATTCGGATGATCTCGAATGGGGTCATTTTACCAAATTCGGCTTCTACTCCTGTATATTTTGAGGCAGTAAATCTTTCGAAAGTGGATGTTCGTGTTATTAAGATTTATGAGAATAACGTACTTCAGTTTCTGCAAAGCTATAATCTAAATGACAACGACACTTACGATATCCGTCGTGTGGGCCGAAGAATTGCCAAAAAAACTATTGATTTAAAAACTGAAGGTTTGAGTAGTGACGGCAGTTGGAAAGCTTATGCTATCAATCTTTCTGAATATTTCAATGCCGATCCTGGAGCCATCTATCAACTTGAACTCAGCTTCAAAAGTGATTATATAATCTACGATTGCTCTCAAGATATTTCTGAAAATGTGAATGAGGATGAAGAGAGCGAAGATGATTATTATGAGCAAGATTCTTATTACGCAACGGATTCTTCCGAAGATGAAGAAATCCGCGAACAGCGTTATTGGGACAACGAAATTTATCGCTGGAGAAACTACACCTATAATTGGGAACAGCAAGACAATCCCTGTCATCCCGCCTATTATAATGATGATCGAGTTGTAACCGCTAATATCCTAGGTTCGGATTTGGGATTGATCGTTAAGAAAGGAAACAACCGTGCCTACCAATTTTTTGCTACAAATCTAATCACCGCAAAACCTGAAAGCGGCGTAAAAATCAAGCTTTACAATTATCAAAAGCAAGTAATTGAAACCGTAACCACTGACGGAGATGGAAAGACTCTTTACGACAGCAACAAAAATGCCGCCTTCGCTGTAGCCCAAAAAGGAAATAATTTCGCTTATGTGAAGCTTGAAGATGGTAACGCCTTGTCAATGAGCAATTTTGATATTTCCGGAAAAGAACTTCAAAAAGGGTTAAAAGGCTATACTTATACCGAACGTGGCGTGTATCGTCCGGGCGACAGCATTCACCTGACTTTTGTCCTTAATGACAATGCCAATCCACTTCCAAAAGACCATCCCGTAACACTCTCTGTAACGGATGCACGAGGAAAACTCGTTCAACGAACCGTTTTGAATAGCAGTTTAAACTTCTCCCCCTCGGGGGGAGATGCCGTAGGCAGAGGGGGACTGGGGGCTAGGGGGAACTTCTACTATTTCCCAATAAAAACTGATGAATCGGCTCCCACCGGAAATTGGAACGCAACCATAACTGTAGGTGGAGCACAATTTAGCCATACTTTAAAAGTGGCTACAATAAAACCCAACCGATTAAAAATCAAACTCGATTTTGAGGATGAAATCCTCGATGCTACCAAGCCAGTTAAGGGAACGGCAAGTGCAATGTGGCTTCACGGTTCGCCAGCGAGAGATCTTAAAATTGATATGACTGCTACACTTCGGGCCAGTAATTCTTCATTTCCGAAATATCCTAAATTCAATTTTACAGATCCAATAAGAACATTTGATGAAGTAGAAATCCCTGTTTTGGACACCAAACTTTCTTCTGAAGGAAGTGTCGCTTTTAGTAAGAATCTGGAAGTTGGTAAGAACGCACCGGGAATGCTAAAAGCCACTTTCCTAACGAAGGTATATGAGGGCGGCGGCGATTTTTCCATAGACGTTTTCACCAAGGAACTGGCGCCATTTTCCTATTTCGTAGGATTGAAATCGCCTGAAGCTCGTGAATACGGGTCGTACTATACAGATGAAAACACTTCTTTTGATGTTGTAACCGTTGATGCGCAAGGAAATCCAGGAGGCAATCGCGAACTGGAAGTGAAGATTTTTCAGATTGAATGGCGCTGGTGGTGGAACCGTGGCGCGGACAATCTTTCAAGCTACGAGAATTCCACTGTGCACCGTCCCGTACAAGATTTCACCCTAAAAACCGATGGCAACGGAAAAGGAAAGTTCAACGTTAATATTCCCGATGAGGAAGGAGGCAGATATTTAATAAGGGTAATCGACAAACAATCCGGACACGCCACAGGAAGAGTTGCTTATTTCTATAAAAACTGGTGGCAACGTCCGAGCGATGGCGATGCTGAAAGTGCTAAAATGCTGGTATTTTCATCAGATAAGGAAAAATATACAGTAGGCGAAAAAGCTTCCATTACTTTCCCTTCCGGAAGTGAAGGTCGAGCTTTGGTAAGTGTTGAAAACGGTACCGAAGTTTTGGAAACCCAGTGGATTGAAACCAAAAAAGGGGAAACCCAAGCTTCCATTAAAATCACCAAGGAAATGGCACCTAATATTTATGTGAACATTTCCTTACTCCAACCCCACAGCCAAACCAAAAATGATTTGCCGATGCGGCTTTACGGGGTGATTCCGCTTTCGGTTGAAGATCCTTCCACCATTCTTCATCCAAAGATTACGATGCCTGAAGTATTAAAACCCGAGGAAAATTTCACCGTAAAAGTTTCAGAGGAAAATAAAAAACCAATGACCTACACCATTGCAGTGGTGGATGATGGTTTGTTGGATTTAACCCGCTTTAAAACCCCCGATATTCACGAAGCTTTTTACAGTCGCGAGGCACTCGGGGTTAAGACCTTTGATATGTTTGATTATGTAATTGGCGCCTATTCCGGCAGTGTGGATAATATTTACGCAATCGGGGGTGGCGATGAAGCTTTGGGGGCTAAAAACCGAAAGGCTGACCGATTTAAACCTGTGGTGAAATATCTCGGCCCGTTTGAACTCGCGGCTGGGAAAACGGCAACCCATCAAATAATGATGCCTAATTATGTAGGTTCTGTACGAACAATGGTCATTGCGGGCGATAACTCAAAAGGCGCTTATGGCAATGCAGAAAAAACAACACCCGTTCGCAAACCATTGATGGTGTTGGCTTCGCTTCCGCGGAAATTATCTCCAGGCGAAACTGTTACCCTTCCTGTCACTGTTTTCGCAATGGAAAATAAAGTGAAAAATGTTTCCATCACTGTAAAAACAGGAGATGCCCTAAAACCTGTAAATGGAACTTCAAAAATGGTTTCGTTTAGTTCTCCCGGAGAACAAATCGTAAATTTTGAATTCCAAGTTTTACCAACCCAGGAATTTCAAACTATTGAGGTTTTGGCTTCCGGAAATAGCGAGAATGCTTCCTATAAGGTTGAAATTGACGTAGAAAACCCGAATCCGATTTCGCAAAAATCAACGAATTATACTTTGGAAGCCAATTCTTCCCAAACCATCGATTTTGAAACTTTCGGTGTGCCGGGAAGCAATTCCGCTACATTAGAGTTTTCCACTTTGCCTCCAATGGATTTTAGCAGACGGATGGAATTCTTGATCCATTATCCGTATGGTTGTCTGGAGCAAACTACTTCGGCAGCTTTTCCACAGTTGTATTTGGCGGATATTTTCGATATCACCTTCGACAAAAAGCAGCAAATGGAGAAAAACGTAAAAGCGGCAATCGAAAGAATGGGAAGATTCCAAACCACCAATGGCGGACTTGCTTATTGGCCAGGTGAACGCGAAGCTGATGAATGGACGACCAATTACGCGGGTCATTTTATGCTGGAGGCACAACAAAAAGGATATGCGTTGCCAATTAGTTTTATGAGCAATTGGTTGCTTTATCAGCAAAACACTGCCCGACAGTGGCGAAATTCTTATGCAGTTTACAATTCCAGTTTGGTACAGGCTTATAGACTTTACACTTTAGCCTTGGCCGGAAAGCCAGAATTGGCCGCGATGAATAGACTTCGTGAAAGCAAGGAACTCAGCAATGACGCCAAATGGCGATTGGCAGCGGCTTACGCCTTGGCGGGCAAGAAAAACGTTGCGGAACAGATTGCACAAACGGCAAATATCAATTTCGTTTCCCAGAAATCTGACTATTACACTTATGGCTCCCCCTTTAGAAATAAAGCGATGGTGTTAGAAACTATGGTGCTTTTAGGGGATTCCAAACAGCGGGATTTGGCGTTATCCTTAGCAAAGGATTTGTCATCGCCACGTTGGTACAGCACCCAGGAAACCGCTTATGCATTGATGGCTTTGGCGAAAATGGTAGAAAAGAGCGGAGGAAAAGCAATGGAGCTCACCTTCACCAAAAATGGAAAAACCGAAGAGGTCAAAACCGATCGTGCCATTGCACAACGCGATCTTTCCTTTGTGATGGGCGGAAATTCCGTTACCGTTACCAATAAAAAAGGGAATTTAGTTTATGTAACTCTTTCGCAACGAGGTAAACTTCCATTGGGAGATGAACTTGCCGCTCAGCGAAACCTTTCTATTAAATCGCAGTATTTGGATGGGACTGGAAAAGCTTTGGACGTTACCAATCTACGTCAGGGAACAGAAATAATTGCAAAAGTGAACATCACCAATACTTCCAATAGCAGCATAAATAATGTAGCGTTAGCGAAAATTTTTCCAAGTGGTTGGGAAATCGTCAATACGAGTTTTACCGAACTCGGTGGTGGCGCAACAGGAAAAGCCCGTTATACGGATATCCGTGATGACAGGGTAAATTTCTTCTTCGATTTGGATAGAAATGAAACAAGAACTTTTACAGTTAAATTGAATGCTTCTTATCTAGGTACTTATTATTTGCCGGGAACCCAGGTTGAAGGGATGTATGACAATTCTTATTATGCTAGAAATAAGGGAATGTGGGTGAAGGTCGAGCTATGAGCCTGCCCGCCGCGGGAGGGTTATGAGTGCAGAGTTATGAGTTAGGAAGAGTTAGGAGCTTCGCTCACTGATTATTTGGGGAGGTTTGAAATCCTGCCAGGTGTTGCCTTTTCCGATGGTAAGCTCGAAGAAGTTTTCTTGTATTTATTCTCTCAGTTTTGATAAATATTTTAATGAAAAACGAAACATTATGAATTCAAATAAGAAAAGATAACAGTTAAAACAATGGTAAAAGCAGCCCTAAGATTTAAATCGATTTGCAAATAAATTGTATTTTTACGGTCAAACGGCAAATTACATACCTATTTTGCCATCCAACCATAAATTTTGATATGATTAAGCGGAGCATTTCAGACCAGATAAAAAATAAGATGATTGACAAAAAGGTCATTATTATTCTCGGACCAAGACAGGTCGGTAAAACCACTTTACTCCAAAATGTATTTACATCGGATCAAACTTTATGGTTAAATGGAGATGACTCCGATATTCGTGCTCTTTTGTCCAATCCTACCAGCACCTACCTCACACAAGTCATCGGTAAGGCTCCGATTGTAATCATTGATGAGGCGCAACGCATTGAAAATATAGGATTAACCTTGAAAATACTTCACGACTCCATTCCCAATTTAAAAGTCATAGCTACAGGATCGTCTTCTTTTGAATTAGCAAATAAAATCAATGAACCATTAACAGGCCGTAAATGGGAATTTAATATGTGGCCAATTAGTATTGGGGAGATGATCTCGCACCACTCTTTCCTCACAGAATCGCGGTTGTTGGAACATAGACTCGTTTATGGATGGTATCCGGAGGTGATTAATAATCCAGGACAAGAAATCGAAATCCTCAAGCAATTATCTGATAGTTATTTATACAAGGATATATTGACTTGGGAAGACATCAAAAAACCACATAAACTTGAAGCACTTGTACAGGCCCTCGCATTTCAAATTGGCCAACAGGTTTCCTATAACGAATTGGCCAGAACAGTAGGCTTAAACAATGAAACCATAACCAGATATATCGATTTACTTGAAAAATCTTTTATAGTTTTCCGCTTACCTTCTTTCAGTCGAAATTTACGCAACGAGCTTAAGAAAAGTAGAAAAATCTATTTTTATGACGTTGGAATTAGAAATTCTGTTATAAACAACTGGAATCCTGCAAAGATGAGACAAGATATTGGACCTTTATGGGAAAATTTTTTGATCGTGGAAAGAATGAAGTATAAATCATATCACAACCTTTATTCTAATGATTATTTCTGGCGCAATCTGGCACAACAAGAAATTGATTTTATCGAAGATTATAAAGGTATAATACACGCATACGAATTTAAATGGAACTCGAAAAAATCAGGAAAATTCAGCAAATCTTTTCGTGATGCCTATCCCGAGCACCAACTGATGACTGTTAATCCAACTAATTACCTCGAGTTTATAGAAAAAAGCTAACTATTGCAGGGAAAAGTGAACTATAAAGTGATAAATAATTTCCGGGGAAATATTCCAATATTTATTCGTGCAAGTTCGTGACATTAGTGGTTACACCAGAAAATGAAAAAGATTATTCCCTTCCTCAAAACCCACAAAATAAAACTCAGCCTCCTGCTGGTTTTATTTTTGTTTTGGCTTTTCTGTCTTCCATCGCCCTTGTTTAATGTTCCCACTGCAACCATTGCCGAAAGCAGCAGTGGACAAATGCTCGGAGCACGAATTGCGGATGATGGCCAATGGCGGTTTCCCCAAATGGATTCGGTCCCGGAACGATTTGAGAAATGTGTACTTTATTTTGAGGATGAACATTTTTATTGGCATCCTGGATTTAATCCGGTTTCAATTTCAAAAGCCCTTTGGAATAATCTTACCACAGATTCCCGCCGTGGTGGAAGTACAATTACCCAACAAGTTATTCGCCTTTCCCGACAAAATAAAGGTCGAACTTATTTTGAAAAACTAATCGAAATTTTTCAAGCTACGCGTTTGGAAGCTGGCTATAGCAAAAGATCGATTTTGAATTTATATTCGTCCTACGCGCCTTTCGGTGGAAATGTGGTAGGACTGGAAACTGCCTCTTGGCGGTATTTTGGAATTCCCGCCAGCGAATTGAGCTGGGGACAATCCGCTGCTTTGGCGGTACTCCCCAATGCGCCTTCCCTTATATTTCCTGGGAAAAATGAAACCATTCTTAGGCAAAAAAGAGATGCACTTTTATTGAAACTTTTTCAAAAGAATGTCATTGATGAAACTACTTTCGAGCTCGCTTTGGAAGAAAATCTACCGGGAAAACCTCAAGCTTTACCTGAATTCGCCCCTCATTTAACCGAAAAAATACGGAAGGAACACCACGGCCAACGAATTGAAACTACAATTAATTTTTCACTTCAAAACAAAGTGAATCATATAGTAAAAGAGCATCATTACATTTTGGCGCAAAACCAAATTCACAATCTAGCGGTTTTGGTAATGGACGTAAATACCCGGGAGATTTTGGCTTATGTGGGCAATTCTCCAACTACAGCCGGCCATAACAACTTTGTAGATATAATCGAAAAACCCAGGAATACCGGGAGTATTTTAAAACCTTTTCTATTTGCGTCGATGCTTGATGCGGGAGAAATCCTTCCAAATACATTGGTGGCTGATATCCCAACTTCGGTCAATGGGTATTCCCCGGAAAATTTCGACAAGAAATATAATGGTGCAGTTCCCGCGAGTGTGGCATTATCACGTTCTTTAAATATTCCAGCCGTTAGGATGCTTCGCGAATTTGGCTTTCAACGATTTTACAATATTCTGAAAAAAACCAATCAAAAAGCCATTGACAAACCTGCGGATTATTACGGGCTTGCCATGATCTTGGGTGGTGGCGAAAGCAGTTTATGGGATATCACCAAAGCTTATGCGGGAATGGCTTCCACGCTTAATTACTTTAATACTTCTTCCAGTGAATACCGGGAAAACGAATTTGTGAAACCTGTTTACGTAAAAAATCACGAGGACATTCCATTTGGAAAAGTTCAGAAAAAACCTTCGGTTTGGAATGCGGGTGCCATTTATGAAACCTTTGATGCAATGCAGAAAGTGAATCGGCCAAGTGGAGAGGAGAACTGGGAGTTTTTTACCAGCAGCCAACCTATTGCCTGGAAAACAGGAACAAGTCACGGATTTAAAGATTCTTGGGCGGTTGGTGTTACTCCAAAATACGCCATCGGGGTTTGGGCAGGAAACGCATCAGGAGAAGGCCGACCCGGATTGACGGGCATTCAAGCTGCTTCACCAATATTGTTTGATATTTTGAATATTTTACCTAAAAGTGGTTGGTTCGGAATTCCTTATGATGAACTGGCTGAAGTTGAAATTTGTGCTAAAAGTGGTCATTTGGCTGGATTATTTTGTGAGGAAACAAAAAAAGAATGGATTCCCATAAATGGAACTCGAACAGAAGCTTGTCCCTATCATCAAACAGTTTTCCTGAATGCTTCTGAAAATTATCGAGTTAATTCTTCTTGTTATCCCCTTTCAGAAATGAAACAGAAAAACTGGTTTTCATTGCCACCGGTAATAGAATATTATTACGCTGCTCTTCATCCAGAATACAAACCGGTGCCTCCTTTTGCAGTAGAATGCCTCCAGGCAGGTGAAAGTTTGATGGCTTTTATTTATCCAAAGCGGAATGAAACCGTACTTCTTCCGAAGAATTTCGATGAAAACATAAACGATGTCATTTTTAAAATTGCCCATCGCTCGCCTGAAACTACCGTTTATTGGTATTTGGATTCGCAATATATCGGCAGCACCCAAACCTTTCACGAGTTGGCGGTTTCTCCTAAACCGGGAAATTATATTTTGACGGTGGTGGATGGTGAGGGGAATATGTTGAAGGAGAAAGTTCAAATTCAGCAAATTCTTTAAGAATGACGTAAGACGGAAGGACCTGCCATGCGGCAGGCAGGCGTAAGACAAAGGACTAATACTTCCTGTGAAATCCTCTCCAACTTAGATACGTTGAATTTATCAAAGGTGCTATGTCAAAAAAAGAGGCCTACCTATTTCAGGCAAGCCTCTTTAAAATGTAATAAGAAGTACAATAAATTACTATCCCGCCCGTAAGTCCTAGGTCATACAGTCTTAGGTTCTAAGTCCTTTTTATTTTTTTACAAAACGAACCGTAGTTGCTTGTGAATTCGAATTCAATTTCACCAAGTATGTTCCGCTAGCCAAAGCAGAAACGTCGATTTGACCTACTTTTTGAATTTCACTGTTGTAAACTTTCTTGCCCAACATATCATAAATTTCTACTTGATATGTTGAAGACGCATCGTTCATTTCAATTGTCAACTGCTCCCTTGCTGGGTTTGGATATAGACGGAAATCAGCAGTCTGAAAATCTTCAGTTCCCACCGTATCATCATTTAGGAAACGAGCAATCTCAAACTCAGAGCCACCGCCACCATAAGAATAACCTGCCAATATAATCTTGCTATCGGCTTGTAAGGCAATTGCATAACCGTAGTCTTCACGACCCATATTATCAAAGCTCACCATGCCGTCACCATTAAATGTTGAATCAAGGTTGCCGTCAGTGTCAAATCTTACCATAGCCATATCAATTAGGCCTTGAAATATAGTATAACCCATTAAAATAGGCTTGCCATCTGCCTGCAATACCATGTCGTTGGCGTAGTTTGCACCATCAACCAGTCGAGCCGTAGCGACTCCAGAAGTTCCATAAGAAGTATCAAGGCTTCCATCGGCATTCAGTCTTGCAACAAATAAATCGTGTCGCTGTTGTTGATTTGATATCCATTTATGGCCACCGATCAATATTTTTCCATCACCCTGTATTGCTATACCTTCACCAAAATCGTTCCAGTCGCCTACATTGAAAAGGACCTTTCCGTCTGTGCCAAATGAATTGTCCACTGAACCATCTGGATTAAGTCTTGCAGCAGCTACTTGAAAACGATTTTGACCATTCAACGCAAAACCAGAGATTACAATCTTTCCATCATCTTGGATGGCGAGATCGTCTCCATAACTAGCAGCGTCGTCAAAAGTAAGAACCGCCCAGCCATTCACGCCAAAAGTGGTGTCCATATTACCATCAGTATTGATTTTTGCCACGGCTAAATTATCATCCCTATAACCGACCATTAAAATTGTGCCATCGTCCAATAGGGCCATAGCCTCAGAGGCTTCGGTTTCTGGTGTTTCAATACGGAAAATGCCGTTTGTGCCAAAGGTACCGTCAAAGCTACCGTCTTCATTGAGACGCACTACGGCGAAATCACCAGACACGTTGTCCCAAGTGCGTCCTCCCAAAAGAATCTTGCCATCAGGTTGTTGTGCCATATCCATCACAAAGGATTTGACAGAGCCAACGGGAAAGCGCAAAGTGCCGTCATTGCCAAAGGAAGTGTCTAAACTTCCATCTTCGTTGTACCTGGCAATAGCCATTTGGTAGGTGGATGGAGTACCAGCGCTTCCGGCTACTCAAATTTTTCCATCGCTTTGAACGACTGTGGTTTTTGCCATGTTGTAATTTGAATGAACGGCTGTGGTAACAAAACCATTCGTTCCAAAAGTGGGGTCAAGAGTGCCCGATTGGGCATTGGTAACCGTAACGGATACCAAAAATAGAATTAGTAGGGTGTAAAGTTTGTTCATGATAGAATTTTTAAATTTTCGGCGAAGTTATTCATTTACATCTTCTATGCTAGTTATTTTAAATCTTTAACATATTGAAATTAAGAGAAGTAGGCCCTTCTGAATTAGATGTTTTTCAAAAATTTATCAATTCACAAATACGGAATCTAAATTAAGTTCACAATAAATTGCATATTCCTTCATATTCTTTATTACTTTCAAAATATTCAAATCAGAATTTATTTTCACCATAATTCATTTAACAAAAATTTAATACCAATCGGTTCGCAAACAACCGAACCAATCATATCTTTGCACCTTGATTTTTTTATGAAAGTGAAAGACAGAAAGGAAAATTTAATTGAAAAGATGGGAGTCCACCTGGAGAGCAGAGAACAGCTTGCTCCCTTAGGTGCGAGAATTCTAGCCACCTTAGTTCTTAAGGGCAGAAAAGGAGAAACTTTTGAAAATTTAGTGACCGAATTGAAGGCCAGCAAAAGCACTATTTTTACCCATCTAACCACCTTACAGGCTTCCCATCGGATTACATATTACACCAAGCCGGGAGATCGAAAAAAATACTTTATCCTGAGCCCCAACGCACTGATTCGTACTATGAATGAAACTATTCAGAATTGGAAGGTAGAGCGGGAAATACATCTGGAGATCACAAACTATAAGGTAGATTTCAATAAAGAATTGCCGAAAAACTCCGAAGAAAAATTCGACATAGATTTTCATACTGAATATATAAACTATTTAGAACAGGCCACCAGCTTGATGGAAAGCCTCCGCCTTAAACTAATTGAAAACCATAAAAACGATTAATTGCTAATTTATATGAAAACGAAATATATTCTCTATCTGCTGCCGAGTATGGTAGTCATTAGTATGCTCCTAGCTAGTTGTGGCAACGACAAGGGTAATCAGGGACAGTTTGGTCAGCAACAAGCTCTACCATTTCCAGTTATTACCGTACCGTCGGATACTATTACGGCTTATGCTACCTATCCAACTAGTTTAGAAGGAATAATCAACAGTGAGGTAAGGGCCAAAACGTCAGGATACATTACTAAGGTGTTGGTAGATGAAGGTCAAAAAGTAAGAAAAGGGCAAACTCTTTTCACCCTTGAAACCCAGTCTTTAAGCCAAGATGCCGCCGCTGCAAAAGCAAACGTAAATGCAGCCCAAGTGGAGGTCAACAAACTTAAGCCTTTGGTGGAAAAAAATATTATTAGCAATGTGCAGCTCGAAACAGCAAAAGCAAAACTCCTTCAAGCACAAAGCGGCTATAATTCTATTGCCGCCACCATAGGATACGCTACCATAAAGAGCCCTGTTGATGGCTATGTAGGTGCCATTCCGTTTCGTGAGGGATCTTTGGTTAGTCCAACTTCCCCAACTCCTTTGACCACCGTAGCTGATGTTGATAAGATCTACGCTTTTTTCTCAATGAACGAAAAAGACTTCCTCGATTTTATTCAAAACAGTGAGGGCAAAACATTGCAGGACAAAATCAAAAATCTTCCAAAGGTTCGTTTAATCCTTGCCAATGGTAATTTATATGATCAAGAAGGAATTATTGAAACTATCAATCCACAAGTAAATGCTGCTACGGGAACAGTTTCCTTTAGAGCGGTATTTAACAACCCTAACCGATTGCTTTCAAGTGGCTATAGCGGAAGAATCCAACTTCCGAAAGTTTACCCAAATGCAACCGTTGTACCTGCAATGTCCACTTACGAAAGACAAGGAATAACTTATGTGTATAAAGTTCAGGGCGATACTCTAGCTGTGTCCACCTCCATCAATGTTTTGGATCGGGTAGATAATATTATGGTCGTAAGTGCCGGTGTTAGACCCGGTGACAAGATTGTTGCAAAAGGACTTGGAAAATTAAGAGATCAAACACCAATTGTACCGCAACCGGTAGATTTTGACAGTATTGCAAAAGGATTAGACAAAGTATTCAAATAAGAAGAAAAAATGATCAAAAAATTTATTGAACGACCCGTTCTAGCAAGCGTTGTTTCTATCATAATTTTAATATTGGGAGTTTTAGGAATTACTGCC
>Ga0209075_1001025_pt1 | contig 26872 bp, 28 predicted proteins | sample Stecom2011_FD_187523 | JGI IMG/M metagenome (GOLD analysis project Ga0209075, IMG submission 187523) | Agricultural soil microbial communities from Utah to study Nitrogen management - Steer compost 2011 (SPAdes) (version 2) | ecosystem: Environmental > Terrestrial > Soil > Agricultural land...
CACTACCACCTGAAGCTGCAGGTGCCTGGCTAACTTTCTGGCTGTTTGAACTTGGCGCTGATTTATTATTGTTTCCGCCTTCCCCATTATTACCGTATTTATCAATGTTTCCTACACCACCCCCGCCTTTTTCATCAGCAATGGCTTCATCTGTCCCATAACCTTGTTTGCTTGAGTGTTCTTGCTGAACCTGCTCAACATAAAGCTCGTCGTCAATGTAGGCAATATCTGCCGCCGGCACATTACAGACAACGCGCTTGTTGCGCTCGTCGTAGCGTCCAGCAACCAATGTTTCTCTGGTTGTATAGCAAGCAGGCACAAGCTCCCCGCGTTCTGTAATTGCGGGGCTGCGCTTGCCGTTAGGCAACAATATCGCCTCGACACGTCGCCCACTTGGTAGCTTATAAAATAAAGCTCTCTCATTAAGCATGGTTGCCTGCTCGCGGCCATCGCGCATAAGCTTTAGGCGCTCTGAACTTGCTTGTTTTTCTGCCGCCGTTCCGCGCATTCTGGCGCGTAGGTCATCAGCCCCTATCGCGGCTGAATTTGACGGCATAGCCACCGCCAACGCCGCAAATAACAATAATAACTGTTTTACCACCGTGCTTTCCCTGTGCCTATATCTGTAGTGAGTGTAACTTCAAGCTCTATGGCTTCTTGGGCTAAAGGCGCTGTTGTAGTAAAGCTACACTTGGCCACTTTGCCCTTTGCGATAACGCCAGGGCACAAATATTTGCCGCGAATATTTTTACCTACGTCGTCTTTCTTGCTTTCAAACCCTAAAAAGCTAATATCATCAATACGCAAGTCGTGGCTGTTTGGATTTTCAACCTCAAAAGAAAGTACCGAAAAATTAGTAAATTCAAGCATTCTGTCAGCAAAAAACACAACCCGACCTTCAGCTAAAGTGATTTTGTTTTCTGATATAAATTTCTTAGTTTTTGGGTAGCTCAACGCCACCTCGCCTACATAAGATAACGCCATATCTCTCGCCTGCTCTTCTACCTTGGCCATCGCTTGGTCATGCTCGGCTTTTAGCGCTTTTTTATAACGCTCTACGGTGTGAGTAATTAAGTGATTACGGTCATCTTCTGATATATCAAAAATCACACTCGGACTAACTTCGCTGCTTCTAAAAACAGTGCGTAGTGCAATGCTCATGTTGTAACCGCCGATATTGACAAACAGCGTACCCAAAGTGCCCTGGCTTACTGGATTGCCAATAATGGTGATAGTGTTTTGCTCAACTAAAATACTATCGTTACCCTTCTTGGCCGCCGGCACTAAAAAACCACTCTCATTAGTTAGGTCAATTTTAATCTGTGGCGTTAGTAGTGGGTCATCCAGCATAAACGGAAATATCAGCTGTGTGCCCACGTGCGGCATGATATTTAAGGTTAAAGTCGTAAACTCTTTAAGTTCAACATGCTGAAACTGTGTAGTTAAATTGGGTGATACCGGAACACTGGCTTGAGCCGTATTTACTAGCAGCACTAATACTAAAAGCTTAAATATCTTCATACGAATACACCTCTATTCCTAACGGCTTTTTGTCTGTACGGGGCGTTAATATCGCCGTTAATTTCACCTTAAAATCTTTAAAATCTGGGTTCTTTTTGTCATTGCATGCCACGGTACCCGTAAGCAAGCCTTCGGCTAAGTAATCGCCCCTGTCGTGCTTAGTTAAGCCCGTATTAGCAGCATCAAAGTTAAATTCAACACGGTCGCACCCATAAGCCTCGATTTTTAAAAGCTCCCCGCTTTCTTCGTAAACCTGCATACGACTTTCGGCTAGCTCTGGCTCCAAGTGGTTAATACAAACGGCTATGTCTTCCCATACTGTTTGCTTACTTGTCGTCATGCAGCGACGTACAAAGTTTTTCATATCCGCTAACACTTCTTCACCCGAACGCAAACGCGGCTCGTCAAAAATTACCTGGCCAACCACATACCCGTTTTCATCTACGCCCATTAAAGGCGCTGGGCGCAGCGCAATGAATACAACAAGCCCAACAATAACGGCCAACTCGATAAGCGCCACAGCCCACCCTAAAATGCTTGCGTTTCGATAACTAAGCATTAGGTCGCGGCGTAGCGGTAGTGGCTTGGCCACATTTGATTTATCGCTCATTTTTTACCTCTGTTCTGATTGATAATTGCGCCACGTCGCGCCTGTTTTTCTTTTTTCGCTTGGTCGCTTGCAAGGTTTTCATCATCAGCGCTGGGCGTATCGGCCTGCGCCGCTAACTCTTCGCCAACCTGTGTATTTTTCGCATCAAAATTCATTGCCTGCGAACCCACTGCCGCCCCTGCACCTGCGCCTGAACCCGCACCGGCTTTTGCTTCAGGTGATGGGCTATTTTGAGCACCACCACTGGCGGCCTGCGCCGCTGCTTCATTACTTGCCTGCGTCGGTTGTGGTTTCGACTGGCTTTCACTTGCCGCCGATGCTTGTTCTGCCACACCTTCAGCACTGCTTGAGCTAGCAGAACTACCCGATTTATTTGATGCGGTCGCCCCTTCAGTGCCGCCGGTTAAATTACTTGCCTCTGGCTTGGTCGATGCACTAACACCCTCATGGGCAACGGTCGGATTGCTCGCACCGCTTGGCTGATTTTGAATTTCACTGCGGATAGTATCTTCAGCTGAACCGCCACTATTCCCACCTGCGTCTTCTTGAGCTGTAAGGTTGGCTTCGCTGCCTGCCTCTGGTGTAGTGTCGCTACCCGCCGCTTCTGGCTTTGCGCCCTGCTCTGGCATTTCTGGCTTGGGCGCACCTGCGCCAATTTCGCCGTTAAATTGGCTATTGCCACGCGGGCTAGGTGTTAAACCTGCCTGCTCGTTTAATGCCCCACCAAGCGCGTTAGCACCCCCTCGTAAGCCTGCACCAGCCTTGTCGCCCATAGCATTAACCTTATCTGCACCATACTTGGCTGCGATTGCTCCAGCGGCTATGCCTGCCGCGCCAAAGCTACCCAACAAACCAGTAATGTTGCCGGTGCCGTTGGCGATACCTTGAGCTACAAAAGGCGCTGCCATGCAAGCCGCCACCATAAATAAGTTAATGATTGAATAAACGAACAACACAAAAACCATTTGTCCGGCGGTTACTGTGTCCGCGCCCGTATCAAACGCTCTTTCTAATCCCGTCGTAAAAACGGTTGATACCAAGTACATAAAAAAAGCGTCAAATATCGGCCACAAGAACGCCACTAAAACTAATGTTTTTAATGACTGAAGGCTTTTTAGCCCGTTTACGGGTGCCATTGGGATAGCTACCGCCGCCCAAAATGCGGTTGAACTTACTAAGATTGCATGCGCGATACGCATAGCAAACACAACAAACACAAGCACCATATACGTTAGAATAAACACAGCAAAAGCAAAGCCTCCGTAAAAGCCATTAGCCAAATCGGTTAAGCTAAATTCAAATTTTGTTTTGCTCCAATATTCAAACACCTTATTGAGCGATTTCCCCATCTGGGATACCGCGCTACTGGCATTCAATGTGCCGTAAATAGCATTAAAAAACTCAATTATTAGGTATACAAAAAAGAAGAAAATCGACGTTAAAAACGCATAAAAGATAAAATCCTGAAACGCCTTTAAAAAATCACCCTTAGCACCCGCTAACTGCTCTTGAATAGTGCGGATAATAATGGCCAATGCCAAGATTGAACCACTTACAACAGTTGTCCAAGCTTGAGCTGCTTTCCAACCGGCTTCGTAAATTACCTTTACGTCAAAGTTGGTTATAAAAAATCCCATTAAATCAAACATTATTTAAGCAGCCCCATGTTTCCGTAGTCCACATTCTTCATAGTTTCCATAAACACTTCAGTGCCTATAACTTCGCGCCTCTGCCTTGCCATTTCCTGTTCTAATAAAATCCTATTTGTAGAAAGCGCCGCGCTTGCCGCCATTTTCTCATCTTCTTTTTTAGTGCTCCCAGCGGCTAATTTTTTCTCGTTCTCGGCCTGCGCTTTTCCTAGCCACTTCATGCGGCTTAGGCTGCTCATCATGCCTGAATAAGTCTGACCTTTATCGAGCGCTCTTTCTCCCTCTGCACCCTCAAAGCTTCGCGTTAAACGGTCAATATCATTTTCTATCTGGCGCGTACCCGCGGGGTCGTCGCGCCAATCCTCAACCTCTCTCTCCATAGCACGAATGTCGCCAAACATTTGCCCCAAAGCATCACCGGTTTCTGTCAATTCACGCACAGCGTCCATTTGTTGCAGCTCTTTCATATTTTCCATAACCGACAATTGTTTTCTGACTTCCTCCAGTTGAATTTTTGCCTGCCGCACAAGTTCGGCCAACTGTGCAGCCTGAGCGCTCGAAGAAAACGGGTCGGCCAGTGCGCCCGCACTAACGACTAACAACAAGACACTAATTATCTTCTTCATCTGCGCTCTCCCTTTGTTCAATTACTTTGATTAAAACCACCATGACCACAAAACAAAACAGCGCCCCAAAGCCGTAGCCAAAAATCTTGACCAAGCCCCAAACATCCTGGCTATTCAGCTCTGGTATTATTGCCGTTTGAGCAATTACGCCAGTAACCACAAGCAAGGAAATAATTGCGCCAACCAATAAAAAAAACCAAAAATAAAGCTTCTTCATTCGTCCTTGTACTCCACCATAAACCGCTCTAACACGCGCACCATATCGCCATTTTCCTCTTTGATAAGCTGGTCTTTAAATGCAATCGCATTTGGGTTTGAGTTAGTAATCGCCGATATAATCGGCGGCCATGTTAAAAACAGGTCGTAAAACGTACCGCCCTGCACAAATAGCCCTTGGCGATAATTAAATTCATTGCCAGGTGCAAGCGGGTCGGGGTAGTTTTTCCATATTTCTGCCGCCCTTTCTGGTAACTTAAATAACTCTGGTAAGTTGCCGTGGTCAGTACCGTAATACAGTAATAAGAAATTACTCATTTGGTTAATAACGTCGGTGTTTACTGTGCCGTCGTCTGAATAGGCAATATCGCGCACCACTTGGCTAATGGGATATAAAAACGCGGCGTGTTTACGGCCACGCTTGGTTACTTGGCTTTTAAGCAAGTTCATTAGCTTTTTATCAATCGCGGTATATTCGTGGTCTTCATCAAAAACCAAGAAAGTCTGCTCTGGGCTAATAAAAGAAAGCTGCTGCAACCGCGTAGCGGTGAATAGCAAAAGGTATTTGGCTAGGTTGTTTGCTTGGCCGCGTATCAACTCGCCAAAATCAAGCCCAATTAGCCCACTACTAAAGTTAATCGTGTCGGCCTGCGTGAATACGCGCCCTTCAGCTGTAGATAAAAAGCTGTCTAGGTTATCCATCATAGTTACTAAAAACTGGCTACGATGGTCGCCTTCTTCGCTTAAATATTCAGCGTATGCTCTACCCACATCCAAACAGGTTTTTAAGTTCGGGCCATCTAAATCATCTTCAGGGGCGCTATATAGAACGGTAATTAAATCGTCCATTACACTCTGGCAATGCACAAGGTCTGGGTAAGCGTCTAAATCGCTTGTTGCCAGCATGATTGGCAATAAGCAGTTGCGCATAGTGCTCACTGCAGTAGCACTAAATCGGGTAGATTCTTCGCGCTCTTCCCGCTCTTCCCGCTCGTCGCTGCTCTGTATTGCAACCATTTCGCTATAACTGGCAAAAGGCGAGATAACCGACTTATCGGCATCTAAAACGTGATACTCACCACCAAAGGCTTTAACAAGCCACTCATAAGAGCGGCCAACTTCGGTAATGTAAAAGTTAAATCCAAGCGGGTACAGCTGGGCAATCTGCGCGGCCATCGTTACCGATTTACCGCTACCGGTTTTCGCCGCTCCCAAACTATGGTGCAGCGCGCCCTGCTTCTGGCGAATACCAACCACGGTGCCAACACTGGTTAAATATGCCATTTCTGGGTGCTCCATATTGCCGTGCGACTGTGCAAAGCAAGGTAGCATATTACCGATTTGCCAATGATGGTCTGGGCGCATATAGGGCGCTTGGTAGCCATTGCCAGGGTGAGCTACTGTCCATAAATTCAATTCGATTTCTGGGTCGTCTGTAACAAGTAAAGTCTCACTGTTCTCACGCAACCAACGGCATATTGCCGCATGGCGGCGCGTTACTACGTCGCTACTAACATCACTCACAATTATTATGTAAGTGTTCGCATGAATGGTTAGGTTGTGTTGTTGAACGTACTCCCTAAAACCTGCAGCATCCGCGAGTTTACCGCGTACACTTTCACCACCAATTAAGTTAGCGGCTTGTAATGAGCGCTCACTTTCTCTAGCTGATTTTAACGTTACTAGCTGCGTATCGAGCGCATTAGTAACCTGCACAACATGCAGCCCGTGGCTATTGTCGCGGGTTAGTCGTGCTGGCCAACCCATCAGGGCATCAGGGTAATCAAGCAAAGCGATTGCACGATGATATAAACCTTCACTGGTCGCGCCTTGGGTGCGAATACAGCGACGTTCTACGGTTGGCTTAATCAATCCATTAACCGCATTAAAGCGGTAATTGTAGGGGGTGATTTGGCGGCCATTTTGCACCCTCGCCGGTTGATTGTGTCGCAGTATTAAGCTGTTGTATTCATCTGCATTAAGTAGTTTTGGCTCGCCTGGCAAAAACCCACTCAATTCACTAACAATGGAATAAAGCTGCTGCTTTCTTTTCTCAACCGCCTTAACCCCGCGGCCTGAAAAAATCCCCATTTTTGGGCGTAAGGAAAACACCATATAAACATCATTGTGGCGGCTATAGTCGGCTAAATGATTGGCGTACTCACGACGAATGCGGCGTGCAAAGCGCGGGCTTCTATCGTCGCGTATATTTTTGTCGCCATATTCGTAATACCGTTCTGCAGCATAGCTATCTAAACCCCTAAATAGGTGGTTTTCGATAAACAAATTACCGTAAATACTGGCCGCCACATACAGGCTGTAAATGTTTTTGATTTGAGCGGCAAGCGCCGCCTGGTCGCCCGCCCCCTCATAATCAATACCCTGCCACTGAACGGCACAACTTACAGCGCCGTCGGTGTGCTCCATAAAATAAGCCTCTCCGTCTTCAACGACGGGGTAGGCGTAGGTAAATAAATCCTGAAACCCTTTCATTGCATAGCCTGCTTGGTTTTGCGTACTCGCCTTGATTTAAAGCGCACTACTCGAATGCGCCAATCTTCATCATGGATAAGCTCATAAATGGCATATCCCAAAGCGCCTATAGAAATCACAATCAACAATCCACCCAACAAGTACGCGCCGTTGTTAAATATCGTACTGAACGCTAAAAACGCGCCCACAATACTAACGACGAATGACACTAGCGGCTTCATCTTCATACCCATATAGGTTGTTTCTCTATGGCGCTTGTTAAATGCAGGCATATTAAATGGCGATGTAGTAAATAACTGATACTGCGCCCACAAGCACAAGACCAATAAGTGAGTTAATCATCCATTTTTTACCGCCGTCTTGGTTGCCGGTCATAAACATACCGACACCCACAAGAAACGTGATTGCCGCGATTGAAGCAATGATGCCCGAAATAACGTTAAACCCACGGCTAGCAGCCTGCTCGATGGCTCGCTCTCCGTCTCCTGTAACAAAACTGGGCTGTGATATGGCGGCTATCGCGTCGCCAAAGAATAAAAAGCCAAAAGCTACGGCGGCGGCCATTAAAACTAATTTGATTTTCTTGTTCATATTCATACCTATTTGTGTGCTTCAATAATTGATTTTTGTGTTTTCTTAACAACTGCGTTGTTAACCGTAATTAAGATTGAGCCAAGCACATAAGCCATCCAAACGGCGGCTACGGTTAGCACGAGTAACATGGGTATCACTGCTATAAATTCATCCAAGAAATCTCCGTTAACAAAAAACTGTTTGTAGGTAAATGCTTTAGCCTCTGGCAAAAGCGCTAAAAATTGATTAGCTAAAAACTGACGGTAAAGCCCGCCAATAGCCAGTTTGGTTGGGATAGTTGGTAGCAGTGCAACCACCCAAGGAAACAGACCAATAAAATAAATTGGCCACATGCGCCACCAAGTAATCATAAAAATAACTCCTCTTCTTCGTCCTGCCCGCCTTCGTCTGCCTCGATGTCTTCAATAGCGGTAGCGACTGCCTCCTTTTTGCGTTGTGCCGTTGCTTCAGCGTCTTTGTAGTCGCGCCAAAGCTGTAAGCCTTCGGCATCATCATTTGCCACCCCTGCCGCGATAGCAGGCCAGTATTCAGGCGCAGGATTGTTTTGTCCTGGCATTGGAAAACGCAGCTTGTAGCGTTTGTTGGTCATCTTACCGCCATCCTTGGTGGCGAATATCATGCCGTAGGCTTCACCCGCGTTTAAATCACGCAAAGCATCAGCTCTAACTCGCGGCTTTTCTTGAGTGCCCACCATTTCGTTATCGTCGGCGGTTCTAAATGAAATACTGGCGCTTTCATAAGTGCCAAACTGTTCAGCTAGCCATTTTGCGGTTTCCCAACCGTTAATACGCAGCGCCCAAATTGCCCCAATGTTGTCCGTAATCTCTACGGTAAACACTTGGCCAAGCTCTACCGCGTCGGTCTGGCCGCGAGATTGGAAGAAAAAACTAATAGGCATTCTTGCCGAACGGCAACGCGCAGTAATAGGACCGAAGTTGGAATAGAAAAACTTACCCCAGTCATCAAAATACAATGGGTATGCTTCGCGGTTCTTAAACTGATAAAGCTGTCTGTCTTTAGCCACAACACCAAAAATTTCAGTAATCATAGTGGCCACTGCCAAGGCCATATCGGTTAGCGGTAGGTGGAAATAAATGCGCTTACCGTCTTTCACCGCTTGAGCAATATCAAGTGTTGGCTCATAAGCATTGATACGCTTACTGATTGCGCCAGTTACGAACGGGTGCATTTTGTTCAGTAAGCCGTCGATATTATTTAAACGGTCTTCTTCATCTTCTGAAAAATACTGCTCCGCTCCTGCAATAATGTCGCGGTCTAAATCCAGCTCTTTTGCCTTGGCAATTAAATCTCGCGCTGCCTGTGCGTTTGTTAGAAGCGTCCATAAATCAGGCAGTACCACGGGCGTATTAAATAACTTTAAAAGTGGGATAGTTGAGCGGATTGCCTTTTTCTGGCTCGCTTCATAGTAACCGTTGGTACTATCAACAAACACACGGCTAAACATATCAATAATGGTTTCCGTGGGCGCGTCCATCACGTTAATTGTATCGCTATGCTCAAGCTCGCTAGAAAAGAAATAGTCTGGCTCGCCCGTTGCGGCAACGTAAGTTTGATAAATATCAAAATCCCCTTTGCCTTCAAAATAACCACTGCCGTTATTAGGGCGGTATTGGCTATTAAACTCTTGAATGGCCATAGCCGCCATTGACTTACCTGCGCCAGGGCCACCTATCATCAGCATACCTAAATCTAGGCTTTTAATATCCAGCGTAGCAGGTGCAATTACGGGATTTTCAGGGTCGGTTATCTCTGCCGCCTCTTGAATTGTCCAGCCTTCTTTTACATCAAACACTTCAGGCTTAGGCACAGCCTTAACTGCAGCATACAAAAGCAAAGCAACAACCACAGGCAAAACAAAACTCAACACTGCAAGCCCTGCCCAATAGATATAAAAACCACTGAATATGGCTGTCAAAACGCCTGTAATCATCAATAAAACAGCAAGCATTAACGCACCTCCAACACGGCGGGGGCGTAAGCCACCGCCGCAGATTTTAATAAGGGGGTGATTGCTTCGCGGCTTGCTCTTAACGCCCGTTTTTTGTCCTTCATTTCCTTGGTATCTCCATACGCGGATTTAGTCATTTCTTCAAAGTGTTGCAGCTCTGCCCTAAGTGCTTTTTTATGCAACTCAACGCGCGCCTCTTCGGTTGTGAATATCACTACTCGGTCAATCAAATTAAACCACTGGCGCTTTTCGCCGGTGTAATACCTTTTCATTGGGTTGTGAACCCTAGCCAAGCGCCGCCCCATTTGTTTTAACGGCATCAAGTAATCATCAATAATAATCAGGCTGCGGTAGGGCTTGCCGTCTTTCTCGGTTATCAAAACGTGCTCGGCAACGGCGGGGTGAAAACCTAAGCGCCACAACTCGACACGCTCTAAATAGTTATAAACCCCAGAACGGCGATAACTTAACTCTATGTTGTTTCGCATTAAATACTGATGCATTGCACTAGCCGACAACCAACGGCGCTGAAAGCTCTTACCAAGCCGCGCCGCACCGCCTGCAGTTAGTCGCCACACAAAAGGGCGAACCTCTTTATGCGCCTCCAGCAAACCTCTACTTTCAAGCTCGCCGGTGCGCTGCCTAATAGCATCCTCACTGCACTCTAAAAAGCTCGCCATCTGTGCAGTAGTAATAACTACTTTTTCACCCACCAACTCATAAGCAGCCTTAACTTTTTCTGATAAAACTAAGCTTTTTGGTGTGGGTTTCTTTGCCCAGTTCCGCGCCGCATTTCTTACAGCAAGCTCTCCAGCGTCTACCGCGTCCTGCGCCTCTTTAGGTAGCCTTAAAAGCGCCATATAACGGCTTACATGACTAACATCCTTCTCAACGATTGCGGCCACTTCAGCCATCGTTTTGCCGGCCTTTAACTGCTGATAATGTCGAGCCAACTGCATAGGACTAAAATCTGTAAGCTGTTGCATTATGCACCCTTGCGGCGGCAACCGAAGGTTGCCCCCATATTTGTTTTAAACCTTTCCAACCGGCCTGTTAGCCGCTATTTGTGTGCTTGTGTATTGCCCGCTATCCGCTTCACAAACAACCATTTGCCCGCCGTCGTAAAAAACGGCATCAGGCAAACAACTACCACCATCGACAGACAAAGAAGAAAAAAACTTTTTTTCGTCTTTAGTCATATCAGCCTCTAACTTAAAGCTGTCCGGCCTGCCTGCCGCGTAAAACAATTTGCTCGTTATTACTTCATGCAGTGCATTTCTTTTACTGCCAATAGTCGGCAACTTACCGCCCATTACTCGCGCCACGTCTTTGTTTGCAAACGTATACGCCTTAAAATTTCCGCGTCCTGGCTGAAACACATCAACCCTTTTTAAAATACCGGCATCCGCTAAGCGGTCTAAGCGCTTAAAGGCGGGTGTTTTACGGTTTTGATAATGGTGTCCAGCGTCCTGCTCGTCGATAATTCTAACCTTGGCCATATCAGCAAAGAGCGCCCTATCAGCGTCCGTAAGCCTTATTGTCTGGTCTTTTATGTATTGTTTTAGCGTCCCTGTACGCGCCTTAAAAGCCTTCACTCTTTCACTTTACTTTTAAAAAATAATTTGAAAAGTAAAGTACATCAGAGGAAGGCCAAAATCAAGAGTGATTTTTTCTAAGGCAAATAATTATGCGTAATATTTCTTAACCTCCTTAACAACCTCCGCAGCGGCGAAGCCACCTAAAATTAAACCGACACATCCAGCCATAGCAAAGCCAATAGGAATTAACGATAACCCAACAAGTTTTTCTAAACTTTCCATAAATTTCCTTTAAGCCCCGAAGGGCTGTTAGTTAATCAATAATTAAGTTTATTTCTGACCGTTCAGCGTCGGTAAATTCCAAACCAAAGCTAATAAAGTCGCGCAGCTCGTGAAAGGCATCCCCGCATTTTTGCGCCAAGCCCATCTGCCCTTTGCTTGCTAAAAACAAAGATAAATTACTCAACGCCATTAGTGTTAGCGCCACCCCCGCCGCTCGCGCAGTAGTTACAACATCCTGCTGAAACCCCAAGCTACGCACAACCACACTCTCACCGAACCCAGTAGGCACAAAGAAGAACCCAACGGCGCGCCCTGATTGTGTTAAGTCGTGAATATCCCAGTAACCGCCCGAATAGCCATCAACTAGCTTTTCTGAAAGTGCATAAAGCGTATTTTCAAAAAACGGCGCAGCACCACCCAGTACCAACGGCACCAACACAACACGGCTACCGCCCTCAACCTTTGCAGTCTTAATGCTTTCCACTAAATCAGTCATAAACAACCCTTTAAGAATGGTTATAACATATATGTAATAACCGTTAACCAGTAACAGCACTGGCCAGCCTTGAGCAATCTGCCCTGTTGTCTGTATTCCCAAACAACAAACATATATTAACCTTTTATGGGTTAGCGGTCAAGCAAAACAACACCCTTTTATACAAATAAAAGAACGATTTACGGCTACTTAATTCTAATCACATTCTCAATTCCGGCGGTTTCGTACAACTCCTTAGAAAGCCAACCTTGCCCGAAGAAATCAATAACAGCCTTTTCAGTTTCCACCACCTCAACTTTGGCTTGGTCTACCTCCCCTGGCTTACTTGAGCGCCCAATATTCACACACACAAAAGCACCCGCTTCCGTTTTATATAACTCTAATACCGTCCAGCGCGAATTATTTTTCTTACCGCGCATCTTGCTAGCAATGTTTTCACTACTAGCAGTAGCCAGTAATTCACCACAAAACGAAACATCAGGCGCGCCCACAGTTTTAATAAAATACTCTTGCATAATAAACCCCTAATCGGTCTTTTTTTAATCAATCCCTAAGGCGCATGATACACAGCACCCCATCCAAAATATAAACAGAGTTATCCACGCGTTTTGTGGATAACCCTTAAAAAATCAAACCTCCTTCAAGCGCTCAACTTACCCTTAATGACAGGCGAAAAATAAACAAACGGATTACGAACATTACAAAAGCGACAATCAAGCGCTGGAAACATAAAAACCTCTAAACACCAGTAACGGCACTGGCTAGCCTTGGGCAATCTGCCCCGCTGTCTGTACTCCCAAACAACAAATATATATTAACCTTTTACAGGTTAGCGGTCAAGTAAATAAACCCTATTTCTTATAATAAATTAACCTTATTATGGTTTACCTTATGCCTGTAAAATATATGCTGTTGCAGAGGTGTGGGGGTCAAGGCGGAACTGCCTTGTCGCCATAGGCGAAACAACAAAGACACGGCGCTTTAGCGCCTTCATAAAGCCTATAAATTGACTTGGTGTGGGGGTGAAATATGCCGTCGCTGTCGGTGTGGATTTAATAAGCAACGCGAGTTTGAAAAGTAAATACCTTGGCGCGGGCAGGCCGTTTACGGCCAACACGGGGTGTTTATCTTTTAAAAATGAGTGGGGCTAAATCCATAACACCGATGGCACGGCATATACCCCACAGCAAACAATTAGGCTTAACGCCTGTGGCGGTTAAAGTGGCCGTTAAAAACACGGGCTTTAGCCGGTGTTTTAGGACACAAAAAAGCCAGTAGCTTTAGCTTCTGGCTTGGGGTTGCGTTAGCGGCAGCCACCGACTGGCGAAAACAACTAAGCGCCTTGGCGCTTGTTGGTTGAGGGCGCAGCCTGGCAAAGCGTAAACGCCCAAAACCTACGGCCAAACAATATCTTTAAGTTTAGCAATAAGTGCATCTAAAGCTTTTTTATCATCAGCACTCATTAAGTCAATACCATAATCATAAGCAAAAAATACAGCCTCCATTTCCTCTTTAGAAACAGGAAGCTCCTTAATAACAGTGTCATAACTAATATGGCTATATTTTTTCGACATAAAAACCTCTCAAATAGTACGAGCAAGAACGCGCTTTAAAAGCGCGTTATCAGCTGCTAGGGCTTTAATGTAAGCCGCATAAATAAACTTTATCGGTTTACCTTTAAAGCCGTCCTCAACCACTGAACGCGACAACCCAAGCGCGATTATAAAGGCATACTTAGACAGTCCAGCCACTTCAGCAATATGCTCAAGCTCTGATTGCACTATCACGCCTTCATCAGCGGTATAAGCCCAAAATAAAATATCTTTATATTGGTCATAATTGCCAGCTTTGATTTCGTCGCCCTTCTCGGGGCGTATCGACAAAAGGCGAGCAACATAGCCCGCCTTTTTATCAGACAACCAAGCTTTAGCTTTATCATCATTAAATTTATTCATCAGACCCCCAAAACAATTTATTATCACTCGACCCATTTTTATAAATGGAATAACTACTAAATATCTTCAAAACACCACTATAAATGATTTCGCCATTTTCAATGCTCGCTACTGGGTTCACAACACAAAGCACCTGTGGCATCCGTGTAAGATGGCTGGATAGCATCTCACCGCTATCATTAAGCGCACCTATGCTCTTAAAATGCTGCGTCAAATCAGCATCCACAAACAGCGAGTATTTAAAGTTTTTCTTGGCATACTGCAAAGTACATTGACAGAAAAGAAGCTCGTCGCGCTTCTTAAACCCGTTTATAAAACCCTTAGCTACAAGCCTAGCATTCATAATGATTAACTCCCTGCAAGCTTTCAAAGTGTATTTTTATTTCGTTGTAACCGCGTAGGCCGCAGTTTTGGCGCGCTCGCCATTCATCGAGGCCATAAACCTCCAGCTGTCTACGCAGTTCGTCTTTAGTAAATACCCCATAACGCTGCAACACCTGGCGAGCGCGCGCGCCTAGTCCGGTCTGCCAGCTTGCGGTTTTTTCCATATAAGCATCATCAAGCAAATTGATAGCCTGGCTTGTGCTTAATTCATTGCGGCCACCTGTGGCCGGATAATGATAAACAAACACAAGCCCGCGCTTATACTCAACGCGCAGCTCAACCCCGCAGTAATCAACCAAAGCAACCCCGCTAGGGTGCTTTTGCGCTTGGCTTGCCAAGCTAGCTAATAAATCAAAACCGTCCATAAAATACCCTTAAAATTGATTTAGCGCGGCGAATGCCGCGCCTACTAACCGCCTAAGCGGTTTTTACTTCTTCCTGAGCCACTGCATTAGCAATAAAATCAATGGCCTTTTGTGCTTGGCTGGCTGCTTTAAAGATAAACTCTTTATCATTTTTCAAAGCGCGTAACCATGAAGCCAAATAGCTAACGTGGTTATCAATACGGCTTTCAATGCCGAACATACCGCAAAGCAAGCCCGCACCCATTTCTGCTACAAGTTCCTCTTGCGCGTATTCTTCGCGGTGCTCTAGTGTTTTAAGTGCGCCTTCACCAAAACGGTCTAAGCGTTTTTGGTTGCCTGTTGAGTGAATAAACTCATGTGCCAAAACGCCACAATATCCCGCCACGTCCTTAAAATAGTTAGGCATTTGTACGGCATCGCCTGCTGGGTAGTAATAAGCACGGTCGCCGCCAGTATTAAAAGCAATACCTTCATTTTTTGCATAAGCAAACAAGTGGTTTTCTAGTGCTAACTTGCGCTCGTCGTCGCTATGCTCTGCATAAACTGGGGTTTCGTCGGTAAACTCAATGCCTTCAACCTGTTCAGCATTAAAAACAGTAAAAAACTTACGCACAAAGATATTTTTTCGTTCTTTTGTGTCGCGGTCTTCAACCTCAACCGCATTAAAATAAGCGATTTGAGTACCTACACTGCCTTTTTTAACCTTTCCGCCCGCCTCGCTGATTTGCTTAAAAGTCGCCCACTGTTCAGATTTAAAACCCTGCAATTCTGCCGATAGCATTAAAATAAAAACATTCACGCCACTATAGGGGCGCTGGGTGATAGCATTACGGTAGCCACCTTGTGAAGCCCACGGCTTACTCCAGGGCAACTTTTTACCACTTTCTAAAATCTCAATAACGCGGTCAGTGAACGCTTGTGCATAATCCTTAGAAACATATTTAGCCATAACAAAAACCTCTAAACACCAGTAATGGCACTGGCTAGCCTTGGGCAATCTGCCCTGTTGTCTGTATTCCCAAACAACAAACACATATTAACCTTTTACAGGTTAGCGGTCAAGTAAATAAACCCTATTTTCTTATAATAAATTAACCTAATTATGGTTTACCTTATACCCCTAAAATATATGCTGTTGCAGAGGTGTGGGGGTCAAGGCGGAACTGCCTTGTCGCCATAGGCGAAAAAACAAAGACACGGCGCTTTAGCGCCTTCATAAAGCCTATAAATTGGCTTGGTGTGGGGGTGAAATATGCCGTCGCTGTCGGTGTGGATTTAATAAGCAACGCGAGTTTTGAAAAGTAAATACCTTGGCGCGGGCAGGCCGCTTGCGGCCAACACGGGGTGTTTATCTTTTAAAAATGAGTGGGGCTAAATCCATAACACCGATAGCGACGGCATATACCCAACAGCAAACAATTAGGCTTAACGCCCGTGGCGGTTAAAGTGGCCGTTCAAAAACACGGGCTTTAGCCGGTGTTTTAGGACACAAAAAAGCCAGTAGCTTTAGCTTCTGGCTCAAGCAGCCTAGCTAAGCGCTGCTTAAAGTGCGCTAAAATAAGGCACAAGCATTATTTTAGCCGCTTATTAACGCGGCAAAACTTGCCGCGCCGTGGTGCTGCCATCCAGCAACACGCAAAAAATATAAAACCGACGGCCTAGCCGTCGGTGGTTGTTTTATAGCCAACCGCGTTCTGCGAATGAATCACAATAACCATCACCTACTATTAAATGGTCAAGGGTTCTAATATCCACAAGCTCAAGTGCTTTCTTTAAACGCTCTGTAATCGCGCGGTCTGCATGGCTTGGCTCGGCTATGCCTGAAGGGTGGTTGTGTACCAAAATAACCGCCGCCGCATTGTTCGCCAAAGCCTTTTTTACCACTTCGCGCGGGTAAACGGCTGCCCCATCAATAGTGCCTCTAAAAAGCTCCTCATATTTTATAACGCGGTGCTGATTGTCCAAGTACAGCAAAGAAAAAACCTCGTGCTTTAAGTCACGCAATTTCGCCATTAAAAAATTACGGGTCAATTCTGGGCTAGTTAAAGCGGGTTCGCGTTCTAGCTTTTGCTCTAAAAAGCGGCTAAATAATTCTTTTAAGCCGTAAATACGCTGCACTTCGGCAACATTAAAATATTGCTCTGGCTCACTCAATAAATTGCGTAGGCTACCTGCTTTTTTCAGCAAGTTTTGAGCGGTATTGCAGCGCGAATATGGCTCGCCTATGCCTTGTGAGTGGCTGGCATCGTTTAAAATCAACGATAACAATTCAACATCACCTTGGCCGCTTACTTCATCAGCCCAAGAATGCTCTACTACTTCAAATAAATCGTTCATAAAAAAACCTCTAAACACCAGTAATGGCACTGGCTAGCCTTGGGCAATCTGCCCTGTTGTCTGTATTCCCAAACAACAAATATATATTAACCTTTTATGGGTTAGCGGTCAAGTAAATAAACCCTGTTTTCTTATAATGAATTAACCTTATTATGGTTTACCTTATGCCCCTAAAATATATGCTGTTGCAGAGGTGTGGGGGTCAAGGCGGAACTGCCTTGTCGCCATAGGCGAAAAAACAAAGACACGGCGCTTTAGCGCCTTCATAAAGCCTATAAATTGGCTTGGTGTGGGGGTGAAATATGCCGTCGCTGTCGGTGTGGATTTAATAAGCAACGCGAGTTTTGAAAAGTAAATACCTTGGCGCGGGCAGGCCGCTTGCGGCCAACACGGGGTGTTTATCTTTTAAAAATGAGTGGGGCTAAATCCATAACACCGATAGCCGGCATATACCCCACAACAAACAATTAGGCTTAACGCCTGTGGCGGTTAAAGTGGCCGTTAAAAAAACACGGGCTTTAGCCGGTGTTTTAGGACACAAAAAAGCCAGTAGCTTTAGCTTCTGGCTTGGGGTTGCGTTAGCGGCAGCCACCGACTGGCGAAAACAACTAAGCGCCTTGGCGCTTGTTGGTTGAGGGCGCAGCCTGGCAAAGCGTAAACGCCCTATTTCCTATGTCGCTTTTTAAGATTACGAACGTGCTGCTTCTTAGTTTTATAATTTTTAGGCAACTGCTCACGAAGCACTTTGTTATAAAAAAATTCTACCTGTTCAGCACTAAATACTTGCTGCTTAAATCGCTTAATGTAAGACACAAAACCAAAACCTTTAAATACATTGCCTGGCATCTTACCTTTTAGCTTGGCCTCACCAGTGAATGCGACAATGTTATGAACATCATCTAAGCGAACACCCAACAATTTTGCTATTACACGAACGTGCTTAGCATTTTGGTGTACCGGATTTTGAAACATATATTTACTTTTAGGGAATTTCTGAACCCACTGGCGTTGGCTTTCACTACCGTAAATCCATCCTTTCATGTGTTTTGTTTCAATCACAAAAACACCAAAAGGCGAAAAATAAACGTGGTCAATTTGTGTTGTTCCGTCTTTAGTCGGCAAAGTGATGTTATGCACTGCATGATATTCAGTCTTAGGTAAAAAAAGTTTAGCTAAAAACTTAACAAACAATTCACCCATGACACCCTTAAACCAAGCACTTTTAAGCGTTGCAGTAACAAACAAAACTAAAAACAACAAAATCAAATATAAGTAATTTTGTTTCAAAATATCGGTAAAGCTAAAAGGTAAAACACTCATAGTTCGTTCAATTCCCAAAAAAACAAAGTAGAAAAACAAAGGGTAGCAATACTATAAAAAACCCCTTTCGGGGTTTGTTTAGTTACTGTTCAATGCTTCAATAATTTCAGGCAGCGGTCTTTAATAATACTATCCCACTGCTTACGCTTTATTGCCGATTATCTTCCACCTTGTCTTTGTGGTGCTCTTGGTTATTTTTTTGAATAAAATAGGTGCCTGACATCATTATTAACAACAATGCTATAATAAAAAGCCCCGCTATTAAGTCCTCTAGGTAATAGAATAAGGCCGCTAAAACAGCCCCTAGCGTCACGGTAAAGGCTCCAGCCAATAGCCAGTCTTTAGCCTCGTTGTTATTCGCTTCTTTTGTCATTGTGTTATTCCTAGTTACTGTTCAATGCTTCAATAATTTCAGGCAAGCGGTCGTTAATAATACTATCCCACTGCTTCCGCTTTATTGTTTCAGGGTCATAACCTATGGCCTCTAAATCATTGTCTTGAGCAACTTTATCTAATAGCTCTAAAAGACTAATAGCATTTTCAAAATCCAAACTAAAACGCTGCGGCGTGGCGGGTTTTTTCTTTTCAGCGGTTTTTGCCTGTGCTTTAGTGGCCGCTTCGGCTTCATCAGCCTTTTTACGCTCAATTTCTATTTGCTCTTCAATATCAACTTGGCGCGCGCGCTCACTGGCTAAAAACTCTTCTTCATCCACAACTTCGGCATCATCTTCAAGCAGATACTCTTCACCTTCGCCAGCTTCAACTTTGCTCACTACGGTTTTTGATTGCTCAAGCTGCGCTTCCAGTGCAGCAATACGGTCGTTAGCCTTCTTTACTTCCAAGCTAACAACTTCGGCTTGTTTAGCTTCGGCTTCTTGGCGCGCTTTTTCTTTAAGCCGTTCGCTGTGTATTTTTTTGGCTTTATAGGGTTTCATTTCGCCGGTATGTACGGCCTCGACTAAATCTATTGCGTCGGGGTCGTCCAGCAAACTAAACACCTGACTTAAAACAGCAGTCATGCTGCCTTTGGTTTTGCCAAGCTCGTTGCCACCCAAGTGCAGCCACTCAACCGCGCCGCTCAACGTATCAAACGTGCCTGCTTCCATTTCCTCGCGCACAACTAGCGCGATTTCAATATCGCTCATTGGGTTGTGCTGCAAGTTTTCTTGCATTTGAATACGTCGGCGGTCGCTACCCTGCGGGCATTCGCCCGTTTTTATAACGGCAGTAATATGGTCGTAATCTTGGCCGTAATTATCTCGGTTATAAAGCTGCGCGCGATAACGGTGCTCACCAACAATAACCAAGTAAGTGCCGTTAGGGTTTGCCCATAGAACTATGGGCTGGATTGGCTGGCCAGTTTCGCTACCGCGAATAGTGGCCGCATATTCTAAAACTTTTTCTTCATCAATCTGGCGCACTTGCTTTTCGGTATAGATATCGTCAAGCAAAATATTTTTAACAACAACATCACGCGCCACTGGCGCGCTTTGCATTGCCTTTTGCAATGCGCTGGTTGTTGAGCCAGTCGGCTCATACTCCCCTTTCTTGGCCGCTTCTATTTGCTCTTTAAACGTCATCTTTTTACGTTTTAAAAAACCGTGTACTTTGTCGTTCATTTTTTAACTCCAACTAATTCAGGGAAAATCGCATAAAACAATTCGGTATATCTTTCGCTTAATCGCTCTAGGTTTTTTCGATTGTGGTATGCCATTGTTGCAGTATCAATGCCGATAATCGGCTTATCCTGCTCCGCAGCTTCTTCCATAACCGTTAGGTCAGGGATTGTAAAATCAGAAAAGTGCAGCTCGCCAAACAACTCTTGAGCGGCTTGCTCGTACTCTTTAAATATATTTGTGTTGGTTCGGGCGCAGCCCCAAAAGTGGGCGCGTAGCTCTACGCTCACCTTACGAATACCACCAACCAAACTAATAACTTTTTCAAGCTGCGACACGGCACCTTTTTTGGGTACCGACGGGATTATGTACTCTCCGCACATAATCAGTACCGCTTTCACTAAGCGCGTCGGTGCGCCTTGCGTATCACACAAAATTAAATCATACGCGCTTAGCAAGTCTTGGTTTTCATCCAATAGCTCCAGTAGCGCGTTATCGCCAAATTGATTATTCGCTAGCGAATTATCGGCATTGGCCAATTGGCCACTGGACGGTATCAAGTCAAAACCAAATGGCGTTTCTAGCGGCAGGTCTATCAGTCTGCGCGATTTGCGCGCCAGGTCATCAACAAGCAGCCATGAGCTGTGTTCGTCTAGATCCAAGTCGTCGCGGCGCTCTAACCCCGTTAAGCGCGTAGCTTCGCCTTGAATGTCAAAATCTATGAGCAATGTTCGCACTCCTGCGCGCGCAGCGGCGGCGGCAATGTTCACAATGCTTGTTGTTTTTGTCGTGCCGCCTTTGGTATTAACAAAAGCCACCTTAATTGCACTCTTCATATCGTCTTTTCCTTATAAATCAATGGTTTAAAAATTTTAAAATTTTAAAACCCCTTAAAAACCACACATTTCTCGAATTAAACCGCAACCTAGCAGACTACGCAGCGCAATGTATTAACAAATACATTGCGCCCTAGTTTATTGCTGCATAAAGCGGCAATAAACTAATACGCTTGCACCGCTAGGGGCAAGCATAAAGCGGCTTTAGCCGCAGAAGCACAGCTATGCCTGCATAGCTGTAGCATTGGCACAACGCCTGAAACCAACAGTAGGGGAAGCTTCAGCTTCTTTTCCCCTACTGGCGGTTGATAGCGCGGTGTGCCCAGCCTTCGGCAGGAACGAGGGCATCGACACGCGAGTTAATGTAGCGAAGCGAAACCCGTAAGGGCGGCTTTAGCCGTTAACCGCTGTGTCGAGGCGGGGGATATTAGTATTTTCAATGGCTCCGCCAGTGCAAAAAATACTTTATACCCCCCGAGTTCCTGCTAAGGCGATAGCCTTATAAGTGGGGCAAGTGGCTGATTTCTAAAGCTTTCAGCCTCTTTTATTGCCACCACGCACAAAAAACAATCAAACTAGCCATTTATGGCTGGCCGAAGGCGTTTGCTTGCTTTCATCTTGTTTGCTTTTGCTTTAAAATGCAAGAAAAACTTTAAGATTAAAGCTTTATTTTTTGCGCCAAGCTTTTCATGGCGCTTTTTTAAAAACGACGTTTAAAATTTTAAAATTTTTAAACCATTGATTTATAAAGGAATTGTTATTTTATGAAATTGATTATTGCTGAAAAGCCATCACTGGGTAGAGCAATCGCCGCCGCTCTACCAAACCCACAAAAAAATGAAAAAACACATATTGTTTGTGGCGAATATGTTGTTACTTGGTGCTTTGGCCATTTGTTAGAGTTAAAAATGCCAGGCGACTACAACCCCGAATATCAATCTTGGGATAAGCGGCCAATACCTTTTATGCCTGAACACTGGCAAAGAAAAGTAAGCGGCGATAAGGGCGCTCAAGTAAAAGCCATTAAAGAACTAATTGCTAAATCGAGCGTTGTTATTAACGCGGGCGACCCAGACCGTGAAGGCTCTATGTTAGTTGATAGTCTAATTAACTTTCTCGGATATAAGGGCGACGTGTGGCGTTTGCTGGTATCTGATACAAACACCAAAGCAGTTAAACGTGCCATTTCAAAAATGGACAAATACAACTCAACGGCGGCAGAATCCGCTTCAGCCGATGCGCGCTCTAAAGCTGACTGGCTTTATGGCATCAATTTAACAACAGCATTTACACTTGCCGCTCGTAGCCTTGGCTACGACGGAGTGCTGAATGTTGGCCGCGTCCAAACTCCAGTTTTAGGATTGGTGGTGCAAAGAAAAAAAGATAGGGATAATTTTAAACCGCATGATTTTTATAATTTAACAGCCACGGTTGTTAAAGGTTTTGATTTCAAAGCAAAACTTGACCTAAAAAAAGTCAAAGGTGAGTTTGATAGTGAAGGGCGTTTAATCAGTATAAACGACGCACAACAACTCAAAGAAGCAACGTCAAATAATCCAGCGACAGTAAAAAGCGTAATTTCTGAAAATACAAAATCTAATGCACCTGCATTATTTTCACTCTCTGAGCTACAAAAACTAGCCAACAAAAAACTTGGTTTAACCGCAACTGAAACACTGGCCGCTGCCCAAGAGTTATACGAAGGGCAAGCTACAACTTACCCTCGTACCGATTGCAGCTATATCAGCAGCGAACTTTGGGAAGACGCAAAAAACACCCTGCCAGCGTTGGCAACCGTAAATAAGTACGCAAGCAATGCTAACCCAGAAATAAAACACCCTTGCGTAAACAATGAAAAAGTTGGTGCGCATCACGCAATTATTCCAACAGATAACGTACCAGACTTGGCCAAACTTTCTGCCAGAAATAAAGCTGTGTATGAAATTATTGTCGAGCGTTATATCTCTATTTTTTACCCTGTGGCCGAAGACGCAAAAACAAAAGTTATACTGGATATTGGCGGCTATGAGTTTTATTCAAAGGGAACTGTGGAATTAAAACGTGGCTGGCGCGAAGTGATTGCGGCAAAAAAACCAGACAATCAACTACCAGACTTGATGGAAAGCGAAACACTAGAAGTAAAAGCGATTGATATTGAGGCATCAAAAACAACACCGCCCGACGAATTTACCGAAGCAACGCTACTGGACGCAATGACCAACATTGCCAAATTTGTTTCCGACGACGAGCTAAAAAAAATACTTAAAGAAACCGACGGTTTGGGAACTGAGGCGACTAGGGCGGCCATTATCGAGGGGCTTGTAACTCGAAGTTATTTAAACCGTGAAGGTAAAAAAATACTGCCAACAGAAAAGGGGATAGAGTTTATTGAGCAACTACCCGCCGAAATTACCCTGCCAGATATGACTGCCAAGTGGGAACTGGCTTTAAACGATATTAAAAACACTCAAGACGTAAACAGCTTTTTAAGTGATGTTTTCGACAAAGTGGGGCAGCTGGCGCAAAACCCAAATATAAAAATCACCAACGTTGTTAACAACCCTTGCCCTAATTGCCAGAACAACCTAAGACGTTTTCAGCGCAAAGATAAAAGCGCTTACTTTTGGTCATGCAGCAATAAAGAGTGTGATTTTATTTGTGATGATAACAGAGGAAAACCGGCTGAAAGCAAAATCCATAATTGCCCAGACTGCAGCAAAAAATTAGCGCGAAGAAAAGGCAATAATGGCTGGTTTTGGTCGTGTACTGGATACCCTGAATGCAGCTATTCAGCTGACGATAATAAAGGGGCTCCGGTCAAAAAATCAGACAACACAGACACATGCCCAAAATGCAAAGCCGAAGTAAAGCGGCTTAAATCGAAAAATGGAAAGGATTATTTTTGGGTGCATTCAGAAAACACCGACAGCTGCGAAAAATATCTTTCTGACGAGAAAGGAAAACCGGCCATTAAAGAAAAAACCAAGGTTGAAGCCGGCGGTGAAGAAATTAGCTGCCCCGACTGTAACAAGCCAATGATTTTGCGCAATGGTAAATATGGCAAATTCTATGGCTGCAGTGGTTATCCTGGCTGCAAAAAAATAGTTAAAGTTGGATAGGGCACACTACGGCAGTTATTTTAAATCCGCCTCATGGCGGATTTTTCTTTCTCTATTCCTCAAAACGCATTCTTCTTTCTTTATCAGCTAAAAGGCTTTCTGTTTTCCTCTCCCAAGCCAATTCTTTTGCTAGCTTTAAAGGCTCTTTATAACCGTCAAGACTGGCGCGAATATCAGCACTGTATTTTTCAACTACCTGTTCAATATTTTTAAAGTCTTTGCTTTTGTCTGCTGCTGTTCTTTTATTTACACCAAACGCTCTGTTTAGCTCGCGGTTCGAGATACTTCTTATTTTCATGCTACGCAAAATATTATTAGCTAGGGTAGGGGTCATATCTAATTGCTCTTTGTGTTCGATAATCAAAAGCCAACCAAGCAAAACACCTGCCCGCCTCTTTCGAGTTATACCAGACCATCTACCTGCAATATCAGGCCACTTAAAAATATCAGCTTTGTTAGGGTCTTCACCATCTAAAACAGCAACAACAACCCTTGCTAAAGTGGCCATTGCACCATCAATATCAGGCATAAGGAAATTATCTATAACGCGGTCATCATTACAAAAATCTTCAATCAACTTTTCAGCATCAGCCCTGTAATTCTTCACCGAATAAGGCTTTAACAAAGAGAAACGCGCTTTTAGTTTTTTATTCACAATGAAACCAATCTTTAAACATATATGTAGCAACCATTCTAAATGCATTACCAACTATGGCCATAACCCAATTAAAACCACCATTACGGCCACGGGCGCTAAAGCGCGTAGGCTTCGCCATTAGTAATACGCACGGACTTGGCACCTTTTATAGAAACATCGATAAACCAATGGCTGCAGCAGGCTTATTAGTAATACGGACGGACTTTGAACGCCTGCAAAAACTTAGCCAGGACAAACATAAAATCAGGCACCGCCAACTATGGCCACAACCCAATTAAAACCACCATTACGGCTACGGGCGCTAAAGCGCGTAGGCTTCGCCATTAGTAATACGCACGGACTTGGCACCCTCTGATAAATACCGCTTTACTGAGCGCAATCCTACACCCATTTCTTCTGCAATCTGTTTTTGGGTCATACCTTGCTCCCTAAGCTCCATAGCGCGCTCCTGTTTGGTGTTTGCTGCCTCTAGGTAGGTTTCCCTATCTACAGCCCCATTCGCCCGCCTACGCTCCTTTTCGCGCTTACTGTGCCGTTCTCTGGCGATGTCAGTGCTTATTATTGTTTTGAGTTGTCTCTGCTCGTCATCAGTTATGCCGAATAAGTTTATTAGGCGGTCGTTTTTGGGCGTATAAAGGGGGGTGATTTGCCGACCATTGAACTCTACCTTTTCGCCGGCGGCGTGTTTTTTTGCTTTATCATAAAGGGTCATCAACTCTTTAGAGCGGTAGCGCCAACTAGGGTTAATTTCGCGGGCTAAAACAGCTGCTTCCGCATACATTAGCTTGTGATTTGTAGCGCCTGAAAGTAGCAAAAAATTTAATCGCCAAAACAAGTGTACTGTTTTTTCGTTCTCTGCTACGCCGCCACGCAACCCTGCAAGAGTGCGAAGGTCATCCAGCCTATCCCAAGCGAGCTGCCGCCCGCTAAATCCCCTTAAACCATCAGTTTTAAGACCGTGGTGCAGCTTTAGCCCGTGTGCAGCCCTTTTGTTCTTAGCTTCTTCTATAACGCCACGGCTAACAGGCAAAAGCGTCTCGCATAGCAATTCAAAGTTATAACGAATTGGTTCCCCATCATCTCCTTTGGTGACATCAAGAACTCGGCAAACCTCACCAGATTTTGAATTAACCGTCTGAACTAGCCTTAGTACCCGACTAGCGTCTTTTGCGTTCCTGTCAGCACCGGCCTCAATAAGCCTTTCAACAAGATAGTTTTGGGCGGCATTCCACCTTGGCAATGCCTGTCTCGGTAGAGCGCTCGTTAAAAACCACTTAACCTGAAGGCCGCGGCCACTGAAAACGATAACTGAAGGTGGGGGCAATCCTGCATCTTCGATAAAAAATCGCGCGCAGCTAGCAAGCTGTTCAGGACTACGCCCCTTAGCCCACGCCATGTTATAGCAATCTAGGTCAGCAAATAGCTGGCCAATCGAGGCTAGGTTTACTACACGGCGGTTTGGACGGAAAAATTCTGCCTGGGTTATCCAGGTATCTTGCTCCGGCTTAACTAACTCTAAAATCTTTGGTAGCTGATTTAGCCGGTGTGATGTTTGCCGCTTGGTGCCGTTGACGTTAGCTAGGATTGAAAAAAAACCGCCATGTTGGCTATTTAGATAGCCTGCGGCTTCTTCAGCCGGGGAAAATAGCTTTAATTGACTTGATTTGCTCATTTAAACACCGCACGAATGGCGGCTTGAGCTTTACAGAATAGAAAAGTTATCATAATATACTCACCACAAGGATTGAGACCCCCCAATGACTACGGCCTTTCCGCCAAGAAAACGGTAGTTATTGGGGGGTTTGTCTTTTAAGGCTTAAAGATTAAAGCCTTTAACTTTAAAGTTCAAGCTAATTAACTTAGCCCTCCATCTTTGAAAGTCGGTAAACACTAGACCTGTGTATGCCAAGCTCCCTAGCAACCTCCGCTACTTTTAAGCCCGCACCTAACAGTTTTTTTACTTCCTTGCTATCAATAGTCGCCTTTCTTCCAGTGTAAGCTTCAGGACGTTCTTGCTTAGTTTTTGCTATACCTGCAGCCTGCCGTTCTCTGCGCAAATTAGTTTCAAACTCCGCAAAAACGCCAAGCATCTGCAAAAATGCTTTGCCACTGGCTGTACTTGTATCAATACGCTGGTCTAAAACTTCTAACGCCGCTCCACGCTTTTCTATCGCGGCCACAATTCCTAGCAGGTCAGATAAGCTACGCGCTAAACGGTCTAGCCTCCACACAACCAACTTATCGCCTGGCATAAGCATGTCCAGCAAAAGCCCTAAAACCTCACGCCC
>Ga0209075_1001026_pt1 | contig 26847 bp, 26 predicted proteins | sample Stecom2011_FD_187523 | JGI IMG/M metagenome (GOLD analysis project Ga0209075, IMG submission 187523) | Agricultural soil microbial communities from Utah to study Nitrogen management - Steer compost 2011 (SPAdes) (version 2) | ecosystem: Environmental > Terrestrial > Soil > Agricultural land...
TGTTGGCCTCTGTTCCTCCGGGAGAAATATAGCCATCAAAAGAGTTTGGTTCAGCTTTAAAAATATCCACAGCAATTACATTCAACACTTCTCGTTCGATGGTCTGAGTACCTCGGAAGGCTTTTTCTGAAGTCCCTAAAGTATGACATCCGATATTATTCGGATTAGCTACAAAGGCTTGAAGTGTAGGAGCATCTTTGAGAAAAGGAGCATCGTCATAAAAAACTTTTCCGTCTAATTTAGAAGCCGGATATCCGAGTGAAATATCATCCGAAAAGTTGACTACTTCATTTAATGCTTGTGATATACGCTGTTTTCTCTCTTGTGTTGTTAGTTTTTTCCAATAATACATAACCTTATAATTTGAATAGCAAAAATATAAGCTTCATTATTAGCAAAATATGATTTCGGTCAGGTTTAAAAAAACAAGAGAGGCTCTCTAAAATCAGAAAGCCTCTTTAAATAATTTGAACTATACGTTTTTAGAAACCGTAGTTTACTCCTACCCCAAATACCTGACGAGTTTGGAAACCTCTAAAGGCATTGTCGTCATAAATGGTTTGGAAACTTAAATTTGCAGATAGATATTTATTGATTGTCATCACTACATTAAGTTGGTAATCAACATCTACGTTTTGAGGATCTTCAAGATAATTAGAATATAAATTCAAAATGTTTTCGATAAATACATTTTCCATCGCTTTGAATTTATAATAACCCGAAGCATAGAAACCCAGCTCATATCGCATCGTTTTTTCTGCATCTACCCCAAAATAAGAACCATCAACATATCCGGGAACAGAAGTATAATCTTTGTTCACGAAAGTAATTTTTGAAGTAGCCGGAGCCAGATTCACTTTCAAATCATCTGATTTTTTCCATAACATACCCGGACCAAAAGTGAGGTAACCTGGTGACATAAATTTAGTAGTCGCATCCCCTCTTACTTCTACACCATCGACATTAGTATAATTATATCCGTTTGTGATTTGTGTTTTAAAATTTAAAAAGAACGAATAATACCAAAATTCTGAAGCTTTTTTACCTAAAACCGAATTAAACTCCAACCTGTCGTTGGTTTTTTTCTCGAATTCAGCATTTTTGGTTTTTACGATTCCGTATTCGGCAATGATTTTGTTGTCCCAAGTCCAGTCATCTTTTTTGTAGTTAAAATCGTAGTTTAACCCTAGGTTTCCGGAAAAGTTGTTTTCACCCCCTGCCATCCAATTATCGAAGGTAGATTGATTCAGCAAAAACGAAACGTTTCCTCCGCGTGTCCAATGTTTAGTCGAATCCTGTGCTTCTTCTTGTTGAGCTGTTGCGACAAATCCGGTCAGCAAGAAGGCAAATAAAGTAGCTTTTTTCATTCCTGTTTGATTAAAGATTTCAAACAAAAATAGTTTTTTCTCTCTAAAAAAACTAGTCAGAACTCCCAAAAAAGCTTTGGTAGCCTGAAATTTCGTTCAGAAAAACAAAAACCTCAAAAGCACGGAATCATGCCTTTGAGGTTTCTCAGATATATATTGGTATGTATTTTACTTTAAGAAAGAGTGAGCCGTTGTATCTTGCACATCGTCATTTTTTTCGCTGTACATTTTTAATTGCTTCATCCAATACAAGATAGCAACAATACAAACGATGATGAAAATCCAGTTTATGATATTGGCAGTCCACCAATTTTCTAACTCTAAACGACGAAAATAGTTTAAGGGAACAAATAAAATTTGCTCAAACAAATACTGAATTCCTTCCAAAAATGATTTCATTACAAATAGTGTTTATTTTACCTTTGCAAATATAGAAATATAAATAATGATAGCAAAAGTTTTTAGAAAATCCCGACCTATAAATTTTATTATCATCATTTTGCTACTGATGTTGAGCTTTACGCTACTAGCAGCAAATGCTTATCAACTGGGTTCAGACATGGGTTTTCTAGCGAACTTTCCATTGTTATTGTGCTCTTTACTACTCACAGATTTTATTGCCAAAAAGAACGATATCAACAAAGGCGATTCGTTTGCTTTGCTTTTCTTCTTGATGTTTTTGTGGCTCATTCCGGATGCTTTTACGGAAACCTCTATGGTTGCCTCGAACTTTTTTGTGATTTTAGCTTTTAGACGTTTGGTTTCTATACACTCTTTATTGGTTCCGAAACAAAAAATCTTTGATGCGGCACTGTGGATTGGTGTAGCTGCTCTGTTTGAATTTTGGGCTTTACTTTTTCTGATTCCGCTTTATGTCAGCATTTTTTTACATATAGCCGGAAATATCAGAAACTGGTTGATTCCTGTAGTAAGCTTTTTTACAGTTTCTGTTTTAGTGTTTTTCTATGCTCTTGCTTTTGACGATTATATCTTGGAATATGTTTGGAAAAAGGCATACATCAGTTTTAACTTTCAGGACTTTTACTTTTCGCCAAATGATATTGCTTTTATCGTCGTTACATTATTGCTTGTACTGTCACAGCTGTTATCGTATAAATTCTTATTGATTAAGTTACAGAGAGCTTTTAAAATTATACTTTCGTTTCTTTTGGTAACTGCGGTGATTTTGGTGATTTCGGTCGAAAAAAACAACACATATTTATTGTATTGTTTTGCTCCAGTATCGATGTTAGCGTCCGATTTCATGAAGAAACTTCCTAAAATCTGGTTAAAAGAAGGGTTTATTACACTACTTTTTTTAGGGAGTTTAGCTTTTTTCCTATTAAACAATCTTTTGTAAGATTACTTTTTAACAAACTTTCCGGTTTGTATGCTGTTTTCTGTAGTAAGGCTATAGAGATAAATCCCCGAATTGATGTTGCTGACATCGATTTTTTGGTTTGTAGTAAGTCTTTGGTCAAGGATTAATTTCCCTGAGATATCGAAGATTTTTAAGTTAACTTTTTCTGAGGAATTGCCTTGAAAAGAAATAAAATTGGTAGCGGGATTCGGATATAGAACTACCTGTCGTTTGTCGAGGTTTTTAATTCTCAATGCAGCGTTCTGAAAAGCCTGATAAAAGTCCGGAATTCCGTAACCTAAATAATTGTTTGGGTTTTGATACAGATGAGCAGATTCTTTAATAATTTGAAATAGTTGAGCGCTAGTCAACTCCGGGTAAGCGCTCCACAAACAAGCTGCCAATCCCGAGATGATCGGAGTAGAAAACGATGTCCCGTTACCTGTGGTGATGGTTCCGTACTGAGTTGCTGTTACCGTTGCTACACCTTGACCTGTTACATCGGGTTTTATTCTTTGGTCTGCTGTTGGCCCTATAGAGCTAAACCAAGCGTATTCGCCTTCCGAATTCACTGCTCCCACCGTTAACGAACCATGAGCATCTCCTGGAGTAGCAACATAAAGCCAATCAGAATTTCCGGAATTTCCAGCTGAAGTTACACAAAGCATCCCTTTCGAGAAAGCTATATTTAATCCTCTGGAAATAAAAGTGGTTTGTCCATCTAAATCTTCATAGCTATGATTGTAATTTGGATTATCGAACGTATCATAACCCAACGAAGTATTGATAATATCCACACCTAGGCTGTCCGCCATTTCGGCTGCTTCTACCCATAAGGCTTCTTCTAAAGGGGATTCTGAATTGGGATTTTCGGTTACAAAAAGATAAAATTCAGCATCGGGAGCTGTTCCGACAAGTTCGTTTTCTTTATACCCACCTATGACCGAAAGCACTCTTGTCCCGTGATTTCCGCCTGTATAGATATTGTTGTTTCGAAGTATGAAATTGTAACCTCCCAAAATCAAATTATTGTCAAAGAGTCGCTGGAAAGAGTCGGTAAAGTTGACTCCTTCAAAACCTGTATCGATAACTGCAATAATTTTTCCGGACCCTGTATAGCCTTCTTGGTGAAGCAAATCTCCGTTATGCATCTGAATTTGATGAGCGGAACCCCCATAAGGAAAACTTTGAGCGTCTAAAGATTTTTGAGCTCCAGAGGGCTTTCGAATAGGAGTTGCTTTTCTGCCCAGAGGATTCAGATTTTTGTTTACAAACTCTATCCTTTCGACAAAAGTGAGTTCATTCAAATCTAAAATTGCTTGATAATCCCCTCTAACATAAACAGCATTCAGCCATTTAGATTGAGCCAATACCGAGATCAAGTTGCCAACTTCTGTTACATAAGGCGTATGAATAGGTGTGTCGGTAATATCTAAAGCAATATTTTGGTTTAGTCGTCTCTGCAAGGCTCTTTCAGAAAGCATTTCGTGAGGGTTTTCGAGATAGTAAGAAGCATTTGGCTTGGCATTAAAATACACAAAAGCATCTTCGGTTTGCCCAAAAGAGAGCAAACTCCAACCTATAAGCAGAACAATCAATCTACTTTTCATAGGTCAAATATAATTTTTATTTGAAAAGAGAGAATAAAGGATTACAGGTTTTTATCGAACCCTACTTCAAAAATATTTGTAAACGCATTAATGATGGTTCCTCCTTGATCCACAATCAGAGCTTGGCTGAATTGTGTAACAGCCCATTTTTCTCTTATTTCGCCACTGCTAATCTGATATTGTTTCACTTCTGGTATCAGCAGTTTGTTTTTAGTCAAATAATCTTTGCTCTCCGGAAAGTCTTCATCTACATTAATCCCAACAAATTGTATATTTTTATATTGTTGAGCTAATTGATTTACTTTTTTGTGAATAGAAATAGCATGTGGTTCTGATTTGTTTGACCAGAAAAATATTACAGTTTTCTTATTGAACAAATCGTTACTGCTAATTGTTGTTTTGTTATCTTTCAGCCTAAGTTCAGGAATTTTATTTCCTGTAGCCATATTTCTTACCGCTGCAGCTAACTTATGAATTCGCTCTTTGCTTGCATTATCTGTACAGATTTGATCGTATTTTTGGAGCACATTACTATTATGCGGGAGGGCTTTTTCTGATGCCAAATAAAAATAAACGATGTTAGAAGCAATACGACTTTTCAAGAAAGGGCTCTTAATCAATTCGTCTACAAGCTTCAATTTTTCTAAGACTAATACATCGTTAGGTTGCTTATCTTTGCTATAAGTAAGGTTATCGATTCGAGCGGTGAAATAACGGACATAAGGAATAAAATGAGCTAACTTTTCATCATTTGTTCCTATGTTATTTCTGAAATCATAATAGTTATCAGGAAGTGTAAACAAAGTATCGTGTGGATTCCTGCTTTGGTGAGCTATCCAATAAAATTCTTTTTTGGTATAATAATGAAAGTCTGTAGCGGCTTTGGCATATAATTCAAAATCTTCGCTCCATTGCAGTTTTTCTTTATGTTTTTTATAGTAAGAGAGAACTTCTTGATAAGCTGAATCTGTTGCTTTGAGGAAGTCTTCCGGATCTAGGTCATAGAACGGATACATTGCATCTTTGTCTTTTTTGTTGAGCAAATACATCTCAATCAAAAAGTTGTTTTTCTCTTCTCCTCTTCCACAAAAAACAAGGGATCCATCAAAGTCATGGGTGTTCAGCCTCAGCATTAGGCTGTCATTTTTATCGAAGTAAACATATTGATATTCCGGCTCATGTTGAAAACTATATAAGCCTACAGGGAGAGAGTCATACTTTACGAAAAAACGGTTTTTTTCGTCAAGAGGAATACTATCAATTAATTCACCGTCTTTGTAGAGGAGTACCCATTCGCTTTTAGGGTTGATGATTTCTCCTCCAAAATAAGCTGTATAATCTGAGTCTTCAAATTCTTTTTTACACGAGTTCAGTACCACCCCACAACTCAGCAACAACACTATCTTAAATAAACCGGAAAGAGTAAAATTATCCATGGCGATTATATTCCTAATAGACAAAAATATTGATAGCGAATCTATTAAGATGTTAACATACCGTTAAATAACGCTTCTTTAGAGCTATGGCAAGCTTTCGAGCTATTTTTAAGATTGCTTTACACCTAAAAATTCACTAGTTTTACATCGCTCAAAAATTACCACTTTGAAAGATACCCCTAAACATCAAGGCCTTAGAAATCAGCTAGTTGCTGTTTTACAACAAAAAGGAATAACCGATGTAGCTGTTTTGGAAGCTATTAGAAAGATTCCACGACATCTATTTTTGGATTCCAGCTTCGAAAATTTTGCGTATCAAGATAAAGCCTTCCCGATTGGAGCAGGGCAAACTATTTCACAACCCTATACGGTTGCTTTTCAGAGTCAGTTATTAGAAGTTAAAAAAGACCAGAAAATACTTGAAATTGGAACGGGTTCGGGCTATCAAACAGCTGTGTTGTGTACGATGGGAGCGCGAGTATACAGCATCGAAAGACAAAACGAACTTTTCAAAAAAACCGAACGCTTTTTACCTAAAATCGGAATCCGGCCCAAAAAACTTGTTTTTGGGGATGGCTATAAAGGTCTTCCGGATGAAGCTCCGTTTGACTCTATTATCGTAACGGCTGGAGCAGCTATTATTCCGCCTGCTTTGATGGCTCAGCTAAAAATCGGAGGAAGATTGGTGATTCCGTTAGGAGAAAAAGAGCAAATCATGACCCTTCTTATCCGTAAAAACGAGACTCAATTCGAAAAACACGAGTTCGGAAACTTTAGATTCGTGCCTCTTTTGGAAAACAAAGCCTAAAATCTCCTAACTTTACATCTCTGTATGAAAAGCTGGGATACTTATATCAAGGATTATCAAACCTATCTGAAGATTGAACGTGGACTTTCGAAAAACTCTATCGAAAACTACACTTTTGACATACTGCGTTTGTGCAGGTATTTAGAGGAAAATCAAATCGAAGTTTCTCCGATTAAGATTACCGAAGACCAAGTACAGCAGTTTATTTATGAAGTTTCGAAAGAGGTCAATCCTCGTTCGCAATCTCGGATAATCTCTGGTTTAAAGAGTTTTTTTAATTATCTGATTTTCGAAGATTACCGAAACACCAATCCGCTTGAGCTAATCGAAACTCCCAAAATAGGGCGAAAATTACCGGATGTGTTGAGTGTAGAAGACATTGACAACCTAATTAATGCCATCCGCTTTGACGGAAAAACCGAAGAAGACAGACTCATTGCTCATAGAAATAAAGCTATTTTGGAAACGCTTTACGGTTGTGGGCTTCGAGTTTCGGAGCTGGTTTCTTTAAAAATTTCGGACTTGTTTTTTGACGAAGGCTTCATCAAAGTCACCGGAAAAGGCAACAAGCAACGCTTTGTTCCGATTGGGGGAACCACTCAGAAAATTATTGAAGTTTACCGAAAAGAATGCCGTCCTTTTCTGAAGCCTAAAAAGGATTTTAGTGATACGCTTTTTTTGAATCGAAGAGGTAGAGCACTCACTCGAGCAATGATTTTTACGATGATTCGAGAACTAGCTCAATCCATTCAGCTGAACAAAAAAATCAGCCCACACACTTTCAGGCACTCGTTTGCTACACATTTGCTTGAAAATGGAGCTGATTTACGATCAATTCAACTTATGTTAGGGCACGAATCTATCACTACCACCGAAGTGTATATGCACCTCGACCGAAAATTCCTTTCGGAAGTGGTGCATAAATTTCATCCTCGGAAGTAGTTATTGAATTCTGATTTTGTGTTTCGAAGTTTTTCCTTCGGAATTCTTAACGGCCATGATGTAAAGTCCGTTAGAGATATTTGAAACATCCACTTGAGCAGTGGTTACATCCAAAGATTTTCTAAGGATTTCTTTTCCTGAAATATCATACAGAATCACTTCTGCAATCAAAGCACTTGAGCTACTTTCTAATGAAATAAAATCCTTAGTCGGATTAGGGAACACTTTGATTGAGGTTACTACATCTTCGATAGAAGCGGTTACACTTCCGTGAATTCGATAGATAGTTCCACTACCTTTTCCGGCAATATAAAGTTCTCCTGAGGCGTCTTCACCAAAAGTAGCAAAGTAGTTTCCGTTATAAGAATTTAAAAACGTAAGTTCTCCGATTTGGTTCACCACTCCGATTTGATTCGAGCAATAATCTGCAAAGAAATATAAACCATAAATATCGGTATATTGAGCCCCCCTATAGACATAGCCTCCGGTTATAGAGCATCTGCCTGAACTGTGATTATATTGAGCAATCGGGAAAGTCATCGTAGAAGAATCTGAGCAACCTGAAGCGTTATAAGTCTGATCTCCTTCATAACAACGCCAACCATAATTAAGCCCGGCCTCGGCAGCAGAAGTTTTGTTGATTTCTTCAATAGCGTTTTGACCTACATCGGCTATCCAAAGGTCATTGGTTTCTCGGTCAAAGCTAAACTTCCATGCATTGCGCAGTCCGTATGCCCAAATTTCTTCTGCTCCTTGAGCACCATTTGCAAAAGGATTATCTTCCGGAATACCATATGGCATCACATCACCGTCAACTGAGATACGAAGCATTTTTCCCAGCAACGAGCTTTTGTTTTGTCCGTTATTGTTTGGGTCTCCTCCGCTTCCGCCATCGCCCATCGAAATCCACAAATAACCGTCGGGACCAAATTTGATACAACCTCCGTTGTGATTGGAAAAAGGCTGGTTAATAGTAAGTAAAATCACTCCGCTCGAAGGGTCTGCCACATTAGGATTTGAATTACTTACGGAGTAACGAGCAATAACTGTATTACCCGAAGTGTTTGTATAATTCACAAAAAAATATCCATTGGATTCGTAATTTGGATGAAAAGCCAGCCCCAAAAGACCTCTTTCGCTTCCGGTACTGATAAGAGAGCTCAAGTTGAGGAAATTCTCTGCATTTACACTTCCGTCGCTGTTTACGACTTTGATAGCTCCTCCTTGCTGTACGATAAATAATCTATCGTCTCCGCAATGTGCTATTTCCACCGGGTCGCTAAATCCGGTGGCAAAAGGAGTGAGTATTATGGTTTGGGCCATCGATGTGAGCCCCAAGGCCATAAATAAAGATAATATAGTTTTTTTCATAATCATAAGTTTTAAAATGTTACTAATAAAGGCGTTAGTTTTACCAAAGATAATTAAAAAAATATATGAGAATATAAGTCTTTCGAGTTTTAAGACGTATTTTTGCCGCATGATTGCACAAGATATTTTTTCGATACAGAGCAAAAAGGAGTTTGAAAAAACGACCTTGAAAGTCTTCCGCCATCAGTATAAACACAACAAGGTGTATCGCAAATTCTGTGATTTGCTAAAGACGGATGTTATGGCCGTAAAAAGTATCGATAAAATCCCTTTCTTACCTATTTCGTTTTTTAAATCCACTGCTGTTTTGTCGTCTAACAAGCCTGTGGAAATCACCTTTACCAGCAGCGGAACCACAGGTCAAAACACCAGTTCACACCTAGTGACTGATGTTTCTGTTTATGAACAGAGTTACCTTCAAGGTTTTGCTGAGTTTTACGGAAATATTGAAGATTATGTTGTTTTGGCTTTGCTACCTTCGTATTTGGAAAGACAAGGTTCTTCGCTGATTTATATGGTGGAGGATTTAATCAAAAAAAGCAACAATCCGGATAGCGGGTTTTATCTTCATAATCACGATGAACTTACTGAAAAGCTCTTGAAACTTGATGCTTCAGGACAAAACGTATTGCTCATCGGGGTGACTTATGCCCTTTTGGATTTGATTGAAAAGCATCAATTCCAGCTGAAAAATACTATTGTAATGGAAACAGGTGGAATGAAAGGCAGACGAAAAGAAATCATCCGAGAAGAGTTACATGAAATCCTTAAAAAAGGTTTTGGAGTAGATGCTATCCATTCCGAATATGGAATGACAGAGCTCTTGTCACAAGCTTATTCTTTAGGTAACGGAATCTTTCAATGCCCGAATTGGATGAGTATCCTGATTCGCGATACCGAAGACGCTCTTTCTTTGGTCGAAAACGGAAAAACGGGGGGGGTTAATGTGATTGACTTGGCTAATTTTAATTCCTGCAGCTTTATCGCCACTCAAGATTTAGGAAAGAAATACGACAACGGCACCTTTGAAATTCTAGGCAGATTTGACAATTCAGACATCAGAGGGTGTAACCTTATGGTATTATGATTTGAATCATAAATTCAAGCCAATACTTCACCTTAACTTAGCTCATAATTTTAAATTTTCAGTTATGAGCTTTTACCATAAATCATTATCGCAATTTCAAGAAGCATATTACCTCGGGATTGTTCTTGGAATTATTGCTTCGAGTTGTATAGGGTCAATTGCAGCTTCATTAGCATTAAAAAATCTTCCAGCATTTATTGAACTTTTCCAACTTTTTGTGGCTGTGGGAACTGCTATGTGGTTCAATGCATCCGTTTTAGCACAACTAAAACCCAAAATTGTTTTTAATTCCCTTTTAATTAGTTTATTCGCCAATATATTAATTATAATCCTACATCTAATCTAACTTAAACTGTAAGTCGCATCAATTAGATTGGTGTGATTTACAGTTTTTATTTATCTAAGTTCAATTTGGCTAAATAGTGGAAATGCTCATCTTCTAAGATTTTTTCTACTTTCCAGCCTTTTTCGGTAGCTATTTTTTGCATACTGTCAAAATCCAAGTAGAGCCAACTGAACCAATCGGTTCGTTGCTTTTTGTAGCCATAAGCACAGATAAATTCCCCGTAATAACGATTTCCCGGAAATTCATCTTCTTCATACATATAAGCAATATCCGAAGAGTCAAAAACAATCTGACCTCCGGGATTTAAAAGCTTTTTGGCTCTATCTAAGAAAATCGGAAAGCCAAAAATATCTTCGCAAATCCCAATTCCGTTCATCAGCAACAAAAGCGTATCGAATTTTTCGTCTGTATTCAAATCGAAAAAATCGGTATTGGCTACTTTTTTCACCCCTCTTTCTAAAGCTATTTGACAGCATAACTCGGAGATATCTAGAGCCACGACATCTAAGCCTTTTTCCTGTAAGTATAACGAATGGCTCCCTGTTCCTGCTCCGATATCCAGCGTTTTGCCTATACAAAGCTCTAGAGCTTTTTTTTCGATTTCAGGCATTTGACTGAATTTGCGAAAATAAATTGCAGTATCCATTTCGGTTTTTTGATCGAATTGGTCAAAAATCCAAAGTTTGCCTCGTTTTTGTTGCTTGTAGTAGTCGTAAACGGCTTGTCCTAATATATCCATTATTTTACGGGAATCTCGATATAGTATGTCTTGTTGGTCTTGTTTGGCAAAGAGATATCTCTCAACCAAGGGTTATGAATTTTTAAGGTTTTGTAGTTGATATTGTGTTGTATCGCAAAATCAGCAAAGTTTTCGACCGTACTATCCACCGTTAATTTTTGAGTTTTAAAGGGCTGATATAGCTCATTTTCAGGAATTATATAACCGTACTTCTCGGGATTCTGCATAATTTCTTTCAGTGCCAGAATTCGGAAGACATAGCGAGACGTTTCTTCTGTGAGAAGCAAGTCATAAAAATCAGAAACTTTTTGTCGTTCTATTTGTCTTGTAATGCCATTCATGCCACCATTATAGGAAGCTGCTGCCAACGTCCAAGTTCCAAATTTTTCTTTAGCAGCCAAAAGATATTTACACGCTGCTTCGGTTGCTTTTTCTAAATGATAGCGTTCGTCTACATAATCGTTTACTTCAAGCCCATATTCTTTGGCTGTAGCAGGCATAAATTGCCAAATACCTCTAGCACCTGCCGGCGAAACAGCGTTCTCTAATTTACTCTCGATAACTGCCAAATATTTGAAATCATCGGGTACTCCATATTTTGCCAATATAGGTTCTATCACAGGAAAATAGCGTCTTGCTCTTTTGATAACCAATTCTGTAGAAGCATGCAGATTCTTGTTGATTACTATTTCTCTGTCATAGCGTTCCCAAACATCAGGAATATCAAGAGGTACGGTCTCCCCACAAAAATTCAAGGTTATATTTTCTATTGTGTTGGGTGTATTTTCTGTTGAAGAAGCATTAATAAGCACAAAACTTACTGCTATTACCAATACTACCGCGAAAATATTTTTTAATGTTTTCATAATCTAAATTTTAAACCTGTTACTCACTCAAAATTTCAGCCAGTTTATCGTTCAGCCAACGGAATTTATTCACAATCATAATATGGGTTCCTCCTTCTAGAACGTGACAGTTTTTGATATATTTTATCGGGAAAACTTCATCTTTGTCTCCATGAATGTGGATTACGTTAGCATCGGGGGTTTTTCTGTCCCACAAAAGGACTTGCTGCAGGGACCATTTCAGGTAAAATGTATCTCGTACGGCAAAATATTTCTGATAAAGTTCCGTACGCTTAAAAGCTGATTTTTCTTCGAAAACATACGGAAGCAGCTTCTCTACGTTTTGCAATATCCAAATCGGGATGAGTTTATAGAGTTTCGAAACTTTAGCAAAACGAATCTTTCTCGGAAATTCCTTATTACACTTTACACTTGAGATAATAATGGTTTTTCTCACCGGAATTAGCCTATTCATTTCCTGCACCAAAATTCCTCCGAAAGATACTCCCACCAAAATCGGATTTTCGTGTTTGATGTCTTCACACATTCGTTGGGCATACTGTTTTAAGGTTTCACCATAAACAGGAATTTTCCATTCCAACAAAAAAATCTCAAACCGCTCAGGGTCGAGTTTTATGTTTTCGAAAATTGTCGGACTTGCGGCAAGCCCGGGCATAAAATAAACAGGGATTTTATTCATTCCTATGAAGAAAGGGGTTTCTACAAAGGTAATTATATGTTTTAATTTCCTGAAAAATTATTCGTAAATTTGTTGATATGAAAACCTTTTTAATCCTTTTATTTTTACCCTTTCTTTTTTCCTGTAACGGACAACAAAATCAACAAAATATGAAAGATCCAAAAGAACTTACCGAACAAGAGTGGAAAGAAAAACTCTCTCCGGAAGAATATTACATCCTGCGCCAAAAAGGCACTGAAAGAGCCTTTACAGGGAAATATTGGGATGTGTTTGAAGATGGGACATACCATTGTGCCGGTTGCGGAAATAAATTATTCGAATCTGACACCAAATTTGAATCGCATTGTGGTTGGCCTTCGTTTGATAAAGCTATAGAAGGCAGCGTAGTGTATCACGAAGATTTGTCTTTTGGGATGAAGCGAATCGAAGTGTTGTGTTCAAAATGCAACGGGCATCTCGGCCACGTTTTTGACGACGGGCCACAAGAAACAACCGGACTTCGTTATTGCATCAACTCGGGTGCCGTAAAATTGGAGAAATAATTCTATTTTTGTACAAACCTCATATTAACGTATGCAAGAAGCACAATATACCGAAGACAACATACGATCACTCGACTGGAAAGAACATATCCGCATGCGTCCCGGGATGTATATCGGAAAATTAGGAGATGGTTCTTCTCCCGACGACGGTATTTACATCTTACTCAAAGAAGTTATCGACAACTCCATTGACGAATTTGTGATGGGAACCGGTAAGACTATCGAAGTTACCATCAAAGACAAAACCGTAACCGTACGCGATTACGGCCGTGGAATTCCGCTTGGAAAAGTGGTGGATGTGGTGTCGAAAATGAACACCGGAGGTAAGTATGACTCTCTTGCATTTAAAAAATCTGTCGGATTGAACGGAGTCGGTACCAAAGCCGTGAATGCTTTATCGACCTATTTTCGTGTGGAATCTGTAAGGGACAATCAAATCAAAAGTGCCGAATTCTCTGCCGGAAACCTTACGTTAGAAGAAGATATTACCGAAACTACACGCAGACGTGGGACCAAAGTAATCTTTGTTCCGGACGAAACTATTTTCAAAAACTACAAATTCCGCAATGAATATGTTGTGAAAATGCTTAAAAATTATTGTTACCTCAACACGGGGTTAACCATAATTTACAACGGCGAAAAATACTATTCCGACAACGGATTAAAAGACTTACTCGAAGAAAACATCAACGAAGATGATATGGTTTATCCAATCATTCATCTTTCGGGCAATGATATCGAAATTGCTCTTACACACAGTAAAACTCAATACTCCGAAGAGTATCACTCGTTTGTAAACGGACAAAACACTACGCAAGGAGGAACTCACTTGAGTGCCTTTCGGGAGGCGATTGCTAAGACTATTCGGGAGTTTTACAACAAACCGTTTGAAGCTTCGGATATCCGAAAATCAATCGTAAGTGCTATTAGTATCAAGGTTATCGAACCGGTTTTTGAATCACAAACCAAAACCAAATTGGGTTCGACCGAGATGGGAGAAAACCTTCCGTCTGTGCGTACTTATATCAATGATTTCGTAAAAACGAATCTCGATAACTACTTGCATAAAAATCCGGAAACGGCTGATGCTTTGTTGCGAAAAATCCTTCAAGCCGAAAGAGAACGCAAAGAGTTATCAGGAATTAGAAAACTAGCTCGAGAAAGAGCAAAAAAGGCTAGCCTCCATAACAAAAAACTCAGAGATTGTAGAGTTCATTTAACAGATACTAAAAATCCACTGAGCCTTCAAAGCACCTTATTTATTACCGAGGGAGATTCGGCTAGTGGTTCAATTACCAAATCTCGAAACGTAAATACGCAAGCTGTATTTTCGCTTCGTGGGAAACCGCTCAATTCCTATGGAATGAGTAAAAAAATTGTGTACGAAAACGAAGAATTCAACCTGCTGCAAGCCGCTTTGGACATCGAAGAAGATATAGAAAACTTGCGTTACAATAACATTGTGATTGCTACCGATGCCGATGTCGATGGTATGCACATCCGCTTGCTATTGATTACGTTTTTCCTTCAATTCTTTCCGGAAATCATCAAAGACGGTCATTTATATATCCTGCAAACACCGCTTTTCAGGGTTCGGAACAAAAAAGAAACGATTTATTGTTATTCCGAAGAAGAGCGAAAAGCAGCTATCGAAAAGCTCAAGCCTAAACCGGAAATCACCCGATTCAAAGGATTGGGAGAGATTTCACCGGACGAGTTCAAAAACTTTATTGGCGAAGATATGCGTTTAGACCCGGTAATGCTCGACAAAGCGATGTCTATCGAAAAATTATTGGAGTTCTATATGGGTAAAAACACTCCTGAAAGGCAAGATTTCATCATCAACAACTTGAAAGTGGAGTTGGATGTAGTTGATGAGTTATTACAATAGACTTCACTCATATCATAAAAATGCGAGACCAAAATCTCGCATTTTTATTTTAAGCCAGTTCAAACTGTTTTCCGGGTAGTGGCCTGACAATTCCTTTGAGTTCCATATCGAGTAATATAGAAGCTGTTTTATAAATTGGGACATTACAATCTCTGGCTATGCTATCGAGCTGTTCTCTTGGATTTTTTAGCAGATAGTCATAAATCGTTTGTTGTTCGTCTGTCAACGAGACAAAGAGTTGTTTTTGAGCAGGTTTTTCCGGTTTAGGTTTCATATCCCAATTAAGCATATAAACCAAGTCCTCTACAGAAGTGAGCAGGTTTGCTCTTTGAGTTTTTATCAAGTTATTGCAACCCTGACTATAAACATCTGTGACTTTCCCTGGGACCGCGAATACTTCTCTGTTATAATCATTGGCTAAATTAGCCGTAATAAGCGAGCCACCTTTAACTGCACTTTCAATCACAATCGTAGCATCAGAAAGTCCGGCTACGATGCGGTTTCTTCGAACAAAATTTTCTCTATCCGGATAGGAGTCGCTCCAAAATTCGGTTAAAAACCCTCCGTTTTCTTCCACTTGTTTGATATATTTTTTGTGTGATTTTGGATAGATCTGATTCAGACCATGAGCCAGAATTGCTACCGTTTGTAAATTGTTCTCTAAAGCCGACAAATGAGCACAAATATCTGTTCCCAAAGCAAATCCGCTTACGATAATTGGATTGAAGACAACAAGGTCTTCGATTAACTTCTTACAAAAAGAAGTTCCATAAGAAGTTATATTTCGAGTTCCTACAATACTAAGAACTTTCATATTATTAAAGTTCATATTTCCAGAGCCGAAAAGCAGCACAGGAGAATCGGGGCAGTGCTTGAGCTTTTCCGGATAATTATGGTCTTGATAAAAATAAACTGTCAGGTTGTTTTTCTCTAGAAATTCTAATTCCTTTTCAGCTGCTCGGAAGGCTTTCTTATTCTGAATTTCATCAATAGCATTTTGACTTACTCGAAAGACCTTTTCCAACTCTCTTTTAGGGGCTTTAAAAATATTTTCAGCCGCCCCAAAGTGAGCAATTAACTTCTTGGCAGAGATATCCCCGATACCATCTGTTCGCATAAGAGCTAACATATAAAAAAGTTCACTCTGATTCATACAATAGCTAATTGGAAAGATATTTTACAGTACTACTAACTTAGTAATTTTCCTCTTTACTTACATCATGCTGAATAAAATTCGAAGTTAAAAAATCACTTTCACACAAGCCAAGTAAGGTTCTCCAAAAAGGCTATGTTTTTAATTCTTTGGAGTTCTGTGTTTTTGACTTCTAATTGCTTTTTGTATTGTTGGGAAAAAGTTGCAAGTAATTCGGGTTTATAAGCGATTTTCGAAGTTCTGTAGAAGAGCAATACCTTTATTCCATCGTCTATAGCTGCATCAACTTTACTAAGTCCTAAACTTAAGTTTTTTATCTAGCAACCTTAAATACACTATAAAAAAACCTCACAGCTTAATAGCTGTGAGGTTCTCTTTATAAATTTGAAAGAATTATTTCTTAACGAATTGTAGTGTTTTCGTTTGATTATCTTTTGTGATTTTGATGAAATATACACCGCTGTTAAATCCTGACACATTTATGCTGTATAATGTTGTATTAGCAATAGTACTAGAATATACTTGTTGACCTACTGCATTAAAAATCACAACATTTCCGGAAAGTTCATAGTTATCAGGAACAACAATATTTAATATATCGCTAGTTGGGTTCGGATAAAGAGAAATCATACCTAAACCAAAATCTTCTGTACTTGCTGTAGGCGGTGTACAAGCATTCGATGTTTTAAGAGAAGCTCGACGAATACCATATAGCATAGTGGTACGCATACGACTCTTTTGATTTTGAGTAAAAATGTTCATACATGAGTCATTGGTATAGTCCATATAGTTTCTCACCATATCTAAACTATTACAGCTATATGCATTAAGATTACAATACTCATTCATACCATTTTGTGGCGGAGTATCAGGACAATAATCTTGGAAACTATCTGAAGCATTAACTGTACAAGAGCTATTGTCTCCCCAAATATGTCTCAATCCTAACCAATGGCCCACTTCATGAGTAGCTGTACGCCCTTTGTCGTAAGGAGGGGAATAACTACCGGCAGCAAGACTACTTGATCCAAAATATCTATAACCAATAATAACTCCGTCTGTCGAAGCTGAAGATGTCCCTCCAAGTCCTGGTAATCCTGTTCCTGTAGGGAATTGAGCATATCCTAATACACCGTTTAAATCACCTCCGAAGTTACATACCCAAATATTCAAATATTTTGTAGGATCCCATTGTGTTTGAGGCTTTAGAATCATCTCTACGTTATATTGGTTCCAAACAGTATTACCCATGTTTACTCGGTTGATACCATTGGTAGGTGTTCCTTGAGGAGTTCTTTGTGCTAAACAGAATTGAATTTCGGTATCAGCTCCTACAGGATCAGTATTATATCCCGGAGAACCTTGCTGTCTTCTATAATCTTGATTAAGAACCGCAATTTGGGACATTACTTGAGCATCGGAAATATTAGGCCCTACTCCAACAGCTTGTCCACTATGAATAACGTGAACAACAACCGGAATTGTTATAATTTCATCATTAGCATCTAAAACTTGGTAAGTAAAATCCGAGTCTTCTTCTATCAAAGGATAACGCTCTTGTAAGTATTCGTTATATTCTGTACTTAGACAACGTATTTTCCCGTTTGACATCACTCCTTCAACGGTTTTTCCAAAGAGTACAGGTTTTTCCTTTTCCTGAGCGTTTGTGGCATTATTAGCAAAAATAGCGCAAAAAAAGCTTCCTGCGGCTAATAATTTAACCAAATTGATGTTTTTCATTGATTTGTAATAGTTTGTGAATTAAAAAATGTAGCGACAAATATATATAAAAATACTTAACCCGACTTATTTAGAATTAATATTCCTTTACTTTAACATTACAGAATCAGGGACTAGCCGTCTGTAATCTCCTCCGTTTCGAATCACGTCTCTAACGATACTTGAACTAATAAACGAAGTGCTTGCTGCTGTAAGTAAAAATATAGTTTCTATTTTTGAAAGGGTTCTATTTGTGTGAGCAATAGCTTTTTCAAATTCAAAATCTGCCGGATTGCGAAGTCCTCTCAAAATAAAATCTGCCTTAAGTCTTTTACATAAATCAATTGTAAGCCCTTCATAAGTAATCACTTTCACTTTTGGCTCATCCTTGAAAGCTTCTTCGATAAAACGCTTTCTGTCTTCTAGTGAAAACATATACTTTTTATCGGCATTTACACCTATAGCCACTACCACTTCATCAAAAAGAGAAATTCCTCTTTTGATGATATCGTAATGCCCTAACGTAATAGGGTCAAAAGAACCCGGGAAAACTGCTTTTTTCATATCTCTTGTTTTTTATAAGGCATAGGAAACGCTATTTCCTATTTAAGGCCAATTGAATTTCGGAGTCTAATAAATTGGAGAAATCAAGTCCTCTATAGGCTACTTGTTGAGGAAAAATACTCTGAGGCGACAATCCAGGATTGGTATTAATTTCTATAAAATGCGGCACTCCATTCATCACAATAAAATCTACTCTCGAGAATCCTGTCATCTCTAAAACATCATAAACTTTTGCTGTAGTTTCAACGAGTTTTTGCTCAATCTCCGGTTCTATTTGAGCCGGAGTAATTTCTTTTGACTTTCCGAGATACTTAGCCTCGTAGTCAAAGAAATCATTCTCAGAAATAATTTCTGTGATACCCAAAACGGTTGTTTTTCCGTTTAGTTTTAAAACCCCTACAGAAAATTCTCTTCCGTCAAGAAAGGATTCTATCAAAATCGTTTCATCTACTTCAAAGGCGGTTTGAAGAGCTTTTTCAAAATCTTCCGGTTTATTCACTTTTGATACACCTAAGCTACTTCCGGATTGGTTGGCTTTTACAAACAATGGTAAACCCAACTCTGCAATAATGGCATCTCGGTCAATCGTTTCTTTTTTAGAGGTATAGACTGATTTTGCTTTTGGTATATTGAATTTAGCCAATACAGACAACGTATCTCTTTTGTTGAATGTAAGAGCCGATTGATAAAAATCACAACCTGTATATGGAATTCCCAGCAACTTCCAGTAAGCTTGAAGTTGTCCATCTTCGCCCGGAGTTCCGTGAATAACATTTACGACAACATCAAAACGAATGGTTTCTCGGTTTTTTTCAACCGAAAAATTCCCTCGATTAATAGGAAAACGATTTTCACCCTCTATTAGGAACCATCCTTCTTTTAGGATATGAATTTCGAAACCTTGATATTTATTTCGATCTAGATGAGAAAGAACGAGTTGCCCACTTCTGAGCGAAACCTCACACTCTCCCGAATAGCCCCCCATTACAACTGCTACTTTCATTTAAAAAATTGTTTCGACAAAGTTACGATTTATTCGTTTGGCGAAATGCTTTTTACCTTTGGAATTCTGAATAACAGTAACACACCTACAATAAAGAAGGTAGCTAAGAATACGATAGAATTTCGCATACTTCCGGTGATTTGGTCGATGAAACCATATAATGCCATCCCGATTACAATTCCGATTTTTTCAGACACATCATAAAAGCTGAAAAACGAAGTTGTATCAGTCGTTTTTGGCAATAATTTCGAATACGTAGAACGAGACAGAGATTGTATTCCTCCCATAACTAAACCGACAAAAGCGGCTGTTATGTAGAAGTGTAATGGCAAATAAATAAAATAAGCTATCACACAAATGGCTACCCAGATAATGTTTAAAGTAATCAATGTTGCAATATTCCCGAACTTTTCAGATGCTTTTGACGTAAGTGTTGCTCCTAACACAGCTATCAATTGAATCACTAAAATACTGATGATAAGTCCAGTTGTTTTTTCGGTATCATCTGCCCAAGCAATTTCTTGTTCACCAAAATAAGTAGCCACCAACATTACGGTCTGAACAGCCATACTATACACGAAAAAGGCTCCTAAATATCTCTTGAGAGAAATATTCTCTCCTAATTGAGTATAGACTTTTTTCAACTCTTTAAAACCGTTCAGAAGAACTTTCCGAGAGATTTTTTCTGAATTCTTATTCCCTCTAGGAAGATAGTAAAATGAATACTGAGCAAAGCCTATCCACCAAATTCCGACCATCACAAACGAATATTGCATCATCGAGATTTTACTTTCATCATCCGCCCCCATAACCATAGTTAGATTAATTATGAGCAAGATTACACTCCCTATATAACCTAAAGAATAACCTTTGGCACTAATTCTATCTTGTTGTTCTGTATGGGCAATATCCGGCAAATAGGAATTATAGAAAACTAAACTCCCCCAAAAACCTATAAGCCCGAAGAAGTAACAAGCCAAGCTGAAATAAATGTGTTCTAGGCTAAACCAATACAAACCTATACAAGAAATTCCGCCCAAGTAGCAGAAAAACTTCATGAAAGTCTTTTTGTTCCCTACAAAATCGGCAATTCCTGAAAGTAGCGGAGACATAAAAGCTACCCCCAAAAAAGCCAATGCTGTTACGAAGCTAATCAGGGCTGTATTTTTAATTTCGGAGCCAAACACCTCTATATGTGAGATTCCTTTTACTTTGAAGAGTGCAGCATAATAAATCGGGAAAATAGCTGAAGAAATCACTAAGCTATATACAGAGTTTGCCCAATCGTAAAAAGCCCATGCGTTGAGCAATTTTTTACTTCCTTTTTCGAGTGGAATCATAGTTTGAATTTAGTTCGATATACAAATCTATCAAAAAAGTTGATGCATGGTTTACAAAAAAAACAAATCCTACCCAACAAGGAGTAGGATTTGTAAAATTAACAGTATGAATTCTATTGTTTTACAATTTTGCTATATGCTGTCTTTCCTTCTTTTGACGCAAATTTAACAATATATATAGCGTTTTGAAGAGATGCCATGTTAAGCGTTTGTTGACCTGCTTCTGTTTGATATTGTGCCAACACTTTTCCGTTAAGGTCAAAAACTTCTACATTAAGATTATCTTCTGCTGTAAAAGAAAACAAGTCTTTTACGATAGTATTGTTTATGTTTATTCCCATTTGTTGTAGTGTTGCGGGAACGCTTAAGCTAGCATCATAAACATAGTTAATATGGACAGGAGTTCCTATCTCTGAACCAAAAGAATCTACTTGATAAACCTTGAAACGATAAACAATGTAATTACTGGTATCGTTTCTGTTCCAGAAATAAGTTCCTACATTGGTAGTTTGTCCTACAGCAATAGGAAGAGGTGAATTGACAGGAACAATCGAATTTTCGTTTACATTAAACAAACAATCTCCTAGGCAAAACTGCACATTAGTTCCGTCTGAACCATCTATTTCAAGCATTCTAGCTTTTACCCCAATAGGCTCCGATGAGTCATTTTGTATATGAAGATCGAGTTTAGCGGTTTCTTCGTCAACTGTACCGAACGTATACACGCTATCATCTTCAATAACACTGCCGTCACTGTGATAAATAGTAAACTGAGCATTTGACACTCCAAAAGCTAATAAAAAGGCTCCTAAAAGATTTTTTTTACTAAATAGATTCATGATTGATAATTAATTTAGAAGGGCAGTCAATTTGACTGCCCTTAGTTTATTATATAGATTATTTAATTACGAGTTTCTTAGTGAATGATTGTTTTTCACCTTCAAGGCTTATCATGTAAATTCCTTCAGCAAGTGATGACACAGGTAGTGTTACTGCTGTATTTTCGTTAAAGTATGAAGCAGCTTGATTGAAAACTTCTTTTCCTGCTAAATCATAAATCTTAACAGCATATTCTCCTGATTGAGCGATTTGAACATTTACTACATCTGTTGCTGGGTTCGGATAAATTGAAAAAGCAGATTCTTTAACAATGTTGTTTACATTTAGATATCCTTGAGTAGTGTTTGTGTTTACCACTCTTCCTGTGTTAGCATCTATCACTAAAACCGCAACACTTAGTCTGTTTGGTTTGAATGCCGATGGAATAGTATAATTGAATGTATAGTCTACAGTTTGTCCGTCTGTAATAGTAGTTGGAATAGAACCTGCTTGTCCATTGTATCCTCCTAATAGAGCTCTACCTACGTGGTCATACACCATTTGGCTAGCAGGGATAGTAGCTGGGAGACTTTCATAACCTCCCATTGGCCCATAGCTTCCTCCTGCATAATAGTTTTCTTGAGCATATCCTGAGCCTGTACCTGTCACATCATCTTCAATAAGGATAGCCGCAAATCTGAAGTTTGCATTTGAGAAATTTGAATAGAATGTAGCAGAAGCGTTTACTGTTAGCTCAGAGCCAGACAATTCTGTAGTTACGTCAATAGCAACAGGGTTTGGCATTGCAGACCTTGTAGTAACATATTGTACCATAAGATCTTGTGTAACACTCTCGTCCTTAATGGTTCTGTCAACATGCATTCCTGGGAATCCGCTAAAGTTTGAAGCGTTATCATATTCCGCAACTGTCATTGGGTCTCCGTTGTGAACAGCAATTCCTACGAATTTATCGCTATAATTGGCATACATGTGTGCCATCGCAACTGTTCCACGAGGACACCACCCACACCAAGTTCCAGTACCTTCTTCGATAAGGACTTTAGTACCTCCGTCTTGAGAAATTGTTGCAAAGCTAACATCTTGAGAATTGTTACTTGGCTCTGTATCTGCATTACCATTAACTTGAGTTACTGTAACTACAATTTCGTGAGATTCAGCTGTAGCATAGTTTAAAGCTGTAGGGTGAGTTACCACAGCAGAAGCTCCTGGCTGAATATTTACAGGGATGGTTGCAATATGATCTGTTCCATCATTCCAATTAACAGTAACAGAAGTTACATCATTGTTTCCGTCATTTAGAATTGTCATATTTAGGGATGCATCTTGATTAGTCAAGAAGTATGTTTGAACCTCTGCACTTTGAAGAGCAACATCGTCTGGAGTAACAGTTCTTACTCTTATGTTGTCAAGAACAATCCAGTATTGGTCATAACAATCATAATGTCTAAATGTAATATACACTGTTTGTCCAATATAAGCTGATAAATCAAGCTCTCTTTGTATTGCATATTCATTTGAAGTAGCAATCTCTGTGTAGATTGGTGTAGATGCTAAAATAGTAGCAGGGTTGTTAGAAGCTGTTACATATACACTATATTTCTCTGCCGGATAAGCTGGGTGAGTAAAATATTGGTACTGCAACACAGGACTTCCTGTAGCTACCGTAAGGTCAATAGCTGGAGATATTGCCAAATTATCCGGTGTGATGGCAGTATTTGTATATGAATGAGACCAAATAGATGTCCCTCCAAAAGCTGGAGTAAGACTGGAAGCATCTACTGTCATCCAATTAAAACCATCACCATTGTTGTCATAAAAAGTCCAAGCGTCTGCTCCTGATTCAAAATTTTCACTAAAATACGTTTGTGAAAATGAAACTTGCGTGCCTAAAAAGATAAGCGATAATAAAGTAAATAGTTGTTTCATGTGTTAACAATTAAAAGTTGGTTAATAATAGACTAATGATTGCCAAATATATTGAAAAATTTTTATTGAGCAACTATTTTGAAAAAAAAATCAAACTACTATATCTCAGAAAGATACACAATACCCGAGCTATGGTCTTTTGTAGCTCCGGTTACACTCGCCAAGACGTTAATCCGGTTCTGAAGTCGAATGAAACCCAACAACCCAAAAATTAAAGCCTCCTTATATTCAATAATTTTATTATCAGGAATAACAACTTCTGTTTGCGGAAGATAAAATTCTGTTCGTTCTATTAAAAAGTCATTATAAGCGCCTCCTCCCGTAATGAGTAATTTGGAACCGTTATGGGATATATTTCTGCTTATCTGAAAAGCAATATGTTCTGTAAATGTTCTTAAAACTTCTTTTACTTCATATTTTTCAGTTATCGGGAAAATGATATCCTTGACAAACTCAAAACCTAATGACTTAGGTGGTTTTTGATTATAAAACTCTAACGAATTGAGTTGATTGAAGAGTTCTTCGTTGAAACCTCCTCGTCGAGCCCTTTCTCCTTTATTATCGTAATCAAAACCTAGTTTTTGAGCATAAAAATTTAGTACGGTATTGACCGGACAAATATCATAAGCTACTCTTTTACTGTTTTCGTCAAACGAAATGTTAGAAAATCCACCCAAATTCAAACAATACTCATAATCTGAAAACAACATTTTATCGCCAAACGGAACTAGAGGCGCTCCTTGACCACCTAATTTCACGTCCTGAACCCTAAAATCACAAACAACTTTCTTTCCTATTATTTGAGCAATTTCAGGTAAGTTCCCAATTTGTAGTGTAATTCCTTTTTCGGGTTGGTGCAAAATCGTGTGACCGTGAGAAGCGATTGCCTCTACATTTTCAATGTTGTTTTCTTCGATAAAAGTTCTGATAATATTACCCAATAATTGAGTATAATCAGCATTGAGAACTTTCAATTCAGCATCCGAAATATTTATCCCATTTTTAAGTCGGTTTATCCAATCTTCGGAGTAAGGGATGGTTTGCGCTATTCCGATTTCAAAAGAGATTCTCTCATTTTCTTCCCAAAAGAAAAGTTCTGCCAAATCAACTCCGTCAAGTGAAGTGCCGGACATTACTCCGATTATTTTTGTTGTAAGTTTCAAGTTTCAATGGATTTTAGTTAGGAAGAGTATTTATATTCAGGATAATGATTTTCTAGATATTCTTCTGCTTTTTTCGGAATGTGAAATATAATGATATAGCTTAGAATCATAAACAACGAAATAAATATAGCCATAAGGAGTAAATATTCTGTTTTGACAGACTCCTCACCAAAAAAAGTATATCGTCCATTTATTAGAATTTGGACAAATAAATTTAAGGAAAGTAGCCCCGAACCATAACTGAAAATCAATTCCTCCAGAAGCCATTTTCTTCCTTCTTTTTTGATTTTTTTCTTGTAAGTCTTTTGGTTTCGATATCCTTGTATAGTAAAGTGAACAAGTGGAAGAATAAAAATCAAGAGAAAATATTCAAATTTATTGCTCAAAATTAGTATTTGAAAAACCACAAAAATTAGGAAAATCGTAGCTATAATTTTTGGAATTCCAAAAAAAGTTTTAAACGTACCCCAAAGAAACTTCCAATATTTTTTCTCTAAAGTTCTTGTTCGTTTTTCTACGATATCCGAAAAACCAAAAATTCCAAACTTTTTGAATTCCTTATTTAGAGCTTCGTCAAAACTCAATTTAGGATTTTGTGACCATTGTTGTTCGATTCCGTTAGCTAAATGGTCAACCAACTCGGTTTGCAAGTCGTAGTGTTCTACGAAATGCTTCCTTGTAAAATCATAGAGTTCAGCGATTTGTTCGGTTGTTAATTTCATACATAATATTTTTAAAACTATCTACAGTCTTACAATAACGATTGGTTTTGTAGAAAAAGAAAAAACTCATCATTATCAAACTCATATAAGCTAAAAATACATTCGCATATAAGAAGTTATCTACTATTTTGTCTGTCCAATACTTCGAGAGCTGTAAAGAAACTACATAGAAAATAGAAATCGAGTTTATGAAGGATTTAAAATAATAGTAATTACGTTTAGAAAAGAATCTTATCAAAAGAAAAAAGATAAGTACTAAAGCCATGAAAATAGTAATACTTCCTTTCACGAAGTACTCAAATGATTCCATTTGAGTAGAAAGACTTCTTAATCCGAAAAATATAATCGCAATTACTAATAAGTGAATAGGATTTAAAAACTGTTTCCAAAAATAACTTTCAACTTGTTCTTTTTTGTTTTCGATTTGTTTTTTGACGTTGGTTATTAATGACACTTTTTTGGCTGAATTCCAATATTCTTTAAAACCATCATCAAAAGATAGATTTTCCTCTTCCAATACAGAAGCAATATGATCAACCAATTCCAAACGGACAAGTTTATCATATATCTTTTCTTCTCTTAAAAGAGTTTCATCTATTTTTTGGATTTGTGTTGATGTGAGTCTCATACAAATTGATATCGTTTCTCAAATTGTTTGTGTTTGAAATAGCTATACAAACCAGTTGGCATATAGGCTAAGATTACAAACCCCCAAATAATAATAGAGGAATTTCCATCTAATAATAAAAATAAAACTCCAAACCCGAACATCAAACAGAATAATATATAATAACGATTGAATTCGTAGGAAAAACTTGTTTTCATCCCTGATTTATAGATTGAATAACGGAAATAAGAAAAGATTAGCCATAAAGCTCCAAAACTTCCTACTACATATATAGGATTTAGTTGAAGCTCACGAAGCTTATAAATATCGATCATATACAGAAAAACCCAAAGTACTATAGATATACAATTATAGATAATGTATCTTTTTCGAAGTCCAATAGTGACAATTCTAGGAAAACTTCGTTTATTGCTTATCCATAAACTTTCTTTTAACCGCAAATGCGGTTTCCATTGTTCTATAGTTATAGACAAAGCACTCTCAAAAGAGAGGCTCTCTTCCTTACATAAATCTTCTATTTGACTTGCAATATGGTCTTTTATTTCCAATTTAAAATCGAGAAAATCTAAATCATGATTTTCTAAGATGCTATCAATTATGGTTAGTTGTTCGGAGTTGAGTTTCATAATTAAGTCAATTTAGGATTCACAAGTGTTTGCATATTTCTGATAAACTCTTCGAGTTCGGCCAATCGGTTAACGGTTTCTTTTTGGCCATTTTCAGTGAGTTTGTAATACTTTCGGAG
>Ga0209075_1001027_pt1 | contig 26799 bp, 26 predicted proteins | sample Stecom2011_FD_187523 | JGI IMG/M metagenome (GOLD analysis project Ga0209075, IMG submission 187523) | Agricultural soil microbial communities from Utah to study Nitrogen management - Steer compost 2011 (SPAdes) (version 2) | ecosystem: Environmental > Terrestrial > Soil > Agricultural land...
TCATTTAAACTACCTCGTTAAACGAATTTTTGACGGTTTAGAATGAGTAGGAAACGCTGGCACTCACGAAATCCCGATCAGTCAACTCGTTATACGGTTTGCCACCGAAAAAGTTTGTGTAACCGATGTTGCCGGTAATCTTATTTTGGTAAACAGCTTCAAGAGAAAGGCCTAGCGCCTTGTTGCCTTCGTTGAAGTTGCCGCCAGGCGAGGGGGCGTAGCCCTTCACGTCGTGACTCCATGCCAACTGTGGCGACAGGTTGATACCAGCAAAGACGTTCGGGTAGCTCCAAACAACACGGGAGCGATAGCCCCAGGAGAAGTCAGTTGTGAAGCCTTCGTTGGTGCAGTAGTTTGCGTTGATATTTATACCAGCAGCACAAACATCAACCATATTTCCACCACCAGCATCAGTTGGTACCGTACCGAGACCGAATGTACCGGAGCGACCATAACGAGCCTCATCTAGGCTTGGCAGATCATGCACATATGTAGCACCAAACTCTGCAATTAACGAGACCCGGCTGGCCCCCATAATCTGGTCAAAGAACTTTATAAGCGTAAATTGAGCTTGAGACACGCCAAAACGATCGTTCCCGGATACTTTATCCCCTGGCGTGAGCGACCCACCGAACTCTGCCTCCCGCTGTTTCTGAAGCTTACTGATTGGAGAGTTATCGATCGGGTTACGGAGATCAATACCACCATAGATTAGCTCGAAAGCGTTCCACTGCAGAGGCATATTGTCGCGGTAGGAGTATTCAGCGCCAAGTGACCAACCTCCTGGCGTGTTGGTGTTGATACTAATGCCGTAAAGGTTGATGTTTTCTGGGTATTCAACGTAGTACGACGGGAACTGGGAACCTGTCTCTTTGATTGTTCCGCTCACGTAAGGCAAGCGACTGTTGTACTTGATGTAATAGAAACCCAACTCAGAATCGTTCAACGCCGGCACATACCAACGCATGGCCACACCGAACTGATCCTTTGAATCTGCTTCTTCATCACCTAGGCGCGGCGCGATAAAGCCCTGAGCGTACGCTTGGGAATCGGGCAGCTGGCCTGCGAGTAGCACGGGGCCACAGCCGTCAGATGTAAAGTCATTGGTGGAGAAGAATGTTCCACAATCGTCGGCACGTACGGGTGCCCAATCTGTCTGCACGAATGCCTCAAGAGTGATGTTCTCTGTGATACCGGCAGACATGTAGAACATTTCAACAGGCAGGAGAGCATCTTTCAGCTCAGAGCCGGGCGCACGAAATGCGGGCACGTCAATGGGGTTAATGGTGTTGATACCGCCCTGGATAAAAGTACTCTCACCCCAGCTCACTACCTGCTTACCGTAACGCACACTCAGGGGAACATCGCCAAGGTACCAGTTGGTAAACACGTACGCATCGAGAAGCTCACCGCCCGATGCGTTGCCTTTTGCTGCACTGTTGAGTTCGCGTCGCTGCCCCACGTAGTCGGTCGCACGCCCCTCATCCTTCAACTCGAAATCATACCAGTAACGAGCACGCACCAAGCCACCGACACGGGTCAGATACTGGCTATCAACGGCGTAATCAAGGAACAGCTCACTGTTTCCTTTTACGATCTTGGAGTAGGTGTCGCCCTTCTCAAAGTTCAGGTTGCCATCATCATAGTTGTTCGTTGATGCACCAATATTTTCATTCACGCCACCCGGCGCGTAACTGGGCCCAAGGTTACCTTGGCCAATCAGGCGCACGTCCCGATCCTGGGTACGCCAACCGACACCAGCTGATAGCGTGGTGTTAATCTGGGCTTCCACATCCCCAATATAGAACGAGTAAGCAGATGCCTGGCCCGAAAAGCCGGCTGCAACTGCCACGGCAAGCGGTAATTTTGTCCAACGCTGCCATTGGTGTGTTTTTCTTGTCATTGGAAGGCTACTCCATTGTTGTTCTGAGTCGCTGCTCTGATTATTGGTATTCACGATGTATTGGAGGCTTCATGCACAGTGCTCGTGATGTAAGCACTATAGCTAACGCTGTCCACTGCTTTGATCAGTCAAAAGTATGATTTTGCTCTCACTACCTGCTCACCGCCCCGATCGGCGCCGGGTTTACTCGCACGCCTTCACTATAGACAACATTTGTAGATGCAACCACTTTGCTTTTGATGGATTTTTGCTGGTTTAGGGCTTATGGGGTGCTTCGAGATATTCCTGGGACTGCATTTCCAGAAGACGGGATTCCGTTCGCTCAAACTCGAAGCTCAACCGGCCGCCGGAATAAAGCTCGGTAATGGGAGCCGCCGCAGAAATGATGACCTTCACGTTGCGGTCGTAAAACTCGTCGATCATGTTCACGAAGCGTCGGGATTGGTCGTCTTTTTCACCCCCAAGCACAGGCACATTGCTGACGATGATAGCGTGAAACTGGCGCGCCATTTCAATGTAATCATTCTGGCTGCGTGGGCCGTCGCACACATCCTTGAAATCAAACCAGACCACATCGTCAGCATGAGCCTGCGCGGGGATTTTACGGCCGTTGATCTCCATGGATTTACTGTGTTTGCCCGCCTCTACCGCCAGGGCATCAAAGCTCTTACGCAAGCTGGCATCCGCCTCTTCACCCAGGGGTGAGTGGTAGAGCTCCGCCTGCTCCAGAGTCCGCAAACGATAATCCACACCGCCGTCGACGTTCACCACATCAGTATATTTATTCACAAGCGCAATAGCGGGAAGAAAGCGGGCTCTCTGCAAGCCGTCTTTGTAGAGGCCATCGGGCACTATGTTGGACGTGCACACCAAAGTAACGCCCCGCTTGAACAGGCCGTCCATTAGCGTCGCCAGGATCATTGCATCGCCGATATCAGAAACAAAAAACTCATCAAAACAGATTACGCGGGTTTCATTGGCGAACTTTTTTGCAACCAGATCCAGTGGATTTTTCTCGCCTTTGAAGTTTTTCAGCTCTTGGTGAACTCGCTGCATAAAGCGGTGAAAATGCACTCGCATCTTACGCTCGAATGGCAACGACTCAAAAAAGGTGTCCATCAGGTAGGTTTTACCGCGGCCAACGCCACCCCAAAAATATAGCCCCTTAACGGGCTCCTCCCGGCCTTTTTTCAACTTGCGCCGCAATTTTGTTACCGCTTTGCCACGTTCGCTTTCCGCTTCCACCAGTTTATCGTAGAGTAACTGAAGACGCTGAACCGCATCCGCCTGCGCCGCGTCCTTTAAAAACTCCGGGCGCTCAAGATCCGCTTGGTAACGCTGCCATGGTGTCTGGTTTGCGGTGACTAAAGAAGGCGTAGAGGCTGTCATCAGGAAATCCCGGGGTCAGATCGTTGATTTTGGGCGGCGTATTATCGCGCATCTGCGTTTTTTTCGCCACGCGGAAGACCCGCCGGGCAATACGACGATTGGCGCAGTATTCAGGCATGGGCTGATGAAGCTGCGGGCGCTATACTGCCCTCTATGGATTTGCTCATTTTTAAGGCAACAGGACGAGATATCATATGACAAACCTGATTCTGGCAGCGATTGCCGCATTGATTGTTGGCATTGTCATCGGAGCGATTTTTGGCCGCTCGGGGCAAGGTTCCACGCTTCGGCAGCGCCGTGCTGAGCAGCAGGCCGAAGAAGTGCGTAACGAGTACACTCGCTACCAGGCACAGGTGAACGAGCATTTTATGGAGTCAGCTCACTTGCTACGCCGCTTTAACGATGCCTACCGTGATGTAAACCAGCACATGGCCCGCGGAGCCAACCGCCTGTGTAACGATGAAGAGTGGATGGCTGAACTGGCTGAGGAAACCTCTCGCAAGCGCCTCGAGGAAGTCAGCGAAGATGGTGCCGAGCCTCCCAGGGATTACGCGCCAAAGACATCCGGAACCTTGTCTGAAGACTTCGGGCTCAAGAAGGGTGGCAAGTCGGCAGAGGCTTGATTTCGCCTGCTGCCGCTAATAGTTTGCTCCGCTTTGTTATACCGGATTATCGCAATCAATGAAGCGGTGCTTGATCCCGAATTCTTTTTCTAGTGCCGCCCCCAGTGCTTTCACACCATATCTCTCTGTTGCGTGGTGGCCGGCGGCGTAATAGTGAATACCACACTCCCGGGCCGTATGCGTAGTCGGCTCGGAGATTTCACCACTGATGTAGGCATCGAGGCCTGCATCAATTGCTGTGTTGATGAATCCTTGCGCAGCACCTGTACACCACCCTACCCGTTTGATTTCTGCTTTGCCGTTACCGACTCGCAGGGGTTCCCGGTGTAGCGCTCTTGCGATATGCTGGCTGAATTTTTCCGGGCTCATTGGCTCATTGAGCTCACCTTCCCAAACCAGACCGTTTAACGGCCTTGGGTTTTCAATACCGAGGATATCCGCTAACTGTCGGTTGTTGCCGTATTCAGGATGGTCGTCCAATGGGAGGTGGTAGGCCAGCAGGTTGATGTCGTTATCCAGCAGGCGTTTGAGGCGTTCACGCTTCATGCCCCGGATGGCTTGATCTTCACCTTTCCAGAAGTAGCCGTGGTGAACGATCAGCATGTCTGCGTTTGCGGCGATGGCGGCTTCGATGAGATCACGGGAGGCGGTTACGCCGGTGACGATGGTGTTGATCTCACTTTTTCCTTCGACTTGCAGGCCGTTTGGGCAGTAGTCCTGGAATTCGCTTGGGTTTAGCCATTCGCTGAGTTTGGCGAGAATTTTGTCACGGGGGGCCATGGTTTATCCTCTTTTCGTTAGACTCTGGAGTTGCCGACTGGCAGGGCGGAGGGGCTTTCCGGGAACCGCTACGAGCACCCCTTCGGGGTCCGGCCAGCAATCACAGATTGCTGTCGTTCGGCTGCGCATGAAGCTCCGCTTCATAAACGCTTGCCTCACCCATGTGCGCTTGTCGTCGGCCATCCTTGGCCGCCGGCATTCCCGGAAAGCCCCTCCGCCCTGCCAGCCTCGATCAGCCTTTGGTCGTTTACAGGGTTTTAAGGCCGGTAATTAGTGCGTCATTTTGTACTGGAGTACCGATGGTGATCCGCAAAAACTCGCTGATTCTTGGCTTATTGAAGTGACGAACTATAATTCCTTGCTCCCTTAGAGCCTTAGACAAGCTATCACCTGATTTCTCTTTGTGGCGGGCAAAAACGAAGTTGGCCTTAGACGGCAAGACTTCAAAGTTCAAACCTTCCAGAGCCTCAGTAACACGCTCCCGCTCAGAAATCACACCATTGCAAGACTTCTGAAACCAGGCCTCATCTTCGTAGGCGGCTTTTGCGCCCGCCTGTGCAAGTCTGTCCAGCGGGTAGCTATTGAAGCTGTCTTTAACGCGGTTAAGTGCGTCGATCAAATCCGGGTGACCGATGGCGAAGCCAACCCGCAAGCCAGCCAATGATCGGGCTTTGGAGAGAGTCTGGCACACCAACAAATTGGGATATTGGTCCACAAGCTTGATGGAGGATTCGCCGCCGAAGTCGATATAGGCTTCGTCGACTACGACAACACGCTCGGAGTTGGCCTGAAGGATGGCCTCTACGTGTTCCAGCCCAAGGTAACGACCGGTAGGCGCGTTGGGGTTGGGGAAGATGATTCCACCGTTCGGCTGTTTGTAATCTTCCGGGTTGATTTCAAAGCTGTCTGTGAGGGGTACTGTTTTGCCTTCGATGTTGTAAAGGCCGCAGTACACCGGGTAGAAGCTGTAGGTTACATCCGGGAAGAGCACGGGCTGGCCGTGCTGGAACAGTGCGTAGAATATGTGGGCCAGGACTTCATCGGAGCCATTGCCTAAAAAGACTTGCTCGGGCTTTACGTTGTGATAGCCGGCGATGGTCTGGCGCAGGCTTTCGCCTTCGGGATCCGGGTATAGGCGCAGGCTGTCATTGAGTTCAGATTGGATGGCCTCAATTACCTTTGGCGATGGGCCAAATGGGTTTTCGTTGGTGTTCAGTTTTACCAGGTTGGCCATTTTGGGTTGTTCGCCTGGTACGTAGGGGACCAGATCTTTTACCGCTGGGCTCCAGAATTTGCTCATTGGGTTTTACTCCGAGGAGGCGGCAATTGGGGCTGCCTGCAGACTATGGTGGTATGTTCAAGGCTCTATCAAACTGACGGTAAATCTAATCGTTCTTGATACGATACTCTGCGGAGCGCGCATGGGCAGTAAGCCCCTCGCCTCTAGCCAACACCGACGCAACCCGCCCCATCCGATCCGCACCTTTGGCACTGAAACCGATGATGGATGAACGCTTCTGGAAATCGTAAACACCCAGCGGTGAAGAGAACCTCGCAGTGCCACTTGTGGGTAGTACGTGGTTAGGCCCAGCGCAGTAATCGCCCAGAGCTTCGGCAGTGTATCGGCCCATGAAGATAGCGCCGGCGTGGCGGATTTCTTCCAGCAGGGCTTCCGGGTTTTCTACGGATAGCTCCAGGTGTTCAGGCGCTATGCGGTTGGAGACTTTTGCGGCTTCGCTCAGGTCTGCAACGTGAATCAGCGCTGCGCGGTCAGTCATGGAGGAGCGGATGATGTCGGCGCGCTCCATGGTGGGGAGCAGCTTGTTGATGCTGGCTTCTACAGCGTTGAGGAAGTCTGCGTCCGGGCTGATCAGTATGGACTGGGCTTGTTCGTCGTGTTCGGCTTGGGAGAACAAATCCATGGCGATCCAGTCGGGATCGGTTTTGCCGTCGCAAATCACGAGGATTTCCGAGGGGCCCGCGATCATGTCGATGCCGACGGTGCCGAAGACTTCGCGTTTAGCCGTGGCTACGTATATGTTGCCGGGGCCAACGATTTTGTCGACCGCCGGGATGGTTTCCGTGCCGTAGGCCAGCGCGCCAACGGCTTGAGCGCCACCCACCGTAAATACACGGTCAACGCCTGCTATCGCCGCAGCAGCCAGTACCAAATCATTCACCACGCCATCCGGGGTAGGCACTACCATGATAACTTCTGCTACGCCCGCTACTTTCGCGGGAATGGCGTTCATCAGCACGGAAGACGGATAGGCAGCCTTGCCACCAGGCACATATAACCCGGCGCGATCCAATGGCGTAACCTTCTGGCCCAGCACCGTGCCGTCTTCGTCCTGATACTGCCAGGACTTCTGATCCTGACGCTCGTGGTAATCCCGAACACGATCAGCTGCTTGCTGCAGTGCCACGCGTTGATCTTCTGGAATTGTTTTCAAGGCTTGCCGTAAACGAGCCTGACTCATTTCCAGCTCTGCAACGCTAGCAACATTCAGCCGATCAAACTTCTCCGTAAACTCAAGAACAGCCTTGTCACCACGGGTTTTAACCTCATGCAGGATATGACGTACCGACTCGTTCACCTGATGATCAACACTGTCGTCCCATGCCAAAAGCGTGGCCAACTGACTGTCAAAGTCTGCCTGGGAAGCGTTCAATCGTTTGATGTTAACGGTCATTTCTCAAATCCTGCTTTGGATTATGAACTTTATCTGCGTTTTTCGACGGCGGCGGCCATCTTTTCAATAATGGGGTTAATTTGCTGGTGCTTCATTTTCATGGAAGCTCGGTTAACCACGAGCCTTGTGCTGATGTGATCAATCAGTTCGCGGGCTTCCAGACCATTGGCCTTCAAGGTATTACCCGTGTCCACAATATCGACGATCTCATCTGCCAGCCCGAGAATCGGCGCCAACTCCATCGCACCGTAAAGCTTGATGATATCGGCTTGTCGACCTTGCGTAGCGTAATACCGACGGGCCATGTTGACGAACTTGGTCGCTACACGGATACGCCCTACCGGCGGCTTTTCGCCTTTGGGCCCTGCGGTCATCAGCCGGCAGCGGGCAATATTCAAATCCAGAGGCTCGTAGAGCCCTCCGCCGCCATGCTCCATCAGCACATCTTTCCCTGTCACACCCAAATCAGCACCACCGTACTGCACATAGGTAGGCACATCGGTGGCGCGGAGAATGAGCACACGCACATCCGGATCTGTGGTGGGGAACACCAGTTTCCGGGATTTCTTGATATCGTCAATCAGCTCAATCCCGGCTTCTGCCAGCAGTGGCAGGGTTTCTTCCAGGATTCGCCCCTTCGACAGGGCGATGGTGATGGAATCTGTCATGCGTCCTTCCGGTTTCCCGTTTATGTCTGTCACGCTGGCAAGCGGCGGATGCTGGCGCCGAGCAGTTGCAGCTTCTCTTCAATGCACTCGTACCCGCGATCAATATGGTAGATACGATCAATAATCGTATCTCCCTCTGCCATCAAGCCTGCGATAACAAGGCTGGCAGAGGCTCGCAAGTCCGTTGCCATAACCGGAGCACCCGTCAGGTGGTCAACGCCTTTTATAATCGCGGCATTGCCTTCCAGCGTGATGTCAGCACCCATACGGGTCAGTTCCTGCAGGTGCATGAAGCGATTCTCGAACACCGTCTCGATGATGGTACCCGTGCCTTCTGACACTGCGTTCATAGCGGCAAACTGAGCCTGCATATCGGTCGGAAAAGCCGGGTAAGGCGCTGTGCGAATATTAACCGCCTTCGGGCGCTTGCCTTTCATGTCCAGCTCGATCCAATCGGGGCCGGAGGTGATGTGAGCGCCAGCTTCTTCCAGCTTGAGCAGTACTGCGTCCAACAAATCTGCACGAGTATCTTTCAGCTTCACCCGGCCGCCGGTGGCTGCCGCTGCTACCAGATAGGTTCCGGTTTCGATACGGTCTGGCAGTACGTTGTAGTGGCAACCATGCAGGCGCTCAACGCCTTCAATTTCAATGGTTGAAGTGCCGTGCCCGGTGATTTTCGCACCCATGGCAATAAGACACTCCGCCAGGTCCACCACTTCCGGTTCGCGAGCCGCATTTTCGAGGATGGTTTTGCCATCTGCGAGGGTTGCCGCCATCAACAGGTTTTCGGTGCCGGTTACCGTCACCACGTCCATGAAGATGTGTGCACCTTTCAGGCGGCCATTCGTTTTCGCTCGAATGTAGCCATTCTCTACCTTGATATCCGCGCCCATTTGCTCAAGGCCCTGAATATGCAGATTTACCGGGCGGCTACCAATGGCACAGCCGCCTGGCAGAGACACTTCCGCTTCACCAAAGTGCGCGACCAATGGCCCCAGCACCAAAATGGAGGCGCGCATGGTTTTAACAAGCTCATAAGGCGCATGAAAATGCTTGATGGTATTGGCGTGAATCTCCACGCTCATCTTCTCATCAATCATCAAATCCACACCCATGCGGCCCAGCAGCTCGATCATGGTAGTCACGTCATGCAGATGCGGCAGGTTACCAACGGTAACCGGCTCATCTGCCAGCAGGGTTGCGGCAAGAATAGGAAGCGCAGCGTTTTTGGCGCCGGAGATCCGGATCTCGCCGTCCAGAGGCTTACGGCCCCGGATTAGAAGTTTGTCCACAATAGTAATCCTGTTGTGTGCGAGAGGCTCAGCCTTTGCGCGCAGCCCATTCAGCCGGGGTAAAGGGTTTCGGGTGAAGAGCGTGAATAGTGCCATCCATAATTTGTTGGAATAGCGCTTTATTGATCAGCTGCTGCCGCTTGATGCTCGACAGGCCTTCAAAAACGTCACCTATAACGACCACCATATAATGGTTACCGTCGATCTGTACCTGCACCTCACAACCGGGCAGTGCTTCTTCGACCAACTTGGTGACTTCGGTGGCGTCCATAGTAATTCCTCAGGTATTTATGAAATCAGGGGCGCGATTGTAACCAATCTGCGAGGCTGCTCAAAGCGGCAAGAGACACGAGGCGGTCGGGAGCTCCGGTAAACGTCAAAGAAACCCCCTGTTTTTCTGCCAGCCTGCTCCAGCAAAGTAGCATGGAGAGAATAACGCTGTGAGTAGTGGATAAGCCCGAAAGGTCCACCACCACGCTATCTCTGACGCCAACAATCAATCCCTCGCCTTCAGCCCGAAGGGCGGCAACATTGTGGGCATCAATCGCGCCGGAGACAAACAGCGCGCCTGCCTCCAGCCGAACTGCCGGTGTTTCCGGGCTCATGATTTATTCACTTCATCTTCCAGGTTGAGGGATTTCACCGCATCGCTCCAACCATCAATAACAATCTCGACCTGTCCGCGATTGGCTTCCATTTCCTGGGTAAAGCGGTCACGGAAGGAAAGGCCGATATTAACTCCTTCAACGATCACGTTTTCCATCATCCAGTTGCTGCCTTCGTCCTTGCGGTACATGGAATAGGTAACTGAATGGCGGTTGCCTGAAGCGGTAATCACTTCCATGGCCACAGACGCCCGGTTGTCGTCCCCGGGGTTAATCGTAGCGCCCCGCACCTTGATCTCGAAGTTGTCAGCGCTCATCAGCGCCTGCGCGTAGCTATCAAACAGGCTGCGCTTGAATTTGACCACAAACTCGTTCCGCTGCTCAGGCGTTGCCTGTCGCGCATAACGCCCCATTACCCGGGCTGCGATCCGACGGAAGTCCACGAAGTCTTCCAGCGCATCGTCCATATTCTGATAAAAAGCTTCAGGATCACGCTCATAGAGACCCCGCTCAGAGGTCAGCTTTCTCACTAACTTCTGCGTGCTTTCATCGACATATTGCTGCAAGTCGTCTTCCGGGCCCGCCTGAACCGATGCCACACAAAGCGCCATCAGTGTAAAGGCGAGAAAAAATCGCTGTGTTAACGCAATCATCGGGCTTCTCCTGCTCTGTCTCTCATCTGGATTATTTGCCAGATGCAAAATTGCTGATCAGCCGTTCAATATTCATGGCCGACTGGGTGGAATAAAAGGTATCACCCGGCTGAAGTGACTCCATATCACCACCGATAGATATATCAATATACTGCTCACCCAGCAGTCCGGATGTGCGTATTACTGCTGCGCTATCGGCCGGGATATTGTTCACGTCGCCATGGATGGACATGGCCACCCGCGCCTGGAAGGTTTCCTTGTTCAGGGTGATCGAATCAATGCTTCCAACGGTTACACCCGCCATGGAAACCCTACCGCGGGGCGTAATACCGCCGGTGTCGTTAAAATCCGCGTATATGGTGTAGGTGCTTTTGGCAGATTTGGGGGACAGCCCACTTACCTGAAGTGCCAGAAACAGCAGCGCTGCCAATCCAGCCAGCATAAACAGGCCAACTGTGATATCCGTTGTTCTTTGTGTCATTACCGGCTCCCGGTGTTATCTCGTCAATCGTTGATCAGAAGTTGCCGAACATTACGGCAGTCAGCACAAAATCCAGCCCCAGAACAGCCAGCGAAGAGTAGACCACGGTTTTGGTGGTAGCTGAGCTGATTCCTGCAGATGTGGGCACACAATCATAACCTTGGTAAACCGCAATCCAAGCGCAGACAAAACCGAAAACAACGCTTTTGATGATGCCATTCACTACGTCGTCCCAGAAATCGACAGACGCCTGCATGTTGCCCCAGTAGGAGCCTTCAAAAACACCAAGCCACTCAACGCCTACCAGCATGCCACCCCAGATACCCACCATGGAAAAGATGATGGCCAGTACCGGCATAGCGATAAAACCAGCCCAGAGCCGGGGGGCAATTACGCGCCGCAAGGGGTCTACGCCCATCATTTCCATGCTGGAAAGCTGCTCTGTTGCCTTCATCAGGCCAATTTCAGCGGTCAGCGCCGATCCGGCACGCCCGGCAAACAGCAACGCAGTTACTACAGGCCCGAGTTCACGTACCAAGGTAAGCGCAATCATCTGGCCGATGGCGGCTTCGGAGCCAAAATCACTGAGTATGGTATAACCCTGCAGCCCCAGCACCATACCGATAAACAAACCAGAAACCACTATGATCGCAAGCGACAGCACACCAACAGAGTACAGCTGCTTCATCAATAGAGGAAAGCCGGTTATCGGGCGCGGAACGCCTGACAGCACCCCCGCCAGAAAACGACCAGCGCGACCTATGGAAACAACAAGGTCTGTCCCACTGCGCCCGAAGGAAGCAATTCTGTCGATCAAGAGACACCTCCTGCAAGCCCGAAATCTTCAGTTGCCGCTGAAGATGGGTAATGGAATGGCACAGGGCCATCCGGATGCCCATTCAAAAACTGTTGTACCTGCTCAGACGGGTGATCCTGCAATTCGGAGGGCGTGCCAGCCCCAATCACTTTACCGTCTGCAATAATGCATGCGTAATGACAAATGCTCAGGGACTCCTGAACATCATGGGACACAAGGACACTGGTGAGCCCCATGGAGCTGTTCAGATCACGAATCAGTTTCACCAGAACGCCCATGCCGATAGGGTCTTGCCCGGCGAAGGGCTCGTCATACATGATAAGCTCCGGGTCCAGAGCAATACTGCGAGCAAGAGCCACGCGCCTATTCATACCGCCGGAAAGCTCAGAGGGCATGAGCTTGCGGGCGCCGCGCAGGCCAACTGCCTCCAGTTTCATCAACACTATGTCGTTAATCATGTCTTCCGGCAGTTTGGTGTGCACTCGCATAGGGAACGCCACGTTCTCGTAGACACTCAAATCAGTAAACAGCGCACCACTCTGGAACAGCATGCCCATTTTTTCCCGGAACTTGTAAAGCTCCTTCCGGCGAAGCTCACCGATCGGTTGGCCATCTACAATAATGCTGCCTGAATCCGGCCGGAGCTGGCCACCAACCAAGCGAAGCAATGTGGTTTTACCACTGCCACTAGGCCCCATAACAGCGGTGATTTTCCCCCGGGGAATCTCCACGGACACACCATTAAAAATGCGGCGATCAGAACGCGAAAACACAACGTCCTTCAATGTAATGTACGAGTCCAACCCCATATTCCTTACCTTTCAGCCCATAGCTTTTAGCCTTCACCCCGCAGCCTAAGCTCTCAACGCCTGACCGTTATGCCTTCAGGGAGCGGCTACATTATGTCAAGGAGCCCTCAAGCTCAATCAATGGTTCCCAAAATGAATTGATAGCAATGATCAGTTTTACTGACCAGTCGGTTTAACTTACGGTAACCAGACTGATCAGCTCGCGGGAAATGTTATACTCCGCTAATCTGATCGCACCCTTCTATTTTCACATAGATAGCACCAAGTCTTTTCATACAAACAGTGCCAACGAAAAAGCAGGTTTTTAGCCCGATGACTGAAAAGAGAACATACGATTTCCGTACTCCCGCACTTCAGGCTATCCGAATAGAAAGAGATGCCATCAGCGCTCTTGAACACCGCATTGATGATCACTTTATACGTGCCTGCGAAGTCATCATGGCCTGCAAAGGCCGGGTAGTCGTAACCGGCATGGGCAAATCGGGCCACATAGGCCACAAAATCGCAGCCACCCTGGCAAGCACCGGAACACCCTCGTTTTTTGTTCACCCGGGCGAAGCCAGCCACGGCGATATGGGCATGATTACCAGCCAGGACGTGGTTATTGCCATTTCAAACAGCGGCAATACCAGCGAAGTGGTTACCATTTTGCCTTTGATCAAACGCATGGGCGCCCCCCTGATCAGCATGACGGGAAACCCCACATCTACCCTCGCAAAAGAAGCCGTCGCAAATCTGGATGTCAGCGTTGAGACAGAAGCTTGCCCACTCGGTTTGGCACCCACTTCCAGCACAACCGCAACACTGGTCATGGGCGATGCACTAGCCGTTGCCTTGCTGGAGGCGCGGGGCTTCAGCGCAGAAGATTTTGCATTCTCCCACCCCGGCGGCAGCCTTGGCCGCAAGCTGCTGCTCAGGGTGTCTGACATAATGCACACCGGCGATCGTATACCCATCGTCGATGAAGACACGACATTGAGCGGAGCCTTGCTTGAAATTTCCCGTAAGGGACTTGGCATGACCACAGTGGTGAATCCCAATGGCACCATGACAGGCATTTTCACCGATGGGGACCTGCGCCGCACTTTGGATAAATCTATAGATGTACACGTCACCCCTATTCGAGACGTGATGACACGCAACGGCAGAACCATCCAGCCAGACCAACTGGCGGCAGAAGCGCTTAACGTGATGGAAGGCCTTAAAATCAGTGCCCTGCCGGTAACCGATGCAGACGGCGCCCTGGTTGGTGCAATCAATATGCATGACCTTCTTCGCGCTGGCGTGATCTAAAGAACAAATTAAAGGCATCATGATGGACGAACTGAAAAGCCCACTGCAAAAACTCTGGCCGGAATCCCTGCTGGGGAAAGCTGCAGGCATCAAGCTCGTTGCCCTGGATGTTGATGGCATCATGAGTGATGGCAAAATCTACTTCAGCGCAAACGGTGATGAACTCAAAGGGTTCAATATTCTCGATGGGCTGGGGCTGAAGCAACTGATGGCCGCGGGAATCACCGTAGCCGTCATTACCGGTCGCAGTTCGCCACTGACCGAAAAACGCATGAACGACCTGAAAATCACGCACCTGATGCAGGGCCGGGAAGACAAGAAAGTCGCGCTGCAGGAGCTGGTCAGCACTCTGGGCATCGCGCCGGAAAACATTGCCTATATGGGCGACGACTTACCAGATTTGCCCGCCATTCGCTACGCAGGCCTCGGCGTTACGGTGCCCAATGGGTACTGGCTGGTTAAGGAGCACGCGGATTACTGCACACACGCGACAGGAGGCAGTGGCGCTGTGCGGGAATTGTGTGACCTCCTGCTGACAGCCGGGGGGCACCTGAACGCTACACTGACGCCTTACCTGGAGTCATAAAAATGGAAGAGAGCGCAAAAAGCAGCTTGCTCTCAAGACTGGCCTTGGCAAACAGGCCTCGGCTGCGCATGCTCGGGCTCGCCATAACCATAGTAGCGACCGCATTTCTGCTGTGGCAAAGCGATGAGCCCCCGCTCAGCAGCTACAGTGATGCCAGGCAGCTCCGTGGCGAAACAGAGCCTGACGGATTCGTGATTAACGGCAACTACACTTCTTACGATGAGAGCGGCCAGCGCAAAATTGTATTTACAAGCCCGCGGATAGAGCAATTCGAAGAAGGCAACCTGGCTGCAATGGAGTCGCCCAGCGCTGAACTGTTTGGCGCTACCGGAGAAGGCCCGTGGATTTTGAATGCCGAGAATGGCACCCTGCGCCAGAACGATGACCTGCTCAACCTTGCGGGAAACGTTCGGGTGGTGCGAACAATTGGCGACCGGGAGGCAACACTGAACACCGAAAGCCTTACGCTGGATAACAAGCAGGGCATGGTTTATACCGATGACCCGGTAACAATCACCGACACCCTTGGCACAACTCGGGCAAAGGGCATGAAAGCGTGGATCAACGAACGCATTCTGGAACTGAATTCCCAGGTGGAAGGACGCTATGAAACCGTTAAATAATTCTGTGCGCAGGCTTCTTGCCACCGTTCTCGCGGCAGGCCTTATGAATTCAGCGACAGCCTTTGACCTTGACTCCGACCAGCCCATTACCGTGAGCGCCGACAGTGCTCGCCTGGACGATGGCAAAGGCATTGCCATCTACACAGGTGCGGTTGAACTGGCCCAAGGTAAAACCCGCTTGTCCGCTGATCGTGTGGTTCTCTATCGCAGCGCCGACGGCCTTAACCGCATCGAGGCCAGCGGCTCTCCTGCCCGCTATCAGCAGCCCGTTACCAGCGGAGAGGGCGAAACCGATGCCAAAGCAAAAAACATTACCTGGTCTGCCACTGACAAACAGCTCACCTTTGAACGTGAAGCGGTGATTGAGCAGAATGGCAACGTATTTCGCGGCGATATCATTCATTACGACACTGAACAACGAGTGGTTACGGCGGAAGGCGGCGAGGATACCGGAGCCGGCCCCGGACGGGTAGAGATGGTTATCCAGCCCCGAGGCAACAGCACAGACTCCACCCAATAACAGCTGATTACAGTAAACAGGAATCCGATGGCAGTCCTCAGAGCGAGTAACCTGGCAAAAAGCTATAAGCAAAAGAAAGTCGTCATCGATGTGTCGCTTGAAATTCGCAGCGGTGAAATCGTTGGCCTTCTGGGGCCAAACGGAGCTGGCAAAACCACCTGTTTTTACATGATAGTCGGGCTGGTGAACGCAGATAATGGCCGTATCACCATCGACAGCCAGGACATCACCCCCCTACCCATGCATGGTCGGGCGCGCAAAGGCATTGGTTACCTGCCTCAGGAGGCTTCCGTGTTCCGCAAACTATCAGTGCGCGACAACATCATGGCAATTCTGGAAACCCGCAAGAACCTGAGCCGAGCCGAGCGTCTGGAAAAAGTTGAGCAATTGCTGGAAGAATTCCATATCACCCACATCCGTGACAGTGTGGGCATGGCTCTTTCTGGAGGGGAAAGGCGCCGGGTGGAGATTGCCCGCGCCCTGGCCATGGAGCCCGCCTTCATTCTTCTGGACGAGCCCTTTGCCGGGGTAGACCCCATTTCTGTCAGCGATATCAAACAGATTATCCGCCATCTCCGGGACAAGGGCATTGGTGTGCTGATCACCGACCACAACGTGCGGGAAACTCTGGATATCTGCGAGAACGCTTACATCGTATCTGGCGGGCACATTATTGCTTCTGGAAATGCCGAAACCATCCTGGCCAACCAGCAAGTAAAAGAGGTTTATCTTGGCAACGAATTCCGACTCTAAGCCATGTTTTCGGTATGACGGCATGCCCGCTCGATTGTTTTGCTGACCCGGAGCAAGTAAACTCGGCAGAGAACTTGCTAGGATAACTTTTAATGGCGGCAAGTGGCCGACACATAAAGAATTTTTAGCCGTAGCAAGAAATTCAGAGCGGGTATAAGTGACGGATCCTGAGCGATGGTTATGAAAGCCTCATTACAATTAAAGCTGGGTCAAAGCCTGACCATGACGCCCCAGCTGCAACAGGCGATCAGGCTTCTACAGCTATCAACCCTCGACCTTCAGCAGGAAATCCAGCAAGCGCTGGAATCCAATCCACTGCTGGAATCCCAGGATGATGACGATCAGATCGACACATCCACTGCGGATAACGAGCAGGACAAGGACAACACCTCAAACGACACCAGTTCAGAGACAGCCCCCGATTCATCCAGTTCTGACTGGGATGAAAGCGAGAACGGCCCCGACTGGCAAACCGAAAATGAAATACCCGACACGATTCCTGACGACCTGCCCGTAGATACCGCGTGGGACGACATCTATCAGTCCGCCCCTGCTCCGGCAGCGCGCAACGAAGACGAAAGCGACCACGATTTCGAGACCCGCAATTCCCCTAGTGAAACCCTTCGGGACCATCTTGAGTGGCAATTGAACCTCACTCCCTTTGGCGAGCGGGATCAGGCCATTGCTCACGCTCTTATGGACGCCGTTGACGAGCAGGGCTACCTCACAAGCCCTTTGGAAGAGATCTACAGCGGCCTGACGAACGATACGGATGACGACCCCCTGGAGATGGATGAAGTCGAAGCAGTGCTGCGCCGGCTGCAGTTCTTCGATCCTCCCGGGGTGTTTGCGCGAGATCTCCAGGATTGCCTGCTGATTCAACTCAACCAATTGCCACCAGATACACCCTGGCTTGCCCAGGCAAAGCTGGTAATAACACATTATATAAACCTGCTGGGCAACCGTGATTACGCCCAGCTGCTTCGCCGCAGCCGCCTTAAGGAAGACCAGTTGCGCGATGTGCTGGCACTTATTACCAGCCTCAACCCGCGCCCCGGTGACATCATTGATCGCACTGAGCCGGACTACGTGATTCCCGATGTTATCGTGCGCAAACACAATGACCGCTGGCGTGTTGAGCTGAATCCGGAAATTGCGCCGCGCATACGCGTGAATGCCAGCTATGCTTCATTAATAAAACGTGCGGATAGCAGCGCAGACAACACCTATCTGCGCGACCAGCTTCAGGAGGCAAAATGGTTCATCAAGAGCCTCCAAAGCCGCAACGAAACACTGCTGAAGGTAGCAACCCGGATTGTTGAATATCAGCAGGGTTTTCTGGATCACGGTGAAGAAGCGATGAAACCGCTGATCCTGTCGGATATTGCCCAGCTTGTGGAAATGCACGAATCGACCATTTCCCGTGTGACTACGCAGAAATACATGCATACACCGAGGGGCGTTTTCGAGCTGAAATATTTTTTCTCCAGCCACGTCAGTACCGATGAGGGCGGAGAATGCTCATCAACAGCCATTCGGGCAATGATCAAAAAGCTCATTGCTGCAGAAACACCGAAAAAGCCGTTGAGTGATAACAAAATTGCAGCCATGCTGGGAGAAGAAGGAATCAAAGTGGCGCGACGAACGGTTGCAAAATACCGCGAAGCCATGAACATTCCGCCCTCAAATGAACGCAAGCGACTGGTTTAAATCCGGCGCAGCAAATGGTTTTCGCTGGTGCAGCCATGCGCCAGCACTCAGACCGGCTCCCTGAGCCGGAAAGGATGACAACAGGAGACGTCTATGCAACTCAACATTTCAGGCCGTCACGTAGAGCTGACACCCGCTCTGAAAGACTATGTAGCCGAGAAGTTTGAACGACTCGAGCGGCACTTCGACCACATCAGTAACTGCCAGGTAACATTGGAAGTAGATAAGGTTCGGCAGATTGCAGATGCGACGCTCCACGTGGTTGGTGGTGAGATTCACGCAAAGGCGGAAAATGAGGATATGTACGCAGCCATCGACGGACTCGTCGACAAGCTTGATCGTCAGATCCTCAAGCATAAAGAAAAGACTGTAGACAGGATGCAGGGACACACCGCCCGCTAGGCGAGTGTTTTCAGGCATGTCATCTAATCAAGCTGCGACGCGAACTACGCGTCGCAGCTTTTTTCACGGAAGCGCGGTCGATTCATGAGCGACACAACTCTGACAATAGACAACATCCTTGTGCCGGAGCTGACTCTGTGCAATGTTCCCGCATCAAGTAAAAAGCGGGTTCTGGAGACCATTGCCGAGCAGCTTCGGGAACACAACGATTCGGTCAACGAAAGTCAGATCTTCAATAATCTGATTGCCCGGGAGCGGCTTGGCAGCACTGGAATTGGCCAAGGGATAGCCATTCCCCATTGTCGCCTCGAAGGCCTTGAGCAGGTTATCGGCGTGCTGATGACTCTGGAAGAAGCTGTCGAATTCGACGCTATAGACAACCAGCCAGTGGACCTTCTGTTCGCACTTATTGTGCCCAAAGAAGCCACCAGCGAGCATCTTGAGCTGCTTAGCCAGCTCGCTGAAAAATTTAACGAGCGCTCATTCTGCGACGCTCTCCGACAGTGTGAAGATGCACAAACACTGTTCCAACGCATGACCGCCACAAGCGGCTGACATCCATTCGGGCAACAGGTTATTTCACTATGAAACTGATCATTGTCAGTGGCCGGTCAGGTTCCGGCAAGAGTACCGCTCTGCACGTACTGGAAGACCTGGGATACTACTGCATTGATAACCTGCCAATCGGGTTGCTGTTCCCCCTGACACGGGAAGCCGCAAACCAGCCAGCACCGGGGCGGCTGGATAAAATGGCCGTCAGCATTGATGCCCGAAACCTCTCTGGCGAGCTGGCCAATTTCGAAGAGATTCATCGCAAGCTCCGGCGAGATGATATTCAGGTTGAGGTTATCTACCTGGATGCCGATGAGCAGTCTCTCCTGCAACGGTTTCACGCCACCCGGCGCAAGCACCCCCTGAGCGACGACAAAACCTCCCTTAGAGAGGCTATCAGCAACGAAAAAGAGCTGCTTGAGCCACTTTCAAAACTCGCGGATTTGCACATCAACACCAAAGGGCTGTCGATGTATGAGCTACGGGACATGGTGAAGCAACGGGTTGCCGGCCGCAAAGACCAGGAACTCGCGCTACTTTTCCAGTCCTTCGGATTCAAGCACGGTGTGCCGCTGGACTCTGATTATGTATTCGATGTGCGCTGCCTGCCCAATCCCTACTGGGACCATAGTTTGCGCAAGTTTACCGGACTTGATCAGCCTGTTATCGAATTTCTCGAGGCTGAGCCTGACAGCAGCAAGATGGTAAACGATTTGATCGGGTTTCTGGAAAGCTGGATTCCATCTTTTGCGGACAGTAACCGCAGCTACATGACCATTTCTATTGGTTGCACCGGCGGCCAGCACCGCTCAGTGTATATCTGCGAACAGCTGGGGAGGCACTTCCGCAAATCCTGCAGCAATGTGCAGGTACGCCATGCCGAACTGCCTCACCTGCAGGCCCGGAAAGAGATCTGACCTGCTGTGATACGCCACCCCATTGTCATCATCAACAAGCTTGGACTTCATGCCCGCGCCACTGCCAAGCTGGTGGCCACGGCTTCGCAGTTCGACAGCTCCGTGAGAATCTGCGGCAAAGGGCGCGAAGTGGATGCCAAAAACATCATGCATGTAATGATGCTCGCTGCCAGCAAAGGCACAGAGGTTGAACTGGTGGCCGACGGCCCGGATGAAGAAAAAGCTATAGAAGCCCTCTCAGAATTGATCAATGACTATTTTGGCGAAGGCGAGTAAGCCACTCTTAATTGCCTCAACTGCCCATTTTTCCTGGCGTATCCCTGTAACTCTTTCTCACGTGCTGCGGCTAACTCCGTTATAATGCAGGCGTTTTCTGACTGCAGGTGATTCATGTCCGATATTCTGGAAAAAAGCCAAGCCCGCCAACGCCTCCGCTCACTGAGCGAAGCGCTAGACAGTGGTGCGCTGAAACAGGTTGCCCGTATTCTCAATGGCGGCCTTAGCCCCAGTGATATCGCGCACTTGCTTGAATCATCACCACCACGCCAGCGTGCCTTGCTCTGGAACCTGGTAGACAAACAGCTCGAAGGCGATGTTCTCCAGTACCTTAACGAGGACATACGCGCAGAGTATCTGAGCCGACTGAACGCCCAGGAACTGGCCGATATTATTGAGGACTTCGAGTCCGACGATCTCGCCGACCTTCTGCAACAACTGCCAGACAAGGTGATCCAGGAAGTTCTGGACACCATGGACGAGCAGGATCGCCAACGGGTTGAGGAAGTCCTGTCCTACCCGGAAGACACCGCCGGCGGCCTGATGAACACGGACACCATTACCGTGCGTCCTGATATCAGCATTGATGTGGTATTGCGTTATCTGCGTCGGCACCGGGCGCTGCCCCCGATGACCGACAGCCTGATTGTAGTGAGCCGGCGCGATGAATTTATCGGGATGCTGCCAATAACCAAGATGCTTGTTTCAAACCAGGCGGCAACTGTTCGGGAGGTTATGGATACAGATATAGAGCCGATTCCCGTCGCGCTCTCAGATACCAAGGTGGCCACCCTGTTTGAACGTTACGACCTTATTTCTGCGCCGGTTGTAAACCAGGAAGGCCATCTACTGGGCCGGATCACCATCGATGACGTGGTAGATGTTATCCGTGAGGATGCAGATCATTCACTGATGAGTATGGCCGGTCTGGATGATGATGAAGACACATTTGCTCCGGTCTGGAAAACCACACGGCGCAGGGCAATCTGGCTGGGTGTAAACCTGATCACCGCTTTCATCGCTTCTGGCGTTATTGGCCTGTTCGAAGACACCATCGAAAAGGTGGTTGCCCTGGCTGTGCTCATGCCCATAGTAGCCAGCATGGGCGGAATCGCTGGTAGCCAGACCCTCACCCTGGTTATCCGGGGCATGGCAGTCGGGCAGATCAGCGGGACCAATGTGGGCTGGTTGCTGAACCGGGAGTTTCTTTCCGGTATTCTCAACGGCATACTTTGGGCCGGCGTGGTAGCCGCCGCAGCAACCGCCTGGTTTCAGGATTTGTTAATAGGCGCCATTATTGCTGCTGCTCTGATTATTAACCTGGTTGCCGCCGCGCTGGTGGGTACCGTATTACCGCTGTTCCTGAAATCCCGTGACATCGACCCGGCACTGGCAGGCAGCGTTATACTGACAACCGTCACAGATGTGGTCGGTTTCATGTCATTTCTTGGCCTGGCGACTATTTTTTACGCGTGAACCGAAAAACCTGGATGAAAACATGATCGACGACCACGAAGACGAGGCTCCGCAATACTCGGGCCCAAGCAAGTCCCAACTCAAGCGGGAAATGCATGCGCTTCAGGGCATTGGCAAGCGCATGCTGGACCTGAGCAACGAACAGCTTGATACGCTAACCATTAGCGACACTCTGAGACGTGCCATTGAAGAGTCTCGCAGAATCAAGCAAAACGAAGCCAAGCGCCGCCACCTGCAGTATATTGGCAAGATTATCCGGCAGGAAGATGACCCGGAAGCAGTTGAGCGAGCTATTGATGCGTTCGATTCGGGAAGTGAAGAGCATACCCGTCGCCACCACCTGGCTGAGCGCTGGCGCGACCGGATGATTGCCGAGGGCGACTCGGTTGCCGGAGAATTCTTCAACTACTGTCCTGGTGCCGACATACAGCATTTGCGCAATCTTGTTCGCAATGCCCGCAAAGACCTGGAAAAGCAGAAAAACACCGGGCAAGCCCGCAAGCTGTTCCGCTACTTGCGGGAGTGCGTTGACGAAGCTGAAGCCTGATGGTGGCATCGGCCCAGGCTACTTGCCTGTGTCAAACACACTGCGCAAATCGACTTTAGGCTCATCCCAGGGGCCGGTCACATTGTAGGTGGCGCTGGTGAGCCTGCTGAGCGGGTCTCCCAGCACCTTATCCAAAACGAATAGCGCTCCACCAATGGGTGCACCGGCACCCATCAGTAATGCAGCCAGAGGCAGGTTCTGGGTGAGCGGCAGAACCACAACCAGGCGCATATCGAACACCTCATCCGCCAGATTAGTGCTTCCGCTGAGTTTGAACGCTCCTGAAGGGCCAACCACCTGCAGCTCCGGATCCATTGTCAGCAGGCCATCCTCCAGGCGCGCCTTGCCCGAGATTGCATCAAAGGCTACGCCACGTTTATACAGATCCGAAAAATCCAGCTTGAGCCTGCGCCATAGCGTATCGGAGTTGAGCAGGTTGAATATCCTGAACACCTGCGCACTATTGTTGCTCTCCAGAATTACGCCATCATCCAGGCGAAAGCTGACGTTTCCGCTGAGACTTGCCAGGTCAAATTCATCAGGCCGCCCTGGCCATTCCAGATCGAGCTCAATGTTGGTTTGCTTGTTCGATAAAGGTATTTCGGTATCGAAAAGCCCATCCAGGTCCGCCAACGCTCCCCCCGTGACAGAACCCGAAAACTGACTGGTTTCCCGATTATTTACAACACTCCAGGTCATATCGCCCTGCAGTGTAATGGACTTCAGGTGGCCTTCAATGCCATGGACGTTGAGCTTCTGACGCTCAGGCCGAAGCTGAAAAGACCAACGCCCCAAGCTGTCATCGTTAAGGCGCAAATTGGATATGGCAATATCTACATCTGGCCAGCTCTCCATATCCATTGCGCGGAAGGCTTCAAGTTGCTGCTCTATGGTCAAGAGTTCTGGCGCATCCCTGGCTGCAGTCTCGTCCCGAACCAGCTGCACCACTGCAAAATCAGCAGTTACAAGACTATTATCATTCGGGATATCAATCCGGCCAACCGCCCGCTCTGACTGCGTACTCAAAACCCAGCGGTCGCCAAGATCAAAAGCCTCCAGCTCTATGTTTCTGAGGATCTGTTCCCCAAGATAGAGTTCACCAAAGGTCAGCTCAACACCGGAGTTCTTCAATAAAAGATCGAAGGTAGCGCGATTCTCCCAGGTTCCTGAAATACCCAAACCTTGCTCGTTTCCGGTATCTATCTCCGCCAGGAGCGGCGCGGCCTCACCTGCCTTTTTTGAAAAGGGGTCTGGCCAGTCGACAGAAAGCCCTTCAAGACTGGAACGAAGCGTTATTCTTGGGGGGCTTGCCGCTATAACATCCAGCCGGGCAGAGTAGTCAAACTCGCCTTTAAGGCCATACTGGCTGCCACCAGAGCCGCTACTACTCACTTTCCGGGAATCTACAAGCCCCGCCTGACTAAACGCTTTGGCTACAGATAACGTTCCAGTTTGCTCAATCCGCAGTGCCTGCGGCGTGTCGGGCTGACTAAACGCCACCTTGACTGGCTCGTCCAGAAAGTGGGCACTCAAGGGCGCTCCGGAAAAACCCTTTGTTGAATGGTACGTCAACGCTCCTGTAATCCTGTCCCAAAGCAGGTCCGTGCCAGGATAGGCTATCGAGCCATTACCGGTGCGGACATTAGCTTCAACCAAGGGTGATGCATCGTCCTTGAGAGGCAAATCTATCGACAGATCGAGTTTGTAATCGCCGCCGTACTGCAGCTTTGCAGCCTCAGACCCAACCATGGCGCCAAAAGGACTGTTGGCCAGCCAATAGCTGATGGAATCTGCCGCCACAGGCGCAGAAACATTCACCTGCACAAGCGCGCCTTCCTCCTCCGGAATCACGGCGACAGTGCTCGGATCTATCGCCAAGCCGCCAGTGGTTCCCGCCTCCAGATGAACCAGCGTATCCCCGTTTTGTATATCAACACGCCCGCGCGCGCCGGTCACCTCTGGCCACTGGCTATCATAGCGAACACTGGCGTTATCAAATTCATACCACATGGAGGAAACAAACGAGCCCGAGGGCGCATCTTTACCGATTTGGCCATGGCCGTAGTAGACACCAGACGTTATGTCTGCCTTTGTTATGGACGTAGTCAACCACTCATAGAGCCCAGCATCCACGATCTTCTCAGGAACAAAAGCGGCCAGCATGGAGGCTTCGCCATTCTCGACACCAACACGGAGACCGAGATTGTCCTCACCCTCCTGATCCAGTTTCAAATCGAAAGCGCCGTTCAACTGGGTGCCACTGCCATAACTCATGCGAATATCGTCTGCATAAACACGGGTGACTGGCCCATCCATACGCCAGGCTACTGTCGCGAAGAATTCTGGCAGGGACCACTCACTGCTGAACAGTTCCGGGAAAGAAAGAGTCACCGGGCGGGCGCCCGCGCGAGCCCGAACGTAGCCAGTACTCTGGTCAACATATATAAAACCGTTCACTCCGCGCACGGCTGGCGCACCATCATAGGCAGCCGCGCCAACATCCCGGAGCCGCCCGGAGAATTCAAAGCTATTGTCGTCACTCCCCGGAACACGGATTGTCACACCATCCAGAAACCCTGAAGGACGATAGTTCTCCAAAGCGTCACTGGCCACTGGCGGCAATAAAGGCAGAGTGCCTGTCAGGCGTCGAAGCGGGCGCAAAGGCATGGCATCGGCGGTGATGGTAATACCCTGTGGCTCTGGAACCAGCCTCAAGCTGAAGGGCGGTACCTGGTCCCCGTTCCAGGTCCAGGCGAGCTGTTTCAGATGCCACTCGCCAATAGTCTCTGGCCGATCACCGCTCTCCTCCGGGTTCACCATCACAGCATGGTGCCGGCGCCAGCCAAAACGGGCACGAATGTCTTCCAGTGGTGCCAGCGACTCCCCGGCAACGCCCAGTTGCAAGTAGGGTGTTCTTACGGTGCCGCTGACCTGTTGCAATACTCCTTTGCGGAAGGTTAGCCATGCCTCACCACCCAGATCAAAGCCTTCCACACGAATATCTCGCCACTGGTATTCATCTATCAGTCCATCGAACAAACGCCCGGAATCTACGCTGAGATAGAGCTGACCACTGAAATCACCACGGAAGAACTGTTTTCCTACAAGGGTAAAACTGGCCAGCTGTTGAGTAGTCGCGGACCGCATAGCTCTGCCAGATGCCCGGAACAAACCTTGCTGATACATCAGATCAAGCTGGGGAATATCGAGAAAGCGGAGTTGGCCCTGGTTGTCGCGAATACCCAGGTTCACACGGGTAACTTTTATGTAAGGGTCCGACAACCATTTCCCGGAAATTCTGAGCCAGTCCCGGAAACGATTGTTCAGGGGCTCCGGAATATCAGCCCCCCGCACACCCACTTCACCACTGCCCTGCTGGTTCAGTGTTAACTCAAGCCCGTCAGCTTCAAAATCCTCGAATACAATTCTGAAACGCATCAACGATGCAACCGCATCAAAGCGAATGGTCAAATGCTGCAGGCTTACAACCCGGTCACCGGAGTCCGGATTGGTGACTTCTATGTCTTGTGCGGTAAAGGAGGGATCGAGCCAGAACCAGCGCGAAGACAGACTACCAATACTCACGTCGTGGCCCAGACGGGCAGAAAGCTCTTGAGAAAGCTCGTCCCGGAAAGAATCCACGTTTTGGGTAAGTTGCCTACCTATGCCGGCATAGAGAGCCAGCAGCACCAGCACAACCAGTATCAGCCACCATACCGCATTGGCAAGCAGCGCCATCAAGCGGCCAGGCTGACTCTCGGAGGACGTCTTCAGGGAATTCATCGCCTGCTATCCTCGGCGCCGGTGTATCGCCCCGGAGTCAGAGCAAAACAACATCGTACTGTTCCTGGCTGTAAAACGGCTCTACCTGGAAGCGAACGGTCTTGGCGATAAAGGTTTCGAGATCCGCTACGTTGTCTGACTCCTCATCAACAAGGCGATCGACTACGCTTTGGGACGCCATCACCAGATAGCTTTCTGCATCGTAGGCACGGTTTATCCGCAGGATCTCCCGGAAAATTTCGAAGCAAACTGTCTCGCTGGTTTTCAGAAAACCTCTGCCATCGCAGATAGGGCATGGCTCGCACAGAACCTGGCCGAGGCTTTCTGTGGTTCGCTTTCGGGTCATTTCCACCAGGCCCAGCTCAGACACGCCAGTGATTTTGGTTTTGGCATGATCCCGCTCGAGCATTTTTTCCAGCATCCGGTGTACCTGGCGCTGATGCTCAACATCTTCCATGTCGATAAAATCGATGATGATGATGCCACCCAGATTGCGCAGGCGCAGTTGGCGGCTGATTGCCCGTGCAGCTTCAAGGTTGGTCTTGAAAATGGTCTCTTCAAGATTACGATGCCCCACGAAGGCACCGGTGTTGATATCTATGGTAGTCATTGCTTCAGTCTGGTCAATGATCACATAGCCACCAGACT
>Ga0209075_1001028_pt1 | contig 26785 bp, 28 predicted proteins | sample Stecom2011_FD_187523 | JGI IMG/M metagenome (GOLD analysis project Ga0209075, IMG submission 187523) | Agricultural soil microbial communities from Utah to study Nitrogen management - Steer compost 2011 (SPAdes) (version 2) | ecosystem: Environmental > Terrestrial > Soil > Agricultural land...
TCGTAATATTAGTCGCATCAAAGTTGCCGCTTCCCCAGTTTTGAATGGTGGGAAGAATTTTTATTCCGCTGGTTTTTGCCACCGAGACGAAGTCTTTTTTATTTGGGGGATAACAGGTGACAAACGGCGCCCTGGGAGATGAAAAATACTCCGGGTTCAGGTTGTACCAGACCGGGTTGATTTCGTCAATAAGCCGGGTGTTTTGGGAAAAACTCGCAAAACCGCGGGTATAATCGTATGGGACATACCAGGCGGAAACATAAAACCCGTCTTCACGGTCGCTTTGCAACCGGAAACAACCGCCGTTTAAAATAATAACAGGCAATAGAAACAAAAAAATCACCTTGATCATGACAACCGCCTCTTTTAAGTAAATAGGTTATTTGATGAATTGGCGGTTATAAAGATTTTACCTTCTGGATAATAAAACCGGTTGCCGCCCACAGTTGTTCGCTAAACGGTGATTTTAATGTTCCAGTACTTTTTTCAGCCTGTCCCACCGGCTTTTAAAGGGATGCAGTTCTTTTTTTAACGTTGTTAAATCCTTATTTGTGAGGGCGTCTTTTTCGCCCATGGCGATTAAGTTACGAATGCGTTCGGGAGAAAAATCAAAGACGGCTTTGAAGTTTCCCATGCGCAAAATCGGCTTTGAAGGACGAATTTCCACCAGTTTTATTCCCGGCCGGGCGACATCCTTGAGACGGGCGCTATGGTCAAGGATGACGGTGATAATATGGGTGCAACCGGCATCCACAAGCGGTTGAACGGGTATGCTTCCCTGACCGCCGAGACCTCCATCCCGGTAGACCCGGCCGTCAATTTCCTGAGAGGGGAAAGCCAGAGGAATAGCGGCACTAGCCTTGAGGACTGTCAACACCTTTTCCTGCGGCAGGGATTGAACATGGAAAAATTCCGATTCCCGCCTGGAAAGCAGCCAGTGGAAAAGATCAGAAAAAGCACCGGTTAAACCCTGAGAAGTAGGGAAAGCCGAAACATAAAAACATTTCCCCTTGTACAACCGTTTAAAATTAAGCGCCGAGCTCATTATGGAGTCAAGAGGCCCGTCGTCAAACAGAGTAAATTCCTTAAATCTCCCGGGCGTAACGGTTGGGGAATAATTCCCGGTATGTTTACGGCGTAAACGGTGAGAAACGGGGGAAGCGGTTCTTTTTTGGAGACGCTGCCGCAGCTGTAACACTTTTTCGGGACGTAAATCCCACCAAATTTTTTCCAGTTGAACGGCGGCCTTGTTTAGTTTGGACGAAGCAATAACTGCACCGTTTAACGCGCCAATGCTGGAACCGGCAATAACCCTGGGTTCAAGACCGAGTTTGGCCAGCGTTTTGACTACACCCACTTCATAAGCGCCGCAGGCGCCGCCGCCGGAGAGTGCCAACCCCAATTTGGTTTTTTTATTTTTGGCTTTTTTCACCACGATTCCCCCCTGTTTCCGTTTGTTTCCACCGGAAAGTCCCTCAACATGATTTTATCAAAAAAACATCAAGCTGGTAAGGCATTTTTTTCTTTTACATAAAACCGGCAGGTTTGTTACATGTTTAATTTATGATAATTTATAATATTGGTTTAACGGCGGGTATCAGAAGGAATAAAAGATATCGCCGGTAGGAGATTGACGCGTGGGAGGACCGGAGGTGGAAATTCAAGACAAATTAGTTATTGCCGGTGTTCTTCTGACCGGCTTTTTCCTTCTGCGGTTTCTCCGGCGGGCCGCGCGATTTTTATCCGATTCTGCCGGTAAGCCGGTTCCACACCGGTGATTTCCGCGGCATACGGTGTCAAGGCGCAAAGGTCGTTCCGGTCGATTGTAGACAAGTCGTTTTTCCCCAGCGCCACGGCGCCCAGAATCATCTCCGCCACACAGGATTGGAGAAAATTTGCCAGGCTTTCGGCTGCCAAGTCCAGATCAAGCCGTTCTTTTAATCTTCCGGAGTACAGGGCCAGTTGCGTTGGGGGTTCCATGGGTGAAGTCTTTACCATTTGTGTGTGAATCATGGCCATCACCGCTGCGGTGCCAAGATAAACAGCATCTGCTCCCAACGCCATAGCCTTGAGGAAATGCCCGGGGGAAAAGAGACCGCCGCCGGCGATTAACGAAACCTGATTTCTTACGCCTTCAGCTGCCAGGTAATCTTCCGCCCGGACCAAGGCATGCATGGTGGGAAGCCCGAAATCGTCTTCCAAAAGCGGTTGACCGGCGTGTGTTCCGGCTTCAGCCCCGTCGATCACAATTACATCGACTCCGGCGTCCAGAGCGATTTTTATTTCTTCTTCGAGATAATGAGAGGCGGCAAATTTGTAGGCTACCGGCACGCCGCCGGTTTCTTCCTTTAAACGGAAAACCAAGTTCTTCAGGTCTTCACCGGATTTTATCCCGGGCAGTCGAGAAGAAATAACCATATCTTCTCCTTCTTTCAAGCCGTAAATATCCCGCAGTTCAACACCGATTTTTTCTGCCTTGGTGGTTTGTGGGGCTGAGGCTTGGGCGCCTTGCCCCAGCTGGATCTCGATCATATCGGCTAAAGAATAGAATTCCGGTTTATTGCCGTGCGGCCAGTTTCCCCGGTGGTATTGGTAGATATACCGGGCCGCGCTTTCTCGTTCTTCCGGGATATAGGCGCCTTCGCCGGTATTGGTGGCTGTTCCGGCCAGGGTTGCCGCCCGGGCCAGCGCCAGGCGGGCTTCTTTGCTTAAAGCCCCTCCGTATGACATGCCGGTGACGATGAGGGGGATTTTTAGTTCCAGCGGTTTTTTGGCCGCCGGTCCCAGAGTTACACTGGTACGGACCTTTTTTTTCTCCTCCACCGGCAGGCGAAACAGGTGCACTGGATTAAACATCAGTTCCTGCCAGGGCGAAAAATGGTAGACACTTCCAAACGGTCGTCCGAGAGGCTGTCCCTTTTCGGCACGGAGAACCGTCTCCATCAGGTGTAAGGGAGTGACTTTCATGGTGGTGGCAATTATTTCCCACAGGTTCTCTACATAAGGATCCCTCGCCAGGCGAAGAAAAAACCGGTCGATCATATTATCGGAAATACGGCGGGATAGATTTTCCAACAATCCGGCCATAACAATCCCTCTTTTCTGTTGGAACTTAACTTAGTTATAGAATTTTCGTAATGTACGCGAATTATTCTTTTTTTACGGTAGAAAACAGACTTAGGCATGTGCATATAAAAGGAGCCGCATATCGTAAAGAAGATGGAACAAACGGATTTGGGTTAAAAAATTATTGAATAAATTTTTGCCGGAAGGAGATTGGATTCAGTTGTAAAACAATATAAAAGGATTATTGTGTTAAGGAGCGAGAAAATGCGAAAATATTTGTTGAGAATAACCGGTTTTCTTATTATAATTTTCCTTTTGGCGGCATCTCCGGCCGGGTGGAGCTTTGACAGGCAGCAAATATTGACCGGACTGAGTTTGGATATTCTTAGAGAGTGGCATTATCAACCCAGGAATATTGATGATGAAGATTTTTTTAAGGATGTTTTCGATTTATACCTTAACAGCCTTGATCCGGACAAAAGATTTTTTATTGCCACTGATATAGAAAAATTACGGGTTTATGAAACCATAATTGGAAAAGAACTTCAGGAAGGGACCAGCCTGTTCACGGATTTTACTTCCGACTTGCTTGCCGGTAGGATTCAGGAAGTAGAAACCATAACCGAAGAAATTCTGGCGGAACCTTTTGATTTTTTTATCGATGAAACACTGGAGATTGACGCGAAAGAAAGGAATTACGCGCGGGATCAAGCTGAACTGCGGGAGTTATGGCGAAAAATGCTCAAATACCAGACTTTACTGGTTTACTTGGACTTATCTGCCGCTTCTGACGGGGAGATTGCTCCGGATTGTATTGACGGTGACATAGAAAAGCAGGCCCGGGACGAAGTGGGAAAGAGTCTCCGGCGAACACTGGAAAGGATGCTTGAAGATGTGGAAGAAGAGGCGTTTTACCGTTATTTAAACGCAGTGACCGGGAGCTTTGATCCCCACACCTCCTATTTTACTCCCGAAAGGAAAGAGGATTTTGATATTGAAATGACCGGAACACTGGAGGGGATAGGCGCCCTGCTTCAGGAAGAAGGGGAATATATCAAAGTCGTTGAATTGGTTCCCGGCGGCGCGGCCTGGCGTCAGGGTGAATTAAAACCCGGTGATATTATAATGAGAGTAGCCCAAGGGGAAGAAGAGCCGGTTGATCTCTTTAATATGAGAGTAACTGAGGCAGTCAGATATATCCGGGGAGAAAAGGGAACAGAAGTCAGGTTGACGGTAAGAAAACCTGAGGGTCATATAACCACTATTGCTCTTACCCGTGATATAGTGGTGTTGGAAGAAACTTACGCCCGACCGGCCGTGCTTGTCCGGGAGGAGCCGGCCGGAAAATTCGGTTATATTTATCTTCCTTCATTTTACCGTGACTTTAGCAATCCCGAAGGACGAAATTCCGCCGGTGATATAAAAAATATTCTCCAAGAGTTGGACGGGGAAAAAGTGGACGGAATCATTCTTGATCTGAGAGACAACGGGGGCGGTTCATTGACGGACGCCTTACAAATTGCCGGCTTTTTTATTGACAGCGGGCCTTTACTCCAGGTTAGGGACAGAGAGCAGGCTGACGTTTTTATGGATTATCAAACCGGGGTTCTTTATGACGGGCCAATGGTGATCTTGGTAAATAGTTTTACCGCTTCGGCGGCGGAGATTTTAGCCGCAGTTTTACAAGATTACAACCGTGCCGTTGTCGCCGGGAACAGAACATTCGGCAAAGGAAGCATTCAAACCATTATCGACTTGGACCGGTTTGTAACGACAAAACCGAGTGATTTTGCCTCTCTTGGTTCTCTGAAGTTGACCATTCAACAGTTTTACCGTATAACCGGCAAGCCGATTCAATACCAAGGCGTAACCCCGGATATTCTCTTGCCGGATCCGTACGGTTATATAGAAATAGGTGAAAGGACACTGGAATATGCTCTTTCCGGGGAGGCAATCGATTCTGTCTCTTATGATAAATGGCATACCCGTTTTAAACTTACCGAATTGCAGAAAAAAAGCAGCCGGCGCGTTCGAGATAGTGATTTTTTTCAACAAGTGGTCGCCTATGTGGACAAGGTAAAACAACAACAGCAAGATACCAAACAGTCCTTGAAACTCGATGAAGTCCTGGCGGAACAAGAAAGACGCCGGAAAGAAAGTGAAGAATTTCAGGAACGGCAGTTCCGAACGACCTTGGAAGTTTTTGGCCTACCGGAAAGCTCGGGTGTATCCGAAGAAAAATTGCAGAACTGGTATGAGCAGGTCCAAAACGATATGATTATCGGCGAGGCTGCGCACCTGCTCTATGATTCAGCAAATTTACCCCGGTAATAGGTTGTTTTTGTACTCTCCAGCCGCCGTTCGGCGGTTTTTTTTTTACAAATAATTAAATTGACAAGAAAAAAATGAAAATGTATTATGGAGTTAGGCAAGTCTAACTTTTATAGATGTATCTACAATGAGGTGGGGTTATATTATGGATAGCAGTTTAAGCGCAAAAATGGAAGATTACCTGGAGACCATTTTCTTTCTGGAAAAAGAAAACCGGGTCGTCCGGGTTAAGCAGATCAGTGAATCCATGGACGTCAAAAACTCCAGTGTCCATTCTGCTCTTCACCAGCTTTCAGCGAAAGGGCTGGTCGAGCACGAGCATTACGGGTATGTTAATCTAACCGACAACGGCCGCTGCTTGGCCCGCAGGCTCGAGAAAAAACATATACTGCTGGCCCGTTTTCTCCATAAGTATCTTGGGGTTAAGGAGGAACAGGCGGAGGAGGAAGCCTGCCTGATCGAACATGTAATGAGCGATAATACAGTGCATAACCTGGAAAAATTTCTTTTTTTTCTTTCCGGAAACAAAATTGTAATGGAGAAATGGCTTTCGCGAACGGCAAAACCCAATACCGAGTGGAAAGGTGATAATTGATGAACAACAAATTTCTTGTAACATTGGCAGATCTCCCCCGGGGACAAACCGGGCGGGTAGTAAGAGTTGACGGTGGGTTAGGGATGAGACGGCACTTGGAAGCTCTAGGGATTCATCCCGGAGTGATGGTGACCAAAATGAGCGTTATTTCCGGGCGGGGACCCTCTATTATTAATGCAGCCGGCGGACAGGTGGCTGTGGGTTATGGAAAAACCAGAAGAATCTGGGTGGAGGTGGAACAAAGATGAAAATTCTACTGGTCGGCAATCCGAATGTAGGGAAAAGCCTGATTTTTTCTCAACTTACCGGTTTAAGGGTAACCACCTCCAACTACCCCGGGACAACAGTGGAGTTTTACCGCGGTTATTTACGAAAAGAAGAAGACCGCCATGAAGTGATTGATGTTCCGGGTATGTACAGTATGGAACCAAACTGCGAGGCCGAACGCGTGGCCGTAAGAATGCTGGACCATGGCGATCTGGTGGTTAACGTGGTGGATGCCACGAACTTGGAACGCAACTTGAATCTAACCCTTCAGCTTGTCACAGCGCAAAAACCAATGTTGGTGGTATTGAATTTTTGGGACGAAGCAAAGCAGAAGGGAATAAATATAAATCCGAAAAAATTAGAGAAATATCTGGGTGTACCTGTTATACCTGTTACCGCCGTAACCGGTGAAGGTTTGAATATAATGGTCGACCGGTTGGCGGAGGCGCGGGTTTCTCCTTATATCCCGGCCAAACCGGAGGAGCGTTGGAAGAGAATCGGGTTAATCGTTCGTGAGGTACAAGCACTTACCCACCGGCGCCCGACTTTTCTCGAGAAGTTACAGGCTTTCAGTTTTCATCCGGTGTACGGATTAATCACCGGAGGTTTGGTTCTTTTGGCCACGGTGTTTTTAATCGTGTATGCCGGGGAATTTTTAATCGGCGGGATTGAAGCTTTAATGACCCGTTGGTATCTTCCGGTCATTCAGAAACTGAGTGAGTTTTTAGGCGGAGAAGGTCTGTTGCATGATATTTTCCTTGGTAAACTGGTAGACGGCGCGGTGGATTTGGAAGAATCACTTGGGTTGTTGACTACCGGGATTTACGTTGCCTTTGGGGTGGTCCTTCCTTATCTTACAATTTTTTATTTTATTCTTGGTTTTTTGGAGGACTTCGGCTATCTTCCCCGTTTGGCGGTTCTGGTGGACAGAACAATGCACCGGATTGGCCTGCACGGGTTCGCCATTGTTCCACTGGTGTTGGCTTTTGGTTGCAATGTCCCGGGGATTCTCGCCCTGCGTAATTTGGAAAGCCGCAGAGAAAAGTTCATCGCCATGATCTTGATGGCAGTAGGAATTCCTTGTATGGCCCAGTTGTCAATCATTATCGGCATGGTCGGGCGACATGGGGCCGCTTATTTATTAGTAATTTTTGCCTTTCTTTTTTTCATCTGGACAGTGTTGGGACTTCTCGGCAACCGTTTTGTGCGAGGATATACGCCTTCGTTATTAATGGAGATCCCCCCCTATCGCCTGCCGCGGCCGGCAGTGCAATTGAAAAAGCTGAAGATGAGGATTACGGCGTTTCTTTCCGAAGCCCTGCCTTTTGTCTTCGGCGGGTTGTTGCTGGTCAATCTTTTGCACGTTTCGGGGATTATTGCCTGGGCGTCCGGGTTGCTCAGTCCGGTGATCAGCGGGTTGTGGGGTCTGCCGGAGGAAGTGACTTCCACTTTGTTGATTGGTTTTCTCCGTAAAGACGTGGCCGTCGCGCTGTTAGAACCACTGGCTTTGACGGCCTCTGAGTTGACTATTACTTCCATTATTCTCACCCTTTATTTTCCCTGCGCGGCAACATTTGCTGTTATCATGAGGGAAATGGGACTCAAGGATACCGGTAAAGCTGTAGGGATTATGATGATTATCACCCTGCTGGCCGGGACGTTTCTCAACTTGACTCTGGAGCGGCTTTTTCCCCCGCTCATGCTGGCGGTTATTTTAGTTGGCGCTGCTGTTATCCTGGTCTTGACGGCAGCGGAAAAGGCCGAATCGGAGGAATTTGAAGAATTTCAGGCAAAGAAAAATGACTCCGTTTCGGAGATTAAGTAATGTAACCGGAAGTGAAGAACGGTCTCTCCGGAAACTTTTCTATAACGGCATGCCGCCGGGCCTAGCCCGGCGGTTTTCTCCCCAAAACTTACCTTCCTATCTATCCATTAACAAAGGATGACATTTTCTTAGTCCCTTAAACAAACGCAGGCGGGTGCAGTGAATACTGTAGGGAGACAGATATAGAGCTTGGCGCCGCTGGTCCGCGGCGTTTTTAGGCCCGGTTGACAGGAAAAAGGAAAAAGTGTATGATAAAATTGTTTATTAAATTAATACAATGAACACTTATGGAAGGGAAAAAAGTGCGACTTTTTATTAATCCACACAGTGGGACACCGGTTTACCGGCAGCTTGTCGACCAGTTGAAAAGGGGCGTTCGCGGGGGTATATTAAAACCAGGTGAACAACTGCCCACTGTTCGGGAGTTGGCCCTGGAATTGACGATAAACCCCAACACGGCGGCGCGGGCCTACCGGGAACTGGAGGCGGAAGGAATTATCACCAGTATTCAGGGGAAAGGAAGTTTCATTGCGGAAGAAATCAGTTTTCCCCAGAGTGAAAAAGAAACCATGCTGCGTGAGATGATTCGCCAATTGTTCAGGGAGGCGCGCCAGGTCTCCCTCTCGTATCAGGAAATTGAACGGGTCTTTTTGGATGTTCTCAAGGAAGAACAGCGGGGTGTTTATGATGAATAAACCGTGTGTGGCAGTGAAAGATCTGGAGAAATTTTATCATGCCAAACCTGCTCTAGCCGGTATAACCTTGAATATTCAGGCCGGAGAAATATTTGGTCTGGTAGGTCCCAACGGGGCGGGGAAAACCACTTTTCTTAAGTTGCTGATGGGACTGGTTCACCCTACAGGAGGAACCGTCAAGGTTTTTGACCGGGAATTGTCTGAATTCACCGGTGAAATGCGACGAGAAGTTGGTTATGTCGCCGAAGAACCTAATCTTTACGAGTTTATGACCCTCCGGGAACTGGCCGCGTTTACCGGTGAATTTTATCCCGGGTGGGATAAAACAAGATGCCGGCGATACTTGGAGAAAATAAAGTTGCCGGTGTCGGAAAAGATCAAGAATTTTTCCCGGGGAATGAAAACCCGGACGGCCTTGGTATTGGCCTTGCTGACCCAACCGCGTCTGTTATTGCTGGATGAACCTTTGGAAGGATTGGATCCAATATCGCGAAGGGAATTTTTAAATTTACTTTTGGAAGAATTCACCAGTTTAAAAGACCGGACAGTAATTATTTCCTCACACCACCTGGTTGAATTGGAACGCATATGTGACCGGGTAGGTTTTTTGAAGCAAGGCCGTCTTTTTAAAGTGGCCCCCATGGAACTTCTGAAAGGGGAGGCGAAAACGATTCGCGTGGTTTTCCAGAAAGAGCCCCCGGCCGCTTTGTTCCACCTGCCGGGAATCAAAAAGGTTCAACAAGAGAGCAAACTGGGCTTTTTACTTACTGTGGAAGATAACTTCAGCGAGATTTATGAAGCTTGTTCGCAAACGCCCCATTTCGTAATGGAAGTTTACCACCGCAATCTAGAGGAGCTTTTTCGAGAATATGCCGGGGGAGGCGACGGCAATGGCCGTTAAAGAATTGGTACGGAAAGAATTTCGCCATTTAAGGTGGATTATTATCACCGGCGTGCTGGTTAACTGCACAACGGCCTTGCTTATTGTCGGGGCTTATTACTTCCTAAAAAAGTTTGTTGGTCAGATCCCGGCGGAAACTCTCTTAATGTTACAGGAGATTGATATTATCCATAGTGTCCTGAGTATTTTCAGTGATTACTCCCATTATATCTGGTCCCAGTGGAACGCCAAGAATCTTTTTCAGGTCGCCGCTCTTTTGGTAATAATCATTGCCGCCACCCAGTATGCAGGCGAGGCCGGTAAAAAGACGATGACTTTTCTCTTGAGCCGGCCGGTCAACCGGCGTCAGGTTTTAACGGCCAAATGTCTTGCCGTGTTTTTGGCGCTTTTATTGTTTTTCACCACCGGGACCGTAGTTCTTTTAATCTCCTCGCGGCTGTTTGGTTACCGTCTTCTCAATAGTATGATCGTCACAGCCGGCTTTTTAACATTGTTATGGGTTTACGTCTATTATTTGGTGGGGAGTATTGTTTCCCTCTTTTTTTCCGAACCTCTCCCGGCCGGGGTGGCAATCGGCCTAACCGGGCTGTTGCTTTCCGTTCCGGGACTGTTCGGAGGATTGCGCCCGTACTCCATTTTTTACCAAATGAAAGCAACCGGCTATTTTCTTTTTGCTGAGTCTCCTTTCGGAAGTATCATTGCGGCTTTGGTCTTAACCGGGATCCTTTATTTTGCCGCTTTACGGGTTTTTCAAACCCGGGATTACTAGTGTGTATTTTTTAAGCATGGATACCGGTTACGGCGTTTGCTTTGCCGGGACTATATTATACGAGGAGTGAGGAGAATGTTAATTACCACCACAGATTTGAAGGTTGATTATGAGGTCTTGGGGATTGTCCGGGGGAACCGGGTAAAAGCAGCCCATCTTGGCCGGGATATCATGGCCGGCCTAAAAAACCTGGTGGGAGGGGAAGTAAAAGAATATGCCAATCTTTTGACCAGCGTACGTGATGCGGCAGTGGAAGATATGGTGAAGGAAGCGCAGGAAATGGGCGCCAACGCCGTAATCGGTATTCGGTTTGCTTCATCCCAGATCGCGTCAGGAATGGCGGAGATTTTGGTATACGGAACCGCAGTAAAAATTTGAGACAGGATCCTTCCACCACAAAACGTTTTTCCTTCTTTCTTTCCAGAATTGTGGTTAAGGAAAAGGAATTAAAGAATAGGGAGCGAATATTAAAAAGATAAAGTCATACAAAGGAGGAGAAGCGTTTGCGTAAAATTGCCGTGGTGACAGATACCACGTGTGATCTGCCGCCGGAAATGTTGAATGATTATAATATCGTTTTGGCCAGTATGAAAGTACATTTTGGGGAAGAAGAGTATACCGACCAGGTGACTATGGATCATGCCCAGTTCTACCAGAAGATGGTTGAGAATCCGGATATTTTGCCCCGAACCACGCAACCGCAGACCAAAGATTTTTTAGAAATATACCGGCGGTTGGGGAAAGAAGGGTATTCTACGATTTTCTCTCTTCATATTTCTTCCAAAATGAGTGGAACTATTCAGGCTGCGAACGTGGCGGCCGGAATGTTGGAAGAAATGGATATTATTCCTATTGATACCGGACAGGTTGGGCCGGCTCTTGGGGTCTTTATTTATCTCGTGGCGGAAAAGATGAAGCAGGGACCGGATAAAGAAGAGCTAAAGGCCTTTGTAGAAAAATTGGTGCAACAAAGCGATGCTATTCTTGAGATTTTTACGGTTAACACCATGGAATATCTGGTTAAAAACGGAAGAGTGGGTAAGGCCAAAGGCTTTGCCGCCGGGTTACTGAATATCAAACCCATTCTTACGCTTAAAAACGGAGAAATTACCCCCCTTGATAAAGTGCGGGGGAAAAAGGCTCTCCTGGAAAAGATAAGCCGATTGGCGCTGGACCGAATAAAAAAATGCCGGAAACCTGTTTTGTCCCTGAGTTGGGGTGATGAGAGCATGGAGGAAAACGTTGAAGCTATCTATAAAAAGATTGAAAATGAATACGGTAAATCGCTTCAGGTTATAAGATGCCGGATATCTCCAACCGTCGGCTGTCACGCAGGCCCGGAAGTTTTCTCATTGGCCGTGGCCGATATGAGTTTTTGTTAACAACCGGCTACCGCGGTTGTTTTTTTTTGACAAGCAGCAGTGAATTCTTTCGGCAAAACGGAAAAAATTTTCTTGCCGGTTAAATGGCGCGGCCTTGATTTTGTTGTGTCTCAAGAGAAATCCTTTCCAAATCGAACCGGCCGACGGCGATATCAAGTTCCAGATCAAAACATTGCTCTGCTGAATCATAATTGGCGGATCGGTATTTTTTATCACCAAATAACCAGCCCAGTTCCGGAAGGTTGGTGTGCGTGAGAGCGCCTCTCAGGCGCACCTGTACTCCGGCGTTTTTGGGTATCCGGACTTTAATATTGGAGGCGCCTGCTTCAATTTTAACCGGGACATAGGCGCCGTTATCACTCAATGTTATTTCTATATCACCGGCGCCGGAGGCCAGGTTAAGCCCGTCGAGTTTTATCCCGGTCAGGTTTAAGCGGCTTTTAACAGCTCCGGTTTTGATGGAGAGGGTCCAGGGTAGATCCGGGTGGAGATTCAAGGCCCAGACATTATTTTTTTCCAAACGGTGAAGTTTTCTGCCTGTTTCTTCTTGCTTGATTTCCAGATCCAGGCGATTACCGGTTTCTTTCACCACTTTTGTGACGGGTAAACCCGTTAAATCCGCCTCCAGCCATTGGCCGGGGCGGGTACCGGAATTTATTAATAACTCGCCGCCACCGAAAGCGACTCCCAACCGGGCGGAAGACAAAGCCGGATACTTAATGCGGTTTATTTGCAGGAAGTTCTTGCCGGCGGTTTCCGGAAGAGAGGGCTGCTGCATAAGGAAAAAGAGCACTGTTACGCTGACCAGGACAATACCAATACCAAGACCTAAGAGGCGTGGGATCCTTCCTTTCCACAGCAGGCAGGCGCCGGTAATAATGAGCAATACCGGCCACCATCTCAGAAGGTGAACAACCATTTTTCCCGAGACGTAACCCAGGTTGAGCAGAAACAGTATAGTTCCGGCGAAAACGAGCAGCAGGCCGGTGAAAAACGTGCTTAATTTCATTTCGTCATTCCTCCTTCCATCCCCGGAGCAGAAAGAAAAACCCTACAAGAATAAGGAATACCGGCCAGGAAAACCGGTAAAGGGCGTGGGGAATAAACTGCCCGGCCAGAAAAATAAATCCCAGGCCAATCAGTAACAAACCGGCATTGCGGATTTTGTCCCCGGTTTTGGCCGGTTTTGGCCCGTCTGTTTCTGCGACTGCAGGGGGTGATTTCGTTTCGTTGTTTTGCGTACCCGCAGGCGCTTCAGGGATGATGATCCAAGCGATGATGTAGGCAAAAAAACCGGCGCCGTCGATGAAAACAGAAAAAACCCATAACAAACGGATCAAAACCGGATCAACATTAAAATAATTTGCCAGTCCTGCGGCTACCCCACCGATTATCCGGTTGTCAGTGGAGCGGTATAAACGGTTCAAGTTCGTATCCTCCTTTCTCCAGGAACGATTTCCAAGTCATAATATACACTAAAACAAAAAAATATGCAATTAAAACCGGCAGGCGGTGACTTAAGTGTTCGTAAAAAAAATCAATTCGGAAGGAAAATGGTGATAAACGTATAATTGAAACGAGATAAAACAGAATTTTGCGTTCAATAAAAGTTAAGGAGGATGACCTATTTGATTTGGAATTTGGAGTATGAGAGCATGTCGCGCCCGCAGCTCGAGGAATTACAACTAAAGAGACTGAAAAATACGATTTCCCGCGTTTATGAGAAGGTTCCTTATTACCGGGAGAAGATGATAGAAGTCGGGATCAAACCGCAAGATCTTCAAAGCCTGGATGATTTAAACCATCTCCCGTTCACCACCAAAGAAGACCTGCGGGACAATTACCCGTTTGGACTCTTTGCCGTGCCTATGGAGGAGGTGGTCAGAATTCATGCCTCCTCCGGAACTACGGGCAAGATGACAGTAGTGGGATATACCCGTTATGATATAAACCTTTGGTCACAAGTTATGGCCAGAACTTTGGCCTGCGCGGGGGGAACTTCCCGTGACCGGATTCAGGTCGCATACGGGTACGGGCTGTTCACAGGCGGTCTTGGGGTTCATTACGGCGCCGAGATGCTGGGCGCTACAGTGGTACCGATTTCCGGGGGAAACACCAAACGGCAGATTCAGATTATGAAAGATTTTGCAACCACCATTTTGGCATGTACTCCTTCATACGCATTGTACTTGGCGGAAGGAGCAGCAGACGAGGGAATTGACCTGCGAAAGCTGCCTCTCAAGGCGGGAGTATTCGGTGCTGAACCCTGGTCTGCAAACATGCGGAAAGAGATTGAAGAAAAACTTGGGATTACCGCAATTGATATTTACGGGCTGTCGGAAATTATCGGACCGGGCGTAGCCAGCGAATGCCTGGAACAAAACGGTCTGCACGTTTTTGAAGACCATTTTCTTGCCGAAGTCATTGATCCGGAGGACGGTAGTCAACTGCCCCCGGAAGAGAAAGGGGAATTGGTTTTTACCAGTTTGACCAAGGAAGCATTTCCGGTTATCCGTTACCGGACAAGGGACGTAACCATGTTACACTCGGGACCGTGCGCCTGCGGGCGTACCATGACAAGAATGCACCGTATTATGGGTCGCACGGATGATATGTTGATTATCAGAGGTGTCAATGTCTTTCCCACACAGATTGAAAGCACTTTGTTGGAATTCGGAGAGACAGAGCCTCATTATTTGTTGGTGATTGACCGGCGTGAAAATCTGGATGAGCTGGAGGTCTGGGTTGAGGTTTCCGAGACATTATTTTCTGATGAGATACGAAAAATGGAAGATCTGGAGTACAAAATAAAACAAAAAATCGAAAGCAATCTGGGGATTGGTGTCCGAGTCAAACTGGTTGAACCCAAAACCATTCCCAGAAGTGAAGGAAAGGCCAGAAGAGTGGTGGACAGGCGGGATATTTATGCTTAAAAGTATGATAAGAATTGATAGTTAAAGGAGGTATTACCAATGAAGATTAAGCAGATTTCGGTGTTTTTGGAGAACAAGTCAGGAAGACTGTCCGAAGTGACCAGGGTCTTGGGTGACCATGAACTCAATATTCGTGCCCTTTCACTTGCCGATACCGCGGATTTTGGCATCTTACGCCTGATTATTAATGAGCCGGATAAAGCCTGGAGGGTTCTTAAAGAACGGGGTTTTACCGTCAGCGAGACGGAGGTTCTTGCCGTGGAAGTCCCCGATGATCCCGGCGGGTTGGCCGGCGTACTGGAACTTCTAGAAGGAGAGTCGATTAATATTGAATATACCTACGCCTTTGTCGGTAAACGCCAAGGGAACGCCTTGGTCGTTTTCAAGCTTGAGGATACTGACAAGGCTATTGGGACGTTACTGAAAAACAATATTCGTCTGCTCACCGGAGAAGAAGTCTATAAATAAAAACCGGGTAACATTGCAGGTTCCACGTAACTGTGGATGATTATCGTTGTCTATGATACTTGTGGTTTTTCCCGCTGTGTCATAAGTATGAAGGGAGAGATGAATTTATATATGCCGGTATAAAAAAGAAAAAGGAGTGGATAAAGTGAAGGTAGTGGCTTTTAACGGCAGCCCGCGAAAGAATGGAAATACCGCCATTCTTCTTGAACATTTAGTACAGAAGCTGAACGAAGAAAAGATCCAATCCGAAATGATTCAGCTGGGCGGTCAAGCCGTTAGGGGATGTACTGCTTGTTATCAATGCCGGGAAAAAAAGAACCGGCGATGTATAATTGATGATGATCCGGTAAATGAATGGATTGAAAAGATGGCGGAAGCTGAGGGAATTATTATTGGTTCTCCCACCTATTTTGCGGGTTTAACTCCAGAAACCAAAGCTTTGATCGACCGGTCCGGTTTTGTGGCGCGGGGTAACGGCAATATTTTTCGGCGAAAAGTAGGAGCGGCTGTCATTTCCCTCCGGCGGGGAGGAGCCTTAAATGTATTTAATTCAATCAATGCATTCTTTTTAATTAATGAAATGATCGTACCCGGCTCTGTTTATTGGAATTTTGGGATTGGTAAAGATATGGGTGAAGTAAATCAGGATGCCGAGGGCCTAAGGACCATGGAAAAACTGGGGGAAAATATGGCATGGTTGTTGAAAAAAATCAACGGGTAAACTCGGTAGGTCGCAATGAAAGGGGAAAAAGATGAACTACTGTAGAATTATCCCTTGTTTGGACGTGAAAGACGGGCGCCTGGTCAAAGGGGTTAATTTTGTAAATCTGAATGATATTGGTGATCCGGCGGAAAGCGCCGCAGCCTATAGTAAAGCGGGCGCTGATGAACTGATTATTCTTGATATCACGGCCACAATTGAAAAGAGAAAGACTTTGCTGGAAACGGTGAAAAAGACTATTGCCGTTGTCTCCATTCCCTTAACAGTGGGGGGTGGAATCAACAGTATAGATGATATCCGGGAGTTGCTGGCAACCGGTGTTTCCAGGGTATCCATAAATACCGCGGCTGTACGCAATCCTGAGTTGCTCCGGCAGGCGATGTTGGAATTTGGGCAGGAAAGGATTGTCGTAGCAGTTGACACCCGGCGTTCTCCCAATATGCCTTCCGGGTTTGAAGTAATGATTGGTGGGGGGAAAGAGCCCTCAGGATTGGATGTGGTGGAATGGGTAAGAAAGGCGGAAGACCTCGGGGCCGGCGCCATTTTACCCACCAGTATGGATACGGATGGGAGACAAGAGGGTTATGACTTGTCCATGATCAGAGCCGTAGCGGAGGCGGTGAGGATACCGGTAATCGCTTCGGGCGGCGCCGGGACACTGGAACACCTGTACGACGCGGTCACCAAGGGAAAGGCCGATGCTGTGCTAGTGGCGTCGATCGCCCATTACGGCAAGTACACAGTGCGGCAAATGAAAGAATATTTGGCGAAGCGGGGTATTACGGTACGATTGTAATATATATTCAAGAAATGACGGTGTTACGCGGGTAGTTAACACCTGCATTGGCCCGGAGGGGAGATACGCATGGATTTAAAGAGCTTGGGTGAATTCGGCCTTATTGAGCATCTTACCGGCCGGAGGGAAAGATACGGCCAATCCGTGCGCGTGGGGATCGGTGACGACGCCGCGGTAATCCGGATTCCGGGGGACGGCTTTCTGTTGGCCTGCACCGATATGCTGGTAGAGGGAAAACATTTTCTCCGGGAAAAAACACCTCCGGCAGCTTTGGGTTATAAGGCGATGGCCGTTAATTTAAGTGATATCGCCGCCATGGGAGGGATTCCGCGCCAGGCTTTGGTCTCTGTCGGCTGGCCGGGTGACTGCTCCCTGGATTATGCGGAAAAAGTATATGAAGGCCTGTATGATTTGGCTGGAGAATATCAAGTGAATATTGTCGGCGGGGACACGGTTTACGCGCCGGTCCTGGTGCTTAATGTTACAGTTATCGGTGAGGCGCGAAAAAGGGCGGTGAGAAGAAGTGGAGCAAAGCCCGGGGATAAGCTGGCTGTTACCGGGCGGCTGGGGGCTTCCGCCGCCGGCTTGGCCTTGTTGCAGGCCGGGGAGGAAGAAAAGAGGGGAATACCGGCGGAAGTGGTAAAAGATTTGTTGGATTCTCATTTACGGCCGGCGCCCCGGGTACGGGAAGCAGGCCTGCTGGTTGCAACAGGAAACCCGTCGGCTATGATTGATATTAGCGACGGATTGGCCGGTGACGCCCGGCATCTTGCCGTCGCCGGCCGGGTGGGAGTATTAATTTACGGCGACCGGCTGCCCGTGGATGATTATACCAAAGCGGTGGCCGCCGCTATGCAAAAGGATTATAGGGAATGGGCGCTCTATGGTGGTGAGGATTATGAACTCCTGGTTACCCTGGCCGAGGAGAAGGTAGCCGGGGTAAAGCAAAGATTGGCCGGCGCCGGGGTGTCTTTTTCTGTAATCGGCGAAATTATCCCCGGTAAGGAGGGGCTCAGGATTGAGCGGCAGGGAAAGACGGGTCCCCTTTTAGGGAAAGGGTACGAGCATTTTTAAAACTAAAGTTTTAAACTAAAGATGGGCGCTTGCTACCGGGACGGTTTCTTCATGTTGGGCAAACGCGCTGTGGTGGTGAATGGATTCGAAACTTTCAATTTCCAGGCGGAACCAGGTGAGATGTTTCACCCTGCGCAGGACCAGGATACAGTCTCTCAGGATGTCTTCGACGAATTTGGGGTGGTTGTAGGCTTCTTCCGTGACGAATTTTTCGTCTTCCCGTTTCAACAAAGGATAAACCCGTGAACTTCCCTGGTTATGGAGGAGAGAAATAAGTTCTTCAAGCCAGAGATAGCAGCCGAAACGACAGCGAATCCAGGCCCGGATTACCGTTCGCTGGTTATGAGCGCCGTAATCGGCAATGGCCTTACTGCAGGGACAAAGGGAAAGGACTGGAATCTCCACTCCCATCCGGTAATCATATCCGGTAGCCTCCAGGCGGCCTTGGAATTCGCAGGAATAGTCCAGCGGGGAAGAAACTTTGCTGACGGGTGCTGTAACCGGTAGAAAATAACGAAAAGAAAGTGAAATTTCCGCGGAAGATGCGGAAAGGCGGCGGCGAATTTCTTTAAGCATTAATTTGAGTTCCCGGCCGGAGATGGGTTTTTGGCTCCATTCCGCCAGTATTTCTACAAAACGGCTCATATGCGTACCCTTGAATTCTTGGGGAAGGCTGGCGGAAGCTGTGAACTTTCCCAACACCTGCTGAAAAGAACCGTTTTGGGTGGCAATAAGCACTGGTAAATGAAATTTTTTTATTCCCACCCTTTGGATCTCAATTCCGCGGTTGTCGGGATAGCTTTGGATATCTTGCATTATTTTCACTCCTGTTATTGACATATTGACAGACAGACACGGGTGTTATCCGCCTTTTGTATGTGAGTATTCGCGAAAAGATAAAGACCTCCTTTTTTGGTCAAAATAAGTATTTGCCGTTTCCGGCCCGGCAGTGCCCGCCTGCAAAACAAGAAAGTAGGGAATAAAGCACGGCTCTTCTGCACAGACTTTTTCCCAGAAGAGCTTTTTTGAGGAGGAAGAGTCGCATGCGCTCGTTGATGATAAAATTTTTGTTTTTTACTCTGTTGTTGGGTGGTATCGGTCTACCCGGGGCAGCGGAGACTGTCCCTTTTGACATACAATCGGAGGCCGCAGTGTTGATGGAAAATACCACCGGGGAAATTTTGACCGAAAAAAATCTTCACCGGCAGCTTCCTCCGGCCAGTATCACCAAGATGATGGTCATGTTATTGGTGATGGAAGCCGTTGAGAAAGGTGAAATAAAACTTACCGACGTGGTGGTGACCACTCCGGAGGCTGCAGGAATGGGCGGTTCCCAGATCTGGCTGGAACCGGGAGAAGAGATGACAGTTGCCGAGTTAATGAAGGCTGTGGGTATTGTTTCCGCCAATGACGCCAGTTATGCCCTGGCTGAACACGTGGCCGGTTCTCACCAAGCCTTTGTGAAATTGATGAATGAACGGGTCGCCGCTTTAGGATTAGAAGATACCCGTTTTGTTAATGCCACCGGTCTCAGCCCGGATACAGGAGAAGGGAACATCACCAGCGCTCATGATATGGCTGTTTTAGCGCGTGAACTGCTCAAATACCCTACTGTTCTTCAGTGGACGGGTACTTGGATTGACAGTCTTCGCGGTGGAGAGTCCTTTCTACGCAATACCAATACATTGGTGCGATTCTATGAGGGATGTGACGGGTTAAAGACCGGCTATACGGAAGAAGCCGGTTTTGGCCTGGTGGGAACGGCACAAAGAAGTAATATCCGCTTGATTGCCGTAGTTTTAAAAGCTCAGAGCTCAGTAATGCGAAATAATGAAATCACCAAGCTTTTTAATTACGGGTTCAGCCGGTTTAAGTCCTTACCGGTCGCCAAAAACGGGGATGTTTTTGGGAAAATCCGGGTGATCAAAGGTGATGTCCGGGAAGTAGACGTGATGGTGTCGGGAGATTTGAACCTGGTCGTCAAGAGAGAAGAGCAAGAACAACCTGAGGTTGAAGTCATACTACCGTCGAATGTCAAGGCGCCGCTTACCCAAGGTGAACCTGTAGGTGAAGTATTGGTAAAATTGGGCGGAGAAGTCAAAGCCCGCAGAGAATTAGTGGCCGCTTCCGGCGCGGCGGAAGTGGGATTTTTCCGCTTTCTTTTCCAGATCGCGCGCGATTTTTTTACCGGCTTTTTAAGCGCCTCACGTTAGGTTGCCGTCGCCCAAGCCGCCCGCATGCATGGGAGGAGGAAAACCGGCACAGAATGTCTTATGCCGTGGTTATAATTTTATTTCCGGCCTGGGGCCGGTTTTTATATTATCCTATTATAAAGCCTTTCCGGTTCCTTAGGATTGGTAAGTTGTGGTTTTATTTTTCTTTCGACAACTTTCTCATCTTTGGCAGGAGAAAAAAGAAAAATGCCGAAAACTTATTCCAAAAGATACAAGTGAAGGAGGAAGTTGGTTGACTATCGATCTGACCCGAGCCGGTTGCGCTTTGGTTGTTAAGATCTGTGGTGAATTGGATTTGTCCACTTCACCTGTTTTTCGGGACAAAGTTGAAGAAGAATTGGCTCACTTTGAAAGTTTCCGTCATTTAATCCTGGATTTGGAGGAAACATCTTTTATAGACAGTTCCGGTTTGGGTGTCATTCTCGGGCGTTTTAAGAGCATTTCACAGCGGGGAGGAAGAATGATTGCCGTAAATGTCCCGCCCCATTTGGAAAAATTATTTGCCTTGTCCGGTTTGTTAAAAATCATGACCATTTGTCCTACAGCCCAGGACGCCCTCAACACTCTTTGAGGAGGTCTGTAAAAAGTATGAATACAAATTATTTACGAGTTGAAATCCCCAGTCTACCGGAGAATATTAGTCTTTCACGGGTGATTGTCGCTTCTTTCGCCGCACAGTTGGATTTTACCCTGAATGAGTTGGAGGAGATAAGAGTAGCGGTTTCCGAGGCTGTATCAAACTGTGTTATTCATGGTTATCGTGACACGACCGGGGAAATCCGCCTGGAACTGTCGATTAAAGACGGGTTGCTGGAAATAGTGGTGATTGATTACGGCTGCGGTATAGATGACCTTGCTTTGGCCAGGACACCCGCTTATTCCACTGATCCTGAGCGGATGGGATTGGGGCTTGTGTTTATGGAATCATTTATGGACGAGATGATTATTGAGTCTGAACCGGGAAAAGGTACCCGGGTGGTGATGAAAAAAAACCCGGAGCGGGGTAAAGAACATGACAAATCCCGGGATTGATACCGGCGCCCACCTTTTATCGGACGAGGAGACCCGGTCGCTTATTGAAAAGGCCCGTGGAGGAGAGCAGGAGGCCAAGGAAAAACTGTTACATCATAACTTTCGCCTGGTACGGAGTATTGTGGCGCGTTTTGCCGGCCGGGGAGTGGAAGTTGACGATTTGTTTCAAATTGGTTCCCTGGGCCTGCTGAAGGCGATTGAACGTTTTGATATTGCCAAAGGGGTGAAGTTTTCCACCTATGCGGTACCGGTCATAATGGGAGAAATAAAGCAGTATCTCCGGGAAGACGGAATTATAAAAGCCGGCAGGAGTTTAAAAGACCATGCCAACCGGGTTTATAAAGCGCGACAGGAGTTTTTTACCCGGCACGGAAAAGAACCGACAATCTCCGAACTGGAAAACGAAACAGAGCTCACCCGGGAAGAAATTGCCGCCGCTTTGGAAATAGCAAAGCCCGTCTTTTCTCTCCAGGAAGTCGTCCATGACGACGACGGTGTCCCGCTCACCCTGGCGGACCGGGTTGGTGAAGAACCGGAAGAAAGATGGATGGATACGTTTTCCCTTCGGGAAGCCTTGGAGCGTTTGGAACCGCGGTTAAAATTAATCGTGGAAGAGAGATTTTTCGATGAGAAAACACAAGAAGAAATTGCGGCAGGGATCGGAGTGTCTCAGGTTCACGTCAGCCGTTTGGAGAAACTGGCTCTTAAATCCCTGCGGGAGATGTTACGGGAAGAAGTATGATATGATCGATTTTATATGCGTAGAACTTTATATTTCCTGCAAAACACTGTATAATGTTGTATAATGATTAATTAAATAAGACCTGTTCATCCCCTGGTAGGCCAATAACGATAAATGTTACCCGGAAGATGAAGCAGAGTGTTTTTTTCTGAATTGGAGGAGTCTGGGTATGAGTTTCAATCCCCGTTTACTTTCCGGATTGAACCCGGGTGAACTAATGGAAGAGTTTAAGAAGATTGATGTCAGCCCGGAAGGCATGGCGATAATGAAAGAAAAAGGCCAGTTTGTTCTGGTAAAGGTCGACAGGTTGTCCCCCCAGGCCGCCAATATACTTAAACAGGAGATGCTGGCCAAAGGGGGAGAAGTGGCGTTGGGCAAGGAACATGCCCGTTTTCAGGGCGGGCGCGGGCAGGCGATTATAATGGGTACCAGAGCCCAGTATCGTCGTTTACTGGCAGTTCTCCCGCGTCAGCCGTTTGGCCTGCCGGCGTTGGCCAAGGAATTAGCCGCTGTGCTCGAAGCATATAACAGTCCGCCGGTCTCGCTGACTGTCAAGGGACGGGATTTTGTCTGGGGTAAGAGAACTTATATCATGGGGATTATAAACCTCACACCGGATTCCTTTTCCGGAGACGGTCTGAAGAAGGGGGACAACCCGGTAAGCGCCGCGCTTAAGCAGGCGGAAAGATTTTTGGCGGAAGGCGCAGATATCCTGGATATCGGGGGAGAATCGACCCGGCCCGGAACAGCCGGTAATGCTTTTAAAACGGGTCCGGCGCCGTCCGGTGTTGAGGCAGTCTCCGAAGAAGAAGAAATGAAACGTATCCTTCCGGTTATTGAGGAATTGGTTAAGATTTCACCTCTTCCCCTTTCCGTGGACACTTACAAGGCAACGGTAGCGCGGGCGGCTTTGGAAGCCGGGGCCGATATGGTGAATGATATTTGGGGACTGCAGCGTGATCCGGAAATGGCGGCGGTTGTTGCCCGGTTTCAGGCGCCCGTGATTGTTATGCATAATAAAACAGTTCCCGGTTATAAGGATTTGCTGGGGGAAGTCGCCGGGTTTTTGCGGCAAAGTATTACACGTGCGGAAACAGCCGGTTTACCCAGGGAGAAAATAATCATTGATCCGGGGATTGGCTTTGGTAAGACACTTGAAGACAACCTCGAGATTCTGGCACGCTTCGAAGAATTTAAAAGTTTAGGCCGCCCGGTTTTATTGGGCACGTCACGCAAATCTGTCATTGGCCTTACCCTTAACCTTCCGGTTATGGACCGGAAGGAGGGAACGGCGGCTACTGTGGCGGTGGGCATAACCAAGGGTGCGGATTTGATTCGGGTTCATGATGTTAAAGAAATGGCCATGGTGGCCGGGATGACAGATGCCGTTATTCGCCGCCGGGTATAGGAGATTACTATGTATACTGTGGGGGTCGGTCTTGGTTCCAATCTGGGCCGCCGGGAAGAAAATTTGAAACAGGCCGGAGAACGCCTGCGTGAACTGGTGACAGGCAGGAGATTTTCTTTCCTGTATGAGAGCGCACCGGTTGGTTATCCCAACCAACCCTGGTTTTTAAACCAGGCATGTATGGGTGAAACTGTTCTTCCTCCCTTACGCCTGCTTTTTTGTTTAAAAGATATTGAACAGGAGATGGGACGAGCTCCTGCGCCACGTTTCGGCCCGCGTTTGATTGATCTTGACCTTTTATTCTATAGTGACTGGGTGATGAAATCCCATTTACTCACCATTCCCCATCCCCGGCTGACGGAACGCTCTTTTGTCCTTCTTCCGCTGCTGGAAATTTGGCCTGAAGGTGTTCACCCGGAAACCGGCGAATCCTTGCGGGAAATATGGTCGGCAGGGAGCGAAACTTTTTCGCCCTGCATAAGGCGGAGTAAATAGTAAAAAACTTTTACCGACGGTTGTTTTTCCGCACGAGGCACAGTTGGCGGATTCTGTGCAGCGTGCCGGACACTCTGCCGGGTTTTAAGATACGCTCATCAATACCTGCAGTGAGAAAGGAGAAAAACTACATGATTGATTTGCGAAGTGATACTGTTACCCGCCCGACGGAAAACATGAGAAAAGCCATGGCTACCGCTGAGGTAGGAGATGATGTTTTTGGCGAGGACCCCACTGTCCGCCGGTTGGAAGAAACGGGCGCGGCAATGGTTGGCAAGGAGGCTGCGCTTTTTGTGCCCAGTGGTACCATGGGCAACCAACTTGCTGCCTTAACCCATGTTTCCCGTGGCGAAGAAGTTCTCGTGGAGGCGGATTCCCACATTTTTTATTATGAATTAGGAGGGCTGGCCTTTCTTTCCGGCGCCCAGACGCGTGTCGTTCCAGGGAAAAACGGGTTTATGAAACCGGAAATCCTCAGAGAAGCGGTGCGGGAAAAGGATGTACACCAACCGCACACCGGCCTTCTTTGCCTGGAAAACACGCATAACCGGGCGGGCGGCACGGTTCTTACTCCGGAAGAAACAGATCTTATGGCTGCGGTCGCCCGGGAGAACGGAATTCCAGTGCACCTGGACGGAGCCAGAATCTTTAATGCCGCCTGCCGGTTGGGGGTGGACGCCCGGGAACTTACCCGTTCTGTTGATTCGGTGATGTTTTGTCTCTCTAAGGGATTGGGCGCGCCGGTCGGTTCCCTTTTGGCCGGAAACTGCCGGTTTATCGAACAAGCCAGAAAAATCCGGAAGCTGCTGGGCGGGGGAATGCGACAGGCCGGTATTTTGGCCGCCGCGGGACTTGTAGCTCTGAAAGAAATGGTTGCCCGCCTGGCGGAAGACCATGAACAGGCGCAATTCCTCGCGGAAGGATTGGCGGAAATACCGGGACTTTCGCTTAACCCCGCGACGGTTCAAACCAATATTGTCCTTTTTTCCGTGGATGATCTCAATATGACCGCTGAGCGGTTTTTAGCGGTTTTACAGGATAACGGAGTACTCGGTGTTTCCTTTGGAAAATATATTGTCCGCTTTGTTACCCATACAGATGTTTCACCGGCGCAGGTAAAAAAGGCTTTACAAAGAATCAAGAAAATATGCGCCGGGTTGTAAGAAACAAAAGTACAGAAAAGGAGGACGTTACTACTTACAAGAATGTTACCAAACATTTAAAATATTTTATCCGGTAGTCCGGAACGCCGACAGGAAAAGAGTTTTCGGTTGAATGCTTGTTATTTGCCGATGAGTCGGCATTGACCAATACAAAACAAAGAGATATAATTTTGAGTGTCCGAGCTTATGAGGTAAACGTTCATCTCCGGTTCATCTCCGTTAGAACGATAACACAGGAGATGAACGTGCGCCTGTTTTTTGAGGCCGGCTTTGTGAAATGTGGAACAAATCGTAAAAGGAGGTTAATAAGTGAAGTCCCTCGATGAATTGGCCAAAATCAAAGAAGAAGCCAGAAAAATGACGGAAATCCGTGAAGGTGAAAACGCGGAAAAGATTAAAATAGTTGTGGGCATGGGCACCTGCGGTATTGCTGCCGGCGCCCGGGAAACAATGGGGGCTGTTCTTCAAGAATTGGAAAAAAGAAACCTTGATAACACGCTGGTGACCCAGACAGGATGTTTAGGTTTGTGTGAGCAAGAACCCATCGTTGAAGTGGTAATACCCGGCCACCCGCGGGTTACCTACGGTAAAGTTTCAGCAGAAAAAGCCCGGCAAATTATCGCCCGGCATGTGGTAAATGGTAATATTATCGGGGAGTGGGTTATCAACCGTTAAACCAAGATGGAGGTGACATTTATGCCGGTAAAGTGTTCTTCACCCGAAACAGGCAAGAAGAGCGTGCGGCAAGTAATCAAGGAGCATAAAGCCGACCCTGGGGCGTTATTGGATATACTTCGTGACACTCAGGAAATCTACGGTTATTTATCGAATGAGACCATGGAAGAAGTTGCTGAGGGGTTGAATATCCCCGCCAGCCGGGTCTACGGCGTGGCTACTTTTTATTCTTTGTTGGCCACGGAGCCCAAAGGCAAATATATTATCAGAGTTTGTGAAAGCCCGCCCTGTCATATCCGGGGTGCGGTCAATGTTTTGGAAACACTGCAGGAAGTTTTGGAAATCAGCCCCGGTGAGACTACCAAGGACAAAAATTTTACCTTGGAACTAACCAGTTGTCTCGGAGTGTGTGGGGTGGCTCCGGCCATGATGATCGGAGACCGGGTTTACGGCAATTTAACTCCGGAACGGGTAAAAGATATTTTAAAGGAATATTCTTGATTTTAATAAATAAATACCGTAGTTATACGGTGATATAAAACACCAATCAAAAATTGGTGTTTTTAAAGCAGATTTTTTTGTGAGGAGGCATTTTCCATGAGTTATTTCCGCGCCCATGTCCTGGTATGCGCAGGAACCCCCTGTACGCTAAAAGGCGCCGGGGCAGTTAAGGAGGCTCTTTGCCGGGAAATAGACCGTGCCGGTTTGGGAGAAGAGATACGAGTAGTGGAAACCGGATGCCTGGGCCCTTGTGACGAAGGCCCGGTTATAGTTGTTTACCCGGAAGGGGTAATGTACAGCAAATTGAAGCCTGAAGATATGTCCCTTATTGTTCGGCAACATTTTTTAAAAGGTAGAGTGGTTGAGGATTTGGTTTGCCGGGAAAAAACCGAAGAGGCCAGGTCTGTTGTTCCACTGGAAGGAAAGGGATATCTTGACCGGCAGCAACGAATTGTACTTCGCAATTGCGGGCGGATCGATCCGGATTCCATTGAGGAGTATATTGCCAACGACGGGTATGAAGCTTTGGGAAAAGCTTTAACCTCCCTTACCCCGGAGCAGGTGGTGACGATCATTAAAGATTCCGGCCTGCGCGGCCGGGGAGGGGCCGGTTTCCCCACCGGACTCAAGTGGTCATTTACCGCCGGGGTTGCGGCAGAACAGAAATATATTGTTTGTAACGCCGACGAAGGAGAACCGGGGACATTTAAAG
>Ga0209075_1001030_pt1 | contig 26779 bp, 24 predicted proteins | sample Stecom2011_FD_187523 | JGI IMG/M metagenome (GOLD analysis project Ga0209075, IMG submission 187523) | Agricultural soil microbial communities from Utah to study Nitrogen management - Steer compost 2011 (SPAdes) (version 2) | ecosystem: Environmental > Terrestrial > Soil > Agricultural land...
AAAAACTGTCCTATTTCTTCTAGTTTTATTAGATTTTTCATTTTCCTCATTTTTACTCTGTTCGTAATGCATCAATCGGCTTTACTTTAATAGCTGTAATGGCTGGGATTAATCCGGCTAACAATCCTGCAAATACCAAAATAAGTAATGCAATTACTACCACAGCTAAGCTAACACTTGGATTTACTATAGGTATTTCATTAGCATTTGGTACATTTTCCAAGCCTAGGTTGACCAATCCCAATATCAACGCAGCAAATACAATTCCTGCCATTCCTGCTACAAGCGAAAGCACAACCGACTCTGTTAGAATTTGTTTAATAATAACTGCTGGAGTTGCACCTAGTGCCCTTCGAATTCCAATTTCCTGAGTTCGCTCTTTCACGATGATGAGCATAATATTTACGATACCAATTATCCCCGAAAACAATATCAATCCTCCCACCAAGTACGATACCGCTTTGAGAATCCAGAACAAACCGTTGATTTTTTTAAACTCCTGATAAAGATCAAAATGACCAATGGCTCTTTCATCGGTTGGGTCAATCGTATGGCGGTTTTTTAATAAATTAAAAACTTGTTCTTTTAGTTCGGTAATGGGCTTATCGTCTTGCGCGGTAATTGTCATCCATCCTACAATATCACCATAATTAAATGCTTGTTGAAAGGTTGTAAACGGGATAAACAATTGCTTTTGATTTTCTTCTGCATCACCGCCCATGTTTGAGATATTTCTAAAAACACCGACCACCATAAAGTTGACGCCTTGTATCTTGATATAGGAACCCAAAACTTCCTCACCAGGTGCATACAACTCCCTAATCACGCCTTCTCCAATGACGGTAACTTTGCGCTTCTTTTCAATATCACCATAATTGATAAACCGTCCTTGTAATAGATCCATCGGTTGTTGTTGGATAAACTCTGGATAATCTCCAAAGACGTTGTAGGCTCCTGTTTTTGTGCCTCTAACTACGTTGTTGCTTCCTCTGAAACCGCCTAATTGATTCCTAGGCGATACATAGAGTAATCCATCGACTTCTCTCTTAATGGCATCAATGTCTGAGTTTTTGAAATTGTAGTATCTGCCTTGAGGCAAACCTTTGTATGGCATGGATGTAGCTCCTGTCCACATAAACATGGTATTGGTTGACAATCCTCCCATTTGCCTTTTAATGCCGTTTTGCAATCCCTGACTTGCCGAAAGAAGAATTACAAGAATAAAAATACCCCAAAATACTCCAAACGCAGTAATCAAAGTGCGAAACGGATTGGCAGAAAGTGCCTCAATGATTTCATTCCATTTATCTCTGTTAAACATAAGCTTTTTAATCAATATCCCTTTTTAAGTATTAGGCTGTTTGGGTCATCATTTTTAAAATATTATTCTAATTATTTGGAAAACTTAATCACCTCTCAACGCAACAATTGGTCTTATTTTTGCTGCACGATAAGCGGGAATAAAACCTGCAAATGCTCCTGCAACAATTAAAATAATCAAAGTAGTAATGGCTACATTAAAATCCACTTCGGGACGTGTAAAGAAGTCCGCTTCAACCGATGGGCCAATGACTTCCCATAAAATCAGACCGAAAATCAATCCAGAAAAGCCTGCAATTACTGTAATAAAAACGGCTTCTTGCAATACCATGCCTATAATTGAAAATGGAGATGCGCCCAAGGCTTTTCGAATACCGATTTCTTTGGTTCGTTCTTTTACAATGATCAACATGATGTTTCCAACACCAACTACTCCAGCTATAATGGTGCAAATTCCTACAAACCAGAAGAATGCTTGGACACCACCAGTTACAATATATATATTTTTTGCTTGTTCTAACGAGTTGTTGATGTGCAAGGCACCTTGATCGTCTGGAGCAATGGTATGTCTTGATTTCAATAAACTTTCCAATTGTTGTGAAAATTCATACGACTCATCTACAGCATCGTCAAATTTAGCTTTTTTGTTTAGTGTAAACGCCATGCTTCTAATCTTATCTCCAGCGCTGTAAGTTCTTTGTGCTGTTGAGATTGGGATAAACACTCTGCTTTCTTCACGTTCGCCTCCTGGGTCTGTAAAAACACCTACCACTTTGTAAATAGTTCCAGAAATATTGATGTTTTTTCCCAAAGGATCTTCCTTGTTTTTAAATAAATCGTTGGCAACCTTTTGACCGATTACAACGGTTTTTTCATAATTAGAAATATCTGGATGATTGATGAATCGACCCAAAGAAATTGATGCGTTTTCAATAAACTGATAGTCAGGGTGTACGCCGTCTACCCGATATGTTCCTGTCTCTTCTTTATAAACAATATTTCCGCTCCACACCGAGTAAATAGCTGATTTGTATTCTATATAGTTTCCTAACAAACGGATTGCTATTTCGTAATCAGTATTTCGAAATTGAATATTTCTTCCAATTCCCAACCCTTTGTATTCTTTTTGTGTGATTCCCGGCCACACAGAGATACGATTAGCGGCATCTCTTTCAAATTGGTTCTGAATTCCGTTTTGAATTCCATTTCCTGCACCAAGTAAAATTACCAAAATAAAGATGCCTGATGCTACAGAAACACCCGTCAAAACAGTACGTAGTTTGTTTTTAGACAAACCTTCAAATATTTCTTGCCATCTTTCGATACTAAACATACTGTGATGCTCTTATTTGGGTTACCAACTTGTCTTCTTCTATTTGACCATCTCTTAAATACACGATGCGTTTGGTCATTTTTGCTATATCTAGTTCGTGCGTAACCACCAACACTGTTTTTCCTTCGTCATTAATTTGCTGAAGTAGTTCCATGACTTCGTATGAGGTTTTGGTATCCAAAGCTCCAGTGGGTTCGTCAGCCAACAGTACTTTTGGGTCAGAAGCGAGCGCCCGCGCAATAGCAACTCGTTGCTTTTGTCCGCCAGACAATTCGTTGGGTAAATGTTTAGACCAATTTGCTAAACCTACTTTTTCAAGATAAAACATAGAGCGTTCCATGCGTTCTTTTCGCCCCATGCCTTGATAATACAAAGGCAATGCTACATTATCCAAAGCCGATTTGTAATTGATGAGGTTGAATGACTGAAATACAAACCCTAAAAACTTATTTCGGTATCTTGAAGCTATGGTTTCATTGAGATTTTTGATAGGAACTCCGTCCAATATGTAGGTGCCTTTGTCGGCTTCATCTAAAATACCAATAATGTTTAATAGTGTAGATTTTCCAGAACCAGAGCTCCCCATAATAGAAACAAATTCACCTTCTTTGACATTGAAATTGATGCCTTTGAGAACGTGCAGAGAATTCTTTCCCATTTTATACGATTTGTGAAGGTCTTTGATATCTATCATAATTCTATATTTTGAAACACAGCTACTGTTGTTTATTTAATGAGTATGTTTTTCTAGTAAGATGTTACAGCAAAGGATAAAAAAACCTGCAAATTTTTGCAGGTTTTGAATTGTGTATTGATTCTAAGGCAATGGGTCGCCTACTTGAATATCGCAACGGTGTCCAGGTTGCCCGTGAGCTGGATTTGGTTTTCCTTGCATTCCTGGCGCAGTTGTAAATTGTGATTGACCACCAGCTGGCTGTGATGAAGTAGCTTGAGCATCACCACCTAAAAAGCCTTGCCCACCCGAACTTGCCGGAGAAGCGTTCATCGCTGGCTGTGTAGGTTCTGAATTCAATGGAGCGCCCACTGGAATATCACAACGGTGACCTGGCTCTCCATGTGGGGGATTCATTCCTTGTGCAACTTCATTTCCACCATGGTTGTGACCTGCATGGTCGTGGTTGTGATCGTGTCCGTCATGACTCTCAGTTGAAGCAACTGGAGTCGATGTCTCTGTTGTTGCAGCATTAGATTCTTTGTTCGAGTCTTTACAAGAAACGAAGCCAAAAGCTGCAACTAATGCTATGATTGTTAATTTCTTCATTTGGGTTTTATCTTTTATAAAGTACAAATATAGAAAAATGTTTTTAAAAAAAAGCACGAAGTTGAATACTTCCTGTGTGAATTGTTTTGGAGGTCTCGCTGGTGCGTCCTTGGTAACTGATATTGGCATCTAGATACTTAGTGAGATTGCGCTGAAAAAGCAGTCGCCATGTGAGGTTTTTTCCAGCTTGTAGTCCTTCGAGCATTTGATAAGCTACTGCAGATAGAGGGTTCCCGTTAAAATTGTTTTGATAAAATGAAAACTCACCATTCAGTATAAATTTTTGTGAAGTCGACCAGTTGAAAGACGTTCCAATTCGATGCTGTTCCAAAGTTTCTAACTCTCCTTGTATGTTTTTTTTGTTTTTCCATTCGTAAAATAATTCTAATCGAGCGTTTTGAGAAAATAAATAACTGATTTTTGGATGGATGCCTACGTTATTGAGTAAATAATTTTTGGCACCATAGTTGTCAGAGATACTTTCAACTTTATCCAATTTAGTTGTGAGTTGCGCCAACCACCATTTGTTTAATAAATGTTGAAACTGCAATTGATGTGTAGTGATTTTGTTATCTAAACTTCCGTAATTCATCAGGTTCTTTGCTTGAATGTTGATCAATGAATAAATGGTGCTGAATTTTTGTTTCCCACGATTAAAGTAGATGGAGTTTCGGATATTTGAGTTTTCAGCTACCAGTTCTTCTCCTGTGCTTCCTAAAGGGTTCCAGGCAATGTCGTTTTTGTTACGCAAAATACTGCGATCAATAATGAACGAGGATTGAAGATGGAATTTGCTCATAAATCCTTTTAAGCCTGATTGTTGCTGCCAGATGTTTAAATTGAAATTTAAAACCTGAGTCAATTTGGTCTGATACGTTTTTACAAAATTTTGATTTGGAAGATACATCCTTACATAAATTGCTAAATCGGGATAAGGTGCTGGTTCAAATTCTTCTAACTCTTGAATGCCGTTGCCGTTGTAATCATTCCACATATGTGTGCCTAATCCTGGTTCGACTTGGATATAGGTATATTCTTGTTGTGCAACAGTGCCGGACGAAGTTTCATAAATAGTGCTGGACTGTATCAAATTATTGAAAAAACGGTCGTTGTATGCAATTCTAGAATTGAGTGTAGGCTCGATTTCTGCTGTTTCGGTGTAACGTAATCGACGGTAATTGACGTAAATGTTTAAGTCACTTGTTTCTGTTTTAAATAGTTGTGATTTTAAGTAAAAGGAATGTGCTTTGGAAACATTTTCCATAATATTATTTTGCAAACTGTCGTTTACACGGTATTTATAACCCAATTCCACAAACATATTTAATGTGTCTCCGCGACCTCCAAAAATGTCAATCTCATAATATTTTTGTGAAAGCGTCTGAAATAATTGCGTTTGATTTTCTTTTACTCGATAATCTTCGAAATCCAATCGAGTTCCGACCCAATGGTTGGTTTTTTGATAGGTAGCTTGTGTTTTTGAACGTATAAAATCAGTATTGTACACAGTTCCTTTCGCTTTTAAAATGCTGCTATTAGTGTTGAGATTGAAGTTTTTCCAACGATAAATCCCCGCCAACGATTGTTTGTGTCCAAGATAATGATTGTCGTATTCCAAACGGTTGTATTCATAAGTAAATCGACTGTTGTCGTTGGGTGAAATTCTGGCTCCGATTGTTGACAATGATTGATCTCCAAAGGTATTTAACACATTCCAATCACGATCAAACTCAATAGTGTATAAGCGTTCAATAGTTTGAAAGTTTTCGGATACAAACTGCATTGAACCAAAAACATCTACTTTCCAATTCGCATCCAAAATGCGATGAGCTAAATTAATATTCCCTGCAAATCCCTGATTATCATTGTCGTCTATTGGGGAGAGTAAATTTCGGTCATTGTTGCTGAATCCTATTTCAAAATCAATAGACGTATAATCTTTAGGTTTATAAGCAGCTAAAACAGTTGCTAAAGTCAGTCGTGTAGGAGCAATCAACTGGATCAAAGGTTCATAATCTCCTTGTTTTAATCCGTTGATAGGTTCGGTAAATTCGTAAATTTTTCCAATAGTCGAAGCGTTTGCCAATCGGTAGTTCCCATTGTTTGGACCTACGTAACTAAATGAAACCAAATATAAGCTATCATTCGGATTGTTTGAATATTGATAAAATACATATCCATTTTCGGACACTTTCTTGTAAAGTGTTTTGTTTTCGGAAAACGAATCCGGATATGCCGACGGAGCCATCATTAGAGCGGTACTATCGCCAGCTTGTCTCAGAATTTCGATTTGTTCTTTATTGAGACTTTGTTGCAACGGTTGATTTTTAATATCCGTTTCGGTGTAAACATACCCAGCGATATTCCATTTTTCGCGCTCGTGTTTAATTCCGCCATAACCTAAAAATCTAGTGTAATTTCGATCGGTATATTGATATTCCACAGCTATTCTCATTTCTGAAGTGATGGGGAATAATGAGGTAAACCGAATTTCGCCTGAATTGTAATCGATGACGTAATCATTTTGTTCACCTCGAGTGAGTTTTCGACCGTTTACATAAACCGATTCAGAACCTGAAATAATTAGAATATACAATTGATTGTTGCTTCCTTTGAGTTTATAAGGTCCTTGATTTCCCTCTTGTCCTATAAACTCACTTTTGGCATATTGTCCACGAACTAAGGCAGCAGCCGTTTCAATTCTGGTTTTTGAATTTTCGTTCTCAAATTGAATGCTTCCAGAAATTCCTTGAACTTTTTTATTGAAATTTAAAAACGTAGTGCTTCGATTTTCTATAAACAAGTCGCCTGCTTTTACACTCCAATTATTAGAGAAAAGTTCCATAAAAATTTGATCAAATTCATCCATTTTTTGAGAGTATCCGCCATTTTGTAATGGGACATTGCTATCCTGGAGCGAAGCCCTGATTTGAATATTCTCTGATAAGTTCCCAACAATTTGTAAATCAAGATTTGAGTTGGTTACTAAATTTTGATTGTTTCCTACGGTGATTCCTCGAGAAATACTTCCATTGGTATTCAATCCGTCAAAAGGAGTAAAAGTTGAAGCTTGTTTCTGAGGTACTGTAAAAAGATACGCTCCGTCTTTATTCGGAACCATGCGTTTGGTATCGTAAAGGGCATAGGTTTTAGTTAAAAAATCTGGATAATTAAGATAGGAAACGGTTAGCGTGTCCTTTAAAGGCTCCGAAAAAGTCAGTGTAGCGGTATCGAAATCAATAGTATAAAGAGAATCATGAAGAACACTACCTTGTTGGTTTTCGATTTTAAAAAAAGTGTGATTCAAAACCACCGTATCAAGATAAACTGTAGTAATGAACGCATCAGGTACGATTTTTTTTGTTTGATACAGTGACTTGCTTTCTTGTGCATGTCCCACAGCAAGAAAAAATACACACCCTAAAAAACATAGAAATGACCTCATTTAAGTTATAACTTCAAAAAGTCAAAAATAGTGTATTTTTCTGTGGAGGAATTAAAGAAAAAAGTTTCATTTATAACAATCTACACTTTTGCTATTCTTTCGTTACAATCTGCATAGTATTTTGACTGATCTGTTGCAGCAAAACCGTTTTGTCCGCAATAATTTTTTGAGCTGCTTCGTCAGTAAAGTGTCTAATGGTGTAAAGCGAAACGTCATGATCGCATTTAATTTTGAAATTGTCTTTTAGTTTGTCCAACAATTCTGTAAAATGGCAAAATTTATCTTCTACGCAAACCGTAAAACTAATTGCTGAATTTTGTATCACATTTACTTTAATATGTTGTTCTGCAAAAAGTTTGAATATTTCGCTTACTTGATCTTCCATGATAAACGAAAAATCTTTAGACGCAAAGGATACGAGTAATTGATTTTTCTTTACAATAAAACAGGAAACAGAGGGATCCAAGTCGGCACCTTTTGAAACAGTGGTTCCTGCTAGAGTAGGGTTTGCAAAGGATTTTACATACAATGGAATTTCTTTGCGTTGCAAGGGTTGCAACGTTTTTGGATGGATCACAGAGGCACCGTAAAATGCCAGCTCAATAGCTTCTCGATAAGAAATCTGATTGAGCAAAATGGTTTCTTCAAAATAACGAGGGTCTGCATTCAAAACCCCTGGAACATCTTTCCAAATCGTCACACTTCCGGCATTTAAACAATAAGCAAAAATTGCTGCCGAATAATCCGAACCTTCACGCCCTAAAGTAACCGAAAAATGATTGGCATCTGAACCTATAAAACCTTGGGTAATATAAAGCTTTTCTGACTGAATTTGATTTTTAATATTGTTTTCTGTCTTTTCCCAATCCACGGTCCCGTCTCTGTAGATAGTGTCGGTTTTAATCATGTTTCGAGCATCTATCCATATACATTCAATATTTTGTTCGTTGAAAAAGTAACTTAAAATAGTGGTCGAAACAATTTCCCCATAGGAAACTACTTGGTCGTAAACGAAATTATAATTAGGTGACTTGTTGATGGAAAGGAAAAATTCCATTTCACCGAAAAGGACATTGATCTTGTCGAAAATCAAATGGTTTTTATTATCAAACAAGTCATTGGCAATTTCTAAGTGAGCGTTCTTGACATTTTGGATGGCGTCTTTTAATTTTTCAGGTTGTTTAAAATAGGCATTGATGACAGCCTCCAAAGCGTTGGTGGTTTTACCTATCGCCGAAGCGACAATGAGGCTGTTGTCATACCCCACGGTTTTTAAAACGAGCAAAACATTGCGAATTGCTTCTGCATCTTTAATGGATGCACCTCCAAATTTAAATATTCTCATATGATGTGATGTTTTTGACTATCAGTTACTAAAGTTTCAGGAGCGTGTTGAAAAACACACAGATTTCGATTCTATTCTAAATCAAAGTAAAACTATCGATACGATTAATTTGTCTGCAAATGTACTCAAGTTGCTTTTTTTTGCCAACAGAGATTGCATAAAATATTGCAAAGCTTTTTGTTTGAGTGTAATTTTGACGATATTTGTAGCAGTTTTACAGTTACTATGGAGGAAAGATATATTACTTTAGGTGAGTTTATAATTAAAAATCAGAAAGATTTTGCCTATTCATCAGGAGAACTTTCGCGTTTGATGAATTCGATTCGTTTGGCTGCCAAAATTGTTGCACAAAAAGTCAATCAAGCTGGGTTGGTTGATATAGTTGGTGCTTTTGGTAAAGAAAACGTGCAAGGTGAACAGCAACAGAAGCTGGACGTATATGCCAATGAGGTTTTTATTCAAACATTGGTTAATCGTGATATTGTTTGTGGAATTGCTTCCGAAGAAAACGATGATTTTATTTCAGTTTGTGGTACAGACGGCTCAAATTCCAATAAATATGTCGTTTTAATGGATCCTTTGGACGGCTCATCCAACATCGACGTCAACGTTTCTGTAGGAACTATTTTTTCTATTTACCGAAGAATATCTAGATCAGGAACACCAGTTGTTGCAGCTGATTTTTTACAAAAAGGAATTCATCAAGTTGCAGCTGGTTATGTAATCTATGGATCGTCAACCATGCTAGTCTATACTACTGGTAATGGAGTCAACGGATTCACACTCGATCCAGCTTTAGGAACGTTCTTTTTGTCTCATCCAAATATGAATATTTCAGAAGACGGAGTCATTTTTTCTGTTAATGAAGGTAATTTTAATCAGTTTGAGAAAGGTGTCAAAGAGTATGTTCATTTTTGTAAAGAAAACGCATATACCGGTCGTTATATAGGGAGTTTGGTAGCAGATGTTCATAGGAATATCCTTAAAGGAGGTATTTATATGTATCCTGGAACTTCATCCCAACCCAATGGGAAACTTCGCTTGTTATATGAATGCAACCCTTTTGCAATGATAATTGAACAGGCAGGAGGAAAGGCTACCAACGGGAAGCAGCGAATTTTGGAAATGGAACCTACAGAATTGCATCAACGAGTGCCTATTTTCTGCGGTAGTAAAAACATGGTGGAACAATTGGAAAGATATTTATAAAATGAAGCGAGTGGTTTGAAACTCGCTTTTTTTTGAATTAATAAATACGAGGTTTTGAAACAATAATAAATGCGATTGGTTTTTTCAATATGAAGTTTTTTTTATGTATTTTTGTGCTATAAATGAATGAGATAAAACGGAATTTGCTAACTAAATTTTATGAACCCTTCTGTTAAGTTGAACAAGTACGACAAAGCCTATTTACGAATTGCCAAAGAGTGGGGGCAATTGTCTTATTGTCAACGTAAAAAAGTTGGAGCTATCATTGTTAAAGACAAGATGATCATATCTGATGGCTACAATGGAACACCCTCCGGTTTTGAAAATTGCTGTGAAGATGAAGATGGGCTGACAAAATGGTACGTACTTCATGCCGAAGCAAATGCGATTTTGAAAGTAGCCAAATCAACACAATCTTGTGATGGCGCTACGCTTTACATTACCATGAGTCCATGTAAGGATTGTAGTAAACTCATTCATCAAGCAGGAATTGTTCGTGTGGTGTATCAAAACAGTTACAAGGATTTAGAAGGAATAGAGCTTTTAAAAAGGGCAGGAGTTGAAGTGATACAGGTCGAAGATTTAAGCTCTGTAGCGTATGGGTAAGAAAAACTATTTATGGCCATTACTGATGGCGATTTCACTTTCTTTTGGAGTAGTTGCAGGAGGTTATTTTGCAGGAAAAGGCGCTTCTTTTTCTGTGAAAGAACAGTCTGGACGCATAAAACTAAATAAACTTATCGACCTTATTGAAGACGAGTACGTTGATAATGTAAATACAGACTCTATCATCGACCGTGCTGTCAATAATATACTTGCACAATTAGATCCGCATTCAATATATATATCACGCTCAGAGTTTGAAGACGTACAAAATGCCATGAGAGGCTCTTTCGTGGGAATTGGTATAAATTATTATGTATTGAACGATACACTTGCCATAGTTAAGCCTCTTAAGGGAGGGCCTTCTGAAAAAGCTGGATTGAAGGCCGGTGACCGCATCTTATTTGCTGATAATGCTCAGCTTTTCAATAAAGGTATTAACAACGATTCTATCGTTAGTTTGATTAGAGGTGTCGAAGGTTCTAAAACTCAATTGAAAATTTATCGTAAATCAACTGGAAAGATTTTTGATGTAGTAATTACTCGTGGTGAAGTGCCATTAAGGAGTGTTGATACAGCGATTAAAATTGATGAACAACGTGGATATATAAAAGTTAACCGTTTTTCTGAAACTACTTACAAAGAATTTAGAGAAGGCTTAGAACGATTGCTTGAACAAGGAATCAGTGAATTAATTCTGGATTTGCGTGAAAACGGCGGAGGATATATGGAACCTGCAATTCAAATGGCAAATGATTTCCTTAAAAAAGAAGATGTCATAGTAAAAACAGTCAATAAAAAAGGGAATGTTCGCATTACACAAGCTTCAACAAAAGGACTTTTTGTGGATGAACCACTTTATATTTTAATAAATGAGAATTCAGCATCTGCAAGTGAGATTATTGCTGGTGCTATTCAAGATAATGACAGAGGTGTTATCGTGGGACGTAGATCTTATGGGAAAGGTTTGGTGCAAAGAGAGATGTATTTGGGTGATGGTTCCGCCGTACGATTGACTACTTCAAGGTATTACACACCCTCAGGTAGGTCGATCCAAAAACCTTATATGGATGGTTTAGATGAATATAATAATGATTTAAGCAATCGTTTTAAATCTGGGGAATTGTATTCTAAGGACAGTATTCATTTACCAGACAGTTTGAAATACAGGACTGTAGGAGGAAGGGTTGTTTTTGGCGGAGGCGGAATTGTACCTGATGTATTTGTTCCTTTAAAAACAAAGCATGGTGAAGACGCAATCCAATTGTTAATGAAAACCAGTTTGGTGAGTTATTATGTTTTTGAAGAAATTGAACGCGAGCGTGATCTATTGGAGCGAATGACACCAAAGGAGTTAGCGGCGTTTATCTACAATGATCCTAAGTATTTTGAGGCTTTAAAAAGTCATTTGAAAACAAGTGGATTAACTTTTAATTTGGATCGACATAGGAAGAGCATTATGTTTTATTTGGTCGGAGAATATATACATCAACTTTATGATGATGACGCATATTATCATTGGGTTCTCCAAGAAGACCCTATGATTCAAAAGATTTACAATTTAAAATAAAAACCGACTTTATAAAGTCGGTTTTTATTTTAATTCGCTAAGATATTTATCTTGTTGTCTTTGAGTTCAAGAGTGCCCGATTTGATAGGCAAATAGTAAGTAGTATTATCTATTTTTTCAAATCTATCTTCGAACTGTGGGGCAAACTTTAGGTTTGCTCCCGCTATTTTAATTCGTCCTTCAACTAACAAAGAAACGATAGGAGCGTGGTTGTTGAGCATTTGAAACTCTCCGTTGATTCCCGGCACTGAGACAGTGTCAACCTGACCTTCGAATAATGTAGCTTCTGGCGAAACAATTTCTAAAAGCATAATAAACTGTTTTTAGTGATTATGATTCAGCAAGCATTTTCTCTCCAGCTTCGATTACATCTTCAATCGTACCTTTCAAGTTAAATGCGGCTTCTGGAAGATGATCTAATTCCCCATCGATGATCATATTAAATCCTTTGATGGTATCTTTGATGTCCACCAATACTCCAGGGATTCCAGTAAATTGTTCTGCTACGTGGAATGGCTGAGATAAGAAACGTTGAACGCGACGCGCACGGTGAACAGCTAGTTTATCTTCTTCAGAAAGCTCTTCCATTCCCAGAATTGCGATAATATCTTGAAGTTCTTTATATTTCTGTAATATTTCTTTTACTCTTTGAGCACATGAATAGTGTTCGTCTCCAAGTACTTCCGGTGTAAGGATACGTGAAGTAGAATCTAATGGATCCACTGCAGGATAAATTCCTAGTTCAGAAATTTTACGCGACAATACAGTTGTGGCGTCCAAGTGTGCAAATGTTGTTGCAGGAGCAGGGTCGGTCAAGTCATCCGCAGGTACATAAACCGCTTGTACAGATGTAATTGAGCCTGTTTTTGTAGAGGTAATACGCTCTTGCATCGCCCCCATTTCTGTAGCTAATGTAGGTTGATATCCCACAGCAGAAGGCATACGACCCAAAAGAGCAGACACTTCAGATCCCGCTTGTGTGAAACGGAAGATGTTGTCAACGAAGAAAAGTACGTCTTTTCCTTGTCCATCTCCAGCTCCGTCGCGGAAGTATTCAGCAATTGTCAATCCAGATAAAGCCACACGCGCACGCGCACCTGGTGGTTCGTTCATTTGTCCGAATACGAAAGTTGCTTTTGAATCTATCATTCCAGCTTTGTCCACTTTAGTTAGATCCCAACCGCCGTCTTCCATAGATTTCATGAAGTCGTCTCCGTATTTGATAATTCCTGATTCCAACATCTCGCGCAATAAGTCGTTCCCTTCACGAGTACGTTCACCTACACCAGCAAAAACAGACAAACCTCCGTGTCCTTTTGCAATGTTGTTGATCAATTCTTGAATCAAGACGGTTTTTCCAACACCAGCACCACCGAAAAGACCAATTTTACCTCCTTTAGAATAAGGTTCAATAAGGTCGATTACTTTGATTCCAGTAAATAAAACTTCCGATGAAGTAGATAAATCTTCAAATTTTGGTGCTGGACGGTGAATCGGTAGTCCGTTTTCACCTTGTTTTGGAAGTGCTTCCAAACCGTCGATAGGATCTCCTACTACGTTGAAAAGACGTCCAAAAACTTCTTTACCAATAGGCATTTGAATCGGTGTACCCAAGGCAGTTACTTCAATACCGCGACTTAGACCGTCTGTGGAATCCATTGAAATGGTCCGAACAGTGTTCTCTCCGATATGAGATTGAACTTCTAATACTAATTTTGATCCATCTGCTTTTGTGATTTCCAATGAATCATAAATTTTCGGTAATTCAGCAGCAGCAGTATTGAAAACTACGTCAACTACTGGTCCGATAACTTGTGCAACTTTTCCTGTGACTTTAGACATTGCTTATGTATTTATTTAACAGCTATTTATCGAATGTGAAAAAACAACATTTTTCGAAGTGCAAAGATAGTTTTTTTTTGGAACAAATAAAACCTATTTTCTGTTTTTTATGATATATTGTTTTTTAGGCATCCAATTCTCTGCTATCTTTTTATAATTCTTATTTTCTCTAGCTCAAAGAACCGTCAGCATTTTTATTTTTAGAGTTGAAGCCCCTTTTTAATAGCGAGAACAACAGTGCTATTACCAGACCAATTACCAGACCGTACAACAACTGTTTCAAAATTTCGGGCCAATAGGGTAAAAGACCGTGAAGTGCGTCAATATAATGATCAAATATTCCGCCCGAAACCATTAATAAAGCAATTGTTCCAACAACAGTTAATAAACGTATAATAATAGGAAGCGATTGAACCAACAATTGACCTAATTTGAAAAGAAAACCTTTGTTTATTGAATGATTGATAAGTTTGTAACCCATGTCGTCCATACGAACAATTAGTGCTACGATTCCGTACACGCCGACAGTCGCTAAAAATGCAACTACACAAACAGTTAAAATTTGAGTCAATAAAGGTCGGTCTGCAACGGTACTTAAGGCAATGATTACAATCTCTACAGAGAGGATGAAGTCTGTTGTTATTGCAGATTTTATTTTACTTTTTTCTGAAGGAGTATCGGTTTCTTCTAAATTATCTTTAACGGTTGTCTTTTTGCTTTTGAGACGAGATAGATAATCAACTATTTTCTCTGCACCTTCATAAGCAAGATAACATCCACCTATTAGGAGAATGTATTTTAAAAGGATTGGGACAAAGATGTTTAGAGCAATCGCTAAGGGTATAATGATGACTTTATTTACAAAAGAGCCTTTAGTGATAGCCCACAAAACAGGCAATTCCCTTGATGATATAAACCCAGTCGCCTTTTCTGCATTTACAGCCAGGTCATCGCCTAAAATGCCAGCAGTTTTTTTGGTGGCTAATTTACTTGCAATTGCCACATCGTCCATCAATGCAGCAATATCATCTAAAATTGCGAAAATACCTGAAGCCATAAGTCTATTTTATAAAAGTAAAAGTATTAAAATATCATTGACAATTGTGTTTTGTTCGTGTTTTTTTTGTAACTTTATGCGTTTCAAACTAAAATGAAGTAATTATGAAAAAATCAAAAATCAGAAAAGAGTTGAAAGCCAGTAAAAAACAACTTAAAAAGCAGAAGGCAATTATTAAATCTCATCAAAAACTGTTGGGAGATTATGAAGATTTGTTGAAAAAATTCAAGAAAAACATTAAGCGCATGGAAGAAGCGGTTGTTGACTTGATTCATAAGGACGATATTTCGGAAGCAGAATTTGAGGCTTTCATGGAAAGTTTTAGTGAAGAGATTGGAGAAGGTGCTGATAATGAGCAGGAAGATAATAGCTAGGTGAGTTTTAAATAGGTGTATAATATTCAAATCCTCTTTTCTTTGAGAGGATTTTGTATTTACAAAAAGCATGTGTTTGGTTATCATTTTGTAAATTTGTATAAAATAAAAATTCCAAAATGGGACAATTGAATCTAAAACAGATTGATTGTGTCAAAGCGATTTCTAAAATGGATTTTCTTGAAAAACACGTGAACACGTCATTATAGAAACTCATAAAAAACTGGGAGTTAGCTCATGAATTTAAAAGGCTTATCGGTTGAAGATGCAAAACGAAAGTTAGAATACTACTGTTCATATCAAGACAGATGTTACAAAGAAGTAATTACAAAACTAAAAACTTTGGGAATGCTTCAAACTGCTGTGGATCATATCTTAGATCACCTTGTAGCTCATGACTTTTTAAATGAAGAACGTTTTGCTAAAAGTTTTGCTCGTGGAAAACATCGAATAAAAGGTTGGGGGAAAAGAAGGATAGAACGAGAGCTGAAACTTCGTGAGATTTCGACTTATAATATCAAAACAGCTTTCAAGGAAATTGAGGAAGAGTATTTGAGTAATTTTTACTCCTTGGCAGATAAAAAATGGCAAACTATCAATGAAAAATCACTACAAAATAAAAAGCGTAAATGGGTCGATTTTTTAATGCGTAGAGGTTATGAAAGTCACTTGATATATGATTATTTAAATGAACTACAGTAAGGTGCTGAACTAATTCTCGTGAAATAAAGTTAAGCGTTCTTTCAATTTAAAGCAATTTCTTTGTAACGGTTTCAAAGTATTGAAATTATTTTTTCTACTACTTTGTTTGGATCGATTGATCGCATCACATTTTCATATCCTGCTAGGTTTTTGTTTCCGTAAACCGATGTTGGCAAAAACGGATATTTCTCTAAATCGGGAATCAAACTGTTTTCAAGTGGTTGATTAAAAGGAACAAAACCTGAAAACGGATGGGTGTTTCCCCATAACGTAATCACTTTTACACCATACATAGCTGCAATATGCCCGTTGCCAGAATCCATTGAAAGCATTACATTTAAGTGTTGAATAAGTGATAATTCTTGAGTGAATTTTAGTTTCCCTGCAACCACGGTAACGTTTGAAAGGTTTTGTTGCAACATATTTAGTTTTGAAATTTCTTCTTCACCGCCGCCAAATAAAAACAATTTATTTTTAGGGTTTTCGGCAACTAATTTCACCGTTTCTTTCATTAAATCTAACGGATATACTTTTGTTTGATATTGCGCAAAAGGAGCAATTCCAATCCAATTGTCATCAGATTTTTCGTTTGTAACAGTCAGAATTTCGTCAGATAAAACCGATTTTTCAGGAAAATTAATTTTTGATAGATCAACCTTAAAGCCTAATTGTGCCAATGTATCAGCATGCCGATTAACCATTGACTTTATTGGTTTTAATACTTTTTTTTCTAATCGGGTTAATTCCTTTTTTTCTTTTCTGCCCTTATCGGTAAACGCTGTTTTTGTTCCGTTTGATTTAAAAAAAGTACAAAGTATTTTAGATCGCAATACATTATGAAAATCGGCAACAAAATCAATTTTTAGTTTTTTTAAATCTTTGTATAATCTGTAAATTCCAAAAAATCCTTTGTGGCGGTTTTTCAGATCGACTCCGAAAAAATCAACGCGATCTATATCGTCAAAAAAAGGCTTAAAAAAAGGTCTTGAAACTACGGTTACTTTAATATCACTATGTTGTTGAAGTAATGCACGGATAACCGGAACGGTCATTGCTACATCGCCCATTGCAGATAAACGTATAATTAATACATGTTTCATTAGTTAGTTAATGCATTAATTATGTTTAATGAAAACTCCATAATTGGTCGGTAAGCTGTAGAAAAGGCAATGAGAGGGATAACAATAAATACTACACCTATATAAAGCCAAATTTTTGAGTTGTGTTGTTGTAAAAGTTTGGCAAAAGCGTACATTAACAAGTAATAAATGCTTAAAATGCCTAAAGGCAATAGTAATAACTGCGCATACGGATTAAAAAACTGCCAGATAAAAACGCCTACTACCAATAGTAAAATGGTAAATATTAGGACTTGTATAATTTTTAAAAGTCTGTTCATATATAAAATGGATTGCTCAAAAAAAATCAGTTTTGCTTATTTTTGAACAATCCTTTTTAGAATTATTTTTTATTTTGATACAACACCGGATTTAACTCTTCGTCGTTATACATTTTCATTTGTTTATATACTTTCATGTATTTGTCGCCGTTTTCAATATCGGTTATCAGTTGGCTGATCGATGTGAACATATCATTTTTTTGATCTAACAATACATCTAACTTTGTCTGGCATTTAGCTCGGTGATCTTCTGAAGCCTCTTTTCGGGTAGCTTCTTCGTTCATGTGATAGATTTTTAAAGCCAAAATAGACAAACGATCAATAGCCCACGCTGGACTTTCGGTATTAATTTTTGCGTCGGCTTTTACCTGAACATCTTTGTATTTATCCAAAAAATAACTGTCAATGTATTCAACCATATCCGTACGAACTTGGTTCGAAGCATCAATTTTACGCTTTAAAACCAAAGCAGCAACTGGATCAATCTGTGGATCGCGAATAATATCTTCATAATGCCATTGCACGGTATCAACCCAGTTTTTGGCATATAATAAATGTTCGATACTCCCTTTTTCATAAGGGTTCTCGATTGGTTGGTTTACATTGTCGAACTTATGATAATCCTCAATGCATTTTTCGAAAATTGGAAATGCGAATTCTGCAAACATGTTTAATTTTTTTATTTACAAAGATAGTTTTATTCCGAATATAATTTTATTTTTTTTCAAAGCCCACTGTTTCTTTTATTTGCTGGATGCCACCATCATAATTTTAATAAAAATAAAATCAGGCTCAAAATCAATGTCATGCTTAAAACAGTTTCTTTGACCCAAGAGCTTTCATTGTTTTTTATGAAGTTTCCACCAATAATCGATAAAGGAAAAAAGGTAAAAACCAATAAGCCATTTGATTTTTCTGGGGCAATGCTGTATATCACGACCCCAATGATAAAACAAAGAACAATGTTTTTGTAAAGGTTTAATTGATTCGGTTTTATTTTTTTTAATTGCATAAATTGATTGGCAATGAAGAAAACAGCTATCGTTGCGAAAAGTGAAATTCCAATATTTTGATAAACATTGTCAAAATAGTTGAAATTGAACCCCACCGTGTATTTATTTTTCCAATAATCAATAAAGTCAATATCGATTATAATACTGTATGTGTAAAATAAAACAGTGACAGTGAAAAGCGCTACTAAGGGGAGGATCCAGTGGCGATAATCTTCGCTCACGTACCAAATTATAGCTAAATAAATCATCAAAAAATATAAAATAGCCCACGATTCAAATATGGTGGCAAAGAAAATCCATAGCGAGGCATCAAATATTTTAATTTTAGGTAGCTTGAGAGATTGCAAGGAAATAATCCTTCTAAGTGCCAATAATATTAAAAGATTGGCTATAATCAGTTCAGAGTCGTCAAAATATGTTGGGAAAATAATCAGAAAACAAGCATAAAAAAACAAAGAATATAAATTATTGACGGCTAAATTGTTTTTTACTGTGATAAATTGAATCAATAATACCGAAAAAACAACAGCAAAAAATAAAATTATTTTTTCGATTACTGCAGTTGGTGATTGTAGCCAGCTCAAATCAGAAATCAACTGTAAGAAATACACCACAAGTAAGAGCAATCCGATGGCGATATAACCAATAGGTCTGCTTTTTGAAAAAAGATTAGTAAGCATTAAAAATAATTTATTTTGGTTTTGTGAATTACTTCTTGATATTTTTTTTTACTTTTGTTGCAAAGTTAGAACTTAACTGAAATTAAACATAAATAAATTAACAACAATATTATGTGGAGATCTTTTTTTGAAGGCATTGAATATTTGTTCGTAGAGATTCTAATGAAACCTATGGATTGGTTAGCACAATTGGAATTAGCAAACTGGTGGGTAGCAAACATTATTACTTTTATTTTCATCATTACTACCTGTGTAGCTTTTGTTTATTGGATGCGACAATTAAATATTTTTCATAAAGATAATGGTGATGCCCAAGACACAACTGCGCATTCGTTTCTGAAATAAAGGTCGCAAGTAACAAGTTTCGGAACATTCCAGAACGATTTATATTATTTAAAAGTTATTGAAACACTTCGTGTTTTCAGAAAGAAACTATTTTCGCAAAAGAATATTTTACATAAATAAAAATCCCTTTAAGAAGTCAAATTCAAAAGGGATTTTTTTGAATAACTCGAATCCAATGTGATACTTGTAGTTGAAAATAAGGTTTTATTTTGTTTAAAAATCACTGATATTTGCCCGAATAGGTAATACCAAAAATTGTTTTTTATATACACCGTTTTCTGTTGCAATGTTCCAACGACTTGATGCAATCACCCGAACAGCCTCTTGGTAGAAAGAGTTTTCTTCCGAAATTTCTTTTGGAGAAAATTCAAATGCTTTCCCATCTTCACTTACTGCAAAAACCACATAAAATATAAAATAACTTCTGCGGCGCACCCTGCTCGGCACATCTTCTTTTTTTACATTGTTGTAATTAAAATTATTGTTTACGTAATAATACAAATCCTCAATATTGCCGCCACCATAGTTGGCATCAACAAGTGTTTTTTCTGACTCTGTTAAATTTTGTAATAAAGTATCAGCAACCGCAATACGCAAGCTGTCCTGTGCAAAAACGGGCGAAATACCTAAAAAGAGCAGGCTCAAGAATGTGATTTTTTTCATATTTGTTCAAGTTTTTGTAAATGTTTTAAGGCTGTTTCTATCGATTTTACATGATTGAAAGTCAGTAACAATCTCAAGCCGTTTTTGGTTTTTTTCTCTTTCAAAGTTGATAAGGTCGGGTAGGTTTGGATAAACAACAATACTTTACGAAATTGAACAGATTGATAAAACGTAGATTGTTGGTCGCTTATAAAATAGCCAATCATTTTACTTTGTTTCAGCACCAATTTTTCAATTCCTGCTTTGGATGCAATCCATTTTATCCGTACCGAATCCATCAAATTAATGGTTTGATTAGGTAAGGTTCCAAAGCGATCTTTTAATTTATTTTGGAACACAATGAGTTCTTCTTCGGTTTTTAGGCTTGCCAATTCATTGTACAAAGCCAAACGCTCGGACACATTGCTGATGTATTCGTCTGGAAACAAAATTTCAAAATCGGATTCAATGACAATGTCTTTCACATATTCTTTTGTGTCGATGTTTTGTTTTTCTTCATATAAACCTTTGAATTCATTTTCCTTCAATTCATCAATAGCTTCATTCATGATTTTCTGATAAGTCTCAAAGCCAATTTCGTTTATAAACCCACTTTGCTCACCGCCTAAAATGTCGCCTGCACCTCTGATTTCTAGATCTTTCATTGCGATGTTAAAGCCGCTTCCTAAAGCGTTAAATTGCTCCAAAGCCGCGATGCGTTTGCGTGCTTCTTCGGTCATCGAGCTATAAGGTGGTGTGATGAAATAACAAAAAGCCTTTTTATTACTACGTCCTACTCTTCCACGCATTTGATGTAAGTCGCTGAGTCCAAAATTGTTGGCGTTATTAATGAAAATGGTATTTGCATTAGGTACGTCCAATCCGCTTTCCACAATCGTTGTTGCTACTAAAACGTCGAAGCCTCCGTCCATAAAAGACAACATCATTTCTTCCAGCTTTTTACCTTCCATTTGACCGTGACCAACTCCGATTTTTACATGAGGAACCAATCGCTGAATCATTCCAGCAACTTCTTTGATGTTTTCGATTCTATTGTTGATGAAATATACTTGTCCGCCGCGTTCCAATTCGTAAGAAATGGCGTCTCTTATAATTTCTTCGTTAAATCCTACTACATGAGTCTCGATAGGGTAGCGGTTGGGAGGCGGTGTGGTAATAACTGATAAATCTCGTGCCGCCATCAATGAAAACTGTAAGGTTCTCGGAATTGGAGTAGCGGTTAAGGTCAAGGTGTCAATGTTTTCGCCTATGGTTTTTAACTTGTCCTTTACAGCGACCCCAAATTTTTGCTCCTCATCAATAACCAATAGACCTAAATCTTTAAAAACTACATTTTTATTGACTAATTGATGTGTGCCAATGATGATGTCGATGCTACCATCTGCTAAGCCTTTCAAGGTTTTCGTTTTTTGTTTGCCTGTTTTGAATCTGTTAAGATAAGCTATATTCACTGGCATGTCTTTCAAACGTTCGGTAAATGTTTTGTAATGTTGAAATGCCAAAATGGTGGTAGGTACCAAAATAGCTACTTGTTTTCCATTGTCAACCATTTTAAAGGCTGCACGAATGGCAACTTCTGTCTTTCCAAAACCAACATCTCCACAAACCAAACGATCCATAGGTCGTTCGTTTTCCATGTCGTTTTTCACATCGATGGTTGCTTTTAGTTGATCAGGAGTGTCTTCGTAAATAAAGGAGCTTTCTAGTTCGGCTTGAAGATAACTATCTGGTGCACATGCAAATCCTTTTTCTGACCGACGTTTTGCATACAATTTTATCAGATTGAAAGCGATGTGCTTTACTCTCGCTTTTGTTTTTTGTTTCAATGCCTTCCATGCACCTGATCCCAATTTATAGATTTTTGGTGGTGTACCGTCTTTGCCGTTATATTTGGAAATTTTGTGTAATGAATGGATGGAAACATAAACAATATCGTTATCTGCATAGACCAATTTAATAGCTTCTTGCATCTTTCCGTCCACATCAATTTTTTGTAAACCTCCAAACTTGCCAATTCCGTGATCAATATGCGTTACATAATCACCTACCGATAAAGTGGTCAACTCTTTTAAGGTGATGTTCTGCTTTTTTGAGTAACTATTTTTGATGTTGAATTTATGGTATCGCTCAAATATTTGATGATCAGTGTAGCAGGCAATCTGGTTTTCATCATCAATAAAGCCTTGAAATAATGGCATGACTTTAGTTTGATATTCCCGAACTGTTTGATTTTGCTCTTCAAGGTTAGAAAAAATATCTTGAAAACGATGGGCTTGAGATTCACTCGAACAATACAAAAAATTGGTGTATCCATTTTCTGTATTTTCATTGAGATCTTTTATCAAGAGGTCAAATTGTTTATTAAAAGAAGGCTGCGGTCGGTAGTTAAATTCTAGAGTGTAATCAGGCTTAAATTGATGGTTTGCGGCTAATTCTACTACTGTGAAACCCAATGCTTGGGACAGAAATTCTTGGGGGTTAAGAAACATTTGTCGCGGTTCAAGGCGTCGGATTTCATTATTCAATTTTTGAAAAGCTTCTTCAGCCTTGACAAACATCCTTGTCAATTGATCGCTGATATTCAAAGTGTTTTGTAGAAATAATACCGTGTTTGGGTGAATGTAATTCAAAAAACTTTCTCTTCGCTCTTGTGAAAATTTATTCTCTATATTTGGAATAATAGTAATCTTTTTGTTGGTTTCGATAGAAAGTTGAGTTTCCACATCAAAAGTTCGAATGCTGTCGATTTCATTGCCGAAAAATTCGATTCTAAATGGATTGTCATTCGAAAAAGAATAAACATCGATGATACCACCCCTCACGGAAAACTCTCCAGGTTCCGAAACAAAATCGACGCGTTTAAAGTTGTATTCAAACAATACTTCATTTACAAAATCGATGGTTATTTGGTCGCCAATTGCAATTTTTAGAGTGTTTTGATTCAACTGTTTTCTTGTAATTACTTTCTCAAATAAAGCGTCTGTATAGGAAACTATAAGAATTGGTTTTTTATGTATGTTTAGACGATTCAAAACTTCAGCACGCAACAGTACATTTGCATTATCGGTTTCTTCGATTTGATAAGGTCTTCGATACGAACTTGGGTAAAACAATACTTGTTCTTTAGAAAGAAGGTGTTCTAAATCATTTAGATAATATGCAGCCTCTTCTTTATCACTAAAAACCAGTAAATAATGTTGATTGCTGTTGCGGAACAATGCCTGAATTTGAAACGACAAAGCCGAACCGATAAAACCTTTAGCATGTATTTTTGCTTGAGGTTCGGATATATATCGTTGAAATAATTGTGTTTTATTTGCCTGTTCGACTGTTTTTGTAATACTCATCATTCTTGTGGTAATGCGTTTAAAGTTGCTCGTTTTAAAGTATCTGTTGAATGAAATATTTGACTTTCGCCTTCTTCCTTTGGAATTTTTGATTTGATTTCAAATTCTTCAAATTGATAAAGTAATGAATTGGTGCTTTTTTGAATATTTGTCAAGAGTTTTAAAACTTCAGCTTGATCGATGGGGTCCAATTCTATATGCATATTTAAATTTTGCACATGTGTTTCCAATAAAGAAATACGAGCAGTTGTTTGATGATGTCGGTATAATTCAGGAATGTTTTCACGTAATTTTGCCGAGGTTTCTACCAAACTATTGGCTTTGTGTTGAAGGTGCGACATAGAAGGTTCGGGCGCAATCGTCAACTCGTTGACAAAATCCCGCCACTCTTCCCAACTGCTCAATTTGGTGCTTACCGCTGGTTGGGCAATAGAAATCTTAAAATTCCATTTGCCAAGAATCGTTCGTACCAATGAATCATTCTGAACCTGCAACTCTTGAGAATCGGCAGTTTCGACTTCTTTTTTACATCCGGTCAACACCGCTAAAACGAATAATACAATGAATAAATCTCTCATAAAAGGCTTCTGAATCAATAGGCAAATTTACAAATTAATTCTACAAACAATCGTTTCTTCGTAACAGATCCACACAGAGTTTTGAGTGAACTTCAAATAAAAAACTTGAATCCCGAAACAAAAAAGGGTTATATTTGTACGAGATTTTAAATAATAAAAATGAATACAACCAGAATATTGATTATTGGAGCCTGCGGACAAATTGGTTCTGAACTTACTTTGAAACTGAGAGAAATTTATGGACTGGATAACGTAATTGCTTCGGACATTCGCAAAGGCGAACAGGAAGTTTTCCAAACCGGACCGTTTGAATTGATAGATGCAATGAATTTTGAACAAGTAGCGGAAATCATCAATAAATATCAAATTGATGAAGTGTATTTGATGGCGGCTTTATTATCGGCTACAGCAGAGAAAAATCCGGCATTTGCCTGGGAATTGAATATGAATTCGTTGTTTCACGTCTTGAATTTAGCTAAAGAAGGAAAAATCAAAAAGATATTTTGGCCTTCAAGTATCGCTGTTTTTGGACCTACAACACCAATGCACAACACCCCACAGTATACCGTTATGGAACCATCAACAGTTTACGGTATTTCCAAACAAGCTGGCGAACGCTGGTGTGAATATTATTTTAACAAATATGGAGTTGATGTACGCTCTATCCGGTATCCGGGATTAATTTCTTGGAAAACACTTCCCGGAGGCGGCACCACAGATTATGCGGTAGATATTTATTACAAAGCCGTATCCGACAACAAATACACTTGTTTTTTAAGTGAAAATACTGAATTGCCAATGATGTATATGGACGATGCTATTCGAGCCACAGTTGGCATTATGCAGGCAAAAAAAGAAGATGTGAAAATTCGATCTTCTTATAATCTTTCCGCTATGAGCTTTACTCCAAAAGATATCGCTGAAGCAATCGCAAAGGTTCAACCTGGTTTTGAGATTGACTATGAACTTGATTTTCGTCAAGAAATTGCTGATTCATGGCCATCGAGTATCGATGATTCCGAAGCTAGAAATCACTGGGGCTGGAACCATGAGTTTGACTTAGAAAATATGACCAAAGTGATGCTTGAGAATTTAAAAAATAAGATTTAGTTAAAATTAGACAATAGAAGAACCTATGTTGATGTGTTGAAGCCCCTATACATTATAGGTTTTATCGCAAAAATAAACAATGGAACATATACCATCTGAACGAACAGAACGGTTTTTGCCGATTAAAGATTTGTATGCCTACCTTCAAAATATGGTTCAAGGCAAACTATGGCTCAAAGTTTTAATTGGGATGTTTGCTGGGATTTTTTTAGGTGCTTTTTTTGCAACTAAACCTTCTTGGATTGAAGAACATTTCTTGCAATCTTTGATTAATTGGATTGCTTTTCCTGGAAATTTATTCATTAGAGTGGTTCAAATGATTATGATTCCTTTGATGTTTACTTCTGTAATTCAGGGTATTGCTGGTGGAGAGAATACAGATTATCTAAAAAAGTCAGGACCAAAACTTCTTTTGTATTACGCAATGACAACTTCTACTGTGTTATTATTTGCTGTGGTTTTGGCAAACTTGATTCAACCTGGTGCATACATGGATGCTTCTAGCCTAATAACCGATGATATGTCATTAGACCCCTCGGTTGTCAATGATCCTGCAGCTTTTAGTTTTGGATTGATCCCTGAAATGATTGTAGGTTTGTTGCCTGCAAATCCGCTCCAAGCTTTGGTTTCGGGTGATATGCTCAGTATCGTAATTTTTGCAATCATCGTGGGCGTTTCTCTTGCCAATATCCCCTCAGATACAGCTGTGCCGTTGCTTAAAGTTTTGTATTCAGTTCAAGAAATTACGATGGCAATAACACGCTGGGCGATGACCTTGGCGCCTGTTGCTGTCTTTGGTTTAATGTGTCAAGTAACTGCAAAAGTTGGATTAGAAACAATCATGGGACTTTCAATGTTTATGCTGACAGTGATTGTTGGACTATTGATTGTAGTGATGGTCTATAGTTTGATTTTGTTGTTTTTTGCACGAACAAATCTCAAACACTTTTTTTCCAGTGCTAAAGATGTATTGTTACTTGCTTTTTCAATGGGAAGTTCGGTAGCTGTTATGCCTTTAACGCTTAAAACAGCTGAAGAGAAAATGGGAATTAATCCCGCAGTAAGTAGGTTTATTATTCCTGTAGGAGTTTCGATTAACATGGATGGAACAGCCGTTTTTCAGGCGATTGCAACATTGTTTTTGGCGCAGGTTTACGGATTGGAATTAGATATACCTACTTTGTTAGTCATTATTGTAACAACAATTTTAGCTTCAATTGGAACTCCTTCTGCACCTGGAGCTGGTGTGATTGTGTTGGGCTCGGTGCTAGCAACAATCGGTATCCCAGTAACAGCAATCGCACTGATTATAGGTGTCGATAGACTATTGGGAATGTTTAGAACTTCAATCAACGTGATGGGAGATTTAGTTACTTGTCAGGTTTTTAATCGCATGTATCTAAAAGAACAAACAATGAATAACAAATGATGTAGTCAACCATAAGATTGAAATATAGTATATTTGCAAATAAAACCATATCAACAATATAAAGTAGAATGATGAAAACAATCAACGATTTCAATTTTAGCAATAAAAAAGCACTTATTCGTGTCGATTTCAA